>Ga0310810_10010457_pt1 | contig 10802 bp, 11 predicted proteins | sample NCmetagenome_FD_207641 | JGI IMG/M metagenome (GOLD analysis project Ga0310810, IMG submission 207641) | Soil microbial communities from experimental microcosm in Duke University, North Carolina, United States - NC | ecosystem: Engineered > Artificial ecosystem > Soil microcosm > Unclassified ... | reverse complement strand
CCCGCGCGCCGTCGTCTGATGAGCCCGAGGTCCTCGTGGCCGAACCGATCGCGGCCACGGCGCCGGCGGCGAACGCGACGTCGCAACCTCCCGCGCCAGCAGCGGCGCCGACGAGGCCGACGGCACTCGACACGGAATCGACGCCCTGGCCCGAACGGGAGCCGGCGCCGACGGAGGGCAAGCGTCCCCTGGCGCGCCTCAACACCGCCCTGCCGGTGACGCCCGCATCGATCCGCCGCCAGCAATTCGGTCAGCGTCTCGGCGCCGGGACGAACGCGCCGCCGCTGGATCTGCGCGCCGGCGCCCCACTGGGAGGATCGCGCGCGACTCCCGGTCACACCTCGGTCGCGGCCATGGCCGCGGACGCAGATCCGGCGCGCAAGGCCGCGGCCGCGCAACCCGAACGGGCCACGGGCAGCGACGAGCCCGCGGCGGCCGCGTCGACGGCGATCCTGAACCGCGGCCAGACGGCTTTCGATCACGGCGACTATCCGGAGGCGGTCCGCCGAGGACGCGAGGCCATCGCTGCCGGTGGCGCGCTCGGCGGCCACCTGCTGGTCGGTGACGCCTACTACCGGCTGGAACGTTTCCCGGATGCGCTGCGCGAGTATCAGGCGGCGCTCGCGCTGGATCCCGGCAACGCGTCCATCAAACGCCGCCGCGACCTCGCCGAGAAGGCCGCCCCGCCCTGAGCGGCGGCATCGCCGGCGCCGTCAGCAGTCCGAAACGGGCGCGTCCGCGACGGCGTGCAGGAACTCGCCCGGCAGCGCCGCCGACGAAAGGAACAGAACGCTCCCACGATCCTCGAGATCGTCGAACAGGATGTCCAGACCGCCGTCGCCGTCGAGATCACCGGCCCAGTCGACGGCCACCCGGGACGTGGGCATCAACCACTGCCGCTTGCCGTCGAGCGTGAGGAACAGCTGCTCGCCGACGTTCTCCAGCTGATAGGGCCGCTGGCCGAGCGTCAAGAACGTGGTGTCCGTGCCGCCGTCGGTCTGCGTCTCGATCGTTGCGACGGGCAGCGCGCGCCGGGCGAGGCCCGCGATCTGCCGGACCATGAACACCGCCTCACTGCAGCCCGCGGCGCGCACGAAGCGTCCGCCGCGCTCACCGCAGAACTTTCCCGCGCGCAGGGAGATCTGGACGGGCTGCAGCTGGGCGCCGGCGCTCGTCTTGCAAACGCCCCACCAGCCTGGCTTGGTGACGTCGTCGGGCAGATCGTCCTTGTGGTGCCAGTCGGGCCGCAAGACGTTCGGGGAAAGAACCTCGAAGGCGGGGCCGATCTCGATGCATTCTTTCCGACGCATCGCGATCTTCCAGTGCTTCGCCTCGGCGGCGATGCACGCGGCGTACGCCGGCGGCTGGATCGGGACGCCGGGATCAAACGGGCGGGCGGCGCGCACGCTGCCGTCCGGGTCGATCAGCAGGCGGAGCTGCAGCGCGAACGTCCACCCGGGCTCGAGGTGGGTCGTGACGGCGCAGTGGTGCAGGCTGCGCTGGACCTGCGCGCGCCCTGCGGCGGGCAGCGGCGTGCTGAGCCAGGTCTGGCACGGCGGACCGGGATCGCGCACCGCAGGCGGACTGGCCACCGGCGGCGCGGCGCCGTCGGTGAGCGCCGGACTGGCCCCGGGCGGCGGCGCCTTGCGGCAACTGCCCACGCCGACCGCGAGCGTCGCGATCATTGCCCCCGCGGCGATTCTCACGGCAGGATGATAGTCCGTACGGATGAAGCGCCGAAGTACACGCTCGCTGCTGCCCATCGTGGCGTTGATCGCGCTCGCGGCGGGTTGCCACGATCCGCCCGCCGCACCCGACGGTGGGCCGCTATCCGACGCCAGCTGGTCCCCCGACGCCGGCACGCCGACGTTCACGTGGCTTTACGACAACGTGTTCCACCCGTGGTGCTCCGACAGGAACCAGCCCTGTCACAATCCGGGCGCGAACATGGGCGTCAGCTTCTCCACCCGCGATCGCGCGTTCGGGTCGGTGCAGCCATACGTGCTGGCGGGCGATTCGTACGGCTCCGACCTCTACTACCTGGTCAGCGCGGGCGTGATGCCGCCGATCCTCCCGCACGTGCCGGACGATCTCCAGGCAGCGCTGGCGGCGTGGATCGACGCCGGCGCGCTGGACAACTGAAGCGGCTTGCGCTCACCCCGACCCTCTCCCGCAAGCGGGAGAGGGAGAAAGAGCTACTTGATGTAGCCCTTCTTCGTGAGGTACTCGGCGACGAGGATGGCGCCGCGGGCGGCGCCCATGCGCGTGTTGTGCGAGACGAGCATGTACTTCACGCCGTTGGTCAGCACGGGATCGCTGCGCAGGCGGCCGACGACCGTCGACATGCCGCCCTCGGCGTCGCGATCCAGCCGCACCTGAGGACGGAACGGGTCGTCGCTGACGCTGATCAAGTGCTTCGGCATCGACGGCAGGTTCAGCTCCGCCATCTCCTTGCCGAACGCGCGCCACGCGGCCTTCACGTCGTCGAGGCTGGCCTTCTTCTTCAGCTCGACGAACACCGACTCGGTGTGGCCTTCCAGCACGTTGACGCGCGTGCAGGTGCACGACACCGTCACGGGCGCGTTGGCGATCGCGTCGCCCGACAGCTTGCCGAGGATCTTGAGGGTCTCTTTCTCGACCTTCTCTTCTTCCTTCGGGATGTAGGGGACGATGTTGTCGAGGATGTCCATCGCGGACACGCCCGGTGAACGGCCGGCGCCCGACAGCGCCTGCATCGACGTCATGATGACGCGCGACACGCCGAACGCGTCGTCCAGCGGCTTCAGCGTGATCGCGAGGCCGACGGTGGTGCAGTTCGGACCGGGCGACACGAAGCCCTTCCAGCCGCGCTTCTTGCGTTGCACGTCAATCAGCGCCGCGTGGTCCCAGTTCACGCCCGGAAGAAAGACCGGAACGTCGGGCTCGTAGCGGAACGCCGAGGCGGTCGAGATGACCGGAACGTTCGCGGCGCAACGCGGCTCCAGCTCGCGCGCGACGTCGGCCTCGACGGCCGAGAACACCAGCCGCACACCGTCGGTCGTCATCGTCGCCGAGTCCTCGACCACGAGGCCGGCGTGCTCATCCGCGAGCGGCTCGCTGCAGAACCACTTCGACGCGCCCTTGTCGTCCTTGATCGCGTCGGCGAACTTCTTACCCGCAGAGCGGGCGGACGCGACGAGCTTCTTGGCCTCGAACAGCGGGTGACCGGCGAGCGATGCGAGGAACTGCTGGCCGGCGAGGCCAGTGGCCCCCACGACGGCAACGGGAATGCGGGACGACGACATGCTTCTTGAACCTCCGGGCCGGGCACTTTACCAGCCCGGGGCCCGGACGGCTACGCCGCAGCGAGGATGTAGAGGACCGGCCCGTCAGGATTCGCCGGGTTGGCGCGGACCTCACGTGATCTCGCGTCAACGATCAGATCCAGAACTTCGAGCTGGACCTGGCCAATGAGCGGCTTCGTCCCGGCCGGCATCACCAGGGCATCGCACTCCATCTCGCGCCCGAGGATGCTGATCCGGATGCTCCCGGCATGCGGAACCTCCTGCGGTTTGCCGTCCGCCAACCGGACGGCGAGAGGCTTGAGCCAGCTGACTCCGAGCCGCTGGCAGAGGTCCATCGGAAGAACGAGCTGCGTGGCACCGGTGTCCACCAGCGCTTCCACCGTTTCTGTTCGAACGTCTTCGGGCTTCATCAACCCCCGCGACACGAGGTCGAGATCGGTGTTGTTCCACAGCGTCAGCTTGGTCATGACAGCTCCCATCTTGCCGGGGTCATCGGCCCGGCGTCAGCGCGAGTTGCGCCGGAAATCCTACCACCCGCGCTGGCGGGCGGCTTCGTAGAGGGCGATCGCGGCGGCGACCGACGCGTTCAACGACGAGACCGCGCCGCGCTGCGGGATGTGGAACAGCCCGTCGCAGCGGCGGGCGACGGCCTCGCGCATCCCCTTCCCCTCCGCGCCGATGACCAGCGCGGTCGGCTGCTTGAAGTCGACGCGGTCGAGCTGCTCGCCGTCGCCTGCGCCCGCGCCCAGCACGCGGACGCCCGCCTCGCGCAGCGCATCGATCGCGCGCAGCAGGTTCTGCACCTCGGCGATGCGGACGCGCTCGGTCGCACCCGCCGACGCCTTCACCGCGCCCGGCGTGACCGACGCCGAGCCGCGCGACGGGATGACGACGCCGTGCGCGCCCAGCACCTCGACGCTGCGGGCGATCGCGCCCAGGTTGTGCGGATCGGTGATGCCGTCCAGCAGCACGATCAACGCGGGCTGGCCGGCCTCGTTCGCCGCCGCCAAGAGCTCGTCCAGCGTCGCGTAGCGAAAGCGTCCGGCGATCGCGACGATCCCCTGGTGCACGGCCTCGCCCGCCAGCTCGGCGACCATCCGGCGCGGGCGGAACTCGACCGACACGCGCCGCTCCTTCGCCGCCTGCACGACCGCGTCGATCTCCGGACCGCGCGTCCCGTCGGCGACGTAGATGACGTTGATGTCGTCGGGCCGTACGCGCACCAGCTCGCCAATGGGACGAACGCCGAAGACGATGCGCTTGCTCACTCAGCCTCGTACCCGATCGTCGCGGCGAGATCACGGTACGTCTTGATCTCGATGACGTTGTGGCTGGGGTCCGCCAGGTAGATCTTCCCCTGCTCCTCCGGCGTACCGGCTTTCGTCACCGTCGGTGGCGCGAGCAACGGCGTCCCGCGCGCCCGCAGCCGCTCACCCAGCGCCTCCCACTCGGCCCAGGGCAGGATGACGCCGAAGTGACGCTTGCCCTGCGCTTCGGGCGCCCGCACCTCGCCCGGCAGATGCTGCAGTGTGATCTGATGTCCCCACAGCAGCACGTCCAGCCAGTCGTCGGTCGTCCGCCCGACGCGCGCGCCGAGCACGTCCGTGTAGAAGCGCTTCGCGGCGTCGAGATCCGCGACGGGGATCGAAAGATGGAAGATGTAACGGGCTTCGGTCACATCGCGGCTTCGACTTCGCGGACCGCATCGTCGAACGCCGCCGCCGGATCCGCCGCGTCGCGGATCGGCCGCCCGACGACCAGGTAGTCGGCGCCCGCCCCGATCGCCTGCCCCGCCGTCGCGACCCGCTTCTGATCACCCTTGGCAGCGCCTGCGCCCGCCGCCGGTCGGATGCCGGGGACGACGATGAGCAACCCCGGCGCCGCCGCGCGCGCCGCCTCGATCTCCAGCGGCGAGCAGACAAGGCCCGCGATCCCCGCCCGCGCCGCGATGCGCGCGCGCGCCTTCACCATCTCGGGGATCGTCTGCTCGATGCCTTCGGCGCGCAGGTCGTCCTCGGCCAGGCTGGTCAGCACGGTGACGCCGAGGATCTTCACCTTCCCGCCGGCCGCGTCGGCCGCGCGCGACAGCATCTCGTAGCCACCCGACGTGTGGACGGTCAGCAGCTCGGCGTCGTTGCGCGCCGCCGACGCGACCGCCCGCGCCACCGTCTCCGGAATGTCGTGAAGCTTGAGGTCGAGGAACACGCGCCCGCCGCGCGACCGCACCGCTTCGATGGCGCGCTCGCCCTCGCCCAGGAACAGCTCCAGCCCGACCTTGTAAAACACCGGCCGGCCGCCCAGCCGATCGAGCAGCTTGTTCAGACCCGCCAGATCTGGAACGTCGAGCGCAACGATCACGCGCTCGCGCGCGGGGATGTCATGCGCGACCTTCATGACCCACGCTCCGCGCGGACCGCGGTCGTCACCGTCTTCACGACGTCATCTATCTTCATCTTCACCACCTCCGTCGCATTTCGCCGCTTCACCTCGACGACGCCCTCCGCCAGGCCCTTCTTGCCGACGGCGATCCGGAACGGCAGTCCGATCAGGTCGGCGTCCTTGAACTTCACACCCGCGCGCTCGTTGCGATCGTCGTACAGCACCTCGATGCCGGCCGCGGTCAGCTCGTCGTAGATGCGCGTCGCCGTCGCGACCACGTTCTGGTCGTCCTGCTGCAGGTCCAGCACGGCGACCTCGTAGGGCGCCAGCGGCACCGGCCACACGATGCCGTCCTTGTCGTGGCTCTGCTCGATCGCCGCCGCCACGATGCGCGTGACGCCGATGCCGTAGCAGCCCATCTCCGCCGGGACTTCCTTGCCCCCCGCGTCCAGGAACGTCACGCCCATCGGCTTCGAGTACTTCGTCCCGAGGAAGAACACCTGGCCGACCTCGATGCCGCGATACGCCTTCAGGTGGCCCTTGTCGCAGCGCGCGCAGGCGTCGCCGGCCGCCGCCGAGCGATAGTCGCCGCACATCGTGGGCGTGAAGTCGCGCTCCAGGTTGACGCCGGTCAGGTGCGCGTCGGCCTCGTTGGCGCCGACGACGAAATCCGACATTGCGCAGACCTCGACGTCGCAGGTGATCGGTACCTTTAAACCGACCGGCCCCGCGAAACCGACAGGCGCGCCCGTGACTTCTTTGACGGCGGCGTCGGTCGCCAGCACGATCTGGGTAGCGCCCAGCGCCTTCTTCAGCTTGATCTCGTTGACGTCGCGGTCGCCGCGCACGAGGACGGCCACCGGCTTGCCGTCCGCCAGGTAGATCAGCGTCTTCACCAGCTTGTCGGGCGGCACCTTCAGGAACGCCGATACGTCGGCGATGCTGTGCTTGCCCGGCGTGGCGACCTTCGTCTTCTCGGCAGTCGGATTCGTGCCGCCCTTGGGGGCGCGCGCCACCGCCTGTTCGACGTTGGCGGCGTAGTCGCAGTTGTCGCACGCGACAAGCGCGTCCTCGCCGGTCTCGGTCAGCACCTGGAACTCGTGCGACAGCGAGCCGCCGATGTTACCGGTGTCGGCCTCGACGGCTCGGAACGCGAGCCCGCAGCGCGTGAAGATGCGCTGGTACGTCTCGTACATCCGCTTGTACTCGCGCTGCGCGTCGGCCACGTCGACGTGGAACGAGTACGCGTCCTTCATGATGAACTCGCGCCCGCGCATCAACCCGGCGCGCGGCCGCAGCTCGTCGCGGAACTTGGTCTGGATCTGGTAAAGGTTCAGCGGCAGCTGCCGCCAGCTGCGCACCTCGCCGCGCACCAGCGCCGAGATCACCTCCTCGTGCGTGGGGCCGATGACGAAGTCGCCGCCCTTGCGATCCTTGAAGCGCAGCAGCTGGTCGCCGTAGTTCTGCCAGCGCCCCGATTCCTTCCACAGCTCGCCGGGGATAACCGCGGGCAGGAAGACCTCGGAGGCGCCCGAACGATCCATCTCCTCGCGGATGATGCGTTCGACTTTTTTCACGACCCGCCAGCCGAGCGGCAGGAACGAGTAGATACCAGCCGCGACCTTGCGCAGGTAGCCGCCGCGCACCATGAAGATGTGCGACGGGACCTCTGCCTCCGAAGGCGCTTCCTTGAGGGTCGGGACCAACGTTTGCGACTGGCGCATATTCAGGTGCCGACGTCTTAACATACGGACATGGGCCTCGCCGAATACAACCGGAAGCGGAACTTCCGGATCACCCGCGAGCCGCCGGGGGACGCCGCTCCGGCGAAGCCTCGCGCCGACGCCGGCGGCGCGTACTTGATCCAGAAGCACGCCGCCCGGCGGCTGCACTACGACTTCCGCCTGGAGCTGAACGGCGTGCTGCTGAGCTGGTCGATCCCCAAGGGACCCAGCCTGGATCCGCGCGAGAAGCGGCTGGCCGTTCACGTCGAGGATCACCCGCTCGCGTACGGCGACTTCGAGGGCATCATCCCGAAGGGGCAATACGGCGGCGGCACCGTCCTGCTGTGGGACCGCGGCACCTGGGAGCCGCAGGAGGATCCGGTCGCCGGCTACGCCAAGGGAAACTTCAAGTTCATCTTGAAGGGTGAGAAGCTTCATGGCGGATTCGCGCTGATCCGGCTGGGGGGCGCCCGGGCCAAGGCGGAGGGCGACAAGGCCTGGCTGCTCATCAAGGAACGCGACGCCCAGGCGAGCGACGCCGGCCCCGACCTGACCGCGACGCGCCCCGAAAGCGTGGTCAGCGGCCGGACGATGGAGGAGATCGCCGCCGACAAGCGCAGCGTGTGGCATTCCAAGCAGTCGCACGTCGACCAGGCGGGTACGCCGGGCGCGCGCACAGCCAAGCTGCCCGCCCGCCCGCGGCCGCCGCGCGCGGTCACGCGCCGCAAGCCGCCCGAGGGCGACGACTGGCTGCACGAGATCGCGCTGCCGGGGCTGCGCGTGCTGGCGCGCAACGAGCGCAGCAACATCCAGCTGTTCTCGGACCGGGGCACGCCGCTGCCCGCGAAGGCGGCGCGCAAGGACCGCCCGATCGGCGACGTCGTCCGGATGCTGCCGGCCGAGACGCTGATGGTCGACGGCGTGGTGGCGCCGCTCGGTCCGGGCAGCGACAAGCTGGCCTACTTCCTGAACGACTTGATGTACCTCGACGGCCAGGACCTGACGCGCGTGCCGCTCGAGCGGCGGAAAGCGCTGCTGGAGGAACTGGTGCGGCGCGCGGGTGAGGAATCGATCCGCTACGTCGAGCACATCGCGGGCGGCGGCGCGGATTTCTACCGCGAGGCGTGCCGGCTGGGGATCGAGGCGATGGTCTCGCGGCGGGCAGATTCGCGGTACGACGCGAAGGCGGGATGGGTGACGGTCGCGTGCAAGGGGAAGACGACGGGGAAGACGAAGACCCCTCTCCCTAACCCTCTCCCCGCTTCGCGGGGCGAGGGGACGAGAGCGCGGGGCGGAGGAGCAGGAGCCGGCCCCGCGACGGCAGCGCTGCCGAAGAATTTTCGGCTGACGCATCCCGAGCGGGTGCTGTGGCCGGATGTGGCGGGGGGGTTCAACAAGCTGCAGCTGGTGCAGTACTACCTGGCCGTCGCGGACTTCGTGGTGCCGCATATCGCGGGGAGGCCGCTGTCGCTGTTTCGGTGCCCGGATGGAATGCCGGCGGATCCGAACGCGGCGCCGGCCTGCTTCTTCATGAAGCATCCAGGACTGATGAAGCCGCGGTCGCTGGAGACGCATCGGATCCTCGCGCGGTCGAAGCCGGGGATCTACATGGTCGCGCGCGATCTCGCCGGGGTGCTGGAGATGGCACAGATGAGCATCCTCGAGATTCACCCGTGGAACGCGACGGCCGAGCAGATCGAATATCCCGACCGCATCATCTTCGACCTGGATCCCGATCCCGCGGTGCCGTGGGCGCGCGTCGTCGAGGGTGCGTTCGAGATCCGGCGGCGGCTCGCCGCGCTGGAGCTGGACAGCGTCGTCAAGACCACGGGCGGCAAGGGGCTGCATATCGTCGTCCCGTTCGTGGCTGCCAGCCACGTCACGTGGGACGACGCGTATGCGTTCTCGCGGGCGGTGTCGGAATGGCTGGCCCATGACCAGCCGAGCGGCTACGTGACCACGGTGTCGAAGACACGCCGGGTCGGGAAGATCTTCATCGATTACTTGAGGAATCACCGCGGCAACACCGCCATCGCGCCCTATTCGACGCGTGCCCGGCCGGGCGCACCCGTCGCCGTTCCGCTCGCGTGGGACGAGCTGACGGCCGACGTCGATCCCCGCGCCTTCACAGTCGAGACCGTCCCCGCGCGCGTCGCGGCGCTGAAGGAGGATCCGTGGGCGGCGACGATCGCGGCGAAGCAGCGGCTGAGCGCGAAGCTGCTGCGCGCGATCGTGAAGGTGTGAGTCACGCGGTGCAGACGCGGTTGCCGCCGGCGTCTTTCGCCTGGCGGAGGGCGGTCTCGGCGGCGGCGACGAGGGCGGCGGCGTCGAAGGCCGCGCCCGCGGATGCCAGGCCGATGCTGACCGTCAGGAAAGCGGCGTCGCGGCCGCCAGGAATCCGGAAGGGCTCGCCCGCGACGCGGCTCGCAAGGTGCTGCGCGAAGGCCAGCGCCTGCTCGGCCGACGCCGCCCAGCGGATGACGCCGAAGCGGTTGCTGTCGTAGCGGGCAAACGCGTCATCGGGCGCGAGGCCGGCGGCCAGCCGGCGCGCCAGCTTGCGCAACACGGAATCGCCGGCGGCGCGTCCCCAGCGCCGGTTGATCCATTCGACGCTGTCGCCCGCCACGACGATCACCGCGAGCCCGCGCTGCTCGCGCACGGACTGCTGCAACCACGCGCCCACGCGCTCCTCCAGATGATCTCGGTCGTGCTGCGTCTCGTCCGCCACGGGAAACGCCCTCCGCGAAAAAGAAAAGGGCGGTGCATCGGTGTTGCCTTCAGTGGGTTGTTCCGGGAGACCGCCCCATTGCCGCCCCCCGCGCCGACGCACCGCCCTGCCCAAAACGACGGTGCGCAATTTCGCCCGTCGCTACGTATCAGGCCCCCATTTATTCCCATAACAGAATCATACTTCCTGTTTTACGTCAAATTCGGACTAATTAGAGAAGTTTGCTGGGTTTATGTTGACGGTCGCCCCCGGGACCATGCGGCATGTCGCGAGGCCGTCGTGCCAGCATCCGCCAGCTGTTCGGCCGCCGCCTGCGCGCGCTCCGCCGCCTGCGGGGCTTCACCCAAGAAGAGCTCGGTGAGCGCTCCGACGTCAGCGGCAAGCTGGTCGGCCAGATCGAGCGCGGCACCGGCAACCCGACGCTGGAGGTCATCGTGGGTCTCGCCGACGCCCTGTCGGTCGAGCCGGCGGCGCTGCTGCAGTTCGAGGAGGATCGCGCTGGCGGCAGCGTCGAGCGCGCAGCCGGCGCGTTCGCGGCGCGGGAACAGGTGGCGCGCTATCTGGCGCGCAAGCCGTCCGCGGAGGTGGAGAAGGCGCTGCGCTTGCTGGAGGTCGCGCTCGGGGACGCGGAGAAGTAGCCGGACCCCTCAGGGCAACGGTTTGATGTCGTCGCCGGTGACGACGTAG
>Ga0310810_10010455_pt1 | contig 10803 bp, 11 predicted proteins | sample NCmetagenome_FD_207641 | JGI IMG/M metagenome (GOLD analysis project Ga0310810, IMG submission 207641) | Soil microbial communities from experimental microcosm in Duke University, North Carolina, United States - NC | ecosystem: Engineered > Artificial ecosystem > Soil microcosm > Unclassified ... | reverse complement strand
GCCTCGGGTTCAAGGACGAAGGGATTTACACGGATGCGCCGCAGCCGTACGGCGAGCTGTTCGTGATGCGCTACGACGGCACCAACGTCCAGCAACTGACCGACAACCAGTGGGAAGACGGCACCCCAGCCTGGCAGCCTTCGCGCCGTCTTCCGAATTCCAGGTCGTCCGGCTTACTTCGATGAGCCGCTGCTGAGCGGCGTCGCGTTGATCGGGATCATGATGTGCGCGCCGGGCGTGCCGGGCAGCATCATCCACGGCATGCCGTGACCCTGCAGCGCGGCGTCGCGCTGGCTCACGGTCGAGACGCCGAGCGATTCCGGCGTCGCGTTCGGCACCGACATCACCCAGAGCAACTTGATCCGCTGCGGATCGTCCGAATAGCGGTACGACATCGTCCCGAACTGCGGCGCCTTGAGCGTTCCCGCCTTGGTCGCGGCGGCAATCGCATCGCTGACTTCCTTGTCAGACTTTTTTTCCGCTCTCAGCTTCGCTTCCATGTCGCGCCGCGGCGCGAGAATCTTGTTGTAGCAGCGGACGAACCCGTCCTCCGCCTTCGGCTGGCACTCGATCTCATTCGTGCCCTGACGGAGTACCTCGCGGGCGCCCGTCGTCTTGTTGTAGGCGACGACCGTCGCGCCGGCCTTGAGATCCTCGGGCAGCGGCTTGAGGGCTTCGGCGATGCGGGGATCGGCGGCCTGCGCGCGCGCCGGCAGCGCGGCGAGCGGCATCATGAACAGTGCGGCGACGGCGACATGGAGAACCTTCACGCTGAACCTCCTGGAAAATCAGTCACCTGTATAGCCCTGTGCGGCGCGCGGCGTCAAGAATTGAGGGGTAGAATCCAAGCCGCGGCGCGGGGCGTCTAACCGCCCGGCAGCCGTCAACCTCGTTTTCGCAAGGAGTGCACCGATGTTTGTTCGCCGCACACTCGCCATGGTTTCCCTGGCGTCGCTTGTCTGTCTCGCGACCGCGTCGCCGGTCCGCGCCCAGGACGTCATCAACAAGGATGGCGCGGCCCTGGTCAAGGCCTCCTTCATCCACGACCTCGACACGCTGCACGGCAAGTTCCTCGGCCTCGCCGAGGCGTTCCCGCAGGACAAGTACACCTGGCGGCCGATGGAAGGCGTACGCTCGGTGTCAGAAGTGCTGATGCTGGCGGCGTTCGAAGGCTACAACTTCATCCCGAGCTCGTTCGGCGCGAAGGGCGCCGATCTCGGCACGCGCGAAGAGGCGGCCAAGCTCCGGACGCTGACCGACAAGGCGCAGGTCATCGAGCATCTCAACAAGGGCTTCGCGCACGCCAAGAAAGAGCTCGAGGCGCTCGACCCGGCGACGCTGACCGCGAAGCGCAAGATCATGATCTCGCCGAACCCGCTCGCGGTGACCGACATCGCGCTCGGCGTCGGCGGCGATCTGCACGAGCACCTGGGGCAGATGATCGCCTACGCGCGCATGAACCACATCGTTCCGCCGTGGAGTAAGTAACGCACCGCGCCCTCGACCGCGTCCTTGGTCTGCGCGACCTGATCCTCATCGTGATCGGCACGGTGATCGGGTCCGGCATCTTCCTCGTGCCCGGCGGCGTGCTGCGCCAGACCGGCGGGCACGCGGGGCCGGCCCTGCTGGTCTGGCTCGTGGGTGGCGCGCTCTCGCTGCTGGGCGCGCTGGCCTACGGCGAGCTCGGGGCGATGAACCCCGCCGCGGGCGGTCTGTACGTGTACCTGCGCGACGCGTTCGGACCGCTCACGGCGTTCCTCTACGGCTGGACCTTTTTCCTCGTTATCGCGACCGGATCGGCCGCCACCCTCGCCGTCGCCTCCACGTCCTACCTGCAGCAGTTCGTGTCGCTCGGGCCGATCGGCCAGAAGAGTGCGGCGGTCGCGTTGCTGGCGATCGTCGCGGCGATCAACGTCCGCAGCACGCGACGCAGCGCCGACGTGCAGAACTGGAGCACGGCGATCAAGGTTGGCGCGCTGCTGGTGATGAGCGCGGTGCTCGTGGTCGCGCGCCCTGCCACTACCGTCGCGGATGCGCCGTTCTGGCCCGCCTCTTTCACGCCGTCGCTCCTTTCGGGCATGGGGCTGGCCATGATCGGCGTGCTGTGGGCCTATGAAGGCTGGCAGTACGTGACGTTCTCGGCGGGCGAAGCGATCGACCCGCAGCGCACCTTTCCCCGCGCGATCGTGATCGGTACCGCCTCGCTTGTCGGCATCTATCTGTTTGCCAACGTCGGCTACCTGGCGGCACTGGGAACCGAAGGCGTGGCCGCGTCCAACCGCGTGGCCGCGGAAGCCGTGGGTGCGATCGTCGGGCCGGCGGCCGCGAAGCTGATCGCCGGGGTCATCCTGGTGTCGATCTTCTCGGCGACCAACGGCCTGACGATTTCAGCGCCGCGCGTGTACTACGCGATGGCGAAGGACGGCCTGTTCTTCCGGACGCTCGCCAACGTGCACCCGGGCTACGGTACGCCGGCGGTCAGCATCGTCGCCGGCACGGCATGGGCGATGGTGCTCGCCGCGTCAGGAACGTTCGAGCAACTGCTCACCTACGTCGTGTTTGTCGGGTGGATCTTCTACGCGCTCGGCGCCGCGTGCGTGTTCGTGCTGCGGCGGACGCAGCCCGATGCGCCGCGTCCGTTTCGCGTGCCCGGCTACCCGTGGACGCCGCTGCTGTTCATCATCGCAGCCGTTGCACTCGTCGGCAACACGATCGCGACGCAGCCGGCGCGTGCCGCCGTCGGCATCGGCGTCGTCCTGCTCGGCGTGCCGGTTTACTACGTCTGGAATCGGGCGGTGGTCAGGCCGGCGTGATGTCGGTCTGAGCGAAATCGTTGCCGAGGAACATCAATGAATCCCTCGCGACAGCCGCCACCGCGTAGGAGAAACAGTCGCCGAAGTTGAGCGCCGCGGGATGATGGCCTCGGCCGAACCGGAGAAACGCCGCCACCGCTGCGCGGCATTCGCGTTCGCCGAAAGGAACGACCGTCACGCCCAACTCGCGGACGAGCGTTTCGACCTTGGCGATCGCCTGCGCGCCTCGGCTACCGGCGAAGACCATGCTGGTCTCAACCAGGGTTGGCGCGCCAATGCGCACGTGGTCGGCCGTCAGGATGCGGTCGACAAGGTCGAGATACCCGGATTCTTCGAACAGGATCGCGATGAGCACCGACGAGTCGAGGGTCATACGCCGTCCGGGCCGAAGCCGAGGATCTCGTCTTCCTCGGCCTGCGTCGGCCGTCGGCCGCGCTCGCCAGCCGACAAAACCGGCCATATCTCCTTTTCGAGAAGCCGCAGCACGCGCGCGCGCCGTTGTTCGAGCGACCGGCCCTTCAGCCGTTCCCGCCGTTCCTGGAGCGCCCGGCGAATCGCTTCGGTCTTGGATTCGCCGGTCATGCGCGCGACTTCGGCGGCCAGCCGCTCGACTTCCTCGTTCTTGAGGTTCAACGCCACGATTACACCATGGTATATCACTGATGGTGTAAGGGTGTAAACGTCTATTTGGCCGGATCGACCAGGGCCTTGTAGACCGCCGCCTTGGCAACATCCTCGTGGTTCGCGGCGCCCGGCGCGCCGCCGCGGCGCTGAATCATGCCAATAAACAGCAGATCGTTGGCCGGGTCGTTGAAGAACCAGGTACCGGCGATGCCCCACCACCAGTACGAGCCTTTGCCGAGCGGGCTCTTGAGCGCCACCGGATCGCGCATGACGGCGAAGTCGTAGCCGAAGCCGAGCTCCGGCGACAGATGCACCGGGCCGATGCCCGACTTCGAGTTGAGCGTCTGATCGTTCAGCACGTTCGTCCGCATCATCTCGACGGTACTGCTCTTCAGGTAGCGTTTGCCGTTCAGCTCGCCGCCGTTGAGCATCATCTGCGCGAACTGGAAGTAATCCGCGGCGGTGGAGTAGAGGCCGCCGCCGCCCGACGGCAGCCCCGGCATCTTGCTGATCTCCGGATCGTGGGGCGATCCCTTGAGTGCCTTGGTCGCCGCATCCCACGCGTAGATCGTCGAGACGCGCGACAGCTTCGCCTCGGGCACCAGGAACCCGGTGTCCTTCATCCCGAGCGGCGTGAACAGGCGATCGCGCAGGAAATCAGGAAACGTTTTTCCCGACAGCTTCTGCACCAGGTAGCCCTGGATGTCCACCGACACGCTGTAGACCCACTTCTCGCCCGGCTGGTACAGCAACGGCTTGGTCGCGACTTTGTCGATGAACGCCTGGAGCGACGGCGCGTCCAGCGGGTTGTCGGCCTGGTACATCTTGTCGACCGGCGAGTTGCCGAACAGGCCATAGGTGAATCCCGCGTTGTGCGACATCAATTCGCCCATCGTCGGCGGATGGTTCGGCGCGACGAGGATCGGCTGACCGTTCGCGTCCATGCCCGTGAACACCTTGAGGTTCGCGAACTCCGGGATGTGCTTGGCGATCGGATCACCCGGCTGCCACTTGCCTTCTTCGTACAGCATCATCATCGCCGCGCCGGCGATTGGCTTGGTCATCGAATAGATGCGTACGATCGTATCGAGCTGCATCGGCGTCTGCGTCGCGACGTCCTGCACGCCGTAGGCCTTGTGCTGCACGACCTTTCCGTGGCGTGCCACCAGCGTCACGATGCCCGCCAGGTGCTTGGCGTCGACGATGCCCTGCATGCCGGTGTCGAGATCCTTGAGCGACTCGCTCGAGAAGCCGACGCTTTCCGGCCTGACGAGAGCGATACCGTCGGAGAGCTTCGCCGGTGCCGCCGCGACCGCAGCCTGTCGGCCCGCCGGTGCGGTCGAAACCCGCGCACCGCCGGCAAGGAGGATGAGCGCGAGAGGAAGCGTCGTAAGCAAGCGGTGTAGGCGCATCGTGCAGCTCCTGATTCAATGTCCGAGTAGAAGAAGGCCCGCCGACAGGAGAGAAAGACACCAGAGCGTCAGACCGACGTCCCGCCATCGGCCGGCCACAGTATAGAGCAGCGCGTGCAGCAGGAATCCCCAGAGAATGCCCTGCGTGATCGAGAGCGTCAGCGGGATCAGCACCACCGTGACGAAAGCGGGAAGCGCGTCTTCGAGCGACGAGAAATCGATCGTCGCGATCGACTGAAACATCGCCACGCCGACGAGCACGAGCACCGCCGCCGTCGCGTAATTGGGAACGGCCGACGCCAGCGGCGCGAGGAAGAAGCAGGGCAGAAAACACAGCGCCGTGACCACCGACGCGCGACCCGAGCGGCCGCCCATGCGGATCCCGGCGATGCTCTCCACGTACGCCGTTCCCGGTGAGGTCCCCGCGAGGCCGGACGCCAGCGTCGCCACGGCATCGACGATCAGCCCCCGGCGCAGGTTGATGGGCCGCCCGTCGGCGTCGGTCAGACCCGCGGCGCTGGCGACACCGATGAAGGTCGACAGCGAATCGAAGAGATCCGTGAAGAGGATCGCCACAATCGCCGGCAACAGTGCCACCTTGAGCGCGCCGCGGATGTCGAGCGCCAGGAACGCCGACGAAAAATCAGGCGCGCTGACCAGAGCGTCGGGAGGCTTCGCGTAGCCAAGCGTCCAGGCCAGCGCAGTCACAGAAAAGATGGCCGCGAGGAACGCGAGCGGGTTGTTTCGCCGCATCAACACGGCCGCGATCAGGATGCCGATCAGCAGGAACACCGCGCGGTGATCCAGCGCGCCCATACGGACGAGCGTGGCGGAATCGCCGACGATCAGCCCGGCGTTGCGGAGGCCGATGAACGTCAGCAGCAATCCGATGCCGGCCGCCGCCGCCTTGCGGAGGGACGCCGGAATCGCCAGCGCGATCTGCTCGCGCAGCGGCGTCGCCGACACCGCCAGGAACAGCACGCCGGCCCAGAACACCATCCCGAGCGCGGTCTGCCACGGCACTTTGTTCTGCAGCACGATCGTGAACGCGAAGAACGCGTTGAGGCCCATGCCGGGCGCCACCGCGAAGGGCAGGCGCGCGTACAGGCCCATCAGCAGCGTCATGCTGGAGGCAATCAGAACCGTCGCGGTCAACGCGCCCGCGAACGGCAGGCCCGTGCCTGGCGTCGAGAGGATGGCGGGATTCACGACCACGATGTACGCCATCGTGAAGAAGGTGGTCACGCCGCCAATCACGTCGGCGTACAGGACGCGATCGGCCGCCTTCCCGCTCGGCGCGTCGGCGCCCAGGCCCGCCGCGGATGGTTGATTCATGGACGTGGGCGCATGCTACGCTTTCGCTCGCATGATCGCCAAACACCTGCGGCTGTTCGCGGCGCTGGTTGCCGGGGCGCTTCTGGCGGGATGCACCGCGCGTGAGACCGCGTCCCCGACTCAGAGCGCCATCGTTGTCCAGGGCGCGATGGACGTCGAAATCAGAAAGCTGGCGGCGATGCTGCAGAACGCCTCGGAAGAGCACGTCAGCGGCTGGACGTTCTGGCGCGGCACGATCGACGGCTATCCAGTCGTCGTCTCGAAAACGCTCAAAGGCATGGAGAACGCAGCCGCCGCCACGGCACTCGCCGCGGAACGCTACCATCCGGCGGCGATCATCAATCAGGGCACGGCGGGCGGTCATGTGCCCGAGCTGCACGTCTACGACATCGTGCTCGGCCTGCACGCCGTCAACATCGGATCGTTCAAGACCGGCTACCGCGCGAGTGGGGCAGGCAGCGACTTCGGCGAGTGGAATCCGCTGGACCTGATGCGGACGGAAGGCAGCGCCGGCCAGGATCCCAACGCGCGCACGATGCGCCGCTTTGCCGGCGACGAGCAACTGCTCAGCGCGGCACGGGCCGTCCGCGGCCAGTACCGGAAAGGGCAGGTCGTCGAAGGCGTGATCGCCTCCAGCGAGGTCTGGAACAGCGAACTCGATCGCATCGAGCGTCTCCACACCCGGTTCGGAACTACGGCCGAGGAAATGGAGGCCGCCTCGTCGGCGCAGATCGCCGGGCTGTTCAAGATCCCGTTTCTGGGCATCCGCGTCGTCTCGAACAACATCACCAACGGCGAGGCCTACGACACGAAGACCGGAGAGGCATGCCAGGAGTACGTCTACGAGGTCGTGAAGGCGTATATGAGGGGGCGATCGAACCGTTGAGGGTCAGTCGCGGCGACTCGAGGCGCCTTGGTCTGGCTACGCGGCCCAGGGTGCGAAGATCGCGTCGAGCAAGTCCTTGTCGGAGAAGCGCTCAAACTGATCCACATGCACCTCGTGGAGGGTGTCGGCGCCCGCATCGACACACAGCGCATTATGCTCGCGGTCGAATCTCCCGGTGTCGAACGGCACGACGTACTGACGCGAGGAAAACGTCCGGCCTGACTCGACGACGAGAAAGCGGACGTGCCGCCGAGGCGGATCGATGAGCGCACCCACGAGGTTGCCGAAGACGGTATCGGCTGGGCTGCTGACGACAACGGTAGCGCCGTTGAATCGGTCCGCGGTGGTCCGAAGCTGCTTTGCCTCGATGAAGCGGAGGTTGTCGTCCATCGTGTCCATGGCTCGGAGCACCTCCAAGTTGCATGCCAGCCTGAACCGGCCGTTTAGGGTGCGATCTATTGATTGGAAACGCTGTCAGCTGACGGTTCTGCCCGTTGAAGTGTGTAATCTGTTGCGTTCTGGTACGTCGCCGCCGCCCCACGTCCGGCAGCGGCCGAGACGCCGGCGACGTAGAATGCCGGGAATTCGACGCGGTTAGACCCCAACAGGAGAGGGCGAAGTGACCACACGACTACTGCTGTCTGTTGCTGTGCTCGGATCCGCGCTGGTCGGGTCGCCTCTCGTCGCCGCGCAGAATCCGGCGCCGGCCCACCCCGGCGAGTACGCGCCGGCCGACATCGCCTACGGATCACGGCTGTACGACGCACAGTGCACGACCTGCCATGGCGCGAACGGCGACGGGGTCGGCGGCGTCGACCTCCGCAGCGGCAAATTCCGTAACGCGGTGACCGATCAGGATCTGACGCGCGTGATCATGACCGGCATCCCGGGAACGGGAATGCAGGCGTTCAAGTTCGACCCCTCGGAGATCACCGGCATCGTTGCCTATCTGCGCAACATGAACTCGTTCGATCGCGGGTCGGTAAAAACCGGCGATGCTATGCGCGGGCGCACCGTCGTCGAAGGCAAGGGAGACTGCACGCGATGCCATCGCGTCGACGGACAGGGTTCGCGGATCGCTCCCGATTTGAGCGACATCGGCGTCGCGCGAAGTGCCGGCTCGCTGCTGAGGTCGCTGACCGATCCGACCAGCCAGATGATGCCGATCAACCGCCCGGTGCGCATCGTCACGCGCGACGGCCGGGTGATTAACGGACGGCGGCTCAACGAGGACACGTACACGGTGCAGTTGATCGACGATCAGGAGAAGCTGGTGTCGCTGACGAAGGCGGACCTTCGTGAATACACCATCGTCACCGTCTCGCCGATGCCGTCGTACCGCGATCGGCTGACACCGGACGAGATCGCCGACGTCGTGGCCTATCTGCTTTCGCTGAAAGGACGATGATCATGATGCAACGAACCGCAGGGCTAAAGCCCTGCGCCACACCAGAACCCTGCGCCGGACCGGCCGCGCCAGTGGCGCAGCCTTTTAAGGCTGCGAGGCTGATCGTCGTCCTCCTCCTCTTGCTGACAACGCTGTCGTTTCAACTGCATGCGCAGGTCGGCGCCGATCGTCTGGTGAATGCCGCCAGGGAAGCGCGGAACTGGTTGACCTACTCGGGCGGCTATTTCAGTCACCGCTTCAGCAACCTCACGCAGATCACGCCGGCCAACGCGAAGACCCTCGAGCTGAAGTGGATGTATCAGGCCGCCGCCGCCGGCGCGTGGCAGACGTCGCCGCTGGTCGTGGACGGCGTCATGTACCTCACGCAGCGGCCGAACGACGTCGTCGCGCTCGACGCAAAAACCGGCCGGGTGTTCTGGATCTACCGCCACACGCTCGACCCGACGCAGATCGTCTGCTGCGGAGCCAACAACCGCGGCCTGGCGATTCTCGGCGACACGCTGTTCATGGGCACGCTCGACGCGCATCTGATCGCGATCGACGCGAGAACGGGTCGCGCCATCTGGAACACGAAGGTCGCCGAGAACACCGCGGGCTACTCGGTGACACACGCGCCGCTGGTCGTGAAGGACAAGGTCATCGTCGGCGTCGGCGGCGGTGAGTACGGGATTCGTGGCTTCGTCGCCGCGTACGATGCGCGCACCGGCAGGGAAGCGTGGCGGTTCTACACCATTCCTGCGCCAAACGAGCCGGGCGGCGACTCGTGGAAGCCGTGCCCGCCGAAAACCGTCGATGCGTTCTGCGATCCAGAGGCGTGGAAACACGGCGGCGGATCGATCTGGGTCACCGGGTCCTACGACCCCGCGCTGAATCTCACGTACTGGGGCGTCGGCAACGCCGGACCGGACTGGAACAACGAGCAGCGGCCGGGCGACAACCTGTATACCGATTCGGTCGTCGCCCTCGACGCCGACACGGGGCGTTTGAAGTGGCACTACCAGTTCACGCCGCACGATAAGTACGACTACGACTCGGTACAGGTGCCTGTGCTCGCCGACATCACGTGGCGGGGTGCACCGCTCAAGGCGATGATCTGGGCGAACCGCAACGGCAACTTCTACGTGCTCGAGCGGGAAACCGGCAAGTTCCTCGTCGGCAAGCCGTTCGTGAAAGTGAACTGGATGGACACGTTCGACGAGAGGGGACGTCCCAATCAGACGCCGCAGCCGCAGGGCCAGCCGACGTGGCCGGGCAATCAGGGGGGCACGAACTGGTACTCGCCGTCCTACAGTCCGCATACCGGCCTCTTTTACGTGCCGGCATGGGAGGGCTACGCGACGATCTTCGGCGGTACGCCGGTCGAGTATCAGGAAGGACGCAACTTCGGCGGCGGCGTGAATCGACCGTTCGTACCGGTGCCTGGCGCGCCGGCCGTTCCATCAATTCGCCGCGGTCCGATCAACAACTGGACCGAAGCGTCCGCCACCGGTGCGGTGCTGGCGCTCGACGCCGGGACGGGCGAGTTGAAGTGGAAGTTTCCGATGACTGACGTCACCGACAGCGGCATCCTGACGACGGCGTCAGACGTGTTGTTCACCGGCGGGCGCGAGGGCTATTTCCAGGCGCTCGACGCGCGGAACGGATCGCTGTTGTGGAGGGCGAGCCTCGGTGCGCAGATCTCCAGTGGCCCGATCACATACGAAGTCGATGGTAAACAGTACGTGACCACGATCTCGGGCCTGTCGCTTTGCGTGTTCGGGCTCCGCGAATAGCGTCTACCGTAGCGCGAAGGCTTCAGCCGAGCGTGGGCGATCGCTGAAACCCACCCGCTCGGCTAAAGCCTTCGCGCTACGGCGAATTGCAAATCGCTGCAGCCCGCCAATCCGTTCAACGTGCGAGAGAGCTGACGGTCCGCGGTCCGCGCCAGACCGCGAACGTGCCGCGTTTCTCCTTGTCGCCGTCGCAGCCGTCCTTGTACGCAATCTCCCCCATCAGAGCCGCGCCGCCATTCGCCGCCTGACCGGTCAGGTGCATGGTCCCTGAGCAGCTCTTCGGCGCAAGCTCCCAGGCGACGTCGAAGACGGCGGACTCTCCGCTGATCCTGCCCGTGCCGGTCCCCCTGACGTCTTTCTGCGTGACCAGCGCAATCGTCGCGGCGCCGTTCGCCATCGTCAGGTCGATGGTCGCCGGCGAGCGGGTCCTGTCGAGGATCATGCGGCCTTCGTAGTGCGCCGGCGTGATCGCCGTCGGAGCGGGACGCGCGGCGCCGTTTGACGGCAGCGCGAAGCCGACGACGAAATCCCCGGGAGGAGTGCCGAGATCTCT
>Ga0310810_10010453_pt1 | contig 10803 bp, 4 predicted proteins | sample NCmetagenome_FD_207641 | JGI IMG/M metagenome (GOLD analysis project Ga0310810, IMG submission 207641) | Soil microbial communities from experimental microcosm in Duke University, North Carolina, United States - NC | ecosystem: Engineered > Artificial ecosystem > Soil microcosm > Unclassified ... | reverse complement strand
ACGTCGTCTGGGACAAGAGCGCGAGCATCCGCTTCCGGAAGCCCTGCCGCATGACGGTGTATGCGACGTTCGCCTTCGACGCGCGGGAGATCGACGCGATCCGCGAGCGAGCGGCCACCGAGCCGAAGCTGGAACGTCAATATCAGGTCGATTGGACCGGCCGTGACGGGACGGTCTACGCTTCGGTCGAGACGACGATTCACATCCGCCGCAAGGAGTCCTCGTGAGAGTGCCGGCCATCCTCAGCTTCGTTGCCCTCGCCCTGCCGGTGGTGGTATCCGGCCAGGCCAAGCCACGCGCACGCGATCTGGGCGTGCCCTTCGACGGGACGCCGGGGCCGCTGAACGCCATCACGGATGTCGCAGGCGTGACGGTCGGTCAAGTGACGATCGTGTCGGGAAAGGGGAAGCTGGTGGTGGGGCAGGGGCCGGTGCGGACCGGCGTGACCGCGGTGTTGCCGCGCGGCGCCGCGAACGGCGATCCCGTGATGGCCGGCTGGTTCACCCTCAACGGCAACGGCGAAATGACCGGCACCACGTGGCTCGAGGAATCGGGGTTTCTCGCCGGGCCCGTGATGATCACCAACACCCATTCCGTCGGTGTGGTGCGTGACGCCGTGATCGAGTGGCTGGTGCACAAGGGATTCAATTTCGACTGGTCGCTGCCGGTTGTCGCCGAGACGTGGGACGGCTCCCTCAACGACATCAACGGATTTCACGTCACGAAGCAGGATGCCTTTCGGGCGCTGGACAGCGCGCGCTCGGGCCCCGTCGCCGAGGGCAATGTCGGGGGCGGCACGGGGATGATCTGCCATCAATTCAAGGGTGGGATCGGCACGGCGAGCCGCCGCTTCACGATCGAAGAGAAGACGTACACGCTGGGGGTCCTGGTACAGTGCAACTACGGTGTGCGACGCCTGCTGCGCATCGCCGGCGTTCCGGTGGGCGCGGAGATCGCCGATCTGCTGCCGTGTCTGGATGTCGCGGGCCCCCTCCCCAACGCCGACGAGCGGTATCCGCGGTGTCCCGCGGGAGTCGGGACCCGGGATCCGGGCCCCGGCGGTATCGGGGAGATGGGGTCGATCATCGTCGTCGTCGCGACCGACGTGCCCCTGCTCCCGCACCAGCTGCAACGCGTCGCCAGGCACGTCTCGCTCGGCATCGGCAAGATGGGCGGCCTGGGCTCCAACAGCTCGGGTGACATCTACGTCGCGTTTTCGACCGCCAACCCCAACGCGGCGGACACCAAAGGGCTCCACTCCGCGACGTTCATCCCGAACGAAGCGATCACGACGGTGTTCGAGGCGACGGTGCAGGCAACCGAGGAGTCGATCACCAATGCCCTCGTGGCCGCGGAAACGATGACCGGAGCCAACGACCTGCGCGTCACCGCGCTGCCCCGCGACCGCCTGCGGGCGGCGCTGCAGAAGTACGGTCGGCTCGGGAAATGACGCAGCGCGGGATGTGGGGTGTGGTGAGCGTGATCTGCGTCGCTCCGCTCGCGGCGCAGCGCGACACCGTCCTGAGCCAGGTCCGGCTGCCGCATACCTACTACTGGCTCGAGATGTACGTGCCGCAGGTGACGAGCGGGCCGTCTGCGGCGACGTGGTCGCCCGACGGTCGCAGCCTCGTCTACGCGATGCAGGGGACGCTCTGGCGCCAGACGATCGGCGACACCACCGCGGTCCAGCTCACCGACGGCCCGGGATACGATTTCCAGCCCGACTGGTCCCCCGACGGCCGCCGCATCGTGTTCGCGCGTTGGGCCCACGAAACGATCGAGCTGCAATCCCTCGACATTGCGAGCGGCGCCGTCAGGCCGCTCACCGCGAACGGCGGCATCAACCTCGAGCCGCGCTGGGCGCCCGACGGGTCGCGCCTCGCCTTCGTCTCTACGATGGCCTTCGGTCGCTGGCACGTCTTCGTGGCGCCGGTCGCGGGCGACTCGCTCGGCAGGGCGGTGCGCCTCACCGCCGACACGAATAGCGGGCTGCCGCGCCGCTATTACAGCCGGTGGGATCACTATCTCTCGCCCACCTGGTCTCCCGACGGGCGCGAGCTGATCCTCGTCTCGAATCGGGGGCGCATTCACGGCAGCGGCGGATTCTGGCGCATGCCGGCGGAGTCGGGCGCGGCGCTGCGGGAGATCAGATATGAGGAGACGAACTGGAAGGCCCGCCCCGACTGGTCCCCGGACGGGCACCGCATCGTGTACAGCTCCTACCTCGGCCGCCAGTGGAATCAGCTCTGGGTGATGACTCCCGATGGCGGAGACCCGGTCCAGCTCACCTACGGTGAGTTCGACGCGACGGGCCCGCGCTGGTCGCCGGACGGCCGGCGCGTGGTGTACGTCTCCAACGAGCACGGCAATACGTCACTCGTGGTGCTCGAGATCCCGGGCGGCGCGCGTACGCCGGTCGACCCCCGGGCACGGCGCTATCTCCACCCGGTGGGGCGCCTGCACCTCACGCTCGTCGATCGCACCAGCGGACGCGCCGTCGCCGCGCGCATGCGGCTCACCGGCGCCGACGGCCGGGCCTGGGCGCCGGACGACGCGTGGCGCCAGGCCGATCTTGCATTCGACCGCCGGGAGCGCGCGTCCACCTACGAGTACTTCGCGGCGGACGGATCGGTCGATGTGGTGGTTCCGCCGGGACCGCTGACCGTCGACGTGACGCGCGGGCCGGAGTACCGCGCATTCCGCCGCGTCGTGACGATCGCCGCCGGGGTGCGGGACACGGTGCACGTGGCGCTCGAGCGGCTCGCCGACCTGCCCGCCCAGGGATGGTGGAGCGGTGACCTCCACGTGCACATGAACTACGGGGGGACGTACCGCAACACGCCCGCCCACCTCGTGGCGCAGGCGCGGGCGGAAGATCTCCATCTCGTCGAGAACCTGATCGTGAACAAGGAGCAACGGGTCCCGGACATCGGGTACTTCCGTGCGGGCCCGGATCCGGCATCGACGCGCGAGTATCAGCTCTTTCACGGTCAGGAATTCCACACCGGCTTCTGGGATCACGCGGGTGTCCTCGGTCTACGCGACCACCTGCTGCTTCCCGATTACGCCGGGTACCCCAACACCGCGCTGGCCAGCGCCTATCCCCCGAATGCCGTCATCGCCGATCTGACCCACCTCCAGGGCGGCCTGTTCGGTTGGGTGCACCCCTACGACAGCGCGCCCGATCCGTTCGACACGACAGCGGCGCTCTCGTCGGAGCTCCCGGTCGACGTGGCGCTCGGCAAGGTGGATTACGTCGAGGTGATGGGGTTCTCGAACCATCGCTTCACATCGGCGGTCTGGTACCGGCTGCTGAATTGCGGCTTCCGCATCCCGGCCGGGGCGGGAACCGATGCGTTCCCCAATTTCGCGATGCTGCACGGTCCGGTGGGTTTGGAGCGGGTGTACGTCCGGGCCGGCCCGGTGCTGACGCATCAGGGTTTTCTCGCCGGACTCAAGGCCGGGCGCACGTTCGTGACGAACGGTCCGCTGCTCGCCCTGACCGTCGACGGCCACGGGCCCGGCGACGACGTGTCGCTGGCAGCGCCGCGCTCTCTCCTCGTCCACGTGCGGCTGCTGTCCGGCGTCCCCGTCGACCACCTCGACGTCGTCGGCAACGGCGCCGTCGTGGCGTCGATCCTGCTGCGGGGGGACAGGACCACGGTCGACACGACGGTCGCGGTCCCGGTCGCGCGCAGCGGCTGGCTGCTGCTGCGGGCCGCGGGCGACGGCCCGCGCGAGCCGGTGCTCGACCTCTACCCCTTTGCGTCGACGTCGCCGGTGTACGTCACGGTTGCGGGAGCGCCACGGCGCTCGAGCGCCGACGCGCGATTCTTCGTTCAGTGGATCGACCGCGTCACGGCCGCCGCGCGCGCCGCCGGCTGGAATACGACTGCGGAACGCGACAGCGTCATGCACCTGATCGACCGAGCCCGGTCGGTCTATGCGGAGCAGGCGGGCGCCCCGTGAGCGGCGGATTCGGGATGCCCAACGCCAACGCGCCGCGGGAGCTCGTGGCGTTCGACTTTCTCGTGGGCGCCTGGGAATGCGAGTCGCACGTCCGGGGACCGGATGACGTCGTGCGCACCCGGGCGGCGACCTGGGTGGGGCGCTACATCCTCGACGGCTACGCCATCTGCGACGAGTTCCGCCAGCTCGGGCCGGCGGGGGAAGTGGCGATGCTCGGCCAGACGTATCGCCTGTTCAATACCGATTCGAAGACCTGGGTCATGAAGTGGCTCGATGCGCTGGACGCGACGTGGCTCGATCTCGGCCCCGAGGATCTGGGCGGCGTGTCGGTACGCGAGGGGACGATCACCTTCAGGCATCGCCGCCCGCGCGGCCGGGCGGGCCGGCTCTTCCCGCTTCACAGTGTGTTTCGCAACACGTTCTTCGACATCGCCGAGGCCGGGTTTCGCTGGCGGTCCGAGCTGTCGACGGACAACGGGGAGACGTGGGCGGAGGTCCAGACGATCGAGGCGAGGCGGCCGGCCACTCCCTAGGCCAGGGCTTCCCGAACCTTGCTGGCGAGGATCTCCGGTGTGAAGGGCTTCTGCATGAACACGAAGCGGGCGTCGAGCACGCCGTTGCGCACGACGGCGTCGTCGGTGTAGCCGGACGTGTAGAGGATGCGAATGTCGGGACGGACCCGCCGCAGCCGCTCGGCCAGCTCGCGGCCGCCGAGGGCCGGCATCACGATGTCCGTGACCACGAGGTCGATCGGCCCATGGTGGCGGGCGGCGACCTCCAGTGCCAGCTGCCCGTCCGCCGCGTCCAGCACCGTATAGCCCAGCCGCTCCAGCACCTGGCGGATCACGTTCCGCACCGCGGTGGCATCCTCCACCAACAGCACCGTTTCGGTACCGCGTGGCAGCCCTGTCGCGCTGTTCTGCTCTACCGAGGACGGCGGAGCGTCGATCGCAGGGAAGAAGACGCGGAAGTGCGATCCCACTCCCGGAGTGCTGTCGACCCACACGAATCCGCCGACCTGCTTGGCGATGGCGTATACCGTGGCGAGGCCGAGTCCCGTGCCCTTGCCCTGCTCCTTGGTGGTGAAGAACGGCTCGAAGATATGCTCGCGGATCGCCGCATCCATTCCGATCCCGGTGTCGCTCACCTCAAGCACGACGTAGCGTCCGGGCCCCGCGAGCGGGTGCTCGCGCAGCGTGGATTGGTCGAGCGATGTCGCGGTCGTGGCGATGCGCAGCTTCCCGCCCCCGGGCATCGCGTCGCGGGCGTTGACGACGAGGTTCATGACGATCTGCTCGAGCTGACCCGGATCGCACATCACCGTCGAAGGCTCGGCGGCGAGATCGGCCACCAGCTCGATATCCTCCCCGATCACCCGCTTCAGCATCTTCTCGGTGCCCGCCAGGATGCCATTCACGCTGATCGGTCGCGGCTGGATGACTTCCTGGCGGGAGAAGGCGAGTAATTGACGGGTCAGCGTCGCGGCGCCACGGGCGGCCTTGAGAATTTCCTCGATGTCCTCGCGGCGGCGGTCCCCGGCATCCAGGTCGCCCAGCAACAGGTCGCTGTAGCTCGTGATGACGGTCAGCATGTTGTTGAAGTCGTGCGCGACCCCGCCGGCGAGCCGCCCGACGGCCTCCATTTTCTGCGCCTGGTTGAGCTGCTGCTCCAGGAGCTTGGGGCCGGTGACGTCGTGCACCAGCGCCACTACGCAGGGGAGGCCCGAGAAATCGACCTGCTCGAGTGCGACGAGCACGTGCCGCAGGGCCCCGCCCTTCGCCTGCACGGTCGTCTCAATCTCCTGCGCGGCGCCGCCATCGCTCCGCAGTTGCTCCATGATCCGTGTCCGGTCGGCCGGGTCGCGCCAGAAGTCGATCTCGAACGCGGTGTGACCCACGACTTCGTCGCGCGTTCGGCCGATCATCCGCAGGAATGCGGCGTTGACGTCGAGGTAGCGTCCCTCGGAGAGCGTGCTGATGGTGATGCCGACGGGGCTCGACTGGAACACTTTTTCGAAGCGCTGCTCCGATTCTCGCAGCGCCGTTTCAGCGCGGCGCCGCTCGCGCCTTCCCTCGGCCTCGCGCAGCTCACGCTGGATGGCGGGCACGAGACGGCGCAGATTCGACTTGTTGAGGTAGTCCTGGGCGCCCAAGCGCATCGCTTCGACGGCGGCGTCCTCGCCGATCGTGCCGGACACGAAAATGAAGGGGACGTCGGGATGGCTGTCGCGCAGCACCTGCAGGGCCGCCCGGCCGCTGAATTGCGGCATGCTGTGGTCGCTCAGCACCAGATCCCAGCTCTGGCGATCCAGCGCCGCACGCATCGACCCCGCATCCCAGACCCGCTCGTAGGCAATTTCGTAGCCCCCGCGGGTCAGCTCGCGCACGACCAGCAGCGCGTCGTCGTCGGAATCCTCAACCAGCAGCAGGCGCAACGGTGTGCCCATCCCGGTCCTCCCTCCTACTACAATGGGAGCGGCGCAGCCGTCCGGGTAGGGTAGGAAAAATGCCTACACGGGATCGGGCGGCAAAACGACGACAGCCCGGCTGGGCCGGGCTGTCGTCTGGGTGCTAGCTCGCGGATCCTGCCGCTCCCGATCAGAAGATGTTGAACGCGTTACTGCCGGCCAACGGGAAGGCGCCCGATTGCGCCGTAATCGTGTAGCCGACCCCGGTGTTGTTGATGCTCAGGTCACTGAACGTCGCGACGCCATGCGAGGTCGCCACCACCTTGGTGCCCGAGAGGAGGCTGCCCGCGCCACCGGCGTTGGTGCCCATCGCCACCGTCACGTTGATGGCGTTGTAGCTGGTGTCGACGTTCCCGAACGCGTCCTCGGCCGTCACCTCGACGGCTGGCGTAATCGACGCGTTCGCGGCCGTATTGGTCGGCTGCACCGTGAAGACGAGGTGCGTCGCGGCCGCCGGCGTGATGTTGAACGTCGCGCTCGTCGTGCCCGTCACGCCGCTCGCCGTGGCCGACAGGGTGTAGCCCGCCCCGGCCTTGTCGATGTTCAGACCGGCGAACGTCGCCACGCCGCTGACCGCCGCCTGCGTCGTGGTGCCGGAGAGCGTCGCCCCGGCCGTGCCCGTGCCCGAAGTGATGGCGACGGTCACGTTCGCGACGAACGAGGTAACGACGTTGTTGAGGGCGTCGAACGCCGTGACTTTGATCTGCGGGGAGATATTCAGCCCCGCCGTCCGATCGCTCGGCGCCACCGTGAAGACGAGGTGGTCGGCGACGCCCGCCGAAATCGTGAACGCCGTGCTGATGTCGCCGGTCGAGAGGCCGGTGCCGGTCACCTGCAGCCGGTACCCGGAACCCGCGGCGTCGATGCTGAGATCGCTGAACGTCGCGAGCCCGTTCACCAGCTGGCCGTTGCCGCTCGTGGCCGACGTCGACCCGGAGAGGGTGCCGCCGCTCGGATTGGCGAAGATCGCGACCGTCACCGTCCCGTTGTACGTCGTCACCGGATTGCCCAGCGCGTCTTCCACCTCCGCCGTGATGGCGGGCGACAGCGCGACGCCTGAGGCCGTGGGCGACGACGGCGGATCGACCTTGAAGGACACCTGCGACGCCGCGCCGGTGTTGATCTGGAACGAGCTGCTGGTTGCTCCCGTCAGGCCCGCCGCCGTGGCGGAGAGCTTGTAACCCGTCCCCTTCCGGTTGATGCTGAGATCGGTGAAGCTCACCACGCCGCCGACCGCCGCCTTGGTCGTGGTGCCCGAGAGGGTCGCGCCCGACGTCCCGGTTCCGCCCGTGATCTGCACCGTCACGTTGCCGGTGAAGCCGGTGAGCAGGGCATTCGACGCGTCCCGAGCCTCGAGAGTGAACGCGGAGATGGCTTGCCCCGCCGTCGTGGTCGTCGGTTGCGCCGTGATCACGAGGTGGTTCGCCGTGCTCGGCGTGATGTCGAACCCGTTACTGGTCACCGTCGGCAACGACGACGTCGCGTCGAGGGTGTAACCCACGCCCTGCATGTCGATGCTGAGGTCGTTGAACACCGCCACGCCGCCCGAAACCGCCTTCGTCAGAGTTCCGCTCAATGTTCCTGCGCTCGGCGTGCCGGGGTTGTTATTGATGACCAGCGTGACGTTCCCGGCGAAATCCGTGACGAGGTTGTCGTTCGCGTCGAGCGCGTTGAGCTCCACCTGGGGGGCGATGGTCGCAAGCGCCCCGGTGGTCGACGGCTGGATCGCGTAGACCAGATGGGTGGCCACGTCGTGATTGATCGTGAAGAAGCCGCTCGTTGCCGCCGTCACGCCATCGGGGTTGTCCGTGGCGGTGAGCTTGTAGTTGGAAGCCGCCTTGTTGATGCTCAGGCCGGAGAACGTCGCGACGCCCGCCACCGCGGCGACCGTCGTCGTGCCGCTGAGCGTCGCTCCCGGCGTCCCGCTGCCGCTCGTGATGGCGACCGTCACGTTGCCGGTGAAGCTCGAGGCCAGCTGGCCCGAGGCATCACGCGCTTCGACCGTCACGCCGATCGTCGACGCGCCGGCGATGGCACTCGAGGGCTGCACGGTATAGAAGAGCCGTGTCGCCACCGACGGGATCACATCGAATGCGGCGCTGGTCGCGACCGGTAGGCCTACTGCGGTAGCCGTCAGCGTGTATCCCGTCCCCGTCGCATTGATGTTCAACCCGGGGAAGGTGGCGATGCCGGCGATAGCGGCCTTCGACTGCCCGCCGCCGAGCGTGCCGCCGCCCGCGTTGTTTCCAATGGCCACGACCACGTTGTTGGCGAAGCTCGTCACGGTGTTATTGAACGCGTCCTGCACCGTCACCTTCACGGCGGGACTGATGTTCGCGAACGCCGTCACCGTCGACGGCTGCACCGTGAACGCGACATGCGCCGCCGCGCCCGGCGTGATGTTGAACGCGCCCGACTGGGCCGACGTCAGCGCGCCGCCCGACGCCTGGAGCTTGTAGCCGATCCCGACCTTGTCGAGGAACAGAGTCGAGAAGGTCGCGACGCCGGCGACCGCCGATACCGTCGCGTTGTTCGGGGTGGCCCCGCCCGGGTTTACGGCTGCCGTCAAGCTGACGCTGGCCGTGAACGCTGGATCGATGTTGCCCTGGCCGTCCTTCGCGATGACGGTCACCGTCGGTGCGATCGTCGCGCCCGCCGCCGCGTTCGACGGCTGCACGCCGAACACCAGCGCGGTCGCCGCCCCGGCGGTGATGTCGAAGGTAGCGCTGGCGCCGTCGGTGAGGCTCGAGCCGGACGCCGTCAAGGTATAGGCCGTGCCGGCGCTGTCGACCGCGAGCCCCGCGAACGTCGCGACACCCGCAACGGCGGCCTGGGTCAGCGTACCCGAGAGATGCGCGCCCGCTTTGCCGGTGCCACCGGTGATCGCGACCGTCACGTTCCCGGTGAACGTCGGATCGGTGTTGCCGAGGGCGTCCTGCGCCGACACCGCGACGGCGGGCGCGATGCCGATTCCCGCGGTTGTGTTCACCGGCTCGACGGTGAAGACGAGCTTCGTCGCCGTGTTGGCGGTGATGTCGAATGCGGCGCTCGTCGCCCCCGTCACGCCGGACGACGACGCGGCGAGGGTGTAGCCCGTTCCCGCCTTGTCGACGCTCAGGTTCGAGAAGGTGGCGATGCCGGCCACCGCGTTGATCGAGGTCGTCCCGGACAGCGTCCCCGTGCCGGGGTTCGCCCCGAACGCCATCGCAATGTTGCCCACGAAGCTCGGCACGGTGTTGCCGAATGCGTCCTGGGCCGCCACGATGATCGGCGGCGCAATCACGGTGCCCGCCGCGGTGCTCGCGGCCGGACCCACGCTGAAGGTGAGCTTGGACGCCGCCCCCGGCGTGATGTCGAACGCGACGCTGGTTCCGGCGGAGGCTCCCGATGCCGTCGCCGCCAGCGTGTACCCGCTGCCGGTCTTGTCGATGCTCAGATCGCCGAACGACGCGATGCCGGCGACTGCCGCGACCGTCGTCGTTCCGGAGAGCGTGCCCGCTCCGCCGTTGGTCCCGATCGCCACCGTCACGTTGCCGGTGAAGGTCGTCACCAGGTTGCCGAAGGCGTCGTCACCGGAGACCTCGACGGCCGGGGCGATGTGCGACCCGGCCTGGGTCGCGACGGGCTGGGACGTGAAGATCAGCTGGCTCAATGCCGCTGCGCTGATGTTGAACCCGGTCGACGTCGCGTCGGTGAGGCTCCCCGACGTCGCATGCAGCGTGTAGCCGGTGCCGGACTTGTCGATGCTCAGGTTTGCGAACGTCGCGACACCCGCCACCGCGGCGACGGTCGTCGTGCCGGAGAGCGTGCCGCCGCCGGCGTTCGTGCCGATCGCCGCCACGACGTTCGCCGTGTACGCCGTCGCAATGTTGTTGTTGGCGTCGAGGGCGTTGACCACGACCGACGGGGCGATGGACACTCCGGCGGTCGCGTTGGTTGGCTGCGTGACGAACGCCAGATGCGTGGCGAGGCCCGGCGTGATGTTGAAGCCGGTGCTCGTGGCGCTCGTCAGGGCGCCCGCCGTCGCCGTCAGCGTGTATCCGGTCCCCGTCTTGTCGATGCTCAACGTCGAGAACGTGGCGACGCCGGCGACCGCCGCGATCGACGTCGTGCCCGAGAGCGTGCCGCCGCCCGCGTTGTTCAGGATCGCGATCGCGACCGAGGCGGTGAAGTCGACGGCCGGGTTGTTGGCCGCATCGAGCGCCGTCACCGTGACGGTGCCGATCGTGGCGCCCGCGACGGTGTTGCCGGGCTGCAGCGTAAATACTAGGTGGGTCGCGACGCTGTTGATGATGTTGAACCCGCCGCTCGTGGCGCTGGTGAGGGACGTTGCGGTGGCCGCGAGGGTGTAGCCCGTGCCGACCTTG
>Ga0310810_10010452_pt1 | contig 10803 bp, 10 predicted proteins | sample NCmetagenome_FD_207641 | JGI IMG/M metagenome (GOLD analysis project Ga0310810, IMG submission 207641) | Soil microbial communities from experimental microcosm in Duke University, North Carolina, United States - NC | ecosystem: Engineered > Artificial ecosystem > Soil microcosm > Unclassified ... | reverse complement strand
CCGGCCGAACGGGCCGCATCGAGCGCGTGCTCGCGGCGATCGGCGCCTACTCCTACTCGATCTACCTCTGGCACACCGCCGCCAAGCACTGGGCCGCTCCCGTCTGGAAGTCGGTCGTCGGCCAGGAGCTCGGCTACGTGGGCCAATCGGTGCTCTACCTGTTCACGAGCATCGTCGTGGGCATCCTCATGGCCCGGCTGATCGAGCTGCCCTTTCTCCGTCTCCGGGATGCCGCCTTCCCCTCGCGCTCCAAGCCGCCGGAGCCGGTGGCCGCGCGCGTCGAGTACGCGCGCTGAAGCCCTTCTCCGGGGGACCCCGAGGACCCTCGTCTCGGCCCGCCGAGCGCGAGGCTGCCGGGGACCGAAAGCCACGGCGATCCACCGTTGCGAGGGGGCAGAATGCGCACCCCAGGCCACTGTGACGTGATGGAGCGACAGGTGACTGCCGCGCCCGTGCGACAACCGGCACTCCGCCCCGCGCCAGACGCCTCGAAAGCGGCCGTTGCACGGGGTCGGAGCGCGGCGTCTATCCTGCATCCGCCCCCCACGTCGCCGCGCCCAGGGGTGCGGCAGCCCACCCGTTCGCGGTCCGGACGCTGAGCCCCCTCATGGCCCACGAGTACATCCTCGGCCTCTCGGCCTACTACCACGACAGCGCGGCCTGCCTGCTCCGCGACGGCGAGATCGTCGCCGCGGCCCAGGAGGAGCGCTTCTCGCGCAAGAAGGGCGACGAGCGCTTCCCCCGCCTCGCGCTCGAGTACTGCCTGCGCGAGGCCGGCATCACGATGGCCGACGTCGGCCACGTCGGCTTCTACGACAAGCCGCTCCTCAAGTTCGAGCGCATCCTCGAGACCTACCTCGCCGTCGCCCCGAAGGGATTTCGCTCCTTCCTCATGGCGGGCCCCCTCTGGGTCAAGGAAAAGCTCTTCACCGACCGCGAGCTCCGCGCTGCGCTCGGCGGCTACGACGGCCTGCTCCTCTACGCCGAGCATCACGAGTCGCACGCCGCCAGCGCCTTCTTCCCGTCGCCATTCGAGGAAGCGGCGATCCTCACCATGGACGGCGTCGGCGAATGGGCCACCGCCTCCGTCGGCGTCGGCAAGGGCAACGACCTCCAGATCACGCGCGAGCTCCGCTGGCCCGACTCGCTCGGCCTCCTCTACTCGGCGTTCACCTACTACACCGGCTTCAAGGTCAACTCGGGCGAGTACAAGGTCATGGGCCTCGCCCCGTACGGCGAGCCGAAGTACGTCGATCTCATCTACGAGCATCTCGTCGACCTGCGTGACGACGGCTCCTTCTCGCTGAACCAGAAGTACTTCGGCTACCTCGACGGGCTCACGATGACGAGCCCCGCCTTCGACGAGCTGTTCGGCGGTCCGCCGCGCACGCCGGAGACGAACCTCACGCAGAAGGAGATGGATCTCGCGCGCTCGGTGCAGGTCGTGACCGAAGACATCATGCTCGCGATGGCGCGCTCGGTCCACGCCGAAACGGGGCTCGAGAACCTCTGCCTCGCCGGCGGCGTCGCGCTCAACTGCGTCGGCAACGGGCGGCTCCTGCGCGAGGGCCCGTTCAAGAACCTCTGGATCCAGCCCGCCGCCGGCGACGCCGGTGGCGCGCTCGGCGTCGCGCAGCTCGCGTGGCATCGCTACCTGAAGCGCCCGCGCCGCGTCACGCCCGGCAAGGACACCATGCGCGGCGCCTACCTCGGCCCGAGCTTCGCCCCCGACGAGATCGAAGCGTTCCTCGAGAAGACGGGCGCGGCGTACCAGCGCCTCGACCGCGAGACGATGCTCTCGCGCGTGGCCGGCCTGCTCGCGGACGAGAAGATCGTCGGCTGGTTCAACGGCCGGATGGAGTTCGGCCCGCGCGCGCTCGGCGGCCGCAGCATCCTCGGCGATCCGCGCAGCCCGCGCATGCAGGCGCAGATGAACCTGAAGATCAAGTTCCGCGAGGGGTTCCGCCCGTTCGCTCCCAGCGTGCTGCGCGATCACGCGAGCGAGTGGTTCGAGCTCGACGCCGAATCGCCGTACATGCTCCTCGTCGCGCCGGTGAAGCGCGAGCGCCAGATCCCGATGCCGGAGGGAGCGAGCAGGCTCTGGGGGATCGAGCAGCTCAACGTCGTGCGCTCCGACATTCCCGCCGTCACGCACATCGACTACTCGGCGCGCATCCAGACGGTGAGCCGCGAGACGAATCCCGACTACTACGATCTGATCGACGCGTTCCGCGTGCTCACCGGATGCCCGGTCGTGGTGAACACGTCGTTCAACGTCCGCGGCGAGCCGATCGTGTGCACGCCGGAAGACGCCTACCGGTGCTTCATGCGAACCCACATCGACTGCCTGGTGCTCGGGCCCTTCCTGCTCGAGAAGGCCGGCCAGGTGGAATGGAAGGAGGACGAATCATGGCAGCGCGAGTTCCAGCTCGACTGACGGCGGCCGAGGGCCGCACGTTCGGGCTCACCGTCGGCGGCGCGTTCCTCGCCTTCGGTGCGATCGCCTACTGGCGCGGGAAGCATCGCACCGCGATGGTGCTGCTCGGGCTCGGCTCGGCGCTCGTCGTGGCCGCGCTCGTCATGCCGACCTCGCTCGGCCCCGTCGAGCGCGCATGGATGGGGCTCGCGCACGCCATCTCGAAGGTGACGACGCCGGTCTTCATGGGGATCGTCTACTTTCTCGTCATTCTGCCGATCGGCTTCGCGCGCCGGTCGAGCGGCAACTCGCCCATCGTCCCGCGCTCGCGTCCGGCGAGTCGCTGGGAGCCACACACTCCGGCCGTCGCGGACGCGGCGCGCATGGAACGCCAATTCTAGTCGGGAGATCGATCGATGGCGCAGCATGGTCTCGTCGGTGAGCTCTGGGGCTTCATGCGCGTGCGCAAGAAGTTCTGGCTGCTCCCCATCCTCATGGTCCTGCTGGTCCTTGGCGCGTTGCTCGTCTTCGCGCAGGGCTCGGCGCTCGCGCCGTTCATCTACACGATCTTCTGATGGCGGCAGCCGCCCCCGCGCGGTCCACGTCGTCCGAGGCTCGCTGGCCGCAGCTCGACGCTCTGCGCACCCTCTCGCTCACCGCGGTGGTGTATCAGCACACCATGCTGCCGCGCGGTGTCCTCCTGGGGGACACCGGAGCGATGGGGCTGATGGTGTTCTTCGTGATCTCCGGCTTTCTCATCACCGGAATCCTGCTCGACGCGCGCGATCGCGCCGAGTCGGCGGGCGCGGCGAAGCGTGGAGTCCTCGGCCGCTTCTACGTCAGGCGGTTCCTGCGGATCTTCCCGCTGTACTACGGCGTGCTCGCCGTCGCCGTGCTCCTCCACGAGGAGTCGACGCGGCGGTACCTCGCGGAGCTCGTCACGTACCGCACCAACTTCCTCCTCGCTCGGCTCGGTCACAACGTCGCGCCGGTGACGCCGCTCTGGTCGCTCGCGGTGGAGGAGCACTATTACCTCGTGTGGCCCCTGATCGCCCTGTTCGCGCCGCGCCGCGCACTCTGGGGCGCCGTGGCGGCGATGATCCTCGGGTCCGTGGGCGCGCGCTGGTGGATCGCGTCGCACGGCGGCTCCTATCAGGCGATCACGATGCCGACCTATGCCTCGGTCGACGGCATCGCGCTCGGCTGCGCGCTCGCGCTCCTCGCACGGGAGACCGACGCCGCGGTGCGCCAGCGGTGGCTGCGCCTCTCGCTCGCCGCCGGTGCCGTGCTGCTCGCGGCGCGCGTCGGACTGGGTATGATCAATCAGAGCGCGCTCCGGTACGCGGTCAACGTGCTTCCCATCGGGCTCATCGCCGTGTGGCTCATCGACCGCGCGACGCGCAATGCGCTCCCACGGTGGGTCGGACATCGCGCGATCGCCGGCCTCGGCGTGATGAGCTACGGCATGTACGTCGTCCACCGCTACGTGATGCACTATCTCGGCTTCGATGCGGTCCGCGGGCCGCAGGTGTTCCTCTCCGTGTTCGCCGTGAGCGCGGCGCTCGCGTTCGCGTCGTGGCACCTGTTCGAGCGGCCGATCAACGATCTCAAGCGGTTCTGGCCGTACGTGCCGCGCGGCGCGGTCGCCGCGCCCGACGACGCCCTCCGTGCCGCGCGGGGCGCCGAGCTGGCGAGCACGTGGCGCGGGGCGCGGGTGGAGCGACAGCCATGACGGCCGTGTTCGAGCCCGACGGGCCCGCGCCGGCCGCCGGCGACGCGCCCGTCGCCGACGCCTCCACGGCGCGGCGCGTCGCCGGGGCCTATCGCACCGGGAGCGACGTCCCTCCCGACGTCGTGCACACTTTCGCCGGCGACCTGCGCGAGATCGTCGAGGAGATGCGCCACGTCGGCGACCTCGTGAAGCAGCTCACCCTGCGCGACATCCGCGTGCGCTACAAGCAGGCGGTGCTCGGCTTCGCGTGGGCGCTGCTCATCCCCGCCGCCGTCGTCCTCGCCGGCATGGCGGTGCGTGTCGCCGTCGCGTACGCCTCCGGAAAGCACATCGACATGACCCAGCTCGGCGGCATGGCGATCAAGGCGGTGCCGTGGGCCTTCTTCGTCGGCTGCCTCAACGCGGGCACGTCGAGCCTCGTGTCCAACACGTCGCTCGTGACGAAGATCTACTTCCCGCGCGAGGTGCTCCCGCTCTCGAGCGTGCTCGCCCAGAGCTTCGATTCGATGATCGGCGGCGTGCTCGTCGCGATCATCCTTCCGTTCCTCGGCGTCACGCGCTCCGTGCAGGCGTTGTGGGCGCCGGTCCTCCTGGTGCTTCTCTGGACGCTCGCCCTCGCCGCCGCCCTCTTCCTCGGCCGCGCCAATCTCTTCTATCGCGACGTCAAGTACATCGTGCAGGTCTTCCTCACCTTCGGCATCTTCGTCACCCCCGTCATCCTCGATGCGCCGATGTTCGGCCCGCGCGGAGCGCAGATCATGATGCTCAATCCCGTCGCGCCGATCCTCGAAGGGCTCCGGCTCAGCGTCGTGCAGCACCACGACCTGCTCGAGCCGATGATCGCGCCGCAGGGATTCCTCTTCTGGCGCCCGTGGTATCTCGCGTACTCCGCCGCGTGGGCGCTCGGCGGCCTGCTGCTGAGCGTGGTGCTCTTCCACCGCTCCGAGCGACGCTTCGCCGAGGCCGTGTGAGACGGGAGACCGAGCGATGAAGGAGTCGCGCGTCATCTTCGACCGCGTGTGGAAGAAGTTCCACCGCGGCGAGCGCCACGACAGCCTGCGCGATCTCATCCCCGCCGCGATGCGCCGCATCGTCGGCCGCGACGCGAGCCGGCGCGAGCTCCAGCAGGGCGACTTCTGGGCCGTGAAGGATCTCTCGTTCGAGGTCTCGCCGGGCCAGACGCTCGGCATCATCGGCCCGAACGGCTCGGGAAAGTCGACGTCGCTCAAGCTGCTCACCCGCATCTACGAGCCGACGCGCGGCTACTGCGCCATTCACGGACGCGTCGGCACGCTGATCGAGGTGTCGGCCGGGTTCCACGGCGACCTCACGGGCCGCGAGAACGTGTTCCTGCAGGGCGCCATCATGGGGATGAAGGCGACCGACATCGCGCGGCGCTTCGACGAGATCGTCGAGTTCTCCGGCATCCCGGAGTTCATCGACACGCCGGTGAAGCGCTACTCGAGCGGCATGAACGCGCGGCTCGGCTTCTCCATCGCCGCGCACCTCGAGCCCGACGTCCTCATCATCGACGAGGTGCTCGCCGTGGGCGACATGCGCTTCCAGGAGCGCGCCTTCGGCCGCATCCGCGAGCTCGCGCGCAGCGGGCTTCCCGTGGTGATGGTCTCGCACCAGCTCGACCGCGTGGCCGAGCTGTGCACCGACGTCATCGTCCTCCGCGCGGGCGAGGTGGCCGCGCGCGGCGAGCCCGCCGAAGCGATCGCGGCGTACGTCGAGCAGAGCGATCTCGCGCGCGCCGCGGTGACCTCGGAGCTCATCCGCTTCGACGCGCTCGATCTCGAGACGCCCGTCGTGTGCTCCGGCGAGCGTGTCACGGTGCGCGTCCGCGGCCAGCTGAGCGGCCCGCTCGGCGAGCACGCCGAGCCCCTCGCCATCCGCGTGCGCTCGCTGCGCACGGGGAGCGTCGTGTACGTCTCCGGCTCGCGCCGCCTCCACGCGACGCTCGGTGACGGGGGGCCGTTCGAGCTCGAGCTCACCCTCCAGGCCAATCTCCCTGCCGGGAACTATCTCCTCGAGGCGGGCGCGCAGGACCTGCTCACGCACCGCGACTTCGCCTCCGCGCCGTCGGTCCTCTTCCGCGTCACCGACGCCGGCTCCTTCCGCGGGTCCGTCCAGATGAACGCGACGATGCAGCTCGTGGAGCAGCCCACGGCGACTCCCGCGCGCTAGCGTCTTCGGGCGCGCTTCGCCGACGCGCGCTTCGTCGACGCCGCCTTCGTCGACGCCGGCTGGGTCGGCGCCGGCTTCTTCGACGCGCCCTTCTGCGCCGTGCCCTTCTTCGGCGCACGTTTCGCGGCCGTCGGGCCCGCCGGCGCCGCGGTCCCCTCGAGCTGACGCGCCTTGCGGTTGGCGGCGGCGTGGCGCACGACCTCCGCCACGCGACGCGCGCGCGTCTCCGGTCGCACGGCCTGGCTGATCCAGTGCAGGTAACCGAACCGCGCCGAGCGTGAGAAGGCGGCGAAGTTCGCCGAGGCCTCGGGCGAGGCCGCCAGCGCGGCGGCGAGATCGTCCGGAACGGTGAGCGCCGCCACGTGATCGAGGCTCGACCACGACCCGTTCGCCTTCGCGCGCTCCACGGCGGCGATCCCCGCCTCCGCCATGACGCCGAGCGCGGTGAGCCGCTCGATGCGCTCCTTGTTCGACCGCGACCACGTGCTCTTCGGCTTGCGCGGCGTCATGAGCTGCACGTAGCGCGCGGTGTCGAGGGTGCGCACGAGACTGTCGACCCAGCCGAAGCACAGCGCCTCCTCCACTGCGTCGGCGTAGGCGAGCCGGTCGGAGCGGCTCGCCTTCTTGTCGAACACGAGCCAGATCCCGGGCGACGTCGCGTGATGCCGCGCCAGCCAGCGACGCCAGGCGGCGCGATCGGGCGCGTACACCTGCTCGAGCGACGCGAGGCGGCCGCCAGCGGATGGGGTGGATGTCGGCTTCCTGGCGGCCATGACCATACCATAGGCCCGAACCGGCGCCCCCGAAAGCATCATGGGTCCCCACGCGCGCACCCACACACTCACACACCCACACACCCACACACCCACACACGCATGGTGGCCGCCCCGCGAGTCCGCCGGGTAGATTCTCCCGACCACGACGCCCACGAGGGATGCCACCATCCTGACGCTCCTCCACCAAGCCGCCTCCTCGGCCGGCACGTACGCCGAGTACGTGTCGCCGATCGCGCGGCTCTGGAAGTACGTCGTGCTCGGCATCACGAGCTACGTGCTCGAGGAAGCGAACCCGATCTTCGGTGGCATCGCCGCCCGCGACGGCCGCCTCTCCCTGAGCGCCGTCATCACCGCCGTGGCGATCGGCACGTGGATCCCGTCGATCGCGCTCTACCTCGTCGGCCGCTGGCGCGTGCAGTGGGTGCGCGACCGATGGCCGGATCGCCAGCAGCTGCTCGACGGCGCGCTCGAGATCGTGCGACGTCATCCGTGGCGCGCCTCGCTCGCGATCCGGTTCGCCTACGGGCTGCGCATCCCGGTTCCCATCGCCTGCGGGGCCGCGCACCTGCCGATCGCGCTCTACATCATCGCGAGCGGCATCAGCTGCTTCGCGTGGTCCGCGGTATTCGTCTTCCTCGGCTGGAAGGCCGGCGGCGTCGCCCTCGCCTTCCTCGGCTTCACCAGCCGCAACGACGTTCGACTCGCCTTCCTCGCCATCGTCCTGATCGCGACGCTCTTCTTCATGCGCCGCCGCCGCCGCATCGCCGAGCGCACGGCCCACGTGCTGAGTGGGGAGGACATCGATCTGAGTGCGAAGTGATTCCGAACTACAACCGCGAGTAGGGAGTAGCGGGTAGCCGGTAGCGGGACTGGCATCGGCGCCACTGGGGAGCCGTGGAGGGCGCTCTCCCTCACTCGCGCTGGTCACCGGGGAGAGAAGGGCGCAGGCCGACGACCTCGTCGTCCGCGTTCTTCACCGCGCCGCTGGGTGCCCCTCTGAACAAACCAGCCGTACTTGGTACCTGTACTGAGTACCGAATACGGCCGTATCCCTCCCGCCCGCGCGCCCTCCACGGCTCCCGGTAGCGAGTATGCCACTCCCGCTACCAGCTACCCGCTACCCGCTACCCGTAGTTGCAGTGTCACGCGACCCCCCCTACCCACCGTTCACCGCCACCGAAACACCCGCAGCGCCACCCCGAACCCCACCACTCCCCATACCGCGACGATCGCGATCCACCCCGCGACCGCCCCCCATCCCACACCCTGAAGCATCGTCGCGCGCAAGGCGTTGATCGTCGCCGTCAGTGGCAAGGCCTGGATGAACGGCTGCGCCGCGGGGGGGAAGTTGGTGGACGAGAAGAACACCCCCGACACCACCCACATCGGCATCATCACGAGGTTCATCAACCCAGAGACCCCCTCCGTGGTCTTGGCGCGCGAGGCGATGAGCAGCCCGATGCCGCCGAACGCGAGGGCGGCGATCACGGAGATCACCCCGAGCTGCAGCAGCGAGCCGCGCACCGGGACGCCGAACAGCACCACCGCGCTGCCGAGGATCACGACGACCTCGACGAGCAGGAACACGAACCGGGAGAGCAGGAAGGAGAGCAGGTAGTCGCGCCGCGGCATCGGCGTCGACACGAGCCGCTTGAGCAGGTTCTTCCGACGCGCCTCGACGATGGCGAAGCCGAGCCCCCAGATCCCGCCGGCCATGATGTTCATGCCGAGCAGGCCGGGGATCACGAAGTCGATGTAGCGCGATCCCTTCTCGCGCACCTTGCGCTCCGTCGTCGTCACCGGGTCGCTGCGGCCGGCGCCGCGCTGCACGGCGTCGTCGACGAGGAACCGCGCGCTGCGTCCCTCCGGGCGCGTGTCGTCGAACGCGTACTGCACCGCGCCCCCGGCCGACGTCCTCGCCACGAGCGCCACCTCGCCGGTGCGCAGCGCGCGCGCGGCGGCGCTGTCGTCGAGCACGCGCACCTCGAGCCCCGCCGCGTGCCCGATGCGCGCCGCCACGCTGTCCGCGGCCGGCGTGCCCCTCACCACGGCCACCTTCACGGTGTCCGCCGGCTTGTTGCGGAAAGCGATGCCGAGCCCGATCGCCAGCACGACGGGGAAGAAGAAGGTCCAGAACACCGCCTCCGGCTCGCGGATGAACTCGCGGAACCGCACCAGCGTGAGCTGCGGCAGCGCACGCGCGATCCACGGCAGCGGGTCGTCGCGCACCTCATCCATCGCGGAGCTGCCTCCCGGTGAGCGACACGAACACGTCCTCCAGCGTCGCCGAGTGCGTGGCGAGCTCGCCGAGCGGGAGCCCGCGCCGCCCGAGCTCGGCCAGCAACGCCGGCACCGCGCGCGACAGCTCGCTCACCTGCATGGACCAGCGTCCGCCGTGCTCGCGCGCGCTCTGCACGCCGTCGAGCGCGCGCAGCTCGTCGGCCTGCAGCGCGCCGTCCGAGCCTGGCGAGGTGAACTCCACCACGTGCTCCGCCACCAGCCCGGCGATCAGTTCGCGCGGCGTGCCGAGCGCGATCACGCGTCCGTGGTCGACGATCGCGACGCGGTCGCACAGCCGCTCCGCCTCGTCCATGTAGTGCGTCGTGAGCACGATGCTCCGCCCGCTCGCCTTGAGCTCGACGATGAGATCCCAGAGCTGCCGGCGCGATTGCGGATCGAGTCCCGTCGTCGGCTCGTCGAGGAAGAGCAGCTCGGGGTCGCCCACCATCGCGCACGCCAGCGCCAGCCGCTGCTTCTGGCCACCGCTCAGCTTCCCGACGCGCGCGCCGCGCTTCTCGCCGAGCTGCACGAGCGCGATCACCTCGTCCACCTCGCGTCCGCGCGAGTAGAAGCTGCGAAACAGCCGCACCGTCTCGTCCACCGTCAGCTTGTCGGCGAGCTGAGTCTCCTGGAGCTGGATGCCGAGCCGCTCGCGCAGCGCGCGTTCGTCGTCGGTCCAGCGCCGGCCGAGCACCTCGACGATCCCCTCGTCGGCGAGGGTGAGCCCTTCGCAGATCTCGATCGTCGTCGTCTTCCCCGCGCCGTTCGGCCCGAGCAGCCCGAAGCACTCGCCGGCGGCGACGGTGAGATCGAGCCCGTCCACCGCGACCACGTCGCCGAATCGCTTGCGAAGGCCGGCGACGCGAAGCGCCGGCCGCCCCGCGCCGTCGCCGCTCGCGGCGCGGGGAGTGGGAGAAGTCATCCGCGGAAGCTACGAAGTGGCGTCGCGCGGAGTCAGCGGCACGTCGCGCGGCGTGAGCGCACGCGTGGGCTCGCCATCGAACCAGTCGCGTCCGTCGGCGAAGCTCTCGCGCACCCCGCCCTCGCCCGCGGCCAGCCGCTCGCGGAACAGCCGCAGCTGCTCCTCCATCGCGGCGAGCGCGGCGAGGATCGCCGGCGTGTTGTCGCGCATGATCCCGGTCCAGAGCTCCGGGTCGCCCCCGGCGAGCCGGGTCACGTCGCGTCCGCCGGGGCCGAGCGCGGAGCGCGACACGTTGGCCTGGCGCAGCGTCACGGCGAGCACGGTGGACACCGCCTGCGGAAGGTGGCTGCGCCACGCCATCTGCTCGTCGTGCACCGCCGCGTCGAGCACTTCGACGCCGGCGCGGAGCATCCGCCAGAACCACTCCGCCAGCCGCAGCGCCTGCGCCGTGGTCGTCGCCGTCGGGCAGAGGAAGACGCGCGCCTCC
>Ga0310810_10010451_pt1 | contig 10804 bp, 12 predicted proteins | sample NCmetagenome_FD_207641 | JGI IMG/M metagenome (GOLD analysis project Ga0310810, IMG submission 207641) | Soil microbial communities from experimental microcosm in Duke University, North Carolina, United States - NC | ecosystem: Engineered > Artificial ecosystem > Soil microcosm > Unclassified ... | reverse complement strand
AGCAGCTCGGGCAGGACGCGGATGGTGGCGGTGCGCGCCGTCATGCGGGGAGTATATAGAATCATTGCATGGAGCTTCTCGCCTCGGCATGGGAAATCGCGATCCATCTCGACGTGCATCTGGCCGACTTCGTCGCCGCGCACGGCGCCTGGGTGTACGCGCTTCTCTTCGTCATCGTCTTCATCGAGACCGGGCTCGTCATCTGGCCGTTCCTGCCGGGCGATTCGCTCCTTTTCGTCGCGGGCGCGATCGCGGCGGTGGGCGGGATGGACATCGCGCTCGTCATGGGCGTGCTCGTCCTCGCCGCGCTCAGCGGCGACAACTGCAACTACTGGATCGGCCGCTTCGTCGGGCCGCGCATCTTCCACTTCGAGCGCTCGCGCTGGTTCAATCCGCAGCACCTGCAGCGCGCCCACGCCTTCTACGAGCGCCACGGCGGCAAGACCATCGTGCTCGCGCGCTTCATCCCGATCGTGCGCACCTACGTGCCCTTCGTCGCCGGCGTCGGCGCGATGCCCTACGGCCGCTACATCGGCTGGTGCGTGATCGGCGCGCTTGCCTGGGTGCTGTCGGTCTGCAGCCTCGGCTACTTCTTCGGCAATATCCCCGAGGTGAAGCAGAACCTCTCGGTCGTGATCGTGCTGATCGTGCTGGTCTCGATCTCGCCAGGGCTGATCGCCTGGGCGAAGGCGCGCGTCCGCGCTAGAACTTGAGCGCCACCGGGGAGTTCGGGCGGGGCGGGTTCTTGGCGAGGTAGCGTTTGATGCCGGCGAGGATCGCCCGGGCGAGGCTGTCCTGGTAGTCGTCGTCGTTCAGGCGCTTTTCTTCCTGCGGATTCGAGATGAACGCCGTCTCGACGAGGATCGACGGAATGTCCGGGGATTTGAGGACCGCGAAGCTCGCCTGCTCGACGTGCGGCTTGTGGAGCGTGTTGACCTGGCCGAGCTCGCCCAGCACCGCGCTCCCGAGGCGCAGGCTGTGGTCGATGGTGGCGGTCTGCGAAAGGTCGAGCAGCGTCTGCGCGAGGTAGCGGTCTTTCACGTCGATGTTCACGCCGCCGACGAGGTCGGCGTCGTTCTCCTTCTTGGCGAGCCAGCGCGCCGCCTCCGAGGTGGCGCGGCGCTCCGAGAGCGCGAACACGCTCGAGCCGCGCGCATGCGGCTTGATGAAGGCATCGGCGTGCACGGAGACGAAGAGGTCGGCTTTGACGCGCCTCGCCTTGTCCACGCGCTCCTGCAGCGGCAGGTAGAAGTCCCCGTCGCGCGTCAGCACGGCGCGCATCTCGGGCTCGGCGTCCACGAGCGCCTTCAGGCGCCGCGCGATGACGAGCGTGATGTCCTTCTCGCGCGAGCCCAGGCGCCCGCGCGCGCCCGGATCCTCGCCCCCGTGCCCGGCATCGATGACGATGGTCGCGAGGCGCGCGACTTTCGGCTTTGCGGGCATCGGGGCCGGCGCTTCGGGCGCGACCGGCCGCGGCAGCTTGCCCTCGGCCTCGATGAGCGCGGCGAGCGGGTCGGGCGCGACCATCGGATAGAGGTCGAGCACGAGCCGGTAGCCGTATTCGGCGACCGGCTTCAAGGTGAAGACCTGCGGCTTCACCTCGGTCTTGAGATCGAGCACGAGGCGCACCACGCCCGGGCGGTTGCGGCCGACGCGCAATTTTTCGATGTAAGGGTCGCCGGTGGCGACCTTGCCGTCGAGCTCGGCGAGCGCGGCGCCGAACTCGACGCCTTCCAGGTCGACGACGAGGCGCTCGGGGTTCTTGACTCCGAAGACGGAGAACTTGATCTCGGCTTTTGATTCCAGCGTGACGCGCGTGTAGTCCCTGGCGGGCCAGATGCGCGTGGAGAGAACCTGCGCTTGGGCCGCCGGCGCGGCTAGGCAGAGCGCCAGTGCTGCAACACAGATTGCCGCCACGCCTCGCCGCGCGGCGAGTGCGAGGCGAGTTCGGCCGAGCGTCCCTGCCCCGCGTAGCTCAGGCGGATTTCCAAGTCGGCCGGAGAAAGAAGATCCCCCGCGCGCTCCGGCCATTCGACGACGCAGAGCGTCTCGCCATTGAAGTGCTCGCGAAAGCCCGAGCTCAGCCATTCAGATCGGTCTTTGAACCGATAAAAATCAAAGTGATATAAGTTTAATCTCGAAAGGGCATAAGGTTCAACCAGGGCGTACGTCGGGCTCTTGGCATGGCCCCTGAAGCCGAGCTCGCGCAGCAAGCCCCTGACGAGCGTGGTTTTTCCCGAGCCGAGCTCGCCGCAAAGATGCAGCACGAGGCCGCGCAATTCGCTCTCCCGGGCGAGCGCGGCGCCCAGGCGCAGCGTGTCCTCCTCGCCGGGCAAATTAAGATGCTCGGGCATGGACGCGCTCGAAGATCGCATCAAGGCCTGGGGTGCCGGGCTCGGCTTCCGCTCGGTCGGCATCGCCGATGCCGATCTCTCGGCCGCGGCGCCGCGGCTCGCCGAGTGGCTGGGAATGGGTTTCCATGGAGAAATGGAGTATATGGCGCGCCACGAGGCGCTCCGGGCGCGCCCGGCCGAGCTCGTGCCGGGCACGGCGAGCGTGATCACCTGCTGCCTGGACTACCTGCAGGACGCGCCGCGAGCGCTCGACGAAGAGCTGGCCGATCGCTCGCGCGCCTACGTCGCGCGCTATGCGCGCGGACGCGACTATCACAAGCTGATGCGCAATCGCCTGCAGCGCCTGTGCGACCGGATCGAGAAGGACGTCGGCCCCTTCCGCTACCGAGCATTCGCGGACTCCGCGCCCGTCATGGAGGTCGAGCTCGCGGCCCGCGCCGGCGTCGGCTGGCGCGGCAAGCATACGTTGCTGCTCGACCGGAAGGGCTCCTGGTTTTTCCTCGGGGAGATCTTTTGCGAGCTGCCCCTGAAAAAGGACGCGAAAGCGAACGACCACTGCGGCACCTGCCAGAAGTGCATCGACATCTGTCCGACCAAGGCGATCACCGGCCCCTACCAGCTCGATGCGCGGCGCTGCATTTCCTACCTGACGATCGAGCACAGGAGCGCGATTCCCGAGGAGCTGCGCCCGCTGATGGGCAACCGCATCTACGGCTGCGACGACTGCCAGCTGGTTTGCCCCTGGAACGGCTTTGCCAGCCTTTCGGCTGAAAAAGACTTCGCGGCGAGAAGCGGCCTGGATCGGGCGTCGTTGACCGAGTTGTTTTCCTGGACGGAAGCGGAGTTCGAGGAGCGCACGCGGGGCTCGCCGATCCGGCGCATCGGTTACGAACGCTGGTTGCGCAATATCGCGGTGGGGCTTGGCAATGCGCCTTCTTCTCCCGAGGTAATTTCCTGTCTGAAACAAAAGGCAAACCATTCCTCAGCACTTGTTCGCGAGCACGTGAGCTGGGCCCTGAAGCGTCATGGCGTGGCAGCCTGACCGCCTGCTCCCGGGCTACGAGTCGCTCGAGCTCGGGTTTCCGGACGACTACGACGGGCGCGTCGTCGCGACGCTCGTGCGCCTGCCCGCGGCCGAGGCGCCGCGCGGCGCCGTTCTCTACATACACGGGTTCATCGACTACTTCTTCCAGCGCCACATGGCCGAGCGCTTCGCCGCCGAGGGCTATGCGTTCTACGCGCTGGACCTTCGCAAGCACGGGCGCTCGCTGCTGCCACACCAGCACGCGTGCTTCTGCAAGGACATCGCCGAGTATTTCGACGACATCAGCGCGGCGCTGCGCGAGATCGGCGCGCCGGTGCTGCTCGCCGGTCATTCGACGGGCGGGCTCGTGTGTTCCTTGTATAAAAAATATGGCGACGAGAACGAAAGCGTTCGTGCTTTATGGCTCAACAGCCCCTTTTTTGACTGGAGAGGAAACCGCAAAAGCCAGTTGAAAATCGCAGATTTTCTAGGGCGCTTTTTTCCGTTCATGAACAACCCGAAGGCGGTCCTGCCCGCCTACGTCCGAAGCCTCCACAAGCAATGGGACGGCGAGTGGGACTTCGACCTGACGCTCAAGCCGCTCATGGGATTCCCCGCCTATTTCGGCTGGGTGCATGCGATCTTTCAGGCGCACGCCAAGGTGCACGCGGGGCTCGCGCTCGACTGCCCCGTGCTCTCGATGCACTCGGACGAGGCCGACATCGTGCTCGACTGGAAGCAGGTCGCGCGCTGGTCGCGCACGCTCGGAGACAAGGTGAGCGTGCTTGCCTTCCCCGGCGGCATCCACGACCTGGTGCTCTCGCGGCGCGAGATCCGCGAGGACGTGTTCAGGCAGCTTTTTTCGTGGGCGGCACGAGCTTGAGCGTGGCGACGCTCGCCGCGGCCCAGGCGCAATAGATCGCGGTGAAGACCCACTCGGGCGCCTGGTAAAAGAGCACTCGCCGGACCCAGCGCCCGACGAACGATTCGGCCTGCGCGCCGCCGCGCAGCGCGTCCTCCCACACGGTGAGCGGGCAGGCATAGCCGAAGACAGCCTCGAGCGCGACGAAGACGATCGCTGCAAGGTGCAGGTATCTGAAGACCGGGCTTCTGACCCACTGCCAGCGAAGGAAAAAGCCGGCCCAGGTGAGGGCCAGGCCACCCACGATGAAAGCAACGATCAGGAAATGGACGACGAGAATTACGTCGGCCAGCACGCGAGCCTGCTACACACTCCGTGAAATCGGACGCGTCGGCTCGGCCGACCATTCGCTCCAGGAGCCGATATAGACGCGCGAGCCCGAGAGGCCCGCGACTTCCATCGCGAGCGCGTTGTGGCACGCGGCGACGCCCGAGCCGCAGTAATGAACGATGGTCTTGGGGTCTTTGCCCGAAATGGCCTTCTCGAATTCCGCGCGGAGGGCTTCAGGCGATTTGAAAACGCCCGCTGCGGTGACGTTGTCGGTATTGAAGCGGTTCATCGCGCCGGGAATGCGACCGGCGACCGGATCGATCGGCTCCTGCTCGCCGCGATAGCGCGCGGGTGCGCGCGCATCGAGAAGCGCGAGGCGCTTCAATTGCCGCTCCACGGTGGCGAGCGCCACCATGCGGCTGCGCTCGGGCTTGTTCTTGTATTTCGTGCCGGTGATGAGCGGCGCCTCCGCGTTCACCGGGCGGCCTTCGGCGACCCATTTGGCGAAGCCCCCGTCGAGCACCGCCGCCTGCGCGTGGCCCGCCCAGCGCAGCATCCACCACAGGCGCGCCGCGTACGAGCCGGGGCCCGCGTCGTAGCAGACGATCGTATCGGTCGGCAGGATGCCTTTTTTCTCGAGGAAGCGGACGAAATCGGCCATCTCCGGCAGCGGGTGCCGGCCGTTCCTGCCGGTCATCGGCGCGGAGAGGTCGTGGTCGAGGTGCGCGAAGAGCGCGCCCGGGAGGTGCGCTTTTTCGTACTCGGCCTGGCCCGATTCGGGATGCGCGAGGTCGTGGCGGCAGTCGAACACGCGCCAGTCGGGATTCTGGGCGAGCTCGTCGGTGCTGACGAGCGGCTTCACCGCTTGAGCTCCCGCCTCAGCCATTCGTGGAAGTGCACCATCGCGTCTTCCATCGGCGACTGATAGGGGCCGGCGTCGTTGCGGCCTTCCTGCCACAGCGCGCGGCGGCCGCGGTCCATGCGGCTCTGGATGTCGCCGTCCTCGATCGCGGTTTCCAGGTACGCCGCCTGCTGCGCCTCGATGAACTCGCGCTCGAAGAGGACGATCTCCTCCGGGTAGTAGAACTCGACCACGTTGGTGGTGAGCTGCGGCGAGCGCGGAATGAGGTTGGAGACGACGAGCACGTTCGGATACCACTCGAAGGTGAGGCCCGGGTAGTAGAGTGCCCAGAGCGCGCCGTATTTGGGCGCCTTGCCATCGAGCTGCTTGAGGCACGCCTCCTGCCATTTGCGATACACGGGTGTTCCCGGGCGCGTGAGGCCGTGCTTCGCCTCGACGACCTGGACCGAGGTGCGCTCGCCGTACTCGACGTGGAAGTTGCCGATGTCGGTGAAGTTGCCGAGGCCCGCGTGCAGGAAGTCGACGTGAAGAACCTCGACGTACACCTCGACGAAGGTTTTCCAGTTGCAGGCGTAGTCGGTGATATCGACGCGATCGAGCTTGTAGCCGCTGAAGTCGAAGTCGGCGGCGCGCGAGAACGTGCCCAGGTCCTGGAGCGGATCGCGCGGGCCCTTGAAAAGCAGGCCATTCCAGCGCGTGAGCGGATGCGAGTGCAGCCTGACGCAGGGATTCTCGGGAAATTCGGGCGCGCCGAGCAGCTCGCCCTTCAGGTCGTAGGTCCAGCGGTGCAGCGGGCAGACGATGTTGTCGAGCTTGCCGCTGCCTTCGAGCATGATCGCCTGCCGGTGGCGGCAGACGTTGGAGAGCAGCTCGACGCCGTGCGCGTTTCGCACCAGGACCCTGGCGTGGTCGGCCTCGGGCAGCGTCCGGTAGCTGCCGACCTCCGGCACCATGAGCTCATGGCCGCAATAGCCGGCGCCTTGCTCGAAGAGCAGTTTTTGCTCGAGCGCGAAGATCTCCGGGTCGTGATACCAGCTGACGGGAAGCTGGCACTTCGCAGGCTGGAGCTGGGGCGGGCTGCCGATGTTAGACATGCGCTAAGTCTTTAAAAGGGCGCGATTTTACGCTATGTTGGTCTTTCCCGTCATGAGCAAGACATCCAAACCCGGCCACGAGTTCTCCTTCGAGAAGTCCCTCGAGGAGCTGGAGAAAATCGTCGCGCAGATGGAGGAGGGCGGCCTCTCGCTCGAGCAGTCGCTGGAGGCGCACAAGCGCGGCCTCGAGCTCGCCAAGCGCTGCCGCGAGCGTCTCGAGAGCGCGCAGCAGCAGGTGCGCGTGCTGGAAGACGAGATTCTCAAGCCGCTCGCGGCGCCCTCTGGGCCGGATGCTGGCGAACGCGACTGACACGGATTTCGCGGCGTGGATGGCCGGCGTGCAGTCGCGCGTCGAGGCGGCGCTCGCCCGGGCGCTGCCGGGCCCGCAGCATTCGCCCGCGCGGCTGCACGAGGCCATGCGCTATGCGACGCTCGAAGGCGGCAAGCGCGTGCGCCCGCTCCTCGTTTTTGCGGCGGGCGAGGTCGCGGGGGCCGAGGCGGCGAAGCTCGAAGTCGCCGGCGCCGCGGTCGAGCTGATCCACGCCTATTCGCTCGTGCACGACGACCTGCCCTGCATGGATAACGACGTGCTCCGGCGCGGCAAGCCCACGGTGCACGTGGAGTTCGACGAGGCGACGGCGCTGCTCGTCGGCGACGCATTGCAGAGCCTCGCGTTCCAGCTGCTGTCGGATTTTTCGCTTGGCGATTCCCCTTCGCAGCTCGAGATGGTCAAGACCCTGGCGGTCGCGGCAGGATCGCGCGGCATGGCGGGCGGGCAGGCGATCGACCTCGAGTCGACGGGCAAGACGCTCACGCAGACCGAGCTCGAGTTCATGCACCTGAGGAAGACCGGCGCGCTCATCAGCGCGGCGGTGAAGATGGGCGCGCTTTGCGGCGGGCCCTGTCCGGCGGCGCTCGAGAAGTACGGGCACCGCGTCGGGCTCGCCTTCCAGGTGGTCGACGATGTGCTCGATGCCGAAGCCAACACGGCGACCCTCGGCAAGACCGCGGGCAAGGATGCGAAGCAGGGCAAGCCGACCTACGTGTCGGCGATGGGCGCGGCGCGCGCGCGGGAATTCGCCGAGGAGCTGCGCTCGGGCGCGCACATGGCGCTCGCGGGCATGGGCGCGCGCGCCGATCGCCTGCGCCAGCTCGCCGATTTCATCGTTCTGAGAAAATTCTAGGATGTCGACGACCACTCTCACCGGCGAGCTGGACCCCGAGGGCTACAATCCCTCGATGTACGAGCTGCTGAAGCAAATCAACGACCCGGCCGAGCTGCGCAAGCTCGATCGCCGGCAGCTGCACCAGCTCTCCGACGAGCTGCGCGCGTTCGTGCTCGACTCGGTATCCAAGACCGGCGGGCATCTTTCGTCCAATCTCGGCACCGTCGAGCTGACGATCGCGCTGCACTACGTCTTCGACACGCCGGAAGACCGCATCGTCTGGGACGTCGGGCACCAGACCTATCCGCACAAGATCCTCACCGGGCGGCGCGACCGGATGGACACGCTGCGCATGACGGGCGGCATCTCGGGCTTCCCGCGGCGGAGCGAATCCATCTACGACACCTTCGGCACCGCGCATTCGAGCACCTCGATCTCGGCGGCGCTCGGCATGGCGGTCGGCGCGAAGCGCAAGAACGAGAAGCGCAACTGCGTGGCGGTGATCGGCGACGGCGCGATGTCGGCGGGCATGGCCTTCGAGGCGCTCAACAACGCCGGTGCCATGGACGTCGACCTGCTCGTGGTTCTGAACGACAACGAGATGTCGATCTCGCCGCCGGTGGGCGCGCTCACCAACTACCTCGCGCGGCTCCTCTCCGGGCGCATGTACACGACCGCCAAGCGCGCGAGCGAGCACCTGCTCAAGCGCGTGCCCGGCATGCTCGAGCTCGCGCGCCGGGCCGAGGAGCACGTGAAGGGCATGGTCACTCCGGGCACGCTCTTCGAGGAGTTCGGCTTCAACTACATCGGCCCGATCGACGGCCACGACCTCGATACGCTCGTCGCCACGCTCGGCAACATCAAGAAGCTGCGCGGCCAGCAGTTCCTGCACGTGGTGACGAGGAAGGGCCAGGGCTACAAGCTCGCGGAGGAAGATCCGATCACCTACCACGGCCCCGGCAAGTTCAATCCGGCCGAGGGCATCAAGCCGAGCGCCGCCGGCAAGCCGACCTACAGCCAGATCTTCGGCGAGTGGCTCTGCGACATGGCGCGGCAGGACAAGCGCCTCATGGCCATCACGCCCGCCATGCGCGAAGGCTCGGGTATGGTGCGCTACTCGGAGGAGTTCCCCGAGCGCTATTTCGACGTGGCGATCGCCGAGCAGCACGCGGTCACCTTCGCCGCGGGGCTTGCCTGCGAGGGCTTGAAGCCGGTGGTCGCGATCTACTCGACCTTTCTCCAGCGCGGCTACGACCAGCTCATCCACGACGTGGCGGTGCAGAACCTGCCCGTGCTCTTTGCGCTCGACCGCGGCGGCCTCGTCGGCGGCGACGGCCAGACGCACAACGGCGCGTTCGATTACGCCTACCTGCGCACGGTGCCCAACTTCGTGATCATGGCGCCCTCGGACGAGAACGAATGCCGGCAGATGCTCTACACCGGCTTCCAGTTGAACGGTCCGGCCGCGGTCCGCTACCCGCGGGGCACCGGCCCGGGAAAGGCCGTCGAGAAAGAAATGAAAGCGCTTCCCGTGGGCAAAGCCGAGATCCGCAGGAGGGGCAAGAAAATAGCCATCCTGGCGTTCGGGTCGATGCTCAAGCCCGCGCTCGAAGCGGGCGAGGCACTCGATGCCTCGGTCGCCAATATGCGCTTCGTGAAGCCGATCGACGAGGCGCTCGTCCTCGAGCTCGCCGCCACGCATGACCTTATCGTCACTGTGGAAGAGCACCAGATCATGGGCGGCGCGGGCAGCGCGGTACTGGAGGCGCTGGCCAGGACGGAGACCAAGGCGCTCCTGTTGGGCCTGCCCGACCGCTTCGTCGAGCACGGCGACCCCGCGCGCCTGCTGGCCTCCGTCGGGCTCGATGCGGCCGGAATCCAAAAATCGATCAAAAACGTAATACCCGAGTAAATCACTCGGGAGTTATAATGCCCCTATGAAAGCGAAAGACCTGCAGCACATCCCCGATGTCCAGAGCGCCCCGGACGCGCGCAAGCTCGCCATCGACCAGGTGGGCGTCAAGGCCATCCGCCACCCGATCCGCGTCATGGAGCGCGGCGGCGGGGTGCAGCACACCATCGCCAGCTTCAACATGTACGTGAGCCTGCCGCACCACTTCAAGGGCACGCACATGTCGCGCTTCGTCGAAATCCTTTCGGCGCAGGAGCGCGAGCTCACGGTCGAGAGCTTCAAGGGCATGCTGCGAGAGATGACGGGGCGCCTGGAGGCCGAGGCGGGCCGCATCGAGATGAGCTTTCCCTACTTCATCGAGAAGCAGGCGCCGGTTTCGGGCGTGAAAAGCCTCATGGACTACGAGGTCACCTTCATCAGCGAGATCAAGGCGGGCAAGCAGTGCTTTGCCATGAAGGTCCTCGTCCCGGTGACGAGCCTGTGCCCGTGCTCGAAGAAGATCTCCGAGCGCGGCGCGCACAACCAGCGCTCGCACGTCACGGTGACCGCGCACACGAGCGACTTCGTCTGGATCGAGGAGATCGTCGACCTGATCGAGAAGCAGGCCTCGAGCGAGCTCTACGGCCTGCTCAAGCGTCCCGACGAGAAGTACGTCACCGAGCGCGCCTACGACAACCCGAAGTTCGTCGAGGACATGGTGCGCGACGTCGCTTCCATCCTCAACCTGGATGAGCGCATCACCAAGTACGTGGTCGAATCGGAGAACTTCGAATCGATCCACAACCACTCGGCGTACGCGCTCATAGAGAAAGACAAGCAGGCAGGCTGAAGGGCCTACTCGCTTTTTTCTCCGGGTTTCTTTTCCTTACGGAAAGCGCCGAGGCCCAGGACTACGCCGAGCGCCGCGCGCGCATGGTCGCGGAGGTCGAGGCGATGTTCGCGGAGACCCGCTACGACACGGGCCTCGCCGCGATGTCGCCTGCGGTGCGCGCCGCGCTCCTCAGGGTCGAGCGCCACCGCCTAGTCGCGCCGTCCGATGCCTCGAACGCCTATCGCAACCACCCGATTCCGATCGGGCACGGGCAGACCATCTCGCAGCCCTACATCGTCGCCCTGTCCACCGAGCTGATCGCGCCCCAGCCCGGGCAGGCCGTGCTCGACGTCGGCACCGGCTCGGGCTACCAGGCGGCGGTGCTCGCG
>Ga0310810_10010449_pt1 | contig 10804 bp, 10 predicted proteins | sample NCmetagenome_FD_207641 | JGI IMG/M metagenome (GOLD analysis project Ga0310810, IMG submission 207641) | Soil microbial communities from experimental microcosm in Duke University, North Carolina, United States - NC | ecosystem: Engineered > Artificial ecosystem > Soil microcosm > Unclassified ... | reverse complement strand
ACGAGCCGGATCCGACCCGGCTACAGGCGCTGCTGACGTTCGTCGTGGTGGGCGGCGGCCCGACCGGTGTCGAGCTGGCCGGGGCCATCGCCGACATCAGCCGTACCGTGCTCCGACAGGACTTCCGGCGCATCGACCCCGAGCGGGCTCGCATCATCCTGATCGAGGCCGGTCCTCGCGTCCTCGCCGCGTTTCCCGAGGCGCTGTCCGTGCACGCCGCGCGCGATCTCGAGCGGCTGGGGGTCGAGGTGCGGACGCGCGCGATGGTGACGTCGATCGATCCCGAGGGCGTGGAGGCCGGCGGCCAGCGCATCGAGGCCCGCACCGTGTTCTGGGCAGCCGGTGTTCAGGGCGCGCGCCTGGCCCAGAGCCTGGGCGTGAAGCTCGATCGCTCGGGCCGGGTGGAGGTGGCGCCGGACCTCTCGCTGCCGGGCGCGCCCGACGTCTTCGCCGCGGGCGACATCGTGCACCTCGAGCTCCCGGATGGTGGGCTGCTGCCCGGGCTGGCGCCCGCGGCGATCCAGACGGGCCGGGCGGCCGCGCGCAACATCCTGGCCTCGGTGCACGGCCGGCCGCGCACGCCGTTCCGCTATCGGGACAAGGGCGTCATGGCGACGATCGGCAAGCACAAGGCCGTGGCGCGCACGGGACGATTGACCCTCACCGGCTACCTCGCATGGATCGCCTGGCTGCTCGTGCACGTCCTCTATCTGATCGGCTTCAAGAATCGCATCTCGGTGGTGGCGCAGTGGGCGTGGAGCTACGTCTTCTCCAAGCGCGGCGCCCGCCTCATCACCGACCCCGACTGGCGGCTCGAGCGGAAGTGATGCGACGGCGTCACTCGATCACCTGATCGGCCCGGCCCAGCAAGGCGGGCGGGACGGTGAGCCCCAGTGCCCGGGCCGTCCGGAGGTTGATCACCAGCTCGAAACGGCCCTCGCCGTCACGCCACTCGATGGCGATGTTCCGTCCCTCGACGTAGTCGTGCTCGCGCAGGCCGCTGCGAATCGCCTCCCGCGCGGGCTCGAGCGCCCGTGTGCTCGACAGCACGCCGACCGTGGCCGGGCGGGCGGGTGACTGGGCGCGAGCGAGGGCCGGCCTGGCGAGCAGGCCGGCCAGCGCGATCAGGAACCAGCGGCGCTCCACCGCGCGATCGCTCAGGGATGCGGACCCCACGGCGCCGCGGTCAGGAGCTTGACCTCCTGCGAGGCGAGGAGCGGGCGGAACTTCACGGCGAAGCCCTCGACGAAGTCCTTGTTGGCGAAGACCGAGGCCCAGTGCGCGCGCCGGTCGGCGTCGTCGTCGAACTTCCAGAGGTGGACGAGCTGGTTGATCATGCCGGTGTCGGCCTGGAAGTAGCCGATCAGCTTCTTGTCCTGCCCGCCCTTCTGCAGCGCCGGATAGCCGAACTCGGTGTAGAGCTTGATGGCCTCGCCCATCTTGCCGACGTGCAGGGTATAGGTGCGCATCTCGTAGAGCGTCATGGCGATCCTCCCGGGGCGGTGGCTGGTTTCGCTGGCCGCGCCGCGAGAGCGGGGCCGGGCGTGGCCCGAAATTAGTCCCGCAGCGCGAGTGGGTCAAGGATCGCCGCGGGCGATGCGCTCGCAACCCGGTGGTGGTACGTTCGGCAGCGCGATGGAGGATCAGCCATGAGCCAGCTCTCTCGCCGACAGGCGCTGGGACGCCTCGGCGCCCTCGGAGCCGCCGCGGCCTCCGGCACGCTCTTCGGTGTGGCGGCCTCCGCCCGCGCCCAGGGCGATCCGGTGCTCGCAGGCCGTCCGCTGGTGCGCTATCCCGAGAAGACCGAGCTGATTCTCCTGACGTCGCGACCGCCCCAGCTCGAGACGCCGATGAAGTATTTCGATCGCGCGATCACGCCCAACGAGGCGTTCTTCGTCCGCTATCACGTGTTCCCCGTCCCGCTGGAGGTCGATCTCGCCACCTGGCGGCTGCGCGTCACCGGGCGCGTCGATCGCCCGCTGGAGCTCTCGCTCGATGATCTCAGGACGAAGTTCCCGCGGGCCGCGGTGACGGCCGTCAACCAGTGCTCGGGCAACAGCCGCGGCCGCTTCACGCCGCGCGTGCTGGGGGGACAGTGGGGCGACGGCGCCATGGGCAATGCGGAGTGGGTCGGGGCGCGGCTCAAGGACATCCTGGCCGCGGCCGGCGTTCGGCAGGGCGCGGTGCAGGCCACGTTCGACGGGCTCGACAAGCCGGCGTTCCCCTCCGTGCCCGACTTCGTGAAGAGCCTGGACATCCCGCGGATCATGGACGACCCGGACATTCTGGTCGCGTACCAGATGAACGGCGCGCCGCTGCCCATGCTCAACGGCTTCCCGGCTCGCCTCGTCGTGCCGGGCTGGTACGCGACCTACTGGGTGAAGAACCTCGCGCAGATCGACGTCGTCGATCAGCCGTTCGAGAAGTTCTGGATGAAGCCCGGCTACCGGATCCCCGACAACGCCTGCGGCTGCGTGCCGCCGGGCACGGCGCCAGCCCGCACCGTCCCGATCAATCGCATGACAGTGCGCTCGTTCATCGCCTCACCCGGTCCGGGAAGTCCCGTGGCGGCGGGACGGCCCGTGACGCTCAAGGGGATCGCCTTCGACGGTGGCTACGGGATCCGCGAGGTGCAGCTCTCCGCGGACGACGGCGCCACCTGGCAGCGCGCGCGCCTGGGCCAGGACCTCGGGCGCTACTCCTTCCGCGAGTGGGCGTGGCCCTGGACTCCGAGCCGGCCCGGGCCCGCCCGCGTCATGGTGCGCGCCTTCAACGCGATCGGCGAGTCGCAGGGCGCCGAGCCGCTGTGGAACCCGGCCGGCTACCTGCGCAACGTGATCGAGCACATCGACCTGCAGGTCGGCTAGGAGACGCCATGCCTCGCGCACTCGTTCCGGCGCTGCTCGTGCTGGCGCTTGCCGGCGTCGCGACTGCTGCCGACAAGACGATCTCGCTGCCGCCCGACGACGCCTACGCCACGCTGGCGCCCGGCCCGGGGGCGGAGCTGACGCAACGGCAGTGCGTGCTCTGCCACTCGACGGACTACATCGTCATGCAGCCGCGGGGTGGGGCCAGGCAGTGGGAGGCCGTGGTCACGAAGATGATCAAGGTGTTCGGCGCGCCCGTCGACGAGGCGGACGCGAAGACCATCGTCGAGTACCTCTCGACCCGTTACGGCAACTGAATCCACCGGAGGAAGCCATGCAAGGCGTCGTGTTTCTCGGAGATCGCAAGCTGGAGCTCAGAGAGTTCCCCGATCCGACTCCCGGCCCGCGTGACGTGGTTCTGGAGATCAAGGCCTCAGGGATGTGCGGCAGCGACCTGCACAACTACCGCGCGCCGGCCAATCCCTCGGGCGTCGTCACCGGCGGCATCAAGCGCGAGGCCGGCATGATCGCGGGCCACGAGCCGTGCGGCGTCGTCGCGGCGGTGGGCTCGGCGGTCACCGACAAAGAAGCGCGCGTCGGCCAGCGCGTGATGGACCACCACTATGACGGCTGCGGTACCTGCAAGCACTGCCGGGCCGGCTGGACCCAGATGTGCCTGGCCGGGACGGTCGTCTATGGCTCGGGCGGGCACGGCGGCCACGCCAGGTACATGAAGGTCCCGGTCTCGACCTTGGTGGCGCTGCCGGACGCGCTCTCGTTCGTGACCGGGGCGGCGATCTCCTGCGGGACCGGCACGGCGTGGGGCGCGCTGAGGCGCATCAACCTGCAGGGCGGCGAGACCATCGCGATCTTCGGTCAGGGCCCGGTGGGGCTCTCGGCGACACAGCTGGCCGTGGAGATGGGCGCGCGCGTGATCGCGATCGACGTCTCGGCGGAGCGGCGCAAGCTCGCCCAGGCCTTCGGGGCCCACGCCGTGATCGACGGCAAGGCCGGCGACATGGTGGCGGCCATCCGCGAGCTGACGCACGGCGAGGGCGCGCACAAGACGCTCGACGCCTCCTCGGCGCCGGACGCGCGCGCCGCGGCGGTGCGCGCGGTCCGCTCGTGGGGCACGGCCTGCTTCGTGGGTGAGCGCGGGCAGGTGACCCTCGACGTGAGCCCGGATCTCCTGCGCCGGCAGGTGACGCTCGTCGGCTCGTGGACCTTCTCCAAGCAGGGCCAGGCCGAGTGCGCGGAGTTCATCGCCGACCGCAAGGTCGACGTCGAGAAGCTCTTCACGCACCGCTGGCGGCTCGAGCAGGCCGAGGAGGCGTACCGGCTCTTCGACACCCAGACGACGGGCAAGGCCGTCATCCTGCCGGCCTGAGCCGCCACCCGTCCCGCCGCCTCCGCTTGACACGGCCGCCCACCTAATCAACCATACGTTTGGTTAGAAGGAGGAGACGGAGATGCCTGCTGCGCCTGTCCCGGCGCGGGCCCGGCGCCGGCCGCGCCGGCGCGATGCCCCGGCCACACGGGAGGCCCTGATGACGGCCGGAGCCGGGCTGTTTGCCGAGCGGGGCTACGACGGCGTACCGGTCGCCCTCATCGCCCAGCGGGCCGGTGTGAACAAGGCGATGATCAACTACCACTTCGGGGGCAAGCGCAAGCTCTACCTCGCCATCGTGGGTGCGACGTTCGCGGAGATCGCCGCCGGCGTCGAGCAGGTCGCGGCCTCGGCGCGGCCGGCGCCGGAGGCGTTACGCGAGCTCATCGCGGTCATCGGCGACATGGCCACGCGGCGCCATCCCCACTTCTGCTCGATGATGCTGCGCGAGGTGGTGGCGGGCGGCCACAATCTCGAGCCCGAGCTGATCGAAACTCCCACGCGCATCCTGGCGGCGGTGCAGAGGGTCGTCGAGCGCGGAGTCGCCAGCGGCGACTTCCGTCCGGTCGATCCGCTGCTGACCCACCTGAGCCTCGTCGGCAGCCTGGTGTTCTTCTTCGCCACGACCCGCTTCCGGGCGCGCGTGCTGGCGGCCCGGCGCCCCGCGGTCCGGGCGCCCGATGCCGCCACCTATGTCCGGCACATCCAGGATCTGCTCACCCACGGCCTGGCCGGCCCGCGCCGATCGGCGCGCCGGGGCGCCTGATGGCGCGCCGCCGTCTCGTCCTGGTCGTCGTCGTCGTCGTGCTGGCGCTGGCGGGGCTGGCGGTGTGGCGACTGGGCTTCGCCAGACCGGGCGTGCCCGCCGGCGTGATCGGGGTGAGCGGACGCATCGAGGGTGACGACTCGGCGGTCGCCGCCAAGACGGCCGGACGCATCCGCGAGATCACCGTGCGCGAGGGCGACGCCGTCGAGGCCGGGCAGGTCATCGCCATCCTCGACGACGAGCAGATCCGCGCGCGCGAGGACCAGGCGGCCGCCGCGGTCCGTCAGGCCGAGGCGCGCGTGCGGCTGGCCCAGCACCAGATCACCGTGCTCAACGAGCAGCTGCGCCAGAATCGCTTCGGGGTCGATCAGTCCCGGGCCGACGCCGAGGGACGCGTGAACGAGGCCGAGGGACGGCTGGCGGCGGCCGAGGCCCAGCTGGCCCAGGCCCAGGCCACGTACACCCAGGCCAAGTGGGATCGGGAGGCGATGGCGCGCCTCTACCAGCGTGAGCTCATCGCCGAGCAGGACGCGCGCCGGGCCGAGAGCACGGAGGAAGCGCAGGCGGCGGTCGTCGCCGCGGCCCGGCGGCAGGTCGAGGCCGCGCGCGGCGGGGTCACCATGGCGCGCGCCAATCTCCTCAACCCCGCGATTCGCACCTCGCAGGTGGCGGCCGTCCAGGGTCAGATCTTGCAGGCCGAGGCCGACATCGCCGCCGCGCAGGCCGAGGCGGAGCGTGCCCGCGCCTCGCTCGAGGAGGCGCGCGCCAACCGCAAGGACCTGCGCGTCGTGGCGCCGTTCCGGGGCACCGTGGCGACGCGCACCGCCGAGCCCGGCGAGGTGGTCGCCGCCGGCACGCCCGTGGTCACGCTCGTGAACCTGGGCGAGGTCTACCTGCGCGCGTTCGTGCCCGAGGGACAGATCGGACGGGTCAAGCTCGATCAGCCGGCGCGGGTCTATCTCGACTCCGACACGTCGACTCCGATCGACGCCTACGTGCTGCGGATCGATCCCCAGGCCTCGTTCACGCCGGAGAACACCTACTTCCGCGAGGACCGGGTGAAGCAGGTCGTCGGCGTGAAGCTCCGCCTGCGCGGCGCCGTCGGCTTCGCCAAGCCCGGCATGCCGGCGGACGGCGAGATCCTCACCGCGGGGAGCGCCTGGCCGGAGCGCACGAGCCGGCGGTGAGCGAGCCCGGTGCGGCCATCCGCGTGCGCGCGCTCACCAAGCGCTACGGCGCCGTGGAGGCGGTGCGCGGGATCGACCTCGACGTGCAGTCCGGCGAGATCTTCGGGCTGATCGGGCCGGACGGCGCCGGCAAGACCTCGACCTTCCAGATCCTCGGCGGCGTCATGGAGGCGAGCGCGGGCGAAGCCGAGCTGCACGGCCGGCCCGCTCGCGAGGCCCGTGCCTACGTCGGCTATCTCACGCAGGCCTTCAGCCTCTACACCGATCTCAGCGTGGCCGAGAACCTGCGCTACGTGGGCGACCTGCGCCGGGTGCCGGTGCCGGACATCGAGGCGCGCGGGCGGCGCTACCTGACGATGTTCGGGATGGAGCGCTTCACCGATCGCCTGGCCGGCCGGCTCAGCGGCGGCATGAAGCAGAAGCTGGCCCTGGCCTGTGCGCTGGTGGCCGAGCCGCGCATCCTCTTGCTGGACGAGCCCACCACCGGCGTCGATCCCGTGTCGCGACGCGAGTTTTGGGACGCGCTGGCCGACCTCTCCACGCACGGCATGACGATCGTGCTGGCGACGCCGTATCTCGACGAGGCCGAGCGCTGTCATCGCGTGGCGCTCATGTACGACGGGCGCCTGCACCGCACCGGCACGCCGACCGCGCTGCGCGAGAGCCTCGGCCTGCAGCGCCTGGAGGTGCGCGCCGCCGATCTGCGCCAGGGCGAGGCGGCGCTCGGTCACCGCGCCGGCATCGTCGACGTGCAGCGCTTCGGCGATCGCCTCGACGTGCTGGTGCCCGACGCATCGGCCGGCGAGCGCGCGGTCCGCGAGGCCCTGGGCCCGGCGCTCGTGAGCGTGCGCGCCTCGGCGCCGACGCTCGAGAACACCTTCGTGGCAATCCTGCGCGGCCTCGAGGGCGAGCAGCGGGCGCCGGCGTTTCCCACCACCCGCCACCAGGGTCCGGCGGAGCGCTCCCTCGCGATCGGGGCGCGCGGGCTGCGTCGCACGTTCGGCGACTTCGTCGCCGTGAAGGGCCTCGATCTCCAGGTGCGCCATGGCGAGGTGTACGGCCTGCTTGGCGCCAACGGCGCCGGCAAGACGACCACGATCAAGATGCTGTGCGGGCTGATCGAGCCGAGTGGCGGCGAGGTCCAGCTGGCCGGCGAGGCCGGCGACCTGCGCTCGGAGGCCGTGCGCCGCCAGGTCGGCTACATGTCGCAGAAGTTCTCCCTGTACGACGACCTCACGATCGACGAGAACCTCGACTTCTTCGCCGGCGTGTATGGCGTGCCGGCCGAGCAGCGGCGTCTCCGCCAGCGCTGGGTGCTCGAGTTCTCGGGCCTCGAGGGGCAGGGCAGCCAGCTCACGGGCAGCCTGCCGGGCGGCTGGAAGCAGCGCGTCGCCTTCGGCGCGGCGATCATGCACGAGCCCCGCGTCCTCTTTCTCGACGAGCCCACCTCCGGCGTCGATCCGATCGCCCGCCGGGCGTTCTGGGCCATGATCAATCAGCTGGCCGACCAGGGCACCGCCATCCTCGTCACCACGCACTATCTCGAGGAGGCCGAGCAGTGCAACCGCCTGGGCTTCATGGTGGCCGGCGAGCTGGTGGCCGAGGGCACGCCCAGCGGCGTGAAGGCGGCCCAGGGCGGACACGTGCTCGAGCTGCGCACGGACCAGCCGGTCCGGGCGGTGGCGCTGTTGAAGACGCAGATGGAGGCCTGGCGCGTGTCGCTCTTCGGCGACCGCTTCCACGTCATCGTGGATGGCGACGCGACCGCCGCGGCTCGTGACCTCACGGCGCGCCTGGCCCAGGGCGGCGTCCACGTGCTCGACGTGCGCGAGCAGGAGTACTCGCTGGAGGACGTCTTCCTCGTCATCGCCGAGCGCGGCGGCGTCGCGGCCTGAGGCCGGCCATGCGCCGCATCGTCGCCCAGGCCCGCAAGGAGCTGACCCAGCTGGTCCGGGACCGGCTTGCCCTCGGGCTCGTGCTCGTGCTGCCGCTGGGGCTCACCGCCCTGCTGGGGACGTCGATCTCGCTCACCGTCACCGACATCCCCATCGTCATCCAGGACCTCGACCAGACCCCGCTGTCACGGCGCTATGCTGATGCGTTCCGCGCCTCCCTGACGTTCCGCGTCGTCGCGCTGCCGCCGGCCACGGCGCCCGCGTCGATGCTCGATCGCGGAGCAACGCGAGCGGCGCTGGTCATCCCCGAGCATTTCGAGCGCGAGATCCGTCGTGGGCGACCGGTCGAGACCCAGGTGCTGGTGGACGCAACCGACGGCAACACCGCCCGTCTGACCCGGGGCAACGCCGGGCAGATCACGCGGGCGTTCGCCCGGGAGCTCGGGCCGAGCGGCGCCGGGCCGATCGTGCAGCTGGCCACCCGGCTTTGGTTCAACCCCGGGCGCGAGTCGCGCAAGTTCTACGGCCCGGGGTTTCTCGTCCTTGGCCTCTCGATCTTTCCCACCGTCGTCTCCGCGCTCGCGATGTCTCGCGAGGGCGAGCAGAAGACGATCCTGCAGGTCTACGTGTCGAGCATCTCCGCCCACGAGTTCCTGCTGGGCAAGATCCTGGCCGGCGTGGCCATCGGGCTGGCTCAGTGCCTGCTCGGCGTCGGGCTCCTGTACACGCTGTTCGACCTGCGCTTCGCCGGCGATCCGACTCCCTTCGTCGCTGGCAGCGTCCTCTACGCATTCTGCATGGCGGCCTTCGCCTCGCTGGTCGGCTCGGCCATTCCCAACCAGGCCGCGGCGGTCCAGGCCGTCTCGCTGGGCGGCTTCCTGCTGTCGTTCCTGCTGTCGGGGCTGATCTTCCCGATCGAGAACATTCCCGACGGGCTGCGATGGATCTCCAACCTCGTGCAGGCGCGCTATTACGTCCTGATCGTGCGCGACGCGTTCCTGCAGGGCGGAGGATGGCCGGCCGTGTGGTGGGCGGTGCTGGCAATCGGGGCGATCGGCCTGGTCTTCTACGCGCTCGCCTGGCGCGTCATGCGCCGGATGCAGGTCCGGGCATGAGGCGGCTGGCCGGCGCGATGTTCGGCGGGCGCTTCTGGGCGCTGGTGCTGAAGGAGCTGCGGCAGATCCGGCGCGATCGCCGGCTGACCATCTCGCTCGTGATCCCGCCCCTGCTGCAGGTGCTGCTCTTCGGGTTCGCGCTGGACTCCAATCCCCGCAACCTGCGGCTGGGCGTCGTCGACGAGAGCCGCACCCACGAGAGCCGCGAGCTGGTCTCGGTGCTCACCCAGAACCGCACGTTCCATCTGACGGGCGTCTTCGCCACTCCGGCCCTGCTGGGCGAGGCGCTGAGCCGCGGACAGCTCGACGTCGGCGTGGTGGTGCCGTACGACTTCGCGCGGCGGCGCCTGCGCGGGCGCCCCAGCACCGTCCAGGTGCTGCTCAACGCGGCCAACGCCAACACCGCGCAGATCGCCCAGGGCTACATCGAGGGCGCCGTGACCTCGGTCAACCAGGACCTGGTGGGTGCCGCCGTCGCGCCGGTCGAGCTGCGCACCGCGTTCCTCTACAACCCGGGCCTGGTGAATGCCTGGTTCGTCGTCACCGGCGTCTTCGGCACGCTGATCATCCTCAACGGCTCGCTGGTCTCGGCGGCCACCATGATCCGCGAGAAGGAGCGCGGCACGGTCGAGCAGCTCCTGATGACGCCGGCCAGCGCGCTCGAGGTCGTGGCCGCCAAGCTCGTGCCGCTGTTCGTCCTGCTGATGGCGATGGTCATCCTCGTCCTGACGATGGCCCGCGTGGTGTTCGGCGTCCCGCTCCGCGGCAACCCGCTGCTCGTGCTGGCCGCCTGCGCCTGCTGCGTGCTGACCGGCATCGGGCTGGGCACGTTCATCTCGACGCTCGTGCGCTCCGCCAACCAGACGCAGCTGATCAGCTTCTTCATCAATCCACCGCTGGCGATGCTCTCGGGCGGGCTGACGCCGATCGAGGCGATGCCGAAATGGGTGCAGCCGCTCACGCTCGCCAACCCCATCGCCCACTTCGCCACGATCGCCCGCAGCGTGCTGATCAAGGGCGCGGGACTCGACGTCGTCTATCCGAATCTCCTGACCCTGCTGGCGCTCGCCACGGCCCTGGTGGGGGTGAGCGCCTGGCGGTTCCGCCGCCAGCTCGGCTAGCGAGCCGAGGTCAGCGCGCGGCGGCGGGAAGCGCGGAGCCGGCCGCCGCCTCGCGGGTGCGCGAGGCCGCGCCGAGGACCGGCGGCGCCGGGGTCGGCGGGGCCGGCCGCGCGCCGAGCTGCTCGATCCGGCGGTTCAGGTTCTCGGCGGCCGTGCGGTTGCCGGTCTCCTTCACGCATTGCAGTGCGGCCAGCAGCGCACGCCGCTCGCCCGGGAGCCCGGCGGTGAGGCGCGCCGAGGTCTCGAACATCTCCAGCGCTTCCTCGTGAAGGCTGGCGCCGCGCAGGATCTCGCCCGCGCGATACGCGGCCTCGCCGCGCAGCTCGCGCTCGTCCGCCCGATCGCTGTCCGGGCGCGGCGCGATGAGGCGCCAGTAGGCGGCCAGCGCGTTGCGTAGATCGTTCTGCGCGGTCAGCGAGAGTCCGGCGCCCAGCAAGGCCTGCCGGCCCCAGCGTGACTGCGGCGC
>Ga0310810_10010448_pt1 | contig 10804 bp, 8 predicted proteins | sample NCmetagenome_FD_207641 | JGI IMG/M metagenome (GOLD analysis project Ga0310810, IMG submission 207641) | Soil microbial communities from experimental microcosm in Duke University, North Carolina, United States - NC | ecosystem: Engineered > Artificial ecosystem > Soil microcosm > Unclassified ... | reverse complement strand
GACGTCCGCGCTTTGTGCCGGCGGCGAGCCAGTGCAGCCGGCCCGCGATCATGAGATGGAGCACGAGGAATAACTCCTCCTCGAGCTCGAACACGATTCGCTTGCCCAACCGCGCGACCGCCACGACACGCTTGCCGGCGACCTCGGAAAGCGGCGGCTCAACGGTGCGAAGGAGAAAGGGCGTGTTGAGCCGCGCTTCGTCTATGGTCGCGCCGCGCACCCGGGCGTTCAGCGCCTCTACGTAAACCGTGATATCCGGAAGCTCTGGCATCGGGTACGAAAGCTATACCTGGCAGCATGTCGTCTTTGCCTTGCGGACGGGTCGCTGCCGGACAAACCGTTTCCAACGCTCCCCTGAACCATTCATGGGAGTTGCGCTCCTCCGGTCCAGAACCCATTCTTCCCTGAACACCTCTTGGGAAGACCTCATGGCGAGCTCCGACCTCGATCTCCTCCAGGGCACCCTCGATCTCCTCATCCTCAAAGCCCTCACCTGGGGGCCGAAACACGGATACGGTGTCGCGTCGTGGGTCCGCGACACCACCGACGACACGCTCAACGTCGAAGAGGGCGCGCTCTACACCGCCCTCCACCGCATGGAGCAGCGGGGCTGGCTCGAGGCGGAGTGGGGAGTCTCCGAGAACAACCGAAGGGCGAAATTCTATCAGCTGACGACGCAGGGTCGAAAGCAGCTTCGCCTCCAGACGGCCCGCTGGACCGAGTACGCCGGCGCCGTCTTCAAGGTGCTCCGCACCGCCTGAGGTTCGCGGCCATGGCTCGCATACCCGGACTCCGCCGATTGATGCGCGTCGAGCGCGGCAGCGCCGGCATCGCGCGCGCCGTCGACGACGAGTTGCGCTTTCACTTCGAGATGACTGTGAGGGAGCTCATGAACAGCGGCATGAATCCCGACGAAGCCCGCCGCGAGGCCGAGCGCCGCTTCGGCGACGTTCAGCGCACACGCCGGCGGCTCGCGGAAATCGACCGCGCGCGCATCGATCAGCAGCGACGCGCGGAATGGTGGAGCGGCTTCGCCCAGGATCTGCGCTACGCGCTCCGCGGACTTCGCCTCAAGCCGGGCTTCGCGATCGGCGTCGTCGCCACGCTCGGACTCGGCATCGGCGCCAACGCGGCGATGTTCAGCATCGTCGATCGCCTGCTCTTCCGGCCACCGTCGTACCTGAACGCGCCCGACCGCGCCGCGCGTTTCTACTTTGGCCGCACCTTCCGTGGGAAAGAGAACATCCAGAGCTATACCGGCTACCGCCCGTTTCTCGATGTCCGCGAGAACACGACGTCGTTCGACGCGATGACGCCGTTCTACGTCAACAAACTCGCCATTGGACTCGGCGAAGCGACCAAAGAGATGAACGTCGCGGTCAGCGGCGCGGATCTGTGGCGGATGTTCGACGTCAAGCCGGTCATCGGCCGATTCTTCACCGCCGCCGAGGATACGCCGCCCGACGGGACGCCGGTCGCCGTCATCTCGTACGGCTTCTGGCAAACGCAGTTCGCCGGCCGCAACGACGCCCTCGGAGAGAAGATCGACATCGGCCCGCAGAAGTACACGATCATCGGCGTCGCACCGAAGGACTTCACCGGTTTCTCGCCCGAGCAAGTCATCGCCTTCATCCCGATTAGCCCGCAGATGGCGGCCGGCGGCTGGGGCACCCGGGGACGCCAAAAGTGGTACGCGACGTACGGCATGACCTGGCTCGAGGTGTTCGCGCGACGCAAACCGACGGTCACGCGCGAAGCCGCCGAGGCCGATCTCACACGCGCGTATCAGCTGAGCTACAAGAAGAGCCTTGTCGACAATCCGGGCCGCCAGCCGTTCGACATCACGCGGCCTCGCGCCATCGTCGGTCCCATCCTGCACGATGCCGGTCCGAACAAGGGGAGCGACGCGAAGGTCGCCACCTGGCTCGCCGGCGTGACGGCGATCGTCCTCCTCATTGCCTGTGCGAACGTGGCGAATCTGTTGCTCGCGCGGGCACTGCGACGACGACGCGAGATCGCGCTTCGCGTCGCGTTGGGCATCAGCCGCTCCCGTCTGTTGATGCAGCTCGTCACCGAAAGCCTGGTACTCGCTTTCTTTGGCGGACTCGCCGGGCTGGCTATCGCGCAGTGGGGTGGCGGAGCGATGCGCGCGGTCCTCCTCGGCGACACGTTGACCGGCAGCAGCGCGATCGTCGATGTCCGTCTGATTGTCGCCGTCGCGATTCTCGCCACGGCGGCCGGCCTCCTGAGCGGCTTCGCGCCGGCGTTCACCGCCGTGCGCGCCGACGTCGCGTCGGCGCTGAAAGCCGGATCACGCGAGGGAGTCATGCAGCGGTCGCGCCTGCGGCGCGTTCTACTCGTCGCGCAGGCGGCGCTGTCCGTCGTGCTGCTCGTCGGCGCCGGGCTCTTCGTTCGAAGCCTGATGAACGTGCGCAACGTGCGGCTCGGGTATGACGCCGACCGCATCGCGTGGGTCGGTCTCGACATGCGCGGTGTAAAGCTCGACACGATCCAGAACGCACAGCTCCGCGACCAGCTGCTCGCCACGTCGCGCACACTGCCGGGGGTCGAGCATGCGTCGCGCGGTCTGACCGTGCCGTTCTGGATGACGTGGGACTTGGACCTTTACGTCGCCGGCATCGACTCGGTGAGCAAGCTCGGCGACTTCACGCTTCAGGCGGGAAATCCCGAATTCTTTTCGACGATGGGCACGCGCATCGTCCGAGGCCGCGGCTTCTCGACGACCGACGTGAGCAACGCGCCGCTCGTCATGGTCGTCGGCGAGTCGATGGCCAAGAAGCTTTGGCCGAACGAGGACGCCCTGGGCAAATGCGTCCGCGTGAACGAAGACACCATGCCTTGCACGACGGTTGTCGGGATCGCCGAGGACGTGCGACGCGGCAGCATCTCGGAGACCGAGATGCATTACTATCTGCCGATCGCGCAGTTCCATCCGCAAGACGGTGGTGTGTTCGTCCGGACGCGCGGCCCGGCGGAGTCGCAAGTCGAGGCGGTACGACGCAGCCTTCAGAAGTTGATGCCGGGCGCGTCGTACGTGACGGTGACGCCGATGTCGGCGATCATTGCTCCCGTCGTTCGATCCTGGCGACTCGGCGCGATCATGTTCGCGATCTTCGGCGCGCTGGCGCTCGTGCTCGCCGCGATCGGCCTCTACAGTGTGATTGCCTACAACGTCACGCAACGAACCCACGAGATGGGCGTTCGCGTCGCACTCGGCGCTCAGGTACGCGACGTCGTGTCGCTAATCGTCCGGGAAGGGCTGCGCGTCGTACTGCCCGGCGTGCTGCTCGGCAGCCTGATCGCTCTCGCCGCCGGCAGATGGGTCGCGCCGCTGCTGTTCGAGGTCTCCCCGAAAGATCCGCCGGTGCTGATCGCGGTCGTAGTTACCCTGACGCTCACGGCCATCGTCGCGAGCCTGGCGCCTGCTCTGCGCGCCGCGCGAGTCGATCCGAACGAGGCGTTGAGGGCGGACTAGCTGTCATCCTGAGCGAACGCAGTGAGCGAAGGACCTACTCGCCTGACCCGGTAACCGGTCAAGGACAGTAGGTCCTTCGTCGCTTCGCTCCTCAGGATGACGGTCAACCTTCGCGCCGCCGCGTCGCCCAACCTTTCTTTGCGGCGCGTGAACGCTCGGAATGCGATTGGCTCGATCCTCCCTTGCGACCACCCTTCCGCGCGGCCGAATGGTCCTCGCTGCGCCCGCGTCCCGAGCCTGACTTCTTGCCGCCGTGCGTCATCGCGTTCACTGTTGCCCACGCTCGGCGCTCAGCCTCGTTCTTTCCGACGCCACGGTCCTCATATCCTTCTTCGATATGCTCGGCTTGGCGTTTTTGTTTGTCGGTGTAGGAGCTCTTGTCGCCTCTTGGCATGGTCGACCTCCGGAATAGGAACGGGGCGACCCCGCGCAGAAGGCGTGCCTTCCTGCCGCGTACACGCATTAATCTTCGCCCACGACGTCGCCCCTACGGAGCTATACGGAATGCTGTCGTTCGTCATCGCCGCGCTTCTCCTTCAAACGCCCGCGCCGGCAACTCAGACCACTGGACCCGCTGCGCGGAATCCCGCCTACGCGCGAGATGGCCGCCTGGCCGTAAGCGTCGACGGCGACCTGTGGATCGTGTCGAAGAGCGGTGAGTGGAGTCGTGTCACGTCGGGGCCCGCCTGGGACCGCGAGCCGGCGTGGACCCCGGACGGCTCGGCCATCGTCTTCTCCTCGGATCGCGCGGGCAAGTTCGATCTGTGGCGCGTATCAGTCGCCCCCAGTAGCGCGTCCGCCGAGGCCTCCCCCTCCCCTGAGCGCTTGACGACTTCCGCGCTGGGCGATGGGCAGCCAGCCGTCGCGCGGGACGGTCGCGTCATCTTCGTGCGCGGCCGACTCGGCGCGGCAAGGCTCTGGATCCGACAGCCGAGTGGCGCGGAAGCGAAGCTCACGTCCGATCGAGTCGTCGAACAATGGCCGTCCGTTTCAGCCGATGGGAATCGCGTCGCGTACGTTGCAATCGGCGACGGAACTCGAAAGCTCCACGTGCGCGATCTCGCGTCGGGACGCGACAGCGTTGTGCTCACGGATCCGCGTATCGAGCGGCCGTCGTGGGCGCCTTCGGGCGATCGGCTCTCGTGGACCGCCACCGGACTGCGCGGTTCGATTTACGTCACCCCGCTCGACGGCCGCTACGTCAACGTGCTCAGCACGCGGCACGCTGAGTCCGCGTGGAATCCCGACGGCAAAACCGTGGCGCTGGCCGACCTGCCCGCGGACGCGATCGCTCCCGTCGGCTACAACGGCGATCCCGACCGAACGGGCGACCGCGAGGCGAACCTGCTCGCGGCGACGAGCGGCAAGCTATGGATGGTGGACGCGCCCATTCCACCCGATCAACAGCTCGTCGAGCAGTCGGGTTTGGCGAAGACGGTCGATCGTGAGCGCCACAATGCCGACGCGTTCGACCAACTCTGGATGCGCACGGCGTCTCTCTACTACTCGACGCCGGACGCAACCGCGCGCCGCGCAAAGTGGGACGCGCTGAAAGCGAAGTATCGTCCGCGCGCGCTGGCCGCGTCGAACGACGACGAGCTGAAAACGGTGATGCACGACATGCTGCGTGAGCACCCGCCGTATCGTGAGCCGGCCACCGGACGCGCCGCCGTGTCGAGCGCGCATCCCGTGGCGACGGCCGCCGGCGTCGAGATGCTCGCGAAGGGCGGCAACGTCGTCGATGCGGCGGTGGCGGTCTCGTTCGCGCTTGGCGTCGTCGAGCCCGACGCGAGCGGGCCCGGCGGATACGGACAGATGCTCGTACAACAACGCGGCATGGATCGCCCTCAGCTCATCGAGTTCATGACGCGCGTGCCGGAGGACGCGGGTCTCGCGAACACGTCGCTGCTCGTCAACGGCCGTCTGCCTGACGGCGGTCCGGTGCTCGCGAACGTTCCGGGTACGGTCGCCGCGATGTACCTCGCCTGGCAGAAGTTCGGCAGCAAGAAGCTTCAGTGGTCGGATCTGCTGCAGCCGGCGATTCGCGCCGCGCGCGACGGCTACGTCGTGAGCGAAGGGCTCGCGACGACGCTCGCCACGGAGCGCGAGCAATTTCTGAAGTACGACGGGAGCAAGGCCCTCTTCTTCCGCGACGGCCAGCCGCTGCACGCCGGCGACACGCTGAAGAATCCTGACCTCGCCTGGACGCTCGAGCAGATCGCCAAGGGCGGCGCCGACGCGTTTTACAAGGGCGAAATCGCCAAGCGCTTGGTGAACGATCTCCACGCGAAGGGCAATGCGATCAAGCTGAGCGACATGGCGCACTACTTCGCCGCCGAGCGCGAGGCCGTGTCGAGCACGTATCGCGGATACACGTTCTATTCGAGCGCACCGCCGGTGTCGGGCGGCGCCGATCTCGCCGGCAAGTTGAATCTTCTCGAGCTGTATCAGCAGCCGAAACCGTATGCCGACGACGCGGGCACGCTGCACGCGATGATCGCGGCCTGGCAGCTCGTTCCCAACCAGCGGAATCGGATCGCCGATCCCTCCTTTTGGCCGGTGAACACCGAGCCCTTCACCAACAAGGACACGGCGCGCATTCGCTGGCGGTGCTTCGATCCGTCGAAGGCGCTGAATCTGGCGACGCTGCGCGGCGACACGCTGAGCTGCGCGCAGCCCGGCACCAAGACCGCGAGCATCGAGATGTCGCGCGATCCGGAATGCATCGCCCACGGCTACGGCGCGACGCAGGCGCCGAGCTGTCGCGCCGCGGGGACGACGGCGTTCGTCGTCGCCGACGCGGACGGCAATGTCGTCGCCACGACGCAGACGCTCGGCACATGGGGCGGCAATTTCTACGTCACGCCGGGATTAGGATTTATATACAACGACAAGCTCGCCTCGTACGGCAGCGACCCGAACTCCGCCGGCGCTCGGCTTCCCTTCGCGCGACATGGCAGCACGCTCGCGCCGACGATCGTCTTCGAGGGATCCGGCTCGTCGCGTCACGCCGTGATGGCGCTCGGCGCGGCGGGCAATGCGTGGATCACGTCGGCGGTGTACCAGGTGCTCGTCGGGATGATCGACCAGCACCTCGATCCGCAGTCGGCGCTCGAGTTGCCGCGCTTCCTCGTCGGCGGCGGATTCGGCGGGGGCCGTGGGGGCGGCGCGGCGAACGCGGCGCCCACGGGCGCCACCGTTCAGATGGAAGACGGCTTTTCGCCCGAAGTGATGAAGCGGCTCGAGCAGCTCGGCTATCGCACGCAGATCGTGTCGCTGCCGGGCGAGCTGCGTGAGGGATACGGCGCGGCGATCAAGATCGAGAAGGGACGCGTCACGGCGGGAGGCGATCCGCGACGCGCCGGAGCGGCGGGAGCCGTTCCTTAGCGATCGGCGGCGGCCGCGCGTCGGCGACGGCGCCTCTTGGGTTATTTCTTGGTCGGCATTTTCATACCCGGCGGCATCGGCATCGCCATGGCCGAATCGGGTACTGACGGCAGATCCGACAGGTGCTCCTGGATGATGTACCATCGGCCGTCACGCTTCTCGAACACCGCCGTCCACGCCCCGCCCAGTGTGTGCGGTTGGTTGCGCGGCGTCAGGTGCGGGATGTGGTAGCGAGCCGTCATGACGGCCGCGTTCGGCGCCAGGACGTCGATGACCATCTGGTCCCAGATCCATTTCGGCTCTCGCATGTTGACGCCGACGTTGTCCCAAAACGCCTTGATGCCCATTGCCAGCGAGTCGCGAGAGGTCAGCATCTGGCCGGCCGCCGCCGACACGACACGCCCCGAGGGAGGGTAGAGGCTGAGCAGCCGTTGCTCGACGTTCGGCTTGGAGAGATCGTACGCCGCCTTGACCTGCCGGCTGATCGAATCGGCGATCGCCTGGCGCTCGCCCGCCGACATCGTCGTGCCCGAGCCGCAGGCGGCCGCGAGCGCGATCGTGGCGCCGAGCATCGCAGCGAAACGGAACCGCTCGGCCCTTCGGGTGATTGACATGGCGGGCAACATAGCGTCGAATTGTACCCGGGAAAGCGCGCGTCGACTCTGTCAGGGTGAGAGATCGCTCGAGTGTCTTCAGAGGACGACATTTGTCCACGTGCGGGGACGGCAGCGTCACTCCGGGGTGACGATGTTTATTACCAAATTCCCAAATCACGGGTTAACGACTGGCCCGGGGAATGCCTTTTCAAGTTCCGCGTCGCGTGCGCATAGGTGCACGCGACTCCGACCGGTCCAGGGGGGAACGTGCGCAGGCTCATGACATTGGCGCTGGGGTCGACGGCTGTCGTCGCGATCGCTTGCGGGAAGAGCAAAACGCCGACGTCGGCAGACATGTCAGCCGACTTGAAGCGCGACCTACAACTCGCGTCGCAGGTCCAGAACATTCAAATCAGTCCGGACGAGCTCTCGCCGCAGAGCAAGAAAGAGCTCGCTGTCCGGCCGAAAGCGGCGCCTCAGGGCCCGAAGGTGGTTCGCACAAAGAACCCCACGGTCAAGGCGTCGGCTAAACCGGTCCAGGTCGCGGAGATCCCGACCGAGGTACCGCAGGTACAGGTGATGGCCGCGGCCCCGGCGCCGTCGGAGACTCCGTCTCCTGACGCTCCGCCAATGGCTCGACCGGCTCCGGTCCCGGCGCAGAACTATCCGTCGGCCGGCCAGATTCCGGCGAACGCCGGCGCGGGCTCGGTGATCGGCGCGATCTTCGGCGCCGTCATCCGCGGTGGCGCGGTGGGCGACGACGATCACTGCGATCCGCGCACGACGCGGCGCGGTCACCCGATCGGTGGCGGCCAAATCTACACTCGTCCGGGCGGCTATCCGCTCCCAGGCGGCGGTACAACGCACTTCCCGATCACGCCGATGAATCCGCGACGCTGATCGTTTCACGAAATAAGTTGTAGCAAGGGCCGGATGACATCGCTCATCCGGCCCTTTCTATTTCCCCCAGTCACCAAACCACTGCGTTAGGGGTCAGACTCCTTTTTGTTGCCGTTTTTGTTAGGGGTCAGACTCCTATGTGGAGCGTTGTGGAGAGGTCCCAGTCTTGCGGCTGCTCGGGTTCGGGAGGAAATCAAACATGGACAACTACGACCGAGAGGTCGAAGAGCATCTGCTCGCCGAAAAGCGTCGCAATGATGAAGTGAGCGACGCGGCGCGAAAGCAGCCGCAGGGACGGATCGCGAACGCGCCGCCCGCGGGATTCGACAATCGCGTCAGCTACTCGGACCCGGTCGCCGACGGCATCGATCCGACCGACCCCGACAGCCCGGAGAACGATTTCCGTCGTTGACTAAGGCGCCCGTGAGCTCGACGGCGACCGGACGTGAACATCGTTGAGCTTCAGCGTCCCCCTCAGCAGAGGACTCGGGACCCCTCGTAGCTCCTGGTCGAAATACTGCCGCACGATGAGCCGGGTCGCTTCGACGGCACGCTCGGGAGCGATGCTTCCAGACGCCCCGGCGGCCTTGAGCGGCCCGCCCCAGAAGATCATATCGCTGAAATCGACGTGCCGTGTGCTATCGACGTCGACCCGATAGTACGGCGACGCCGCGCGACGATAGATCGCGTCGCTCGCCCCGAGTCGCCCGGGGCGCGCCGAGTACACCATCATGAACGGCCGCGGCATGCGCGAGCCGATCATCGAACCCGACTGGGGAATCCCGTCGAGGTTCAGCCCTGCACGGCAGCGCTTGTCCAGGAGACAGAACTCTCCGGCAACCACTCCGCCCATGGAGTGACCGAATACGCCGATGCGATTCAGGTCCGCGCGTCGTCGAAGCTCTCCGGCAATACCGGCGGTCGACCGGGCGAACTGGTCGAGCACCGACCTGTTATCGGTAACCCACCGGTTGATGACGGCTTCGGTCTTCGGTACGCGGCTGATGTACGCCTTGAGGATCCGCAGCTGCTCCGATTCACTTGGAGCGCGCGTAACGCGCGCCATGGTGCTGTCTTCGTCCCGCCACTCTGTGAGAACGTCGACGATCCCCTGCCGCATGCCGCCTGATGAGTCGAGCATCGTGGCGACAGATCCATCTGGTTGCCGCACGGCGACCGCTTCGTACGAATGGCCGACGCTGAGCACGATGTACCCGTGACTCGCCAGGTCCTCGAGCAGCGCGGCGTACGCGCTGAGCGGTCCGGTGTAGCCATGGGAAAAGACGAGCACTGGTAGACTCGCCGGCTGACCCGATGGCGCCGCGTCCGTTAACGAGTGCGTCTGCACGCCGGCGAGATGGTCGAACGCGCCCGGCTTTCTCAACGCCTTGGCGAAGGTCTCCGCCTCGATCAGGCCGTCGCGGAGATATGGCGCTCGGACCGGTCGCGTTCCCGCGGCGGAAGATGTCGTCGGATACCAGGCGACCACCTCGACCGAGCGTGGCGTGTTCGAGCTCACGAAGGATTCGCGACGCGTGGGATCGACGACAAACCACGACGTCGTCCCGACCGCGAACTGGCCGGTGGGCGCCGGCAGGACGAAGGGCGATTCCTGCGCCGCGGCGATCGCTGTCGTCGACGCCGTCAGAACAACCGCGACCACGAGGCGGCGGACAACCATTACAGCTCTCCGGACGGTGTGGTGCATGAGTATACGCCGCGGAGGTTGCGCGACAGTGGCGCGCACGGCAATGTCCGTCGATCCTTTCACAATCATGACAACACGCCGCGAATTCCTCCGCACGACCGGCGCCGCCGCCGCGATGCTTGGCGCGCCGGCCATCATCCTTCGCTCGAGGGCGGGGGCCGACATCGTCATCCGCAACGGCCTCGTCTTCGACGGACTTGGCACGCCGGGACGAACGCTCGACGTCGTCATCGCGAATGGACGAATCGTTTCGGTGGCGCGCAAAGCGACCGACCGCGGTACGACCGAGATTGACGCCCGCGGGCTCGCGGTGGCGCCGGGCTTCATCGACATCCATTCGCACGGCGACGGCAGCCTGTGGGAGGACCCGCGCGCCGAGTCGCTCGTGCGGCAAGGGATCACGACGATCGTGGTCGGGCAGGACGGCTCGTCTCGCGCGCCGCGCGCGACCGGGGAAGGCCGCGAGGACGACGCGCGGCGTCAGTTCGCCGGGTTCGCCGAGCTCTGGTCGGCAATCGACCGGCTTCATCCGGCGGTGAACGTGGCGTCGATGGTCGGTCTCGGGACGATTCGCGACGTCGTCGTCGGGGGCGACGACCGGCCGGCGACAGCGCAGGAGTTGGCGCGCATGGAGCAGCTCGTTCGCGCCGCGATCGCCGACGGGGCGTGCGGTGCGTCGACGGGCCTCGAGTACACGCCGGGCGCGTTCGCTCCCCG
>Ga0310810_10010447_pt1 | contig 10804 bp, 9 predicted proteins | sample NCmetagenome_FD_207641 | JGI IMG/M metagenome (GOLD analysis project Ga0310810, IMG submission 207641) | Soil microbial communities from experimental microcosm in Duke University, North Carolina, United States - NC | ecosystem: Engineered > Artificial ecosystem > Soil microcosm > Unclassified ... | reverse complement strand
TGACTTGGTCTCTCCGCTTTTCACGGTCGCGCTCCTGTGGCAGGCACGCGATGTGCGCGTGCCAAAGATCGTATTGGGCCGCATGCTCTTCAATGCCGCCGTCGACGCCATCGTCGGCGCCATACCGTTTGTCGGCGATCTCTTTGACTTCGGGTGGAAGGCGAACCAGTGGAATATGGCTCTGCTCGAACGCCATGCCTACGAGGAACATCCTGCCAGCCTCGGTGACTGGGCATTTGTGCTTACGATGATCGCCATCGTGATCCTGCTTGCTGCCGTACCGTTCTTTATTGCCGGCTGGCTGATCTCCTGGGCGGCCGGCTCCATCGCGCGCTGACATGCCCGCGCGCGAACCGGCTGCAGCCCGAAAGGCTGCGAAACGACGCACACGCGCTCGACCTGCCGAGCCGTCGCCGCCTTCGCGTGTGTTCCTCCTCTCACCCGCCAATTGCGGCGGTCTCCGCGCGCAGATGATGCTGTCGCCGAACGCAGGTTTCGACCTTGCGCGGCAACTGCAGAGTGCGGCCGGCGCGCCGCTCGGCGAAGTCTTCAGCTTTGTCAGCGGCCTGTACTTTCGTGGGAAGCTCGCGTACGCACGTCGATTCGCACGTCCGCCGGATCCAACCGACCCCGTGGTCGCGGGAGGTGTGCTGGTCATCACAACGAACACAGGACTCAGAGAGGCCGACACGCCTGTAACCGTCGAATCGTTCCGTGCATTCGCGCTTGGCGACATCGATCTCAGGAACGAGTCCTATCGAAGACCGCTTGAACAATCCGCCCGGGCGCTGCGGGACGCCATCGGTCCGGATTGCGAAGTGGTACTCCTCGGCAGCGTCGCATCGGGCAAGTATGTCGACTTGCTGTTACCGATCTTCGGCGACCAGCTGATGTTTCCCGTGCATTTCGTCGGACGGGGGGACATGAGCCGCGGCGGCCTGATGCTGCGTTGTGTCATGGCGGGCTTCGAACTGCCGTATGTCCCGCTCGCCGGCGCGATTCGTCACGGTGAGCGGCCTCCCAAACTGGAACCGTTGCGATCTCGAGCAGCGGCAGCACCCACCAAGAACGCGAAGTAGGAATCGTTTACCGACATCCATGGCGAAGACGAAGGCTGCGTCCCGCGTCACGATTCCCACGGCGGGGGACGCGAAGCTCGTGGTCGACAAGCATGAAGTCCGTCTGACGAATCTCGACAAGCCGTTCTGGCCCGAGCGCGGCATCAGCAAGGGAATGCTGATTCAGTACTACGCTGACGTTGCGCCCGTGCTGCTGCCGCACATTCGCGACCGCGCTATGGTGATGAAACGGTACCCACACGGCGCCGGGAGCGATCCGTTCTTCATGAAACGGGCGCCCGTTCCACGGCCCGAGTGGATCCGCATCTGCTCGATCGAGCACGGCTCGGGCAACATCATCGACTTCCCCGTGATCGACGACATGCCTTCGCTGCTCTGGGTCATCAATCTCGGCTGCATCGACCTGAATCAGTGGTACGCCCGCTGCGACGACATCGATCGTCCGGACTACGTTCACTTCGATTTGGACCCGGGTCCGGGTGCAACCTTCGACCATGTTCGCGAAGCCGCTTTGATCGTTCGTGACGCGCTCGAGGGATTGAAGATGAAGCCGCTCGTCAAGACGAGCGGATCGCGAGGGATGCATGTCTATGTGCCGATCGTCCGCGGACCGCTGCAGAAGGTCGTCTGGACATTTGCAAAGGCGCTGGCAGTGACCCTGGCGTCGCGCAACCCCGCGCTCATGACAGCCGAGTACCGCAAGGAGAAACGTCCAAAAGGGCGCGTCCTCGTGGATTACAACCAGAACCGGTGGGGCAGCACGCTGGCGAGCATCTACTCGGTTCGTCCGACCCCACTTGCCACGGTCTCGACACCGCTGCAATGGACCGAGGTGGCGCGCGGCGCACGGATAGAGGACTTTCGTCTCGACAACGTGCGCGATCGCATTGGCCGGATGGGCGACCTGTGGAAGCCGCTGCTCGGCTTGCGCGGGCGGACGGATCTGAGTAAGTTCCTCTAGGCTGGCGCGGTTAGTCGCCGAGCAATTCGCCGATCGGCTTCAAGTCTTCGATTCGATCGCAGAACGCTTTCACAACGACGAGCATCGGCACCGCGAGCAGGGTCCCCCAAATTCCCCACACGAAGCTCCAGAAGATCAGACCGATGAACATGGCCACCTCGTTGGTGCGCGCTGCGCGGCTGGTGAGCCACGGTGTCAGCAACCATCCCTCGAGGCTGGTGATCACGACCGACACGCCGGCGACCGAGAGTGCCATGGCGATGGTGCCGAACTGGAGAAATCCGGCGACCGAGGTGGCGGCGGCCACAATCACGGGGCCGAAGTACGGAATGCTGTTGAACACGCCGGCTGCGATGCCCCAGATCGCGGCATGATTGACCCCCATCCAGCGGAATGCCAGCCACGTGGCGACACCGACAACCGTGCTTGTGGCAACGCGCAGCAGCAGAAAGCGTTCGATCTGCGCGTCGATTTCGTTCAGGATCTGCACCGTGATCTTCTTGCGCTCGAGCGACGGTCCGGCGAGTTTCACGAGCTTCCGCTTGACCAGGTCCCCCGAGGCCAGCAGGAACAAGACGAAAAAGATCACAAGCGTCGCCTGCCCGGCAAATGCGAAGGCGCTGGCCGATCCCCACATCAAATACCCGCGCACGTCGATCGCGGGCTCCTCTATCTGCACGCGCTGAACGCCAGCGCCAACCGGATTACGCGCGGCGGTTTCGTCAGCAGCCCGTTGAAGCTCGTTGGCGGCCTGCTGGACCTGCTTGATCGTTCCAGAACTGGCGTTGTTGCGGTGCAATGCCACACGCAGCTTCGCCGCTGCGTCCGGCACCGTCGCGACCATCGCCGCGGCGTCATCTGAAAGTGCGTACCCGGTGTACGCGAGGCCGCCGGTAAAGAGGAGCACCACGAGAGCGGCTGCAACGACGCGGGGCAACCGCACCCGCATCAGCGCGACGACCGCCGGTTCCAACGCGTAGCTGATGAGCACGCTGAGGACGATGGGAATGAACACCTCGCTTGCCCAGTGCAAGAGTGCGATCGCGGCTGCGGATGCGATGACGACAAGAGCGACACTCCGCAGCTTGACGTCGATCGGCGCCGTGGTTTCCGGCTCCGGCTCACGCGCGCGCCGAATCAGATCGTGTGCTCGATCTGCCATTCAGTATCGTGCGGCGCCACGGCGAGACCGCCTCGTGCCTGCAACGCCTTGTTGATAGCCACTGCGGCCTTCGCACCCTCCGCGGCCGCGACAATTGCGAACTGCACGTCGCGCGACGCGTCGCCGACGACATAGAGCCCCGGGACGTGAGTCTCGCCGAGGTTGCCCGTCTTCACGACGCCGCCGCGATTCATCTGGCACCCGAGGCGCGCCGCGAGGTCGCACTGCTGACTCTGACGCTCCGAGAAAAATACGGCGCCGCAGCGTATCGAACCGCCATCCGCGAGCACGATAGCCCGCACGAGAGGACCGTCATGCTCCGCACGAACAATCCTCGACATGTGCACGTCGATTCCCTGATCGTCGAGCTGCTCCCGATCGCGGGGACGAATGGCCCGCGTGCCGTTGGTGCAGAGGGCAACGCGTGGCGTCCACGTTTTCAACGACAGGGCGAGCCCAGCGCCGGAAGTCCCGCGTCCGATGACTGCGACGACTTGATCGCGATGCTCCCATCCGTCGCAGTACGGACAGTGGTGAACCGTGACGCCGTAGCACTCCTCGAGACCGGGAATCTCAGGCAGGTGATCGCGGACGCCGGTGGCAATGAGGGCCATGCGCGCGCGCACTGTTTGATGATCGTCGAGCGTCGCTTCAAAGAAATCGCCGGTCTGCGCCAGCTCGGTGACAGTCACATTGCGTGGTTCGACTCCGTACGGGCGCAGCTCCTCCCGTCCAAGGCGAAGCAGTTCCAGCGGTGCGATACAGTCGCGGCTGAGAAAGCCATGCAATGCCGAGGAACGGGCGTTCCGCGGTTGTCCGGCATCGCAGAGCAGCACACGACGACGGCAGCGTGCGAGCACGAGCGCGGCGCTGAGACCAGCTGGACCTCCACCGATAATGACGACGTCGAACACGCCCGGCTGAACTGCAAGCGACTGGCCAGTATGAGTCGGGCGGTCGGTGAAAGCGGTTAATGAACGTTTCGGATTTTGATTTCGAACTGCCCGAGTCGCTGATTGCCCAGCATCCGCCACCGGAACGTGGCGAATCGCGCTTGCTGGTTCTTCACCGCGACGGCACGGTCGAACATCTGATGTTCGCTGACCTCGACGGGTACGTCGCCCCGAACGATCTCCTCGTTCTCAACAATACGCGTGTGTTTCCCGCCAGACTTCTGGGTCGTCGGATTCCCACCGGCGGTGCCGTCGAGTGCTTGTTGTTGAACCGTGAACCCTTCGATCCCCGATCCCCGACCCCTGATCCCTACAGCGAAGTCTGGGAATGCTTGGTTCACCCCGGTCAGAAGTTGAAACCCGGCGCGCACGCCGTTTTCGAACGGGGCGGCGTGACGATTGACGCCGAAGTGCTATCGATGCATTTTCAGGGACGGCGGACGGTCCGTCTCAGCACCGCTCATGCCGGCGGGCTGACCGACGCGATCGATCGCGTCGGTCACATCCCGTTGCCTCCCTATATCAAGCGTTACGACGAAGAGTCGGACACGGATCGGTATCAAACCGTCTATGCGCGCGATCGCGGATCGGTCGCCGCACCGACCGCCGGTCTGCACTTCACCGCTGCGCACCTTGCGGCGCTCGCGGCGCGCGGCATCGAGACCGCGCAGATCACGCTGCATGTCGGCTACGGCACGTTCAAGCCGGTCAAGGTCGAACATGTCGAGGAACATGTCGTCGAGGCGGAACGCTATACCGTCAGCTCCGAAGCGGCTGCCGCGCTGACGCGCTCCAGGCGCGAATGCCGGCGGACCATCGCCGTCGGCACGACGACGGTCCGCACGCTCGAATCCCTCACTGTGGCGCCCGACGGAACGGTGGTCGCTGGCAGCGGCGAAACAAACCTCTTCATTCACCCGGGCCACCAGTTCCAGCTCGTCGACGCGATGATCACGAACTTCCACCTGCCACGGTCGTCGCTCCTGATGCTCGTCTCCGCTCTCGCAGGGCGGGAACGGATCCTTTCCGCCTATCGCGAAGCTGTGGACAAGGGGTACCGCTTTTACAGCTACGGCGACGCAATGTTGATACTCTGAGCGCGCCTATGCCGTTCCCCTACAAGGAATTTGACCTTTCCGGTGTGCGCACTTATCCGCTGAACACGCGGAAGAGCAAGGCAAATGTGGACGACTTTGCTCATCCCATAGAGCGCGGCGCATCGTTCAAGGTCTGGTTCGATTCGCTTCCGACGATGCTCGGCGCCGCTGATGTCAGGCGTGCCGCAGCAGCGATTGTTACCGCGAAGAAACGTAACGGCGGCGTCGTTTGGGGAATCGGTGCCCACGTTGTCAAGACAGGTCTGTCACCGGTCCTGATCGACCTGATGGAGCGTGGTTACGTCTCCGCGCTCGCGATGAACGGTGCAGGCATCATCCATGATTTCGAAGTGGCGCTCGCTGGCGCCACCTCAGAAGATGTCGATGAAGCGCTCGGACCTGGCCGATTCGGTATGGCGGAGGAAACAGGGACGCTGTTGAACGAGGCCATTCGCGCGGCGCGTGCGGGAAACCAAGGGCTCGGCCAGGGTGTCGCCAGCTTTCTCGCGAATCGTGGACCTGAATACGGATCGAAAAGCCTCGCGGTCGCAGCTCATCACCTCGGCATTCCCTTGACTGTTCATGTCGGGATCGGGACCGACATCATTCATATGCACCCAGCGGCGTCGGGTGCGGACATCGGCGAGACGAGCCTGCGCGACTTTCGATACTTCACCGCGTGCGTGGCAGGACTAACCGGCGGCGTGTATCTCAACTGCGGTTCGGCCGTGATACTGCCCGAGGTATTCCTCAAGGCCGTCGCCCTCGCACGCAATCAGGGCGCGTCGCTCGAAGGGCTCACGACAGTCAACATCGATTTCCTTCGCATGTACCGCGCTCAGACAAACGTCGTGACACGGCCTGTCGCGGGGATTGGAACGGGAATTTCGCTGGTCGGCCACCACGAGATCCTGATCCCGTTGATTGCCGCCGCGGTGATTGAATTGGAGTAGAAGTTCGTGACGGGCGGCGTCCCCGCGAGACAACCTTCGCCGGGGCTTGCCTGGCCGAAGCCCGCCGCCGCGCGCGTCGCGTTTCAGGCGCGCTTCGGCGCGGCGAAGGCTGGTGCCGGAGGGCAGACTCGAACTGCCGACCCCGCGCTTATGAGACGCGTGCTCTAACCGGCTGAGCTACTCCGGCACGAATTTTCGATTTTACTATGCGGTGGCCGAGCGTACGTGACGTCACATCTCCATCAGCGTGTTCGCAAAACCATCGAGCGCCATGCGTTATGCCCGCCCGGTAGTCGTGTGCTCGTCGCAATTTCGGGCGGATCCGATTCGGTCGCACTGCTGTTCTTGCTGCGTGAACTCGCCGAAAACGGCAAGTTCGCGGTCGCCGGACTCGCCCACCTCAATCATGGGCTTCGTCCCACCGCCGAGCGCGACCAACGGTTTTGCCAGGAACTCGCGGACCGGTTGCACCTTCGGATCGCGGTGAAAACCGAGGACGTCAAAGGGTTTGCACGGGTACGAAATCTGTCAGTCGAAGACGCGGCCCGCAGGATCCGATACGACTTTCTGGAGCAGGCTGCCGATGCCTTCGGGGCCGATCGCATCGCGGTCGGCCATACGCAGGACGATCAGGCGGAAACCTTTCTCCTCAAGTTGATTCGAGGCGCAGGGCTCACCGGACTCGCGGGGATTCATCCCCGGCGGGGGCGTGTTATCCGGCCGCTGCTCGACGCCGCGCGAGGTGACCTGCGCACGTATTTGTCCGTCGTTGGGGAGCACTGGATCGAGGACGAATCGAACGACGATCTCGTGAATCCGCGGAATCGGATTCGCCACCGGGTGCTGCCGGAGCTCGATTGCGCCGCTGGCGCCTCGACGCGCCCCGCAATCGCCCGCGCCGCCGGGGTGGCCCGGGAGGACACCGAATGGCTCGATGAGTTGGCAGAGCATCGATATACCCAACTGGCGGTGACCTCGGAAGATGGCGTGGCGATTGAAGCGGCTGTATTGGCAGCGGAACCGGCGCCCATCAGGAGGCGAGTTCTGTTGAGGGCCCTGAGGATTGCGGCTGGCGATCGGGAGGTCGGGCTCGACCACGTGGAAGCCGCCGCGGCGGCGCTGACCGGCTCTGCCGGCGGGGCCGATTTTCCCGGTGGACGCGTGGAACTTCGGCGCGGAAAACTGGTCTTAATACAGCAGAAGCCTGCGCCGAAGTGATATTCTTGATAACTCGCTCTGCGGGAGGAGTTTTTTGAATTCGACCCTGAAAAGCCTCGCATTCTGGATAGTTCTGGTCCTGGTCGGGATCCTCGTCTGGAACATCTCCACCCGCTTCCAGCCGAGCCAGAAGGCCGAGAAATTCAGCGAATTCATGTCGAAAGTGGACTCTGGTCAGATCTCCAGCGTCACCATTGTCGGCAATGAGATTACCTACATTTCGAAAACCGGGGACAGCTTCCGGACCTACGCACCTGCACAGTACGAAGGCCTTGCGAACAAGCTGATCGACCGCAACGTCGTCGTGTCGGCACGGGAGGCGACGACCAGTCCGTGGGCAGCCTTGCTGTATTCGTGGGCGCCCATTCTCCTGATGATTGGCTTCTGGATCTTCTTCATGCGCCAGATGCAGAGCGGCGGCAACAAGGCGCTGTCATTCGGGAAGAGTAAGGCGAAGCTGTCGTCCAGTGCGCAGAAGAAGGTGACGTTCAAAGACGTCGCAGGCGTTGACGAGGCCAAGGACGAACTGCAGGAGATTATCGAGTTCCTCCGCGAGCCACAGAAATTCCAGAAACTCGGCGGCCGCATTCCGAAAGGCGTGCTGCTGATGGGGCCACCCGGAACGGGCAAGACGCTGCTCGCTCGGGCCGTCGCGGGCGAAGCGAACGTTCCATTCTTCTCTATCAGCGGGTCCGATTTTGTCGAGATGTTTGTCGGCGTCGGTGCCTCGCGGGTCCGTGACCTGTTCGAACAGGGTAAGAAGAATGCCCCCTGTATCGTCTTCATCGACGAAATTGACGCCGTCGGCCGACACCGTGGCGCCGGCCTCGGCGGCGGCCATGATGAGCGCGAGCAGACCTTGAATCAGCTGCTCGTCGAAATGGATGGCTTCGAGTCGAACGAAGGCGTCATCCTGGTCGCGGCAACCAACCGACCCGACGTACTGGACCCGGCGCTGCTACGCCCCGGTCGCTTCGATCGGCGCATTGTCGTCAACCGCCCGGACGTCAAGGGCCGCGAAGGCATCCTCGCCGTCCACACCAAGAAGATTCCGCTGTCCGACGATGTTGATGTCGCCGTCCTGGCCCGCGGTACGTCAGGCTTCTCGGGCGCCGACCTCGCGAACCTGGTGAACGAAGCCGCCCTGAATGCGGCGCGTTACAACCAGAAGGTCGTTCGCATGGTCGATTTCGAGTTTGCGAAGGACAAGGTGCTCATGGGCGCCGAGCGGCGCTCGATGATCATCAGCGAGAACGAAAAGCGCATCACTGCGATTCACGAGTCGGGGCACGCGCTGCTGGCGGTCATGCTGCCGAACGCGGATCCGATTCACAAGGTCACGATCATTCCGCGCGGCATGGCACTCGGTCTGACGACGATGCTGCCGATTGACGAGAAGCACAACTACTCGCGCGAATACCTCCGCGATCAAATCTGCATTCTCCTCGGAGGCCGTATCGCTGAGGAGATCACACTCGGCAGCATCACGACTGGCGCGGGCAACGACCTCGAACGCGCGACGGATCTCGCCCGCAAGATGGTCTGCGAGTGGGGTATGAGCGATTCGATGGGTCCGCTCACCTTCGGCAAGAAGGAAGAGCAGATCTTCCTCGGCCGCGAGATCGCGCAGCATCAGGACTACAGCGAGGACACGGCGCTCAAGATCGATCACGAGGTCAAACGGTTCGTCACCGAAGCCTACGGCCGTGCCGAGGAAATCCTCACGCAGTACAAGTCGCGGCTGATGGAGATGGCCGAGGCCCTGCTCGCGCGCGAGACGTTGGACGCCGAACAGGTCCGTCGCATCGTCGCCGGTGAACCGCTTGACGAGCCCACGGCGCCCACGCCTGCGGCTCCGCAGGTGGCGCCGCCCGCGCCAAAGGCGAAGGAGCGGCCGTCGATCGTGCCGCCGATTCCGCCGCGCCCGGTTACGCAGGAATAGCACACGGAACCACGTAGACGGTTCGCCGTTCCGCTTTCACGCGGGCGCACCCTTTCTCTCGGCGAACGCACGGTGATTATGGGCGTGATTAATGTCACGCCCGATTCGTTTTCGGATGGCGGCGCACTGTTCGACGCCACCGCCGCGGTCGCGGCCGGCGAGCGGATGGTCGAGCAGGGTGCCGGCATTCTCGACGTCGGGGGAGAATCGACCCGTCCCGGCGCGTCCTCCGTTGACGCGGGCGAGGAGCAGCGCCGTGTGATACCGGTAATCGAAGCGCTGGCCAAGCGCGTCGACGTCCCGATCTCGATCGATACGTACAAGGCGGCAACGGCGGCGGCCGCACTCGGCGCCGGTGCGTCAATCGTCAACGACATCAGCGGCCTGCGATACGAGCCGGCGTTAGGAGAGGTCGTTGCGCGGGGCGGGGCGGCGATCGTCCTGATGCACACGCGCGGCCATTCGCGCGACATGTATCGCCAGGCATCGTACGGCGACGTGGTGGCGGAAGTGCTCGATGAACTCCGCGAGAGCATCTCGTTTGCGGCCGGCGCCGGCATCCCCAAGGAACGCATCCTGATCGATCCGGGTCTGGGGTTTGCGAAGGAGGCGCCGCACAGCTTCGAGGCGCTCGCGCGTCTCGATGAGTTCAGCGAACTCGGACGTCCGCTGGTCGCTGGTCCATCCCGAAAATCCTTTCTCGCACGAGCGCTTGGCGGACAAATTCCGGCGGCGGCGCGCGACTGGGCGTCCGCAGCGGCGGTCACGGCGGCGGTTCTCGCGGGCGCTCACGTGGTGCGCGTGCATGCGGTCGCCGAGATGCTGCAGGTGGCGCGGGTCGCTGACGAGATTCGGCGGTATTATCGCGTCGATTCATGAACTGGCTGGCCACGCTTCTCAAGCGGCCCGACATCGGATGGGCCGACGCGCTCGACATCGCGATTGTGTCGTTCCTCCTCTACGAGCTGCTGCTGCTGATTCGCGGAACGCGTGCGGTGCAGATGGCCTTGAGCGGCGGCTTCCTGCTGCTCCTGTATTTCCTTTCGCAGTGGCTGCAACTCGAGACGGTCAACTGGGTGATCCGCAACCTGGCGGCCTACGTCGTTTTCGCAATCATCGTCTTGTTCCAGGCCGACATTCGTCGGGCGCTTGCCCACTTCGGCCGTGCGCCATTCTTCCGGTACTTCGACCGGGCTGAACATGCGGACGAAACAATCGAGGAGCTGGTCACGGCTTCGACCAACCTCGCCGCTCGCCATACGGGCGCCATCATCGTCCTCGAACGGCAGATCGGTCTTCGCAACTACATCGAAGGTGGCATTCCACTCGACGCGATGATCACGTATGACCTGCTGTCCAGCATTTTTCAGCAGGCTTCACCGCTGCACGACGGGGCGGTCATCATCCAGGGCGACCGTATTGCCGCAGCCGCCTGCTTT
>Ga0310810_10010445_pt1 | contig 10806 bp, 7 predicted proteins | sample NCmetagenome_FD_207641 | JGI IMG/M metagenome (GOLD analysis project Ga0310810, IMG submission 207641) | Soil microbial communities from experimental microcosm in Duke University, North Carolina, United States - NC | ecosystem: Engineered > Artificial ecosystem > Soil microcosm > Unclassified ... | reverse complement strand
GGATCTGCCCCACCTGGACGATCCACCATTCCGCCGGCCCGGCGTGCATGTGGCCGAACGTCGTGTTGGGACTGAAGGGCGGCGCTCCCGCCTGCAACGGGCCGCTGCCGATGTTGCCGTTGCCGCCATTCGGGCACTTGTTGTCCGCCGCATTCACATAACCCAGCAGCGGGCTGGCGAAGATGTGATCGTCCAGCACCACCGCGCCACCCTTGCACCCATCGATGGCATCGTCAAACGTGTTGAACATCAGTTTGTTGTTGCCCGTGTAGGGCGCCGGCGTGTGGTTGAACGACACCTTGATGATCTGCCCGCCGCCCTTCGGCGTGGGGGCCGGTCCGGACGTTGGATACACCGTCTTGTAGTTGGCGGGATTGACCTCCACCCACAGAGCATTCTGCGTGCCGGCGACATCGAAGGAGAAGAGAGTTCCCTTCATGATGTTCACAATCGCTCCGCGTTTTGCGACGGCGGGCGGCTGTCCTTCGACCGTCAAATTCAGTTCGCCGGCAACGACGACGAACACGGTGGGCGTGTCGGGATGCAGACGTTCCGTAAAGTGAAAGCCCGGCGCCCCGGAATTGTACGTGGCGTCCTGCTCCGGATCCTTGATGATCTGCTCCTGCCAGTTGTTCTGACCCGCGTGCATCTGTTTCAGATCGGACAGCTTCCAGAGTGGCCGCATCGGCGGGTTGTACACACCGCCTTTGGTTTTCTCGACAAACCACGTCTGGGCTGGGCCGCCGCCACGGCCGCCGCGGCCGCCGCCGCCGCGAGCCGGCGGCTGCGCATCCTGTGCAAGCACGGGCAGACACCCACCGACGACCAGCGCGCCGATCACGATTTTTGACCGCATTCTCATATTCAGTTCTCTCCTGTCAGCTGATTCGCGGTTCCAGGGTCCGGCTAAAGCCGGACACTACGCCTTTCGAACTACTGGCCGCCACGCGCGCCACGCCCGCCGCCACCGCCTCCTGCGCCCTGCTGCGGTGCGGGCTTGGTGTTGTTGTTGATGGTAAGTCTTCCCAGGCCGGGCGGCGTCACGCCGCTGATATAGATGCGGCCGTCAACATCCACAGTCACGCCTTCAGGGCTGCTGGTGCCGCGCAGCGGATTCCACGGCGCGGGATTGCCCAGTGCATCCGGGATAAAGTCGGTCACTTCACCGGTCTTCGCGCTGCCGACGTGGACGCCACGGACATACGCGTTCCCCTGATTCGCGCTCGATCCGGAATCCGCGGCGTAGAGCCGGTCATTCTTGTCGATATAGACGCCGGTGCCTCTGCCGAATTGCTTCCACATGGCGAGCAGTTTGCCGTTCTGGTCGAAGATATCGATGCGCCCTTCTCCGCGATGGCCGGAGAAGATCCGGCCCTGGCTGTCCATCGCCAGCCCATGGCTGCAATCGATCTGACGCGCGTCAGTGGGCAGACAGCTCGGCCATTGCCGGAGGTACTTGCCGTTTTTGTCGAAGACGACGATGCGATTGTTGGCCGGCGGACTGTCGTGGCCGTCCGCGACAAAGACCTCGCCTGTCACGGGTGACGTCACCACGTCGGACGGCTGGCTGAAATGCGTCTCGTCGTTGCCGTATACGCCTGGCGTCCCGATCCGCAACAGCAGCTTCCCCTCAGGACTGAATTTCAGCACCTGTGCCCCGGCGGGAGGAACCGGCGTTCCCGTCGCGCCGGGCGCACCCGCCCGGCCCCCGCGCGCGGCGTCGTCGATGTTCGATTGAAGATCGGTCACCCAGATATTGCCGTCGCGATCCACATGAATGCCGTGGGGATAGCTGATCATGTCGTGCCCGAACGCGGTGAGCACTTTGCCTTCTGGGCTGAACTTGATCACGGGGTCAACGTGCGAGCCCGCGCAGAGATCCTGGCCGCCGCACCGCTCCGCCACCCAAACGGACCTGCCGTCCTTGTCGATGTCGATGGCGCTGCTCGACCCCAGAAAGCGGCCCGCCGGCATCGTGTACCACGCCTGGTTCAATGCGTAGCGGTTGAGAAGCGCCTTATCGGCGTCCGAGCGCACCGAGATGTTGTAGTCCGCGGGAGCAGCGGCCCCACCGCCGCCACGACCACCGCCCCCTCCCTGGGCAGGCGCCGGCGCCTGTGTTCCGGGCGCAGGTTGTTGCGCCAGGCTATGAACGATCGGTAGCGTCGCCACCAGCGCGGTGACGGCAAGTAACGTCTTTATGGAACGCATCAACATGACTTTTCTCCTCTAATCCTGGGTCTGTCCCTTCGACATGATTCTGGTTCCTCCGACAAAAAGGGCCGAGGACACTGGAATGACCTCGGCCCTCCCACTTCCGCCGGTCTCCGCCTAGAACGTCAACTTCGTGACGAACGTCACGAACCGGTTGAGCGTGGCGGGGTTTCCTGTCACCGTCCCGAATTGCGCGCTCGCCGGATTCAGGTTCGGCGCGTTGAAATGATCGCGATTGAGCAGGTTCGACACGTCGACACGCAGCTGCAGTATTTTCCGTCCCAGCGAGATGTTTCGCGAGATGTTCATGTTCAACAGCTTGGTGGCGTCCTGCCGTACACCGTCCACGCGGAACGGAAACGCGCGCTTCTGATACGTGGCCGGCGCCTTCGCGGGGTCACGCTCGAAGCCGGCGTCCACGTTGAACCAGCGATCGATCGTCGGGTTGCTCACCGCGATGTCGTCCAGGTTCCCGTAGAAGAAGAGGTTGGTGTCCCACTGCAGCAAGGCTCCCGGCTGGTACTCGAAGGTCCACGCGGTCTGCCATCCGCCGACGATCGCACCAAGCACCCCGCCGTTGTTGAGGAAGTGCCGATCCCTGCCGAACGGAAGCTCCACCACCCCGTCCGCCACGATGCGGTGCGGACGCGCATCCTGGCTGGTCAGCCACAGCCCCGGCACGCGGTCGTATTCGTGGACCGTAATCAACTCCTGCGCGCGCGTCCCCACGTAGGTGATGTTGCCGCTTATGCCTTTGGCGAAGCGCCGGTTGAGCGTGAGCTCCACGGACGATGTCTTCGTTTTGCCCAGCGGCAGGCTGTTGTACGCGAGGCAGTTGGACAGATCGTCTCTATACGTTCCCGTCGACACGCCGCCTACCACGGTGCATGACGTGGAGATCGCGTTCTGCGGGAACGCCCGGAGCAGCCGGTTGCGCGGAATCGTCGCGCTGGTGAAGAACGCATTGCCCGCCATCTTGTTATACAGAGCCGGGTTCGACGTCTGCAGCGACGCAAAGTTGGCGATGTTGAACGGGTTTGTGACGTTCGCGTTCAGGAAGTTCTGTTGCGTGAGATCGCGCGCGTTGCTCCCGTTGTAGTACTGCTCGGGCAGGTAATCCTGGCGGATCGAGGTCTCCAGGCGGTCGCTGTACATCCCGTTGAAGGCCGCCTGGACGCTGATGTTTCGCGAGATCTCCCGCTGGACGCTGACGCGGAACCGCTGGACCCGCGCCGGTTCGTGATTGAGGTTTCCCGCGCTCAATTGCGTCCCGAGGAGCGAATTGACGCCAAGCGAGCTGCCGAGCGGCTCGTCGAACCGCGTCCCGTCGGCGCGCACAGGGAACGGGTTCAACATGATGCCTCCGTTCCTGGCGTCGCCGATGAACGTCTGACCGAAGTCCAGACTGCTGGTGGTGGTGGTGGTGGCGCTGAAGCCCGCGATGTTCGGCACGAAGGTGCCGGCGTTCAGCGTGTCGAAGTACAGGCCGTAGCCGGCCTGCAGCACCGTCTTGGGAGTCACGGTCCAGGAGATCCCGGTGCGCGGCATCCACACTGAGTGCGCCTTCCAGGCCTTGCCCGACTGTCCGGGCGAGTCTGCGAAAATAGGACCACCGGCAACCTTGAAGGCAGACGCCGGGACTTCGGCAAGCGGGTTCCTCGCATACGCGGCCTGAGCCAGGTCCGTGATGGCCAGAGTGGCATCGGGATCGAACCCGACGATCATCCGATTGTCCTTCTCGCGAACGCCGTCCTCCCACTCGAATCTGAGTCCCGCCGTCAGCGTGAACGACTTACCCAGCCGCCACGCGTCCTGCACGAACGTGCCGAGATAGGGCGAGCTGACCGTGGACGGAAACGTCTTGTCCGCGGTGATGCGTGTGGGAAGCCCGAGCATGAACGCGGCCCAGCTCAACCCGACATTCGCCGCCGGCTGGAGCGTGGTGTCGTCGGCTTTGCGGACATACGTGGTGTCAAACGTGTAACTGCCGGACGGCGTCTGGTAGGCATTCGTGTCGCGAATGTGCCAGCGATAGTCGGCGCCGGCACGCAGCGTATGTGAGCTCTTGACCGACGAGTAGTTCACCTGGCCCTGGGAATTCGTCGTCTGATTCGAGTTGCCGGAGTTGTTGCTGAACCCCTGATATCCGCTGATGTTCATCGTCGGCAGCTGGCACCCGTAGAACGAATCGCGGGCCGAGCAGAAGTCGGTCATGTACTGCGGCAATCCCATCGACGCCGGCGTATTCTCCTTCAAGTGCACGCGGCGATCGAACTCCAGGAACCGGCTGTAGCTCACCTGGGCGTCGAGCACCGTCGAGCCCGAGACGTGGGTCCAGTTGCCCGTCAGCGCGGTGGTGGTGCGAAGCCGGTTCGCCTCGTGCATGTGCTTATCGACTTCATAATTCCAGTTGCCCTGGTTCTCCGTGAAGTGGCTGCCGGCCACGCGCACGAAGAAGCGATTCGCCTGCGAGAGGTTGTAATCGAAGCGCGCGCCCCAGGTCTGGCTCTTGCTCGGATCGGGCGTTGAGCCGAAGTAGTTGTTCGACGGCTCCGTGTTGTCCGCGGGATTGAAATTCGGCGTGGGCAGGAAGCCGGTGTACAGCTTGTAGAACGGGTTCTTGATCCGGTCGGCCGGAATGATGTTGTTCGGGAACGGATCGCGAATTACGTGCCCGGCGCGCGCGGGATCCGGCCGTGTGGTCAACGGGTCGTAGATGATGTACTGCGCGGCGTTCGGCAGCAGCAGCAGGTCCGAAAAATCTCCCGCCAGGTGGTTGTGGCCTGGATCGCTTCTCGGCAGCGTGATACGGCCGCCGCCTCGCGTCGTATCGGTGGTGATGGAGAGGTTCAGGAACATGAACAGCTTGTTGGTGCCGTCGATGATCCCCGGGATCTTGACGGGCCCGCCGTAAGTGGCAGCGGTGTCGTGTCCCCGGCCCTGTTCGTATGCTTTCTTCTGGTCCTTGTCGGTCAAGAACGACAGCCTGGTGAAGTAGCGCGGCGAGTTGATCTTGTTCGTCCAGCCCTGGTAGTTGGCGGTGCCGCGGCTCTGGTTCGTGCCCGCGCGGGTCATCAGCGAAATCCCGACGCCCACGCCATGGCCGGTGGATGCGGTGAACGTGGTCGTGTCCACCCGCATTTCCTGAATCATGTCCGCGTTGGGCGACGTAGCCATGCGCCGGCCGACGCCGTTGTTGGTGGCGCCGTCGATGCTGTATTCCAGGCCGCCCACGCCGCCGAGCGGCGCGACGGTTTCCGACGGACCCTGCACGAATCCCTGCACCGACAGGCCAAGCGTGGGATTGGCGCTCAGGCCGGGCGCGTAGCGCGCCAGCATCACCGGCATGTTGGACATTGTCGGCAGTTGCTCGAGCTCCCGCGAGGTGAGGTTCAGCCCGGCGCGCACGTTGCTGGTTTCAAGCAACGGCGCCTCGCCGGTGACGGTCACGGTTTCGGAAATCGTGCCGAGCTCGAGCGCCAGGTCGAGCGCCACCTGCGCCCCGCTTCCAAGCGTGATGCCCGTGCGGCTCAAGGTCTTGAAGCCCTGCATCTCGACGGTGACCTTGTAAGTGCCGGCATTGAGCAGCTGCGCCTCGAAGTAACCCGTGCCGTTGGTGACGGCGTCCTGCGTCACGTTCGTGCCGGTGTTGACAATTTTTACGGTGGCGCCGGGAATCACGCCCTGGGCGTCATGCACGGTCCCCGAAATCGTCCCGCGCGTTTCCTGCGCCCCGGCAGGCATGGCCGCGAACATGCACAACAGGCCGAGGACAAGTGTTCTTCTCATCACCCTCTCTCCTTCCGCGCCACGGCGAAGCGTTCGCCGGGGGGACATCTGTTTTGGCAAAACTGATGGCGCATGTATAGCACCACCGGAGAGAAGTGTAAACAGATTTTGTGGAGATTTCTCAGACCGCAGACTTCGGGCGCGATCGCCGGCTGCCCGTCACTGGAAGCAGGAGGCCCGTCGTCTCAGCCCCCGTGGCCAGGCGAAGCGCGGCGCGAACGGTGGTGGGATCGTGCTCCGGCGCATGGTGCGTCACGCACGCCAGCGCGGTGCGCGCCAGGTGGCGCGCGAGCTGGCCCGAGGCGAGGGATGAATCGCCGGACACGCAGGCCTCCAGGATGTGGCGATGCTCCTCGGCGGCGATATGCAGGGCCCGCGGCACCCCCGTGATGTAGAGCCAGCGATAACGATCGGCGTGGTCGTAAAGCTCGCGGATCGTGCGAATCAGGCGATCACCGGAGTGCGCGACGAGCGCGAAGTGAAACTCGCGGTCCAGGGCGCGCCATTGCCTCAAATCCTGGCGCGACGCGGCATCCATCCGGCGAAGACAGGCGCGCATGTTCTCGATGTCGCGCCTCGTGTAGCGAGGCACGTTGATGCGGAGCGCCAAGGACTCATGCACGATGCGCATGGCGTACAGCTGCTCGAGGTCGTCGATCGAGAAGGAGCTGACGCGGCCGCGGTGATTGAGCTCGGCCTCCACCAGGCCTTCCCGCTGCAACATCCGCACGGCCTCCCGCAAAGGGCCGCGGCTCACGCCGTACTCGCTGGCCAGCTGGACCTGCGACAACACCTGGCCGGGAGGCAGGCCGCCGTTCAGGATCGAGTCCCGCAAGCTGCTGTACACGGTCCACGTCATGTCGCGGAGCTTGCGGCTCGCCGGCCGTTTCGAAGATTTTCTTGAAGAAGGTGCGCCCGGCTTCGCCTTGCCCGGCGTTTTCGCGCCGCCTCGGCGCTTCTCCCCTGTCCCAGCGTCGGTCACCGTGGATCCTCCACGGATGAGTCTGACCTGTCGCCTATACGAATGCCACTGTTAAATCCGGCTGGCTCGTGAGAGAGAACACGAACGTATCGCCGGCCTTTACGGGCAACATCTTCGTGATGCCGCCGGAAATCACCACGTCGCCCGGCTCCAGCGACACGCCGAATTCCAGGAGCTTGTTCGCCAGCCACGCGGTGGAGCGTGCCGGGTGCCCCAGCGCGGCCGATCCCACACCTTCCGCGGCCACCTCGCCGTTCTGGCGGATGCGCATCTCGAGCGCGCCGAGGTCTTTCTCCCGCAGGCGCGGATCCCATGGCCCCAGCGTGAAGCCGCCGTACGACGCGTTGTCCGCGATTGTGTCGACCAGCTTGATCTTCCAGTCCGCGATGCGGCTGGCCACAATCTCGACGCCAAGGGCGCACGCCTCGGTGGCGTCGAGGACCTGCTCCGGCGTGACGTTCGGCTGCCGCAACGATTTGCCGATCAGGAACGCCACTTCCCCTTCGATGCGCGGCTGAAGGAAATCGCGCGCGGGGATCGTGACCTTCCCGTTGGCGGCCTCGTAGAAGCTCGACTGCCACAATGCGCCGTAGTCGGGCTCGCTGACTCCCAGCTGCTGCTGGATTGCCTTGCTCGTGAGCCCGATTTTTCGTCCGAGGACCTTTTCACCGCGGGCGATGCGCATGGCCGTCCAGCACGACTGGATGTCGTAGGCCGTCTTGAGATCGGCGATCCCATCGGACTCGGTAATAGGAGGCACCGGCGTGTGCGTGCGCCAGGCGGTGTCGAGCCGCTCGGCAATCGTCTGAACGGAAGAAGCTGCTGTGCTCACGGTCATCCCGCCTTTTTTGTGTATCGCACCCATCGCACCTAAAAATGCCTGAGCACTGCGTCGACTTCCGCCGGCGATCCGAGCAGCACGCTCGTCCGCTGATGGATGCTCAACGGCGCGATGTCGAGAATGCGCGGCGCCGCGCCGCCGGAATGGTCAGCGGCGGGCGCCACGGCCTTGCCGCCGGCCTGTTCGACGATCATCGCCATGGGATTCGCCTCGTACATCAGGCGCAATTTCCCCTGCGGGTTCTTGTGCGTGGGCGGATACAGGAACACGCCCCCCTTCAGCAGCGTCCGGTGCACATCGCCCACCATCGACCCGATGTAACGGCTCGAATATCCCTCGCCGTGCGCCCAGTCCAGATAGCGCTGAAACCCCGTCGGAAACGACGGCCGGTTCGCCTCGTTCACGGAGTAGGTTTTTCCCGTTGGCGGAATGCAGACGCCGCTCTTCACTAGGACGAACGACCCGATCGACGGATCCAGCACGAACATGTCCACGCCCCGTCCGGTGGTGAGCACGAAGACGGTGGACGAGCCGTACAGGATGTAGCCGGCCGCCACCTGACACGCACCCGACTGGCAGAGCGTTTCCACAGCGCCGGGGATTGACGCATCGTTCTTGAGGATCGAGAAGATCGTTCCCACGCTGACGCAAACATCCAGGTTGGACGAGCCGTCGAGTGGATCGAACACCACGCAGTATTTGCCGCCTTCGGATCCCCGCCGAAGAATGGTGGGCTCCTCGTCCTCTTCCGACGCCACGACGGCCACGGTGGGCCGGCTGCCGAGGCAGGTCATCAGGATGTGGTTGGCGATCACATCCAGCTTCTGCTGCGTTTCGCCGTGGACGTTCGATCCCCCGTGATCCCCCAGCACGTCCTCGATGCGCGCGCGCCGGACCTGCGCCGCAATCGCTTTCGCCGCCAGCGAAATCGCGGACAGAATCCAGGTGAAATCGCCGGTGGCGTTCTTGTGGCGCGCTTCCTCCTGCAGAATGTGCGATTGGAGCGAGGTGATGTTCATGTCAGCACGTGCGAGAGCGCCGAATCGATGGCAGCGGTCAGGTCGGCGGTGACCTGCTCCACGGGCTGCGTGCCGTCCACCGAGCGGAACGTGTCGCGCCGGCTATAGTAGTCGAGCAGCGCGCTCGTCTTCCTCACGTACACATCCAGCCGGTAGAGCCGCACATCGTCGTCGGCATCGTCGCCGCGCATCATCATAACTCCCGCACAGACGCCGCAGACATCCGTAATCGGCGCGTCCGGGCTCGAATTCCGGCCGCACCGGCTGCACACCCGCCGCGACTCCAGGCGTCTGAGCAGCTCCCAGGTGGGTACCTCCAGCTCCACGATGATGAGGGACCCGCGGCCGTGAAGGATGCCGTCGAGGGCGCGCGCCTGAGACACGGTGCGGGGAAATCCGTCAAGAATGAACCCGCGGTCAGCATCGGGCTTGGACAACCGCTCCCGCACAATCTGGACAACGATCTCTTCGCGTACCAGGTCGCCGGCCGCCATGGCGGCCTTGGCGTGTTCGCCGAGGCTCGTGTCCTCTCTGATGGCGGCGCGGAGGATATCTCCCGTGGAGATTTTCGGTATGCCGAGCCGCGAAGCCAGCAGGTCCGCCTGGGTCCCTTTTCCGGAGCCCGGCGCACCGAAGATCACGAGATTGACCGGCCGCCCGTTTCGCTCAGAACCCATGCCGGAGAGATCTATATGCCATTTCGCCCGATCTGTCGACAGTTTTTGCCTTGACCTGTTGACACTCTCTTGCCACAATAGGCGCTCTCCCGACGAGGGGTGCCGGCCGGTATTTCGCACGCGTGGTGTTCTGCGGTATCGTGTTCAGCACTCGGCACTTTTCCAGGCCGTGAGTCGGAGCCGGGACGGGTAATGGGTAACAACAATCACAAGGTAAAGGTCGCCATCCTCGGATCCGGCAACATCGGCAGTGACCTGATGTTCAAGATCCTGCGGGAGCCCGGACACATGTCGCTTGCCATGGTATCGGGCGTGGATCCGGAGTCCGAGGGTCTGGCCCGCGCGCGCTCGCTCGGTGTCCCTGCCAGTCATGACGGCATCCAGCCAATCCTCGACGACCCCGACATCCGTATCGTATTCGATGCCACCAGCGCCCGAGCCCACGTCCGCCATGCGAAGCTCCTGAAAGAGGCCGGACGGGTGGCGGTGGACCTCACGCCCGCGGCGCGCGGTCCTTACGTCATCCCGCCGGTCAATCTCGGCGCGCATCTCGATCAGTCGAACGTGAACCTCATAACGTGCGGCGGTCAGGCGACCATTCCGCTCGTCCATGCGGTGTCGCGCGTCGCACCGGTGCAGTACGCCGAGATGGTCAGCACGGTCGCGAGCTTGTCGGCCGGCCCGGGCACCAGACAGAACATCGACGAATTTACTTACACGACGGCGCGCGGCCTCGAAGTGATCGGCGGCGCCCGCAAGGGCAAAGCGATCATCATCCTGAATCCCGCAGACCCCCCGATCCTGATGCGGAACACAATCTACACGCTTCTTGATTCGGAGGACGTGGATCGCCGGGCCATCACCGCGTCGGTCGAGAAGATGGTGAAGGCCGTCCAGGCATACGTGCCCGGGTATCGCCTCAAGAATGAGCTCGTCTTCGACGTGCTCACGCTGCCCGAGGGCAAGCGCGCGCTCGTGACGATGCTGCTCGAGGTGACGGGAGCGGGAGATTTCCTTCCGCCCTATGCGGGCAATCTGGACATCATGACCGCCTCGGCCCGCCGGGTCGGGGACATCTTTGCCAGCAACATGCTCGGCAACGGAGCATCCCCATCATGAACGCGCCGCGACTGACGGACACCTCCCTGAGGGATGGTTCTCACGCCATGGGGCACCAGTACACGCGCGAGCAGGTGCGGAGCGTGGCGCAGGCGCTGGACAAAGGCGGCGTGTCCGTCATCGAGGTCTCGCACGGAGACGGGTTGGCGGGTTCCTCGATTCAGT
>Ga0310810_10010443_pt1 | contig 10809 bp, 3 predicted proteins | sample NCmetagenome_FD_207641 | JGI IMG/M metagenome (GOLD analysis project Ga0310810, IMG submission 207641) | Soil microbial communities from experimental microcosm in Duke University, North Carolina, United States - NC | ecosystem: Engineered > Artificial ecosystem > Soil microcosm > Unclassified ... | reverse complement strand
GGCCATGTATTGATTGATCACAACGACTTTTTGCGCATTCATCTTGTCGCGTTCATCAAAATTGCGACCATCAAGGAAATCAATTCGCAGCGCGTTGAAATAGCCGGGACTTACCACGTTAGTGAGGACGCTGCGACCAGTGCTCCCTCGAGCTAATTGTTCCCCTTCTTTCAACACCGGGCCGTTAGAGTTCGAACTATCTCCTAATGGAATTAGGCGAGCGACTCCTGCTCCAGAGATCCCTGGAATATTTGAAACGCGCGACACGGCTTGTTCATAGAAGTTTCGCGCGCGATCGTTGTCATACCCAACAAGCTGCGGGTTCAGAGTTGCCAACAAAACGCTTTTGGTCTCAAAACCCGGATCGATTTGCTGTGCACGTCGAAAACTCTTGATGAACAGTCCGCCACAGACGAGCACTACGAGAGACAAAGCGACCTGTGCAACTACGAGTGTATTTCTCAGTGTCACTCGCCTGGTCTTACCCTGTTGAGTATCCGAAGCTCCTTTGAGCACGGCAACAATATCCGGATTCGAGGAATTCCATGCCGGCGCCAACCCAAAAACAAGACCACACGCAACAGCTATCACAAAAGTAAAGACGAGCGCCTGTGAATCGAGGGCAAAAAAGTTTTCGACGATGTTATAGGGAATAATCGGTATGAATCCTTCCATCAGGCGAGTGATCCAATAAGCCAGCAACAAACCCAGTCCGCCACCGACCAGCGATAGCAACAAACTCTCCGTCAACAGCTGACGAATCAGCCTGCTGCGCCTTGCGCCAAGTGCAATGCGAATACCGATTTCCCTGCGACGCGCCGCAGCTCGTGCGAGGAGCAAGTTAGCAACGTTGGCGCAGGCGATAAGCAATACGAGTCCTACGATTGCCATAGCGACTGCGCTGGCACTCTTAAAAACAAACTTAGCCTCTCCCCAACGACCATCAGGCTCGCTCAGCACCCTCGCTTGAGTTGTGCTTGCTCGATCGTTTGGATAAATCGGATTTAAGCGAGCCGATATCGCATTCATCTCTGCAGTTGCCTGTGCCAGCGATACACCAGGCTTCAATCTGCCAATCACATTCATCCAGTGACTGTCGCGCGAGCTCAACCAGCCCGTTACTCCGCGCAACTCCTCAACCATCGCAAGCGGGACCCAGAAATCCATCGACAGCCCAAACTTCGATCCCTTGAAAGACTTCGGAGCAACGCCAATCACTTCGTATGGTCGATTGTTCAATCGAAGTTTTTTTCCGATTATGTTCGGATCGGAACCGAGCCGGCGTTCCCACAGACTGTGTCCCAACACGACAACTGGATGAGCGCCCGGAGCCCCATCTTCTTCTGGAAGAAACGATCGACCCATGAATGGTTTGACTTGCAAGATGTCGAAGTAGTTACCACTCACGGCCTGACCCCAAATCACATCGTTCTGATCCTGAGTATCGATTGCAACCTGAAGCATGTCTTCACCTGAGAGGCCCGTGAATGATGTGCTTTGGTTTCGGTAATCAACAAAATCCGGATAAGAGATTTCATCAGCGGTATTTCCGTTCTCACCAACTTCTACAGGGCGGACCAAACGACTTGATTCGGGTACCGGAAGCTCACGCAAAACAAAGGCACTTACGCCACTGAAAATCGCCGTGTTGGCTCCGATGCCGAGCGCGAGGGTCACAATGGCGACGCAAGTGACAGCGGGAGTCTTGGTTAACATGCGGAGGGAGTAACGGAGGTCTTTAAGTAAAGTGGTCATAAGGGCCTCAGGTTTTTGGTCCTCGGTCTTTGTGCTCAAGATCGGGCAGTAGCCCGATGTCAAGGAGGGCTAATGTGACTTGCGCAGCTTTTAGTCATCGCGAGCCCTCCTTGACAGTCGGGCTACTGCCCCGATCTCCAGTACAAAGGGCGTCATTCAGATCGCAGTGCCACCAACGGATCGACCTTTGTTGCGCGCCGCGCCGGTAAGTAGCAGGCCAACAGCGCAACCAAAGTCAGAAGCGCCACAACTAAGCCGAACGTCTTTGGGTCTGTCGTGCTGACTTCGAATAGCAACGTTCTCAACAACCGGGTAACCGCGAAGGCGATTCCCAGACCGGCAACGATGCCAATCGCGGATACACGCATTCCTTGCCCCAGTACCATTCTCAGAACGTCGCCGCGATTTGCTCCCAATGCCATACGAATTCCAATCTCCCTGGTTCGCTCATTTACTGAAAAAGAGATCACGCTGTAAATCCCGACTAGCGCCAAAGCCAATGCCACAAACGCAAGCGAGCCAATCAAAGACATTACGAAGCGACGAGGCGCTACTGAACCTTCGACCAGCTTTTCCAGTGGTTCGATGGCGTACACTGGTTGCTGCGGGTCGATAGCCACGAGGCTTGAGCGAACTGCTGAACTCAAACTCGCCGGATCTGTTTTTGTCTTCATCACAAACGCCATTCGCGACCACGATTCGACATCCTGGCGATAATCAATGAAAGCACAGGGCACCGGCTCCTCCGTCAAACTTGCATGTCGCACACTACCGGCGATACCAACGATAGTTCGCCATGACGTGTCCTTTGAGCTCTCGCCGATCGCCATTCGCTTGCCGACCGGATCCTCATTGGGCCAATAGCGACGAGCCATCGCTTCATTGATCACGATTACACGTGGAGCAGTCTCATTGTCCTGTTCGGTTAATCCACGTCCTCGCAGGATTGGTATCTCTAAAGTGGCAAAGTAATCGCTGTTAACCACCTGATAATCCATCGCCACGTTTTCGTCAGGCTTTGGTTCCGGTCGTCCTTCCACACTGAAGCCGCGATTCATACTGGCGCCGCTCAAAGGAAGATTCATCACCATACCAACCGAATTAATGCCGGGTAGGGTTCGGAGCTGTTCAATAACCTGCGAATAAAACTGCACTCGACTCCTGGGGTCTGGATACTTCTTTGCGGAAGGAGCAATTTTGGCAGAGAGAACATGGTCAGAATTGAATCCGGGATCGATCTGACTGGCCCGGACATAACTCGCGATTAGCAAGCCAGCTCCGATTAACAAGACCTGGGCTAATGCAAGTTCAGTGACGATCAGCACGTTGCGTGAAAAAAGCCCACGCTTCCCGCCACTCGCTCTTGAGCCGGCATCTTTGAGTGATTGATTTAGTGATCCTCCGGTTGCATGCAAAGCGGGCCACAATCCAAAGGCAAGGCCAGTCAACATCGATACAAGGAAAGTGAAACTGAGCAAGCGCAGATCGACGCTTACCTCCTCGAGACGCGGAATGTCACCCGGACTAAGTTTCACGAAAAGAGAAACGGCCCAAACGGACAAGCCAAGACCGACGAGACCGCCAAGAAAGCTCAGCACAACACTTTCTGTTAGCAGTTGGCGAATTAGTCGAGAACGGCTGGCGCCCACCGCTCTGCGAATTGTGAATTCACGATCGCGTTGAGTCGCCCTGGCTAAAAGCAAACTCGCAACGTTCGTGCAAGCGATTAACAAAACAAACGCAACTGCACCCAGCAGGATCGACAACAATGCTTTGACGTTTCCCACGATTTGGGTGTGAAGCGGGATCACGCTGGAACCAAGGCCCGCATTGGTCGCGGGAAAGTCGTGTTCGAGTCGTTGAGCGATACCTGCAATATCCGATTGAGCCTGCGATAATCCGACGCCCGGTCGCAGACGGCCGATAACGCTTATGAAGTGCGCATCGCGTTCGTGGCTCCAATCGTTTTTCGGGAACTGTGAAATCAAACTCATCGAGACTGCGTTGCGGTCACGACCCAATACCCAGATGTCCGATTGCACTGGATACTTGAAGCCCGGCGGCATCACGCCAATAACTGTGTAAGAAGACTCATCGATGTTGATTGTTTTTCCCGTAACATCTTGAGCGCCACCAAATCTTCGCTGCCAGAGCGAATCACTAATGACGGCCAGCCGTTGATCCTGATGCTCGTCATCTGCCGCTTGGAACGTGCGGCCGAGTCGAGCTGAGACACCAAGTGTGCTCATTAGGTTTGACGTTACAGTCGCGCCGTTGATTCGCTCCGCTGGACCATCACTGGTTAGATTGAAATTGCCATAGAAGGTGGCGGCCAAATCACTAAAGGATTTGTTCTGTGCGCGCCAGTCGGTGAAATTGCCAGGCGCGACAGAGCGTCTGTCATTGCCGGCGATTGTTTCCCAAACCACTACAAGGCGATCTGGATCGGCATAAGGCAAGGGTCGAAGAACGACTGCGTTGAGGACACTGAATATCGCTGTATTAGCTCCTATGCCGAGTGCGAGCGTCACCACAGCAACAACTGTGACGAGCGGGTTCTTGAGGAGAATGCGGACGGCGTATTTAAGATCTTGGTTCATTGGTTTGTTGGTTGCTTGGTCTTTGGTCTTCGGTCTTTGGTCTTTGATGGGAACAGATTGCAACAGCCAAAAGCTGGGACAAAGACCAAAGACCTAACGCCAAAGGCCTCTTTTTCATCCAATCTGTTTATTTTTCAACAGCGCAGACAACACGCGCCCACGCTCGTAGTCCGACCTAATCGTCTCTACAACCTTCAGAAACGCCTCTTTCAATCTTGCGTCGCCTGTATAGGTGTTGGAGACTTCCAGCAAAAACGTTGCCTTCTCGTAATCCGATGAAATTGTTGCTGCGGAGCTCAGCATGTAGTTCAAGACATCCACGCTTAAATCTTTGTTCTTTATCAATGCGGTTAGCACACCGCGATGTTCATAGTCGGATTGAATCGTGTTGACGGTTTGGAAAAACAGATCGCGCAATGTGCTATCGTCGAGATACCTCGCCGCCACGTGTTTAAGTACACCAGCTTTTTCATAGTCTGACTGAAGTCCCTTAGTTGAGGTGGCCACGTGTACTAACAAGTCACGACTTTTTGGATTTTTCTCCAATACGGTTTTTAGTACTCGAGCGTGTTCGTAGTCTGACTTTACGGTTGCGACCGCTGCAAAGAATTCAGTCATCGCCGCAGGCTTATTCGCTAACGAGGGCGCAATGCCAATCAGCAGTTGGGCCTGCTCGTAGTCTGAAGAGATCTGAGCGGCCGCTTTCCGTAAGACACTTTGTAGTGCGACACCATCCAGATTCCCGAACTTAATAAGCGCTTCGAAGTAGATGCGCCGAGCATAATCGCTCTGAATTTGATCGATCTCTTCGAGAACGCCGGCCGTCCCTCGTTGACGCAAAATAGTCTGCACTCTTCTTTCCGCGTCGAGACCACCCTGTCGCACTGCCTGCAGGATCATCTTCGCGATCCATTCACGAGCGACCTTATCGATCGTTTGTGCTTGTCCGTTAACGAAGTAGCTTCGCGTCAATGAACCTTGAGGTTGATGTCTAACTTCATAACGACGAGATGTACCTTCTCGTTCCTCCTCAATTTTTACGTAACCTCCAGGAGTGACGTCGCGCACCTCGGTGTAGTCGTCTGTGAACTCCACCCGGCCCTTAATCTCGACCATCCGTTTCAAGTCATCATCGGTTTGTTGCCACCGTGAAGTATTCTTGAGCTCATCGGTTGCGCTTTGAGCTCGCGCGGAATTAGCCATGCAGGCGCTGCATAAAATTAGAAACGCTACGAAAATTTGTCTGCGCATTGGTCAAAACTCACTTTCAACAACTTGTACGACAGGCTGTTAGCCTGTCGTGTTTTCCGCTCCGCGCTCTGTTGCTTGCACACAACGACAGGCTGACAGCCTGTCGTACACGTCACTCGTAGCGCAGAGCGATCAACGGATCCACTTTGGTTGCGCGACGCGCTGGCAGGTAACAAGCAAGCAACGCTACAACACTCAGAAGTAAAGCGATGCCCGCGAACGTCAAGGGATCAGTCGCGCTCACCTGATAGAGTTGCTGCGTATCAATGAAGCGCGTGGCTGCGAACGCTGCGGCAATTCCAGCTATTACTCCGAAAGCAATTAGTATCAGCCCCTGTTTCAAAACTAAGCGCAGCACATCGGCTCGCTGAGCACCAAGAGCCATACGGATGCCGACTTCTCTGGTCCGCCGACCCACCATCCACGCCATCGCGCCGTAGAGTCCTATGCACGCCAGAAGCATTGCCACGATTCCAAAAACACCAATCAGCGTTGATGCAAGACGAGTTGCCGCCAGCGTTTGATCAATTTGAGACGACATCAGCGTGATGTCCTTGAGGTCGAGAGTTGGATCAAGCCCGAGAAGAACATTGCGAACCTCGGGAATCGTTGACGTGGCATTACCGTTCACTCGCAACACGATGTTGGTATAACTGTCGTAGCCTCGTTGCATGGCAGGCAGATCAAAATGAGGTAACGGGTTTTCCGTCAGCTCGTGGTGCTTAACGCTGCGCGTAACGCCGATGATTTCGAGACCAGCCGAGTTAGTTTTTAGGCTCAACCGCTTTCCTAACGCAGATTGATTTGGAAAGAGACGTTGAGCCAACGCTTCGTTGATAATGACAACGGGTGGTGCTCCGGTTTTGTCTTGTTCCGTAAACCCTCGGCCCTCGAGGAGTGGGATGCCCATCGTTTCGTGATACCGTGGACCAACTACACTTGCGTCGAAAGCCATCTGTTCGTTCGGAAGTGGTTGTTTACCCTCAACAAAAATACTGCTCACGTAACGACTGCCGCTGAACGGCATAACCAGCCCATAGCTGAGCGCCTGAACACCCGGAATGGTTGACAGACGTGCAAACACTTCACGCTGAAAACTTGCGCCACCAACCTCGTCATATTTCTTCTCGTCGAGCTCGAGTGGAATAGTTACCAGGTTCTGTGACTGATATCCGGGATCTATCGACAGAAGATTTCGCAAACTCTTGATACAGAGTCCTGCTCCAATCAGCACGACAATCGAGAGCGCCAATTGGGCCACAACGAGTAAACTGCGAAAGCTCAAGCGCCGATCAGCCTGACTTGAGACAGCGCTTTCATCTTTCAACATCGGAACCAGTTCAGCCTTTGAACTTTGCCATGCTGGGAAAATCCCGAAGAGCACTCCTGCGGCTATCGTAGCTACTGCCGTAAACAGCAACACTCGCTTGTCCAACGTTTGTCCTAACAAACTCCGCGCGACGTCGAGTCGTGACTGGCTATTAACAAGCAATGAAACCAACCACGGTGCGACGAGCAATCCCATTGCACCGCCGGTTACAGCCAGCAATAGACTCTCAGTGAGCAGTTGACGACCTACACGCCAATAGTTGGCGCCGAGCGACAAACGAATCGCCATTTCCTTTCGCCGCGCGACGCCTCGCGCCAGCAACAACCCGGCGATATTTGCACAGGCGATTAGTAAGACGAGAAGCACAACCACCATCAAGAGTCTCAATGGCGAAGAAAATCTCTTTCGCAGGATCGAAATGCCCTTGCCTCCTGCTTCGAACTTGATGTGCTGCTCAGAAAACGGTAGTCCTTTAGTGATCGTACCCGCCGGTGTATGAGCTTCTTTGACCCGTTGCGCGAGGACATCCAACTGCTTCTCTGCCTCTGCGACGGCCAGACCATCTTTCACACGGCCCATCAATTGAAGAAATCCATCGTTACGGCTTTGGATAAACTTCGACTGACGAAGTTGCGAATGCATCAGGACCGGCACCCACACGTCGGTAGGGTGTTCGAGGATCATGCCGCCAAATGTTTCGGGAGCAACGCCGATTATCGTTAATGGGACGTTGTTAAGTGTTAAGGTCTTTCCGATTGGATCCTCGCTCGCGAACTTCTTTCGCCTGAAGCCGTCAGCTATGACGACCACGGGCTGTGAACCCGGGGTAACATCTTCTTGAGGAGCAAACGTTCGCCCGCGCGCTGCCGTGACCCCCAACACGTCAAAATAGTTTCCGGAAACTAACTCGCTCGTGACTCTTTCGGTCGTCGTACCGTTGCTCAACTCGAGTTCACCGCGCTCGAATGCAATCAATCCAGAGAAGACATTATTATCTTTCCGATAGTCACTATAAATCGGATACGAGAAGACAGTACTGACGAAGTGCGGACTTACACTGACGGACGTAATCAGAACCAGTTGGTCCGGATTCTTTACTGCAAGCGATCGCAGCAGAAGCTTGTCCGTAACACTAAAGATCGCAGTGTTCGCCCCGATACCAAGTGCGAGCGTGAAGATGACTACAAGCGTGAACCCAGGTCGCTTGATAAGAGTTCGGATGGCGTAACGTAAATCCTGAAGCATTGGATCTCCTTGCGGTTTGTACTTTGTACTTAGTGTTGGGATCAGGGCAGTAGCCCGGGGCAGTAGCCCGACAGTCAAGGAGGGCTATTGTGACTTTCAGGGCCTGCAGTCATCGTAAGCCCTCCTTGACAGTCGGGCTACTGTCCCGGGCTACTGCCCTGATCCCAACACAACAACACAACGCACCAAGCACCAAGTTCATTCATAACGGAGTGCCACCAACGGATTCACCCTCGCTGCGCGGCGAGCCGGGATATAGCACGCAACCAAAGCCACTACCTGCAAACCGATTGCGACTGTCGCATACGTGAATACATCCGTAGCCTTCACTTCGAAGAGAAGCGTCGTCATCAACCTGGTCAATCCAAACGCACCTGTGAGGCCAATCATGACCCCGATTACTGCGAGGGTCATCCCATTTCGAATCACGAGGCGCAAAACATCAGAAGCCTTTGCTCCCAACGCCATCCGAATTCCGATCTCGTGTGTTCGCTGTCTAACTGAGTACGTCATAACGCCGTAGATACCGAGGACCGCAAGAATCAGAGCCAGGCCGGCAAAACCAGCAAGCAACCACATATTGAATCGGCGATCAGCTATTGAGGCGTTGACGAGTTGGTCTAGCGGTCGGGTTTGCCAAATGATCTGGTCGCGATCCATCTCAGTCACCAGAGCGCGAATGGCGCTGACGAGTGCGGACGGATTCGCATTCGTCGAACGAGCTACGACATTCATTCTTCTGATCGGTGCTTGAACATATGGCACGTAGAACTCAGGGGCCGCTCGGGTCGCAAGGGAGATGCGACGGGCGTCACCAACTATTCCAACAATTTCGATCGGTGGCTGGTCCGGATCGATTGTTAATCTCAACCCGATCGGGTTCTCCGAAGGAAAGTAAGTGCTCACCAGAGATTCGCTCACGAGCATCACGGGCGGACTGTCCTCCCGATCTGCATCACTGAAGAAGCGACCTCGCATCAACTTAATCTTGAGAGCATCGAAATAGCCGGGCGTGACTAGTGTGTAATGCGCCTGATGAATCGTTCCGAGTGGATAAGGAGCACGTCCGAAGACTTCAAAATCGAGCTCGTCAATCGAGTTCGACAGCGGTAAATTGTTGACTAAGCCGGCCGCCTCAACACTGGGAAGGGATTTGGTTTTTTCAATTAGTTGGGCGAAGAACAGTGCCTGCTTTTCCGGGGTATCGTAACGTTGACGACTCAATGGAATGTCGAGCGTTACAACCTGGCTCGAGTCAAAGCCCGGGTTTGTGTTGAGTAGTCGAACAAAACTCTTGAGCAGAAGTCCCGCGCCAACGAGAAGCATTAAGGACAGCGCCACTTCAGATATCACTAAGAAACTGCGTGCCAGGTTCTTTCGTGGCCCACCACTGGATCCTCGTGCGCCGTCTTTAAGCCAACCAGTCACATTTGGACTTGAGGCTTGCAGTGCCGGCACGAGACCAAAGACGATCCCGGTTACCATCGACACGGCAAAACTGAATGCTAATACGCGAGCGTCGAGGTGAACTGCGCTGAGTCGCGGAATATTCGCGGGACCAAAGGTTACTATGAATCGACCAACCCAGATTGCGAGCAGCAGACCAAAACCGCCACCAATTAGCGCCAGGATGAGACTCTCAATCAGCAGTTGACGCACGATGCGCCAACGACTGGCACCCAACGCGGTCCTCACTGCCATCTCTTTTTGGCGCGAGGCGGCGCGAGCCAGCAGAAGATTGGCAACGTTGGCGCATGCGATCAGTAGAACAAAACTAACTGCGCCGAGGAGAATCAAGAGCGCAGGCTTCGTATCACGAACGAGGTCATCGCTGAGGTTGGCAGCTCCGATGAATACTGAAGTGTTTGAGCTGGGATACTGTTGTTCGAGTCGGCGAGAGATCGTATCAAGCTCAGCTCGAGCTTGTTCGACGCTTACTCCTGGTTTCATTCGCGCAATTACGCCATAGCTGCGATTGTCGCGTTGATCCGAACCAGGAAGCGGACGATCACTGAGTGGTTCCCAAAAATCCCGGTGCTCGGAGCGAAACGGATACTCAAAACCTGGTGGCATCACCCCGATTATGCTGACGGTCGATGCAGTCATCCGTATCTGTTTACCAACCACATCAGGCGAGCCGTGAAAGCGTTGCTGCCACAAGCGATGGCTTATTAACACAACACCGGCGTTAGGTTTGTCTTCCTCTCTGGTAAAGACTCTTCCGAGCTGAGGCTTCACGCCGAGAACATCAAAGAACTCCGGCGACACGTCCGCACCAAAGATGCGCTCATCCTGAAATCCTTCGCTTCGCAAGACCGTACCTGAATTGAGATACGCCGACACGTAAGTAAGGGTCTGAGTTTGTGCTTGCAGATCTTTGTAGTCAGGAAATGAGAACGAACCACGCTCGGCAAACTCCTGTCCTCGTCCTCCTTCGCCGAGCGTCAATAGCTGGTGCTGATCGGGGAATGGAAGAGGGGCGAGGATGACGCCGTTCACAACGCTGAAGATCGCGGTGTTTGCGCCAATGCCGAGCGCGAGTGTCAACACGACGACGATCGTGAAGGCATAACTCTTCAACAAGACACGTACGCTGTAGGAAACGTCGCGTACGAGGTTGTCGATCAG
>Ga0310810_10010439_pt1 | contig 10810 bp, 5 predicted proteins | sample NCmetagenome_FD_207641 | JGI IMG/M metagenome (GOLD analysis project Ga0310810, IMG submission 207641) | Soil microbial communities from experimental microcosm in Duke University, North Carolina, United States - NC | ecosystem: Engineered > Artificial ecosystem > Soil microcosm > Unclassified ... | reverse complement strand
CCACGTCCATCCATAGTCGGTGTACGCCCAATGACCCACGGTGTAGGGACGCCACGTGCGTACGACGTGGCGCGGCCGCCAGCAGGTGCCGTAGCGATTGACGGAGATCCACTCGCCGTACGGCGCCAGTCGATCGTGAAAGATCCCGATGTTGACGCCGACGCTGACGTTCGCCGCGGCGCTGGCGCGATCCGGAAACGCCGTGACCACCGCGACGGCCAACAATCCCGCCGGAAGAATCTTGTTCAGCATGGCCCCCTCGATCAGCTCGAACCACGTGGTCCGTGACAGGCGGTAGTAAGGTGTCTCGCGACGCCCGTCGTCTCACCAGGTGACCGCGCCTGCGAACAGGCCGACCACTCCGCCGGCCAGTACCGCGGTGCCGACGACCTTCGTACCGTAGCCGCACCCGCCCGCAAATTGATCCACAGAACATTCCGGCCGGTTGGCGTAAGTCAGCACCGCAGCGCCGGCGATCGTGGCGGCCGCGCCAATCACGATCGCGGTCAACGCTGCGTCGTGTCGGCGGCCGTATCGCCGGCCTCGATAGCCTTGCGCCTCCAGCGCGGTCGACGCTGCCGGGAGGAGCAGCGGCAGGTGCGCCGGATCGATCGAGAGATGGAGAGGCTGGCGCGGTTCCGCGGACGTCGAGGGAGGTACAGCGACCTTCGCGGTGGCGATGAGCGAAGCCGGCTCGCTGGCGAAAACCGTGGAGTTGGATGGCGCGACAAGGATGCACACGAAGGCAACTGCCACTGTGGGTAGCCGAAGCGCGGTGACCATGTGGGGACTCCCCCGAAGCAGGCGGGCTGGCGACACCAATCTTATCAGGTATGCGCGCCGGCGCGATCACCCCGGCCGCGGAGTGGCCGGCGGCGTTTGAGGCGGCGCCGGGCAGTTCGCTCTATCCTTGGGATCCGAACGGGAGACATCACATGCCGCGTCGAACCTTGCGGACACCTGCGCTGGCGGTGACGATGGTCGTCGCCGCGTGTATTTCAGCGGCCGCCCAGGATTATGCGGCGCGCGAGAAACTGCGCGCCGAATCGACGGAGTTCCGCAAAGACGTGATTCGGGTGACCGACGGCGTCTACGTGGCCGTCGGCTATTCGGCCAGCAATGTGATCCTGATTCAGGGCGCCGCCGGATCCATCATCGTCGACACGGCAACGGATCCGACCGCGGCGCGCGCGATCCGCAGCGCGTTCGGCGATCTTCTCCACGCGCCGGTGCTCGCGATCATCTATACCCACTCGCATCCGGATCACACCGGCGGCGCTCGGGTTTTCGCGGGAACCGATCATCCCGAGATCGTCAGCCACCAGCGGCTGGTCGACGCGGTGCCCGACCTCGGCCGCGCCGGGCGCGACGGCGGCGACCAGTTCGGGATGGCGCTGCCGGAATCGATGTTCATCAACGCCGGCGTGCAACTGGAATTTGGCCGGGTCACGCCGCCGACGCGGGAAGGGTACCTGCCGCCGACGCGCACCTTTACCGGCGATCAACTGGAGCTGACCGTCGCCGGCGTGCGGCTGCAGCTGCTGTACACACCCGGCGAGACCGCGGACGCGATCTCGGTGTGGCTGCCCGACAAACGGGTGTTGATGAGCGGCGATGATTTCCTGCGCGCCTTCCCGAACATCAGCCCCGTTCGCGGCGCGCGGCTCCGTTCGCCCGAGGAGTGGATCGCGAGCCTGGAAAAGATGATCGCGTTGGGACCGGAGAGCGTGGTGCCGAGCCACACGCGCCCGGTGCTGGGCGGCGCCGCCGCGCGCGCCGCGCTCACGGCGTACCGCGATGGCATCAAGTCGATTCTCGACCAGACGATTCAGGGGATCAGGCAAGGCGAGCGTCCCGACGAACTGGTGCAGCACGTCAAGCTGCCACCGGCCCTGGCGGAGAATCCGTACCTGCAGGAGTTCTACGGCGGCGTCGAGTGGACGGTGCGCGGCATCTACGCCGATCGCGTCGGGTGGTTCGACGGGAACGCCACCAACCTGTTTCCCCTTGCGGAAAAAGATCGCGCTGCAAAGCTGGTCGCGCTGATTGGCGGCCTCGACCAGGCGCTGGTGCGTGGCCGCGAGGCGCTCGCTGGCGGCCAATTCGCATGGGCGGCGCAACTCGCCGACTACGTGCTGGCGACCGACGGCGCCAATGCGGGCGCCAAACGCATCAAGGCCCAGGCGCTCATCGAGCTCGGGGAGCGGCAGATCAACGCGATCGCCCGCAACTACTACCTGTCATCGGCCCAGTACCTCCTCCGGGATCTTCCGCCGCAATGAGACGACGCGGCGCACCTACGTCCTCCACCAGAGCGCGAAGAACCCGGCGACCAGCGCGCTCGTGCCAAGGGCAATCGGCGCGATCGATTTGAAGCACGCGGCGCCTAAGGGCTCATACGCGGCGCGGCACATCTGATACGCGGTGCGGCCCGCGGCGACGAGTTACAATTCGTCCATCACGGCAACGGGGCGTTGCCGTCACTGAGTGCCCGGCACGGCGTCCGGGAGGAGCCTTTCGCATGCTGCATAGCATCACGTCTTCGTCGGCCGCCGCCCGGCTTCATGCGGCGCGGCGCTTTCTTCTCGACGCCCATCCTGCTGCGGAGACGCTGGTCGTCGCGGCCTCGCGCGGCGCGGCCGACGATCTGGCGCGCGACGTCGCCGGCGTCCGCGGCGCGACGTTCGGTCTCTATCGGTTCAGCCTCACGCAGCTGGCGGCGCGGCTCGCGGCGCCGATCCTCGCGCGCGAGCGTCAGGCGCCGACCACGGCGCTCGGCGCGCAGGCGGTGGCAGCGCGGGCGCTGTTCGAAGCGGACAAAGCGGGGAGCCTCACGTATTTCGCGCCGGTCGCGATGATGCCGGGATTTCCGCGCGCCCTCGCGCGGACGCTGGAGGACATCGCGTTGGCGGCCGTGCCACCGGCCAGGTTGACATCGGACGTCAGGCCTGCAGCGCCACCAGCCAAAACCGATCACGTTCCGGGAGCGTCGCGAGCGCTGCGTTCAATCGACGCCGATGCCGGCGCGGATCTCGCGCAGCTGTTCGACCGGTTCGAGGAGCAGTTTCAAGCCGCGTCGACCGTCGACCGCGCGACGTTTCTGCGGACGGCGGCGCGTGCGGCCGCGGATCCGCACGGCCTCTATGCGTCGAGCCGACTGCTGCTCCTCGACGTCGCGATCACCAATCGCGCCGAAGAAGAACTGGTCGATGCGCTCGTGGCGCGGGCGCCCGCGGTGATGGCGACGGTTCCGCACGGCGACGGCCGCACCCATGAGGCCGTCGCACGGCTCGGGTCGATCGACGTCGTCGAACGCGACGGGGATGTGCTCGATCGCGTCCGCCAGTACCTGTTCGCGCCGGCGCCGCCGCCAGCCGGCGACCCGCTCGATCGCGTCGAGCTGTTTTCGGCGCCTGGCGAAGGACGGGAGTCGATCGAGATCGCACGGCGCATCCTGCGCGAATCGCGCCGCGGCGTGCCGTTCGATCGCATGGCGATTGCCGTGCGAACGCCGCAGCAATACGCCGGTCTGCTCGAGCATGCGCTGGCGCGCGCGGGTGTCCCGGCCTACTTCGAGCGCGGCACGCGGCGGCCGCATCCGGCCGGCCGCGCGTTCCTCTCGCTGCTCGGCTGTGCCCTCGACAATCTGTCGACGCGCCGGTTCGCGGAGTATTTGTCGCTCGGTCAGGTCCCGCTCGGAGACGCGGAACCAGCGACCACCGCGGTTCCGAGCTCGACGGACGAAGTCTTCGGTCAGCTCTCGGAGCGATCGTCCAACGAACCGATCGACGACGAGGCAAAAGACGACGACAAAGAGACGCCGGAGTCGCGCGCCTTTCGATCGCCATGGCGCTGGGAGCGTCTCCTCGCCGAGTCGCGGGTCGTCGCGAGCGGCGAGCGGTGGGCGCGGCGGCTCGACGGGCTCGCGCGCGAATGCCGCCTCCAGCAGCAGGAGTTGGAGCGCACTGAACCGGGCTCGCCGCGCATCGAACATCTCGCGCGAAAGATCGACGACATCGCTCGGCTCTCGACCTTCGCGCTGCCGGTGATGCGGATGCTGTCGCTCTGGCCGGCACAGGCGCTGTGGGGCGAATGGCTCGACCGCTTCGAGTCGATTGCGCCGCGGGTGCTGCGCAGGCCCGAGCGCGTGCTGCGGGTGCTCGCGGATCTGCGTCCCATGGCGGCAATCGGACCCGTTACGCTTGCCGAAGCCGCGCGCGTGCTCGGCGATCGCCTGGCGGCCATCGAAGCCGAGCCGGCACCTCGCCGGTACGGACGCGTCTTCATCGCCACGCCGCAACAGCTGCGCGGGCGCTCGTTCGACGTCGTGTTCGTGCCGGCGCTCGCCGAGCGGCTCTTTCCGCAAAAGCCGCGCGAGGACCCGCTGCTGCTCGACGAGACCCGCGATCGGCTCGCCGCCGGACTCGTGTCGCAGGCCGAGCGCGCCGAGCTCGAGAAGCTGCAGCTGCGGCTGGCGGTCGGCGCCGCCGAATCGCGCCTCTACGTGTCGTTTCCGACGATGGAGATTGGCGAGGGGCGGCCGCGCGTGCCGTCGTTGTATGCCCTCGAAGTGTGGCGCGCGATGACCGGCCGCGTGCCGACGGCGGACGAACTGCAGCAGGCGGCGGCCCACGCGTCGCAGGCGACGCTGTCGTGGCCGGCGCCGGCGGACCGCGGCGAGGCAATCGACGCCCTCGAACACGATCTCTCCACGCTGCGGGCGCTCGCGGACGTGCCCGAAGCCGACGCCCGCGGCCGCGCGCACTACCTCTTGCGGCTGAACGACAACCTCGCGCGGTCGGTCCGCGAACGGCACATGCGCGGCCGCCGGACGTGGTCGCGCTTCGACGGCATCGTGGCCGCCAGCGATCGCGCGGCGCCAATTCTCGCGGAGCATCGCCTCGGCGCCCGCCGCTATTCGCTGTCGGCGCTGCAGAAGTACGCGATCTGCCCCTACCAGTTCCTGCTCGGCGCGATCTATCGCATGCGCCCTGCCGAAGATCTCGAGCCGCTGCATCGCCTGGATCCGCTCACTCGCGGCAGCCTCTTTCACGCGATGCAGACCGAGTTCTATCGGCGGCTGCAGCGTGAAGCGGCGCTGCCGGTGACGCCCGAGTCGCGCGATGCCGCGCTGGTCGTGCTCGACGACGTCGTGCGCGAGATCGCCCAGAAAGAGCACGAAGAGCTCGCGCCGGCGATCGATCGCGTGTGGCGCGACGAGATCGGATCGATCCGGCGCGATCTGCGGCTGTGGGTCGACGAGATCGCGCACGCCGGCGGCGAGTGGATCCCCAGGCGATTCGAGTGGGCGTTCGGCTACGCCGACGGCGGGGCGCTGGCCGTCGGCCGCGATCCGACCAGCCGGCCGGAGCCGGTCGTCCTCGACGGCCGCTTCCATCTGCACGGATCGATCGACCTGGTCGAAGAGCGCGCCGGCACGAACGAGCTGCGCGTCACCGACCACAAAACCGGGAAGTACCGCGGCAAGGACCACATGATTGTCGACGGCGGCAGAGTGCTGCAGCCGGTGCTCTATTCACTCGCGCTCGAGGAAGCACTCGGCCAGCCGGTCGTCGAAGGACGCCTCTACTACTGCACGACGGCAGGCGGCTACCAGGCGATGCCAATCGCGATCACTCCGCAGACGCGCCGCAGCGGCATCGAGGTGCTGGAAGTCATCGATCGCGCCGTCGCGCAGGGATGGTTCGTCCCCGCGCCATCCGACAACGCGTGCGGCTGGTGCGATTTTCTGACGGTCTGCGGCACGACGGCCGAGCGGCGCTTCACGCGGCTCAAAACGCACGAGCCGCTCGCCGATCTCATCGAGCTGCGGAGGAAACCATGACCGCCGCGCCGCTTCCCGACGCCGCCGACCGCGAGCTCATTCGCCACGCGCTCGACGAGACGATCGTCGTCGAGGCCGCCGCCGGCACCGGCAAGACGACCGAACTGGTGTCGCGCATTCTCAACGTGCTCGCGTCGGGGCGCGCGCGCATCGAGCAGATCGTCGCCGTCACCTTCACCGAAAAGGCCGCAGGCGAGCTGAAGCTGCGGCTGAGGAAGGAGCTCGAGAGCCTCCGCCAGCGGACGACATCAGTGGATGCGCTGGGTCACGTCACCGACGCGATCCAGCGGCTGGAAGAAGCGCACGTGAGCACCATCCACGGCTTCTGCGCCGATCTGCTGCGTGAGCGTCCCGTCGAAGCCGGTGTCGACCCGCTGTTCAACGTCATGACCGAAGCGCAGTCCGGACGGATTTTCGACGAAGCGTTCGACGGCTGGCTGCGCGATCAGCTCGAACGTCCGCCCGAAGGCGTCCGCCGCGCGCTGCGGCGGAGCGTCTGGTCGCGCGATGCGCGCGACGACGACGACGGCCCGATCGATCGGATCCGCCGCGCGGGACGCGAGCTCGCCGAGTGGCGCGACTTCTCCGGTGCGTGGACGCGCGAGCCGTTCGATCGCGATGCGGCGCTGACGCGCGTCCTCGATCTCGTGCGTGAGGCGGCGGCGTCGACCGGCAACCCGTTGTCGACGCGCGATCCGCTGTTTCTGGACACCGCCCCGATTCGCGAGTTGAGCCACGACGTCGAGACGATGGCGCGGTTCGGCGAGCGCGATGCCGACGGCTGGGAAGCGCGCGTCATCGATCTCGCGCAGAACCGCAACGTCCGCCGGGCGCGCCGCGGCCGCGATCGCGCCTACGGTCCAGGAATGCTGCGCGACGCGGTCTGGGCCGGCTGCGAAGCGCTGCTGCACGAGCTCGACGCCTTCCAGCGCGCGGCCGACGCCGACCTCGCGGCCCTGCTGCGCGAGGAGCTTCGCGCGGTCGTCGACGACTACGAGCGCCTGAAACAGCGGGCGGGCTCGCTCGACTTCGTCGACCTGCTGCTGCGCGCGCGGGATCTGCTCACCGGCAACCCGCGCGTCCGCGCCGCCTTCCAGGCCCGCTTCACGCGCGTCTTCGTCGACGAGTTTCAGGATACCGATCCGCTGCAGGCCGAGATTCTGCTGCTGCTGGCCGCCGACGATCCCGACGCCGCCGACTGGCGCACCGTCACACCCCGCCCGGGAAAGCTGTTCATCGTCGGCGATCCGAAGCAGGCGATCTATCGCTTCCGGCGCGCCGACGTCGAAGCGTATCGCGAAGTGTGCGAGCTGCTCGAGGCGCGCGGCGCGACGCGCGCCTTCCTGCGCACCAGCTTCCGGTCGACGCCGACGATTCAGCGCGCGATCAACGCGGCGTTCGCGCCGCTGATGACCGGCGACCGCGACACGCTGCAGGCCGACTACGTGCCGCTCGCAGCGATTCGCGACGATCCGGGCGATCGGCCGTCGGTGGTCGTCGTGCCGGTGCCGTCGCCATACGGCCATCGCCGCGTCGCCGGCTATGCCATCGACAAGTCGCTGCCGGACGGCATCGGCGCGTTCGTGCACTGGCTGCTCAGTGAGAGCAAGTGGACGGTGACCGAGCGCACGACGCGCGACGAGCTGCCGATCGCGGTGCCGATCCAGCCGCGTCACGTCTGCATCCTGTTCCGCCGCTTCCTCCACTTCGGCGAAGACGTGACCCGTCCCTACGTCGAAGCCCTCGAGGCGCGCGGCGTGCCGCACCTGCTCGTGGGCGGCAAGTCGTTTCACGCGCGCGAGGAAGTCGAGACGATTCGCGCCGCGCTCGCCGCGGTCGAATGGCCCGACGACGAGCTGTCGGTGTTCGCGACGCTGCGCGGGTCGCTCTTCGCGATCGACGACGAGACGCTGCTCGTCTACCGGCACCATCACCGCGCCCTGCATCCCTTCAGAGTGCCGGACGAGGTGAGCCCGGAGCTGCAGCCGGTCACCGCTGCACTGCGCTTCCTGCGGCGTCTGCACAGCGGCCGCAACTATCGGCCGGTCGCCGAAACCATCACCCAGCTCTTGAACCAGACGCGCGCGCACGTCGGCTTCGTGCTGCGGACCGCCGGCGAGCAGGCGCTGGCCAACGTGCTGCATGTCGCCGAACTGGCGCGGCAGTACGAACTGAATGGCGGCATGTCGTTCCGCGGCTTCGTCGAGGAGCTGCGCGAGCACGCGGCCGGCGGTCAGGCCGCCGAGGCCCCGATCCTCGAAGAGGGGAGCGACGGCGTGCGGCTGATGACCGTTCACAAGGCCAAGGGCCTCGAATTCCCCGTGGTGGTGCTGGCCGACATGACCGCAAAGCTGCGGAGCGAGCGCGCCGACCGCCTGATCGATCGCGTGAAGAACGCGTGCTACCTGCGGCTGGGGCGCTGGACGCCGATCGAGCTCGCGCGCAACGAAGAACGCGAGATCCGCCGCGACGAGGCGGAAGGGATCCGCGTCGCCTATGTCGCGGCGACGCGCGCGCGCGATCTGCTCGTGGTGCCGGGGGTGGGCGACGTCGCGTGGGACGGCGGCTGGACCGAACCGCTGAACGCCACCATCTATCCGCCGATCTTCGGGCGGCGGACGGCGAACCCGGCCCCGGGCAGCCCGCGGTTTTCGAGCGACTCGGTGTGGCAGCGTCCCGACAACGACCCGTCGACGCCGATGACCGTCTGTCCAGGCGAGCACGTCTTTGCCGGCGAAGACGGACCGTATCCGATCGTCTGGTGGGATCCGCACGCGCTCGGCCTCGGTGTCGAGTCGTCGCTCGGCATCCGGCGCGAGTCGCTGATCGTCAAGGACGTGCCGCCGGCGATCGTCGCCGACGGTCTGCGCGAGTACGGCGAGTGGCGCGACGCGCGCGAGATCGCGATAGCGCGCGGTTCGACCCCATCGCTCACTCTTCGCACGGCGACCGAATGGGCCGCGTCCGGCCAGCCGTCGGACTTCTCGCTTCTCCCTTCCTCGCTCCGCGAAGCGGAGCAGCCGGGACTGTTCGACGAGCCGGCGCCGGAGGCCGAGCCCGCCCCGGCCGCGTCACCATTCGAGTGTCAGACGCTCGACCTGCGCGCTCGCGGCGATGACCGCAGTGCGCGCGGCACACGATTCGGCGATCTGGTCCACGCCCTGCTTGCCGCCGTTCCGCTCGACGCGGAGCGGTCGGCGATCGACGCGCTCGCCGATGTGCACGGACGCATTCTCGCCGCGACGGCCGAGGAAGTCGCCGGTGCGTCGGCGGTCGTGGAGCGCGTGCTGCGCCACGATCTGCTCGTGCGGGCTCGCGCGGCCGCTTCACGCGGTACCTGCCGGCGCGAGACACCGGTCACATGTACGCTCGCCCACGGTGGGATGATCGAGGGGGTCGTCGACCTCGCCTTCGAGGCAGACGGCGAGTGGACGGTGGTGGACTACAAAACCGACCGGGAGATTGCGGCCGAGGGCGAGGAGCAGTATCAGCGTCAGGTCGCGCTCTATGCCTACGCGATCTCGCAGGCGACCGGCGCTCCCGCGCGCGCGATTCTTGCGCGGGTTTGAACGACTATCCCAGCCTTCCTGCCTCTTCTTTCGCCCGTCCCGACTCCCGTCCTGCCTCGCCCCGACGAGCTTGGATTGGAACGTCGCTTGCGTGACCATCATCGCACCTGAGAGACCGACAACCCCTAACCCGGCCCGTACCTGGTGTGTATGCGGATTGCGTTGATTGCTCCACCGTTCATCCCTGTTCCTCCGGTCGCCTACGGCGGCACCGAACTCTTCGTGGCGAACCTCGCCGAAGGTCTTCAAGCCAAAGGACATCACGTCGTCGTCTACGCCAACGGCGACTCGCACGTGAACTGCGAGGTCCGATGGCGCTACCGGCATGCGCAGTGGCCCGTCAGCGATCACGTCTCGGCGCAGCTCAGGAATGCCGACCACACCGCATGGGCCGTGCATGACGCGCTGGCGCACGCCGATGTGCTGCACATCAATGACGCTGTCGCGGTTCCCTACACGACGTTCGTCGATCAGCCGGTCGTTGCGACACTCCACCATCCACACGAGCCGGTGCTGTCGGGGCTTTATATGAAGCACCCGCGCATCCATTTCGTCGCGATCAGCGCCGCGCAGGGCCGCGGCGAGTCGATGCCGCGCGTCCACGTCGTCCATCACGGGCTGGATCTGTCCAGGTACACGTACGGCCGGCAGAAGGACAACTACGTCGCGTTTCTCGGGCGCATGGCGCCGGTCAAAGGCGCGCACGTCGCCATCGAAGCGGCACGCCGCGCCGGCGTGCCGCTGAAGCTGGCGGGCGAGATCCAGCCGATGTTCCGTCCGTACTGGGAGGAACGGCTTGAGCCGCAGCTCGGACCCGACGTCGAGTACGTCGGCGAAGCCGACTTCGCCGCGAAGAATGCGCTCTTGTCGCGCGCCCGCGCGCTGCTGTTTCCGATCGACTGGCAGGAGCCGTTCGGCCTGGCGATGATCGAAGCGATGGCGTGCGGGACGCCGGTGCTCGCGTTCGCCGGCGGATCGGTGGAAGAGATCGTCCGCGACGGCGTCAACGGCTGGATCTGCCGCGACGCCGCCGACATGGCCGCGCGCATCCGGTCGCTTGCCATCCCGCCGGAGTCGTGCCGCAGCTGGGCCGACGATCACTATTCGATCGCGCGCATGGCCGACGACTACGTCGCCATCTACGAGCGGGCGATCGCCGTGGATCGCATCGATCGCGCACAGAGCGGCTTGGCCGCGTCGACCCACCGATCGTGATGGACGACGTCATCCAGGTTCAGGACCAGTACTACATCCTGGCGACGGCGTCGCGGGCACTGGAGCGCACTGCCGTGCTCCAGCACGGCGACACGTTCGCGCTTTTCGATCTCCACGGCGACGTCGGGGTGTTCGGCGCCGCCGAGCAGGGCCTCTTCCACGAAGGCACGCGCTATCTCTC
>Ga0310810_10010438_pt1 | contig 10811 bp, 12 predicted proteins | sample NCmetagenome_FD_207641 | JGI IMG/M metagenome (GOLD analysis project Ga0310810, IMG submission 207641) | Soil microbial communities from experimental microcosm in Duke University, North Carolina, United States - NC | ecosystem: Engineered > Artificial ecosystem > Soil microcosm > Unclassified ... | reverse complement strand
AGCCACGTGCCCATGAACATCATGAAGGCGGAGAATTTCATCCGGTCGGCCAGCGCGCCCGCGATCAGCGCCGGCGTGATGATCGCAAACGTCATCTGGAAAGACATGTACACGGATTCCGGAATGGTGGGTGCGAGTGCATTGGTCGCGTTCAGCCCCATTGGCGCGAGCAGCGCGTATCCCAGGCCGCCATAGAACGCGCCTCCGTCGGTGAACGCGATCGAATAGCCGAGAATCATCCACAGGACAGTAATGAGCGCCGTTGCGCCGAAGGCCTGCGCGCAGGTCGCGAGCACATTCTTCTTGCGGACCATGCCGCCATAGAAGAGCGCAAGGCCCGGAATCGTCATCATCAACACGAATGCGGTGGAGGTGAGCATCCAGGCGGTGTCGCCGGAATCGACCTTGCTCGCCGCTAGCGCCGGAGCAGATGCTGTGATGCTGGCGGCCGCCGCCAACGCTCCGCCGAAAATTCGCCCAACCCATGCCATCCGAAGACTCCCTTGGCCGCATTCGGATGCACGCGACTGTGGAGAGATTCGGGCGTATTCCGGTAGCCGCGCTGGCTCCGATGCTTGTGGAAAACTCCGTCCCGCACCTCTAAGCTCGCCGGCGTATGAAATCCTTGCAGACGGATGTGGTGATTGCCGGCGGCGGCATGGTCGGGCTGACGCTCGCACTTGCTTTGGCGCAAGGCGGCCTCGGCGTGGCGGTCGTCGATCCCATTCCGAAGGCGAAGGTGCTGAACGAGACGTTCGATGGCCGCGTCAGCGCGCTCTCCTACTCCGCGGTGCGTATGCTGAAGGCGCTTGGAGTCTGGGTTCACCTCGAAGCAGATGCGCAGCCGATCCTTGATATTCTTGTCTCCGACGCCGGTCTGGATCGCAATCCGAGCCCATTCTCGCTGCACTTCGATCACCGTGAAATCGGCGAGCCGATGGGCGCGATCGTGGAGAATCGTCACATCCGCCGCGCGCTATTCGAGGCACTCGAGGCAATCGAGAGCATCGCGCTGATCGCGCCCGCAGCTGTTGACTCGGTGGAGGTGGCAGAGGGCGCCGCCACCGCGCAGATCTCGACCGGCGATACCTTGCGCGCTCCGCTCGTCGTTGCGGCGGATGGGCGCGAATCGCCGCTGCGCGAGCAGATGGATCTGCGCGTCATCGCCTGGAGCTACCCGCAAATGGGCATCGTCGCGACGGTTCATCACGAGCGGCCGCACGACGGAACGGCCTATGAACATTTCTTGCCCTCCGGTCCGTTCGCAATCCTGCCGATGACCGGCAACCGCTCGTCGCTTGTGTGGACGGAGCGCGAAGAGCTTGCGCCCGCCATTATGAAGCTCTCGCCGAAGGATTTCGAGACAGAAGTCGCCCGGCGGTTCGGGAATCATCTCGGCGCCATTGAAGTCGTGGGCTCGCGCTGGTCGTATCCGCTGCGCTTTCATCTCGCGCGCGCTTATGTGAAGCCGCGCTTTGCGCTGGCGGGCGATGCGGCGCACGGCATCCATCCGATCGCAGGGCAGGGACTCAATCTTGGATTGAAGGACGTCGCGGCGCTTGCGGAATGCGTGCTTGATTCCATGCGCCTTGGCCTCGAGCCCGGCGATTACGAAGCGCTGAAGCGCTACGAACGCTGGCGGCGGTTCGATTCCTTTGCGCTTGCCGCCGCGACCGATGGACTCAATCTTCTGTTCTCCAATGATCTCGCGCCTGTGCGGGCAATTCGCGATCTCGGCCTCGGCATGGTCGACGGCATCGGCCCTCTGCGCCGTTTCTTCATGCGGCACGCCGGCGGTGACCTCGGCACATTGCCGAGACTTCTCCGCGGCGAGGCCGCCTGACTAGTGTAGCGTTTCCTTGCGGCGATGAGCGAGGGCGGCGGGGAGTTCCTCATAGAAGGTGCGCGCCTTCGCTACAATACTGCGCTGGCGTGCCGCTTCCGCCTCGTCGCGCGAGGCGAACTGCTCTCCTTCGAAAAGATAGCGGGTGACGGGCAGTCCGGTACGCTCATCCCGCATTTCCAGTTCGCTCACGTCCTCGACCTGCTCTTCGGCGAGCCGCAAGGTGTGCTTGTAATGCGCGAAGCGGTCGCGGCGGTCTTCGAGTTCTTCCCTGCGGCGGGCGATGTTCCTCGCATCGAATCTTCTAAGCGCGCCGAGAATGGGCCCGCGAAAGCGGTAGAGAAGAATCGCCGCCAGGAGGAGAAGCGCGGTGGTGATGAGTTGATTCATGGGCCATGCTTGCCATTGCTCCCGCGCTATACCATTTAATGCGCGAATTCGGGCGAAGGAAGGGACCCCGCCATGTTGAAATCGTCTGCTCGCCAGATTGCCGCCGCCGCCTGCGCCGTGCTGCTGATCGCCGTCGGGCTTTCCGGCTGCGGAATCAACACCATCCCCACACAGGATGAGCAGGTGAAGGCCGCGTGGAGTCAGGTGCTGAACGAGTATCAGCGGCGCACGGACCTTGTGCCCAATCTCGTGGCAACCGTAAAAGGCTACGCCAAGCAGGAGCAGACAGTCCTCACACAGGTGATTCAGGCGCGCGCCAAGGCCACGCAGACAACGGTGAACCTGCCATCGGATGTGACCTCGAATCCCGAAGCTTTTCAGAAATTCGAACAGAGCCAGGCAGGGCTGACGCAGGCGCTCGGGCGATTGATGGTCGTGGTCGAACGATATCCCGACCTCAAATCGAACCAGAACTTCATGGTGCTGCAATCGCAGCTCGAAGGAACGGAAAACCGGATCGCGGTGGCGCGGCGCGATTACATCCAGGCGGTGCAGACTTACAACACGACGCTCCGAACCATTCCGCAGCGCTGGTATGCGTCGATGTTCTATCCCGACGCCAAAGTGAAACAGACCTTCACCATCAGCGAACAGGCGCAGCAAGCCCCGCACGTCACGTTCTGATGAAGCGCGTGCATCTCATGCGCTGGGGAGCGGCGGGGCTTGCCGCTCTCCTTCTGCCGATCATCGTCGCATACCTTTTGGCGAGCCATGCGGCGCTGACAGCTCGAGCAGAAGACCGGCAATCAGGTTGTTGTGGCCACGCTCAAGTCGCTGCAGGGGCAGGACATCGCCACATACGGCTATCAGCTCGGCCGCCAGTGGGGCATCGGCCAGAAGGGCAAGAACAATGGCGCGATTCTCATCGTGGCGCCGAACGAGCGCAGAGTGCGCATCGAGGTTGGTTACGGCCTCGAAGGGACGCTCACCGACGCTGCCAGCAAGCTCATCATTGAAGATGTCATCCTGCCACAGTTCCGCGCCGGCAATTACGATGCGGGTGTGCAGGCCGGCACGATCGAGATCGTGCGTCTGGTCGGCGACGGCAAGGTCGATCTGAGCAAGGTGCCGGAAGCGCCGCGTCCCGTGCATGAGGACGATGGCGGCATTCCGTGGGTGGTGATTGCGCTTGTGCTGACCTGGATTGTCTTTGGCCGGTTCTTCTGGCCGCTGCTGTTTTTTCCCCGGCGGGGATGGGGCAGCGGCTGGGGTGGTGGTGGATTTGGCGGAGGTGGTGGCGGGTTCGGCGGCGGCGGTTTTTCCGGCGGCGGTGGATCCTTCGGTGGCGGCGGCGCTTCGGGGAGTTGGTGACGATGCGACTTTCGACCAGGGACCGCGTACGCGTTCAAGCTGCGTTAGAGGCGGCGCAGGCGCGCACGCATGCGCGCTTCGCCCTGATGATCGTTCCGGTGAGCGATCGCTACGCCATGTATCCGCTCGCCTGGGCCGGCATGTTTGCCATCGCGCTCGGCGCGATTGTTGCACTTTTCTGGCAGACGCTTGGCTTGCGTCTCGGATTTCTCATCGAAGCTGCCGCCTTCGGCACCTTCGCGCAGTTCTTCGATTCGAGGCCGTTGCGATTGCTGCTGGTTCCGAAACGCCTGCAGCAGGCGCGCGCGCGCAACATGGCCCATCGCGAATTCGGCGCCGGCATTCTGGCGGCGCGTGACAAGCAATGCGGTATGCTGTTCTTCGCCTCGCTTGCCGAGCGATATGTCGAGATCATTGCCGATCACACAGTGCACGAACGCGTTGGCGATGCGGCATGGAGCCAGATTGTGACCGAGTTCTCCCAAGACGCGAGGACGGGGAGCCTTGCCGATGCATTCGTCTCTGCGATCCAGACCTGTGCCTATCACCTCGAAACGCATTTCCCAAAACGGGCGCCAAGCGAGGCGCATGCATGAAACGCTCGGCCGGCATTCTGATGTACCGGCGCCGCGCCGGAGCCACCGAAGTCTTTCTCGTGCATCCCGGTGGGCCGTTCTGGAAGAATAGGGATGACGGTGCTTGGCAAATTCCCAAAGGCGAAATCGCAGAAGGCGAAGAGCCGCTGCTCTGTGCGCGTCGCGAATTCCAGGAGGAGACAGGGTTTGTCGCCGATGGAGACTTCATCGAACTCGGTACCTTCCGGCAGCCTGGTGGGAAGCATGTGCAGGCCTGGGCCACCGAAGGCGACTGCAATCCGGGAGAACTCGTGAGCAACGAATTCGAAATGGAATGGCCGCCGCGCTCCGGCCGCAGGCAGAGCTTTCCGGAAGTCGATCGTGGCCAATGGTTCGGCATCGAACGGGCGCGCGAGAAGTTATTGATCGGACAGCGGCCGATTCTCACGCGTTTTCTGGAGTTGCAATTGCAGCCGTAGCACACGAACTCCGCCGGGACGATCCACTGGCCGTCGGCTCGAAGCGGGTGATTGTGCTACCTCATCAACCGCATGGCTTTTTCCATGTGCATCTTGCAGCCGGCCTCATCCTTCTGAGCCTTGGCTTGCCGTGCCATGGTCATCTCCTTCTGCTCCATCGCCATGCGCCCGCCGCTGGCTGAGGTGGACGTCGTTCCTGCCTTGGCCATCATCTGGTCGCAGGTCATGGCTGTCGTCTGGGGGGGCGTCGTCCCGGCCGGACTCGTCGATTGGGCGGGCGTGGGCGTTTGCGCGAAGGCGGGCATTGCCATCGAAAGGGCAATCGCGCCAGCCGCCATGGAAAAGCGAAGCATGATGTTCTCCTTGATCGAACATGCGTGGGAACGAGTCATACGAACGCGGGATGAGCCCCAGCCAAGCGGAACGCGCGACTCCGCAAAGGGTCCCGCTGGTTGCCGCGAAACCGCCGGACGAAAGAGGAAAAGATGAGCGCCAAGATCTTAGCAACCAAAATCGTGTACGACGGCTGGGCGAAATATCTCCTCGCCAAAGTGCGGCTCGAGGACGGCCATGTTGCAGAACGAGAAATCGTGGAACGCGAGGCCTGTGTGTCGGTGCTTCCTTATGATGCCAAGCGCAAAGTGGCGCTTCTGGTCCGCCAATTTCGCGCGCCGGTTCTGATGAAGACCGGTGAACAGGAGTTGCTCGAAGCCGTTGCGGGCATGTGCGACGGCGGAGATGCGAAAGATGCCGCGCGGCGTGAGGCGCACGAAGAGGCGGGCGTGAAACTTTCCAGCCTCGAACCGCTCGGCGCAATGTGGACGTCGCCGGGCGGGTCAACCGAGCGGATGTACCTCTATCTGGCGCCGTACACCGGCGCGGATTTCGAGAGCGACGGCGGCGGCGCCGATGGCGAGCATGAGAACATCACGGTTGTGGAGATCCCTCTGCGCGAACTCGGTTCGTTGGCCGATTCTGGCGGCATCTCCGACATGAAAACCTTTGCGCTTGTACAAAGCCTTCGCCTGAGGCGGCCGGATCTGTTTGGATCGTGACACCAAGCAGCATGCCTTTCGCGGGGGCGCACAGTTTTCGGAGGCTCCGGGAGTGGCAGCGCTATTATTAACTTCGTGGTAGTGTGTCTGCAGGAGAATTCAAGATTCAAATCCATGCCGGGCGCGCATGGCGCCCGCGATTTGTTCTGCAAAATCCCCTGACTATTTGCGTCGCATGGCCGGGAGCGGCGGCGCGATGAAGCGCCAATGAGAGAGCCGGTCAGTGTTGGAGAGGCAAATGTCGTTGGTTACCCAGGATGGCGAGGTTGTGGGCGGAGGCATGCTGAATGCGGCAGTGATCGCCGGAACGCTGTTCATCATGGCTGCCGCGCTGTGGAGTCCGGCCGTAGTGCCGGTCCTTCCGGCGGCGACTCACGGCCAAGCCGTCGAACAAGTCGTTGTCGTGGCGCATGCCACCCATGCATCTTAACCTCGAACCGCCCACCAAAAGCTTTGGGAAATCGATGTTCACGCTCACGAAGCCGTGAGGATTGGGCTAGATTGTCGCACCGAATGGGCGTAATGTGTTCCCCAAGTGTCCCGGGCAAAGCCGAATGGCCGCCCAGTCTGGCCCCGGCTTTCCCGGAGGGAGGGAAAGTAGGCTATGGAAACACCGCTTCACGCAGCTAACGAAGTCGACAAGGACGAGACACTCCCCAAGATTGTGGCCGCTGTTGCCGGGATCGCGCTTCTGGCGATCGCCGCCGGCGCGTTGATCTACTCGGGAATCTGGTCCCCTCCGCCGACAAACGTCGCCACGCAGACGCACAAATAGGCGTGGTTGTTAGTCGCCCTCGATTTCCTCGAGGGCGACCTCGTGGCCCCACAATCGCTCGACGTGAGCGAGGACGAGATTTTTCGTTTGCTCCTGCAACGGGACGCCACGGTGCATGCGGTGCTGAAGCACCAGTTTGCGATCGCTCTTCAGGTCCGCTGAGGCGACCTGGATGTTGGCCTCGGCGGTTCCGACGTCATACTGGCGGGCCAGCGCTGCGCGCACCGCGCGGTAGCCGTTCTCGTTGTGAATGGCGGCAACCTTGTAGGTGCCAGCCTCCGCCTCGTCATGGAGTTCAAACAGGCGGAGATCGCGAATGACCTTCGGCGAGAGGAATTGCTCGATGAAGCTTTCGTCGCGGTAGTTTGCCCAGGCATCCCTCAGCACGGTCATGAAATCACCCGATCCCGCGAAGGATGGAAACCAGTCGCGGTCTTCTGCTGTCGGGTGTTCGCAGATGCGCCGAATGTCCGCCATCATGCCATAACCGAGGGCATAGGGGTTGAGGCCGTTGTAGCGGCGATCGTCAAATTCCGGCTGGTACACGACCGACGTGTGGCTGTGCAGGAATTCCAGCAGCGAGCCCTCGGTGATCAGGCCTCGGTCGTAAAGAATATTCATGATGGTGTGGTGCACGAACGTGGCGCAGCCCTCGTTCATCACCTTGGTCTGCTTCTGCGGATAGAAATACTGGGCGAGCGTGCGCACGATGCGCAGCGTTTCCCGCTGCCAAGCCCGCAGAACGGGCGAGTGCTTCTCGAGGAAATAGAGCAGATTTTCTTCCGGCAACTTCATGTCGTCGCCGGATTCGTCCTCGGGATCGGGAATGGTCGGCGCGGACGGCGGCTCGATGCCGGCGGGCAGCGTGCGCCACAATTCGCTGTAAGCTTCTTCCTCGTATTTGCGCCGCTTCCGGTGCTTCTCCATCACGCGCTCACGTGACGGCCGCGGCGGCCGGCTATAGCGGAAGACGCCTTGGTCCATCAGCGCGTGCGCGGAATCGAGAATCGCCTCCACCTCGTCGCGGCCATAGCGGTCCTCGCATGCCGAGACATAGCCTTTGGCGAACGCGAGGTAATCCAGAATCCCTTCCGCATTCGTCCATTGCCGGAAAAGGTAATTGTTCTTGAAGAAGTGATTGTGACCGAACGCGGCATGCGCCATGACGAGCGCCTGCATCGTCATCGAGTTTTCTTCCAGCAGGTACGAGATGCAGGGACTCGAATTGATGACGATCTCGTACGCCAGCGCCGAATAGCCGAGGCGGTAGAGCGCCTCTTCGCGCGCGAACAGCTTGCCGAAGCTCCAGTGGTTGTACATAAGCGGCATGGCAAGCGAGGAATAAGCATCCAGCATCTGCTCGGATGAGATCACCTCCACCTGGTTGGGATAGACATCGAGCTTGAGGTCATCAAGCGCGATCGATTCGATGGCTTTGTAGGTCCGATCTAGGATCGTAAAATCCCATTCGGCCTCCTCAAAAAGAGGCTTTCCGCGTACGGTCGTTGTCACGATGCGTTCTCCGTTTTTTTGAAAAGCTCACGGAAAACGGGGAAGATGTCTGCAGGTTTGGAGATGCGCTTGGTCGCGAAGTTGGGCCAGGCATCGGCGACGGTACGGTAGGCGCGCCAGAGTTCGGCGCCGGAATCTTCGGACGCGAACACCTCCATTTCGCGCTCATCGAGAATTTCGATGTATGCGTAATACTGACAGAGCGGCATGATGTCTTCGTTCAGCATCTCGACGCAATGGCGCGCATCGCCGGATTGCGTGTAGCCGTCCGACGCCTGCGCGGCATAGATGTTCCAGTCGGCCGTGGCATAGCGCTCGCGCTGGATTTCCAACATCTTGTCGAGTGCGGTGGAGACAATCGTGCCTCCCGATTGCCGCGAATAGAAGAATTCCTGCTCGTCCACTTCCTGCGCATCGTGCGTGTGACGGATAAAGACGATATCCACCTTTTCGTATCGCCGCTTCAGGAACAGGTGAAGCAGCATGTAGAAACGTTTGGCGAGGTCCTTCTCGCGTTCGCCCATGGAACCGGATACATCCATCAGGCAGAACATCACCGCTTGGCTGGTCGGCACCGGCTGCTCAGTGAAGGCATTGAACCGCACGTCCACTGGATCGACGAAGGCAACCCACTTTCGCTTGGCTTCGGCTTTCGCGATGGTTTCTTTCAGGGCCGCGATCTTTGCGCGCGCCTCTTCGTTCTTTGTTTCCTCAAGCTCGAGCGCGTCGAGTTCTGCGTGCAGCGCCTCCACTTCGGAGAGCTTTGGACGCTTGAGCGCGAGGCGCCGCCCGAAGGAATTGCGCATGGTACGAATGAGGTTGATCTGGTTCGGCGAACCGGCGGTGGTAAGTCCGGCGCGCTTCCAGGTCTTGCTCGGGGTCTCCTTGAGCGACGTACGCACCAGATTGGGCAGCTCGAGGTCCTCGAAGAAAATATCGAGGATTTCCTCCTGGGTCATCGTGAATTCGAAATCGTCCTCGCCTTCCGCGTAATCGGCGGCCTGTTTGCCCTGGCCGCCGTCGCCGCTTTTCGGCTTTTTGATCTCGTCGCCCGGCATGAACTCCTTGTTGCCGGGAAGAACGAAGTCGTGCTCGCCGCCGGCGCGCGGATCGAGCCGGAATCGCGGCTCGCGCGTGCCCTTGGTTGAAATTTTAATCTTGCGGTCTTTCTCGATGTCGGCGACGGCGGAATCCTTGAGCGACTTCTGCACCGCTTCGCGAATTTGCGCCCGCGCGCGGCGCAAGAAACGCTGCCGGTTGGCGAGACTTTTGCCCTTCGGATTCAGGCGCCGGTCTATAAAGTGGGTCATGCCTTAGAACCTGTCGTCCCGGCCAGCGAGCAAAGCGAAGCGCGAGCCGGGATCCATTCCACGCACTACCCCGCTTTGTTCACGCGCATGTACCACTCGACGAGTCGTCGCACCTGGCGCGGCGTGTAACCGCGGGCGAGCATGCGCTTTACGAACTCGTTGTGCTTTGTCGCCGTCTCGTTGTCTTTCTTGGACTCAAAACTGATGACCGGCAGCAGGTCCTCGACCTGCGTGAACATCCGCTTTTCGATCACGCTTCGGATTTTCTCGTACGCTGTCCACGCTGGGTTCTGGCCTTCGTTCTGCGCCCGATAGCGCAGCGCGAACTTCACCACCTCGTTGCGGAAGTCCTTGGGATTCGCAATGCCGGCGGGTTTCTCGATCTTGGAGAGTTCATTGTCGAGCGCGGCACGATCGAGCAATTGCCCTGTATCGGCGTCCTTGAAATCCTGATCCTCGATCCACGCGTCCGCATAGGAGATATAGCGGTCGAACAAGTTCTGGCCGTATTCGCCGTAAGACTCGAGATACGCCTTCTGTATCTCCTTGCCGATGAACTCGGCGTACCGGGGTGCGAGTTCCGCCTTGATGAACTCGAGATATTTTTTCTCGGTGTCGTTCTGAAATTGCTCGCGCTTGATCGCCTGCTCCAGCACATACATCAGGTGCACCGGATCGGCTGCCACCTCTGTCACGTCGTAATTGAACGTCTCCGACAGCGTCTTGTAGGCAAAGCGGGTCGAAATGCCGGTCATGCCTTCATCGATGCCGGCTGCATCCTTGTATTCCTGCAGCGTCTTGGCCTTTGGATCGGTATCTTTCAGCTTCTCGCCGTCATAGACGCGCATTTTCGAGGTGAGATTGGAGTTCTCATGCTCCTTGAGGCGCGTCATCACGCAGAACTTCGCGAGAATTTCCAATGTTTCGGGCGCGCATGGCGTCCCGGCAAGCTCACTCGTCTTGATCAGCTTTTTGTAAATCTGGGTCTCTTCGGTCACCCGCAGGCAATACGGCACGGTGATGACACAGATGCGGTCAAGGAAGGCCTCATTGTTGCGATTCGATTTGAAGACCTGCCACTCGGCCTCGTTGGAATGCGCGAGAATAACCCCGTTAAAGGGAATGGGCCCGAGTGTTTCCGTGCCGATGTAGTTGCCCTCCTGTGTAGCCGTCAGCAGAGGGTGCAGAACCTTGATCGGCGCCTTGAACATCTCGACGAACTCAAGCAGCCCCTGATTGGAGCGGCATAGCCCGCCGGAGAAGGAGTACGCGTCCGGATCGTTCTGGCTGTAGTGCTCGAGCTTGCGGATGTCGACCTTGCCCACCAGCGAGGAGATGTCCTGATTGTTCTCGTCGCCCGGTTCGGTCTTGGAAATGGCGATCTGCCTCAACTTCGAGGGGTAAAGCTTCACCACCTCGAATTTGGAAATGTCACCGCCGAATTCGTCCAGCCGCTTGACCGCCCACGGACTCATGATGCCGGTCAGCCGATGCCGCTCAA
>Ga0310810_10010437_pt1 | contig 10812 bp, 12 predicted proteins | sample NCmetagenome_FD_207641 | JGI IMG/M metagenome (GOLD analysis project Ga0310810, IMG submission 207641) | Soil microbial communities from experimental microcosm in Duke University, North Carolina, United States - NC | ecosystem: Engineered > Artificial ecosystem > Soil microcosm > Unclassified ... | reverse complement strand
CCAAAAAACAATTGAGTGGGCAATCGTTCCCGATCCAGAACAGCTTCGGCCTGCTGCCATTCACGCATTAAACGATAGCGCAACGGAATATCTTCACTTTCGGGAAGTGTGGCTGTTGGATCAAGATCCACACCGTCGAGCCGATGTTCATCGTTGAGCGGTCCGTTGTAGGGTGAATGTGGTTCTACAAAACCAACAACCAGAATGAAAGGGTCACGCTGGTGTTTTTCGATGAATTCACAGGCGTGTTTCTCGAGAAACTTCGGTCGCGAAAGTTCGATCGGTAGGTTGCTAATAACCAATTCCGAGAATCGTTCGTTCGGTTTGTCGGGTGTGATCCCCTTTGATAGGAGAAAATTTGTGTAATCGCCGTTGTCGTCAGTAGAAATCCATTCGTCAAAACCTCGTCCGACCGGACCTTCCTCGCCCAGATGCCACTTCCCTACGTATGCGCCGCGGTAATCTCTGTCCTCCATCAGCTCGGGAAAGACACGAAACCGCGGATCAAGTGGCACGCTGTTTCGTGTGCATCCGTTAATGTGCGTCCAGGTGCCCGTCATGAGCGACGACCGCGACGGCGTGCAAACCGGATGAGTGACATAAGTTCGCTCAAAGACTACCGATTCAGAAGCGAGCTTGTTCAGGTTGGGCGCCTGAACCTTCACGCCTCCGTAACAAGCAAGCGTATCCGCTCTCTGCTGGTCCGGCAGAAAAAGAAGCAAATTCGGCTTTCTATTGGCGGCCATGAGTCACGAGTCTCGCACTAAATTCGCCGCGGTCATCCGCGACCGCGGCACTTCCAAATGAAGAGAAGGTTTGTCATTCCGAGAGAAGTCGAGGAATCTCTCGATCTTGTCTGACACACAAGGAGCGTTTATGAACAAAATAAGAGATTTCTCCACTTCGGTTGAAATGACAGAGCCAATCCCTTGGCGTTTCATGGTTCACATGAAACGGTTTTTGTTCTTACAGGTAATGGCTGCGTTACTTGCTGCGGTGGCAAATGCGGCGCCGAACTTCGATCTGGCAGCAAAGGCAACGAATGAGCTCGCGATGGATCTTCACCGACAGCTGGCCACCGGCGACGAGAATCTTTGCGTTTCGCCCTATTCAATTGAAAGCGCGCTGACGATGACCTTCGCTGGTGCGGACGGCGAGACGCGCACCGAGATGGCGCGTGTTCTGCATCTCACAGATGATCGCGCCGTGCCCGCCTCTTTCGCTTTGCTGCAGAATTCACTTGAACAGATGAGCGCAAAGACGGCTGAACAAGTGAAACAATCCAAGAAATCTGGCGGCCCAAGCGAGCCGATTACGCTGAATATCGCCAACCGGCTTTTCGCTCAGAAAGGATACGCGTTTCGCCTGCCATTTCTGACACTGCTGACACACAATTACGGCGCGGCATTTGAGCCTCTCGATTTCATTGCGGATGCCGGAGTAGCTACGCAGCACATCAACAAATGGGTCGCAGACCAAACACGCGACCGCATTCGGGACCTCATTCCCAAGGGAGCGCTGGATAGAACAACCCGGCTCGTCCTGGCGAACGCGCTTTATTTGAAAGCTGCGTGGGCCAGTGAGTTTTCCGAGAAAGCAACAAAGCCGGAGCCATTCCACATTCGCGGTGGAGCTCCTATTGACGTTCCAATGATGCGAAAGACGGATAAGCATTTCGGTTACGCGAAGCGCGATGGATACACGGTCGTGAGTCTTCCGTATGTCGGCGACGATCTACAGTTGCTCGTCTTTCTTCCCGCAGAGGTAAATGGTCTGCGCGCGGTCGAGTCCAAGCTTACCGGCGAGGCGCTGACCGGTTTCGCAAAACTCGATACGCGCGACGTCGATCTGCATCTGCCAAAGTTCAAGCTCGCGCCGCCGACGATGGCTTTGGCAGAAAAGTTCGAAGCGCTTGGGATGAAGACCGCATTCGATAAGCCGCAAGGCAGCGCTAATTTCGACAAGATGGCACCACGAAATCCGAAGGATTACCTCTACATCTCGCAAATCTTTCACAAGACGTTTATCGCGGTGGACGAAAAAGGAACTGAAGCAGCGGCCGCCACCGCAGTGGCGATGATGGCAGCAAGCGCTCTTATCTCGCCTCCGCCTCCGCCGATTGAGGTGAAAGTCGATCGGCCATTCCTCTGTGCAATTCAGCATGTGCCGAGTGGCGTCTGTCTATTTCTAGGACGCGTCACTGATCCCCGGTGAAATGGATCTGTCGACTCTCGCAAATCTAGTCAACGCATTTGCCGTTACGGCCGCCCTCATTTTCGCCGCCGCCCAAATTGGTTATTACCGTCAGCGGAGAAGACGAGATGCGATGCTCGAACTAGTGCGCTCGTTTCAAAGTCCCGCGTTTACGAGCGCGCTGCGCCGGGTCCTTTCGCTCCCTGACGGCGCTGACACGCAGAAAATACGTGAGGTACTCGGACCTGACGGGGAAGACGCGGTCTACCTCGTTTCGCTGACCTGGGAAAGCATCGGTCTGTTGCTTTTTCGCCGCGAGCTCACGCTTGAGATGGTCGATGATTTCTTTAGCGGTCCAATTCTTCTTTCCTGGAAGAAGCTCCGGGTTTGGGCCGAGGAATGGCGTCGCACGCTAAACCGAGAGACCGGCTCCGAATGGTTTCACTGGTTAGCTGAGCGAATGATGGAGCGCGAGAAAATCTCGCCGCCGGTGCCCGCTTATATTGCACATCGCGATTGGCGTGAACCACGCCGGCGGTTGGCCAAGGACGGATCGGCCGCGTCCGATCCAGATTAAATTAAACGTCCTGCTTCGTTCGCATAACTGAGGGCTCCGTCGATGATGCGTGCCGCAGATGTGAACGGATGCGGCTGAGTTTTATTTGCATCGAGGATGTGCATGACTTCGATGCCGCGCGTCTTCAGATAATCTGAGATGAGTGAGCGATGACACCGCCACCAGACGGCTTCCGCGCACATGATCGCGGCAGGCCCGGCCTCACGAGCGAGAAGGAGAAATCGGTCGACCCCTTTGTGGAATTGCTCTGTCTCCATATAATCAGCGTAACCGCGAAATGAAGCATTGCGCCACGCGGTGTTTCGCGAGTCAGTCTTCGCTTTTCGTCTCCCGCCAAGCTCCGGAAAATGTTCGTAGCGAATGCCGTTGGTGTTTAGCGATTCCACGAGCGCTTCCTTATTGAACTGCGGATAACGCTTCGATCCCGGTAGCGATCGCACGTCTACAAGCAGCTTGATTCCGTTCTTTTCGAGCAAGGAAATGAATTCGTCGATATTGCGGGTCGAGTGCCCAATCGTCCAGATTCGCATCACCATAATTCGCACGATCTCCGGGTAGCGCACGCCTCTGGCGTGCTGGTTTCAGCGTCCCGCCGAAACGAACTTGGCTTGGGCGTTACTTGCTCGGGCGATACCGCGAATCGAAAAGGAAAGTTCGCGATGCCAGAGGCCTTCGCCAACACGCGAGACGCGTGCTCCACCCAGAGCAAGGCCATCGCCGGATCGGCCAGCAGTTTCGTATCAATGCGCCGGTCTCGTTGACGGAGCCACAGCCTCAGCCATGGACTTCAACATTCGGCCCAGATCGCTGTTGGTCGAGATGACCGCGGTTGTGTCTTTTTCAAACGCGACGCGCATGACGTCGAGGCTTCGCAGGAACGTATAAAGTTCCTGGCCATCGGGTGAATTGAACGCCGCTGCGTAAATTGCAGCGGCTTCGGCGTCGGCTTTGCCTTCAATCTCGAGCGCGTTCTTCGTGGCCGTAGAACTGATCGAGGCGACATCACTTTCCTTTTGTCCGCTGATGTTCGCGGCCTCGCCGCGTCCCTCGGAGCGGAAGCGCGCAGCGATTTGATGCCGCTCGCTCGACATGCGCTCAATAATTTTCTCGGCGACCGCTGGATTGTATTTGCTGCGCTTAAAACGTTCATCGAGCAATTCGATTCCGAAATCGGCGATCTTTTGCCGGGTGCGTTCCGTGATCTGTTTCTCAATTTCGCCGCGCCCGAACTGAACATCGGGAATTGTGCTCGGCAGAAGCGTGCCGCTTTTCTCCAGCTCTTCGTCGCGTAACGGTTTGCGCCCTTTGGTTACTCGAATGATTTCGACGAGATCATGCGCGGCGACGGCGGTACGCGTCTCGCTGCCGAGGATGTCGTCAAGGCGCGAGAGAGCACTGCGCTCGTCGTTGAGTCGATTGTAGTAGAGGAATGGGTCGCTAATACGCCATCGGGCAAAGCAATCGACAATAATGTAGAGCTTGTCCTTGGTCGGACATTCGGTGGGCGGTCCGTCCCACGCGAGGATGCGCTTATCGAAGCGGCGCACTTTATCAATGATTGGCAGCTTGATCTTCAATCCGGGGTTGGTGACGGTGCGAACAATTTTGCCGAACCGTGTAACGATGACGTTTTCGTATTGATGGACGACGAACAGTAGTGTTCCCCATTTGAGCGCGCTCAAAATGAAAAGAATCCCAAGGATCGACATTACCCGGCTCTGCAAAAAGCGCAGAACACGCGAGACAGCCGCGGGACGAGGAGTGACATCGATCACGTTCATGGCGACGTCCGGGTTTGATCCGCCGGGAGTAGCGGCAACGTTTGGAGAATATTTTTCAAGCTGTCATCGACGATGATTTTCTTTTGCAAGCTGGGGAGGATGGCCTGCATCGCCTCGAGATAAAGGCGGCGACGCGTTACGTCCGGCGCTTTTCGGTACTCGGCGAGCAATAATGAAAATTTTTGCGCTTCGCCCTTTGCCTCGTTCACACGGCGGAATGCATACGCTTCAGCCTGTTTTTCGCGCTCCTTCGCCTGGCCGCGCGCGTTCGGGACGGCATCGTTATACACCGCCCACGCTTGGTTAATGGCAGTCTGCTTTTCCTGTTGCGCCTGGTTGACCTCATTAAAGGCAGCCTGCACAGCCGGCGGCGGGCGCACCGTCGCAAGTTGCACTTGCTGAATCTGAATTCCCAGGCCGTACTGCGAACAAAGATCGGCCAGACGTTTCAACGTCGATGATTCGATGTCGTGTCGCCCAATCGTGAGGACTTCGTCCACGGTGCGATCGGATCAGTAATGCGATACTGCACCACCCACGGGACGAGAGCGGTGTTGAGATCGCCCGTGATCATGGTTTCCGTTTCCCCCGGTTCCGAGTCGCCCTGGTAAACGTTCGTCGAATTCTGCGTAGAAAAACCAAACTCGAGCTTTAATAACCGCTGCGTCGGCACGATGTGGATCTCATCGATGTACGGAATGGCGTAGGTCAGACCCGGATCCACGAGATCGTGATAAGCGCCAAAGCGCGTCTTCACCCCAATGGAGTTTGCCGGAATCGTGGTAAAACCCAATAACAACGTCAGGAACGTGAAGACCAGGCCGAAGCAGGCAATCAAACCAAGAATCAGCCGCACCGGTTTAATCGGAAGGCTCTCGGCAACTATCGGTCTCGGCATAGAGGACCTGTTATTGACTCAAAGGTACCGCCGAGCGCAAGCTTTCAATGCAAGGAATGACGGCCCCCCAGCATGACGTTTGATCCGACCCCGAAAGCTTTTGGGGTTATTCCTTGCTCCGTTGTCGCTCCTTGACTCGCTTCGTCTGCGCTCGAAAACTGAAACATGAATATGAAAAACATCATCTTGTCAGCAGTCATTAGTCTTGGCACGTTCACGTTGATGGCAGCGGAGTCCCAACAGCAACCCGAAGTCGGCAAAGCCGCGCCCGATTTCAGTCTCACTACCGGCGACGGATCGCAGGTGAGCCTGAAAGATTATCGCGGCAAATGGGTGGTGCTTTATTTTTATCCAAAAGATTTTACCAGCGGCTGCACGCTGGAAGCTCACAATTTCCAGCGCGACCTCGCGAAGTATCAACAGACGGACGCAGTGATCCTTGGCGTAAGCGTCGACACTGCGCAATCGCACAAGGATTTTTGCGCGAAGGAAGGACTCAATTTCAAATTGCTTGCCGATCCGGACGCGAAAGTCTCGACTGAATATGGGTCGGTGATGGATTACAAAGGCAGCAAACTCGCCGCGCGAAACACATTCATCGTTAATCCAAAAGGCGAAATCGCCAAGGTATACACGGGCGTGAAGCCAGCCGAGCACAGCGAGCAGGTCCTGAAAGATCTGGCGGAGCTCAAGAAAAGTTAGATCTAACCGGAGGTCACAAATGGCAGCACAAAGAAAATCGATCGATTGCCGAGATTATCCAAGTGAGAACAATTGCTCGCTAAAAATTTCCGGCACGGAAACAGAAGTGTTGGACGCAGCGGTCCAGCATGCCGCCTCGGCGCACGGTCACAAAAATACGCCGGAATTGCGCGAGCAAATCCAATCGATGCTCAAAGACGAGGCCGATTAAACCTCGCAGAGTTTTGTGGCCGAGCCGGCGCCGAATGACGAATGGTGTCGGCTACATATCAAAGCGGCCTGAGCCTACAATTGTCCGCCGGCTTTGGCCTTTGCTCGCAATTAGCGTCGTATATCTGTTGTTGATGTTTTTAGGTCATCTGCCCGACCATTTGATTTTGTTCCCAACGAAAGCGCCAATCAATGCCAGCGGTGCCCTTCGCAAAACGGTGCCATTTCAAAATGGCGAGTTGGAAGTGTGGACTGCAAAATCGCGTCGGGCGCAACAACAGGGCCATGCGGATATTTTCTTTTTGCGCTTTTACGGCAATGCGGATCGCGCGGATCGGTGGACAGCCCTCGAGTCTGAGATGTGGAACGACCGCGCGGTTGAAATCTGGGGGATGAATTACCCCGGTTTCGGCGGCAGCACTGGACCGGTGCGATTATCGCGGATCGGACCGGCCGCGCTGGCGGCGTTTGATCAGCTAAAACAATACGCAGCCGACGGGCCAATCGTTCCCTTTGGGACTAGCATCGGCGCAACCGCGGCGCTTCACGTTGCTGCAAATCGTCCGGTCGCCGGACTGATTTTGCAGAATCCGCCGCCGCTGCGTGAAATGATCCTTCGTCAGTTTGGATGGTGGAACCTGTGGCTGATAGCCGGTCCCATCGCATTGCAGATCCCACGAGATCTCAACAGCATTGAGAACGCGAAAACGGTTCATGCGCCAGCAGTCTTCCTGCTAGCCGAAAAGGATGAAGTGGTCGCGCCCCGGTTTCACCGGTTGGTGGTTAACGCATACGCCGGGGAAAAACGCGTGATCGAATTCCATGGCGCCTATCATAATGATCCGATCGAAGGCGCGGCGCTCGAAGATTTGAATCACGCGCTGGATTGGTTGTTGGGGAAGTCGGATTCTCATTGATTGGTAGCTCGCGCGTCACGCGTTACTTCTGGGGAGCATCCCGCAATTGCGGGAGCCTGTAGTTGCCGGCAACATCTTCGGCACATGGGTTACTGAGAAGACGCTACTTCTCCGTCTCGGCAAGCTGCCGAGACCGGCAGGCTGGCAGCCTGCGATCCCCACCATCTGCTGGTGTGGGCGTTAGTGGTTAGAAGATTTCTGGCGGGAGACGCGATGACGCCCTGATTCGAGACGTATTCCCTCGCGAGCCGCTTGCGCTCAGTCTTTAATCGCTATCCACTCATTCCGCGCCCGAGAATCAGCAACGGCTTGCACGACGCGCATATATCGGAGGCCATCCTCGAAATTCGGATGGGGAAGCACTCGACCCTTTGATTTTACCGCTGCCAGGAAATCTTCTTCCACGCGCCATTCACCCTTCAATTCGGGCGGAACATCGACCACATGCAGCGCGCGGTCCCCGTCCTGGCCCGCTTGCACAACATCGGAAGTGAAATCGTACGTAAGCGTGCCGCCGCTACCGTAAATTTCGAGGCGATCGCCCTGCGCGAGTGCGTTAATCCCAGTGAATTCCAAGACTCCTTCCGCGCCATTTTCGAAACTGCACAGAATGGTGAGTAAATCAGGAATCATCACTTCGTAAGCTTCACGAATCGGCTGGATGATTTTCCCGCGCGCGAACACCCCGATGATATCGCCGAGCCAGCGCTGCAGTACCTCCACGTAAATTCCGAGAGTCAGAGTGTTGAGTCCGCTGATCTCAATTTTTTGCCGCCAATGCGGCGGGGCATGGGGATCCAAATAATTGCCGGTGAAACTTTGCAGCCGCACATGATGTGGCCGGCCGATGTAATTCTCGGCCAGAATCTTTTTAATCAGTAAATCCGCCTGCATTCCGAATGGCGGCGGGCAAAGCATGGTCACGAGCTCGGGATAACGTTTTGACGCCGCCAGCATTTCTTCTGCTTCGGCCAAATCCATCGACATCCGCGCCTGGCAAAAAACATGTTTACCGGCCTCAAGCGCGGAAATTGTCACTGCCGAATGCATGTAAGGCGGTGTGCCGATCCAAACAATGTCGATGTCTGGTAGCGCAACCAACTCCGGCCAATTCTTGATCGGCGTCGCTTGTGGCACATTTTCGCTGCAAAATTTATCGGAGCTTTCGTATGTCGAATTGGAAACAGCAACAATCTCTACCTCCGGATGCTTCTTGAGAGCGGGCAAATGTCGAGTCCGAACAATGTGGCCCGCTCCGACAATGCCAACCCGTAGTTTGTGATTATTTTTGTGCATTGGTGCGATATCGATGTTGCAAACTCGATTGCTTCTTTGTGCGAGCTTACTTGGACTGTGAAGGGCGATGGCGCGTTCAACCAATATTGATCGCCGATGGCTCCGTCGCTTTGGGGTCCACTTGACGCGCTGACCTTCGCACGGCAGTTTACGCGTCCTCGTTGGACTTAGTTTATGTCAAGAATTTGCGAAATTACAGGATCCAAGCCCATGCGCGGCAGCGTCATTCATCGGCGCGGCCTGGCTAAGAAAAAAGGCGGAGTAGGCCGGCACGTGACAAAAATGGTGCCGCGCATTTTCGCGCCCAATTTACGTCGCCAGCGGATTTGGGTGCCGGAGCTAAAGAAATTTGTCCGTGTCCGCGTCACGGCGCGCGGTCTCAAGACCATTAACAAGCACGGCGCTTACAAGGCGCTCAAGAAAGCTGGCGCCATTTAGGCCGTCCGCATCAAAAAACAAAATCGTCCGCTACGAAGAGGGCGACTCGCGGCGGTCGCTGAGGATCGTGGCCGAGTAAGTCGCAGACGAAGCTGACGTGGCGAGCGCCTCTTCTCCTGCTTCGGCCGATTCCGGTTCAACTGGCTTGGCAATTTCCCCGGTGACTGTCACAGGCTCGTGCGGCCTGGCTTTCACTCGTGGCAGATCAAGCGAGCCATCGTTGAACTCGATGACGTAGCCCTCATTTATCAGCCAACGCAGGTCGGACGCGAGCGCCAGTCTGCGCGGCTCTGTATCTCCCGTCGAGCCATCGCCGATCAATGTTTCAAAAAGCTGTTTCCGATTGATTCCCGCCTTTAGCGCCTCAAGAATCCCATTCACGGACGGAGACACGCCCGCCCGTTCATGAACAAAGGGCCGTACTCGGATTGACGAAACAAACAACATGCCGCGGCGATGGCGAAAGACCTGCAAGCCGTTTTGTCGAAACCGGCCGGCTAACACCTGCATCATGTTAGAAGGCGAGCGGCTCTCGTGCGCCCAGGCCTGCTCGATCGCCCGATTTAGTTTGTGGTCTGGCAGACTTCGACTGGACGCTCCTCCGATGATCACTTCAGCAGACTTGCGGATCAGTCTCGGCAAATAGTTCGATCGGAAATGCCGTTCCGCTTCCACCGCATTAGAAAATGTGAGAGAGGTTTCTTCGAGTAACGTCGTGTAAGTCGTGACTTTGCGGGCTTCCTCTTTCCAGCGCTCGATTAGCGCGGCATCGCTTACGATCTCGATTTGTCGCTGATAATCGGCAAAACTCATTCGCCGGCTGAAACGTTGCTCGTAAAGGGTGCGCAGCTGCGGTTGGTAGTTGTGATGGTTAGTCGGGCCGAGAAGCGTTCCGCTCAGCCGGCATCGCGCTACATTGGAGAAATTTCCCTTAATTGCATCGGTCTCAACAACGTCGATCTGATAGAAGTCGCGTTGAGCCCATCGGAAAGCGTTTCGTTCGAGGAATTCCCGGTCCATCGACACCACCCCATGATCCCCAAGCTGGTAAAGAGGCGATTCCTTCCTGGCCGTGAGGCAAACCTCGTAGCCTACCGGTTTTTCCAAAAACAACCGTGCCAGCGCAAATAGCGAATACGCAGCTGAACCGGCCTTGATCTGAGCGACTACGTTTTCGACTGCAGGCGTGTATGGGAGGAAATGGATCGTGACTGGCGGCGTAATTGGCTCAGCACGATGATTTGTATGATGCTGCTCTCGGCGGTCGTCCTGTCGGCGCGCCCCGCGATCGCGCTCTGTCTTTTTGAACTTGTGGCTACCCGCTCCTTTTCCTGTGGACCTTGAACGCTGAAACTTAGGCTCGGAGCGTCTGTTCCTGTCATCCCGTCTCCTGTGTAACTCCGGCGGTGCCTCTTCCCCCTCGTAGTGCTGGTAGTTTCGCGCCTGTACGGGTTCTTTCACCCATGCGGGTAACAGCTTCAGATCAAGAAGATCGACAGTCTCGACGGTGGGAGATGTCATCGGTTTCATCTACTCGAATGGCAAATGGAAGCAACCGGCAAGAATCCGCGTGGAAATGGCGTGTTACTGTCGCCGCGGCACATCGCAGCGCGATGGCCCTGCCATTAGCCTGAAAATGATTGACAACCTCTTTAATTCATTTACTTGCCATGCTGTGCCCGGACTGCTGTAAGCTTTTCCACGCGCGACTAACACAAACCCAACAAATTTTATGGCGGAAAAATCGATCGAAGACAAGGTCAAGGACATTATCGTCGAGCAACTTGGCGTGAACCCGGA
>Ga0310810_10010436_pt1 | contig 10812 bp, 9 predicted proteins | sample NCmetagenome_FD_207641 | JGI IMG/M metagenome (GOLD analysis project Ga0310810, IMG submission 207641) | Soil microbial communities from experimental microcosm in Duke University, North Carolina, United States - NC | ecosystem: Engineered > Artificial ecosystem > Soil microcosm > Unclassified ... | reverse complement strand
GCGGTATCGAGCCGCACCGGAAGGCCTTCGGCGTACTTGGCGAGCAACGCGCCGTAGCCCTGGCGGCAGAGCGCGGCGATGTTGCGCTCGCCCGCCCGGATCAAATCCGCTCCCGCCACATCGGCGAGGTCCTTGCTGGTGAAATACGGACCGAGCGCGAACTCCACCGACGCCCGCCAATCGCCGAGGTCGCGGGGCATGACGCTGGCGCAATCGGTGTCGCCCCGGCTGCGCAGCGCGTCGCCGATGGTGCGCATGGCGTGCCCGGACGCGGCGAGAAAGTCTTCAAGCTCGCCCTCGCGGGCGTTGCGCGGTCCGATGCGGATGCGCTGCGCATAGGGCGCCGTATAAATGTCGAGCCCGGTGCGCGCCGCAGCCTGGGTCAGCGGATTACTACCGGGGTTGTAGATGAGATGCGCGCCGCGATCGAACGCAACACCGAAGCTTGCCGTCTCGGCAAAGCAGCGCCCGCCGATCCGGTTCGACGCCTCAACCACGACGACGCTGCGCTTGGCGGCCATGAGCCGCCGCGCCGCGGCGATACCGGCGGCCCCGGCGCCGACGACGATGCAATCCACCTCGTTTGCGGCGGCGCGCTGTTCCGCCGGCGCCGTGCGGCGGCGCTGGCCAAATGCCGGGCTCGCCGCTGACAAGCCCGTCGCCAGCGCCGCGGCGGAGCCGGTCAGGATGCTTCGGCGGGACGGCAGGGTCATGGTTTGTGAATCGTGGTTTGCAAAGGGTTTTACGCTGCGCTGCGACGAAAGCGATTCCTGCCCCAAATCAGCAGCGAAGCACAAGGCATGGCTAACGATTCGTCGCCGTTCAGGTCCGGCCGGGAACCCGATGGCAACATCTCTCGTCTAAATTCGCCGGCCGTGAGGCGACGTGTGCGGCTCAACGTCACGCGCCGGATCGGGGCCGGTTGTCATGCACTTTTCGCTCAGTTGGATCGGGCGAGCCATCGCCCAGTATCTCAATCGCGAGGAAGAGGGCTACGAGCCCTTCACGCCAAGCGATCCGGACGCCTTGCGGGCCGTGCTGCGGCCCGGCGACGTACTGCTGGTCGAGGGCAACAACCACGTCTCCGGTGTCATCAAATATCTCACCCAGTCGACCTGGTCGCATGCCGCGCTCTATGTCGGGCCGATCGGCGAGCGCACCACCGCGCACGGCGAACCGCTGGTGCTGGTCGAGGCCAACCTCGGCCAGGGCGTGGTCGGCACGCCGCTGTCGAAATACCATCGCTACCACACCCGCATCTGCCGCCCGATCGGATTGACGCAGGACGATTGCGCGCGGGTCTGCACCTACGCCGCCGAGCGGATCGGCTTCGATTACGACGTCAAGAACATCTTCGACCTGCTGCGCTACCTGTTCCCGCTGCCAGTGCCGCAGCGCTGGCGGCGGCGCATCATGACGCTCGGCTCCGGCCATCCGACCCGAATCATCTGCTCGGCGCTGATCGCGCAAGCGTTTGAGCATGTGCATTATCCGATCCTGCCGAAGATGGCCCGTGTCGAGAGCGAAACCGCGCGACGCGACATCCTGGAAATTCGCCATTCGTCGCTCTACGCGCCGCGCGACTTCGACATCTCTCCGTTCTTCGCGCTGGTCAAGCCGACCATCGAGCGCGGTTTCGACTATCGGTCCATGGCCTGGGCGCACCTGCCGCACACTCACGAGCCGGGCCCGGCCGCGCCGGACATGGACGAGATCGAGGCCGAGGCCGAGCCGCAGACCCCGCTCGTTGCGGCGTAGCCGCCGCTTGCCCAACCGTTAGCGCAGACATACCTCTTCCCCGTCGCGGAGGAGCCAATGTTTGACGCAGCCATCAAGGCGATGATCGCGCTGTTCTCGCCGTCGTTCCGGCGGGTGCTGCTCAAATCGATCGGGCTGGCGCTGGTGCTGATCGTGCTGATCGGCATTGGGCTGAATCGCGCATTCTCCTGGATCGCGACCTCTGGGGCGACCTGGGCGGAGGCCACCACCGGCGGGCACACCGCCTGGCAGATTCTCGCCTGGGTGCTGTCGATCCTGGCAACGCTCGGCATCATCACCGGCGCGCTGTTCTTGATGCCGGCCGTTACCGCCTTCGTCGGCAGCTTCTTCGTCGACGAGATCGCCGACGAGGTCGAGCGCGAGCATTATCCGATGGAGCCGCCGGGCACCGCGCTGCCGCTGCTACGTGCCGTAGCCGAGGGTCTCAAGACCGCGCTGCTGGCCGTACTGGTCTATCTCTGCGCGGCGCCGTTTCTGTTCGTTGCTGGGCTCGGCCTCTTCATCATGTTCTTCGCCAACGCCTACCTGCTGAGCCGCGAATATTTTCTGCTCGCGGGGATGCGGTTCCGACCACCCGCCGAGGCCAAGGCGCTGTACCGCCATCACCGCATGGAAGTTTTCTTCGCTGGGCTCATGATCGCGATGTTCGTATCGATCCCGATCGTCAACCTCGCCACGCCGCTGTTCGCCATGGCGATGATGGTGCACATGCACAAGCGGCTGTCGCAGCGGCGGGTGGAGTTTCGCGAGCCGCGAAGGGCGTAGGCGACGCTGATTCAACGAGTGCTGCCGGCGATATTCTGGACCACCGGGGCGAGCGTCTTAGTGTCCTCGCGAATGTGCGCGTCGAACGCAGCGCGCGTCTTGACCTTGGGTGCGATGCCCTGAGCCCGGACCTTGGCCTGCACCTCGGGATCGCCGGCAGCCGCGCCGAACGCTGCCGCGAGCTTGCCCATGACGTCCTGCGGCGTCTTGGCGGGCGCCAGGAACCCGTACCAGGTTGAGTAGAGATAATCGACGCCGGCCGAGCGCGCCGTCGGCGCCGGAAACGGATCGGTCTGCGGCTCGGTCGCCGCTACCGCCAACGCCTGGAGCCTGTCATCCCTGAGCAACGACAGCACGAAGGCGGTCGGCACAAACGATGCCTCAACGCGGCCCGTCACCATGTCCGACAGCAATTCGCTACTGACCTTGTATGGAATGTGGACCATGTCGATTCCCGCCTTCGCGAGGAACAGCGCGCCGGCCAGATGCGTGGCCGAGCCGACGCCTCCCGATCCGTAGTTCATCGCACCCGGCTTGGCCTTGGCCAAGGTCACGAAGTCTTGCAAGTTCTTAACGCCGAGCTTTGGCGACACCACGACAAGGGCCGGCGCCTCGCCCACCATCGCGACGCCGGCGAAGTCGGCGACCGCATCGAAGCTCAGGTTTTTGGTCATCAGCCCGGAGATGACATGACCGGAATTGGCCATCTGGATGGTGTAGCCGTCCGGTGCGGCGGTGGCGGTGCTTTGCGCCGCGATCATGCCGCCCGCGCCCGGCCGATTGAGAATCACGACCGGCTGGCCGAGACTCTTGCCGACCGCCTCGCCGTAGATGCGCGCCACCACATCAACCGTGGTGCCCCCGGTCAGCGGCACGATGATCGTGATGGGGCGGCTCGGATACTGGTCCGCGTGCGCCGCCGATGCGAGCGCGACCGCCGTGAGCATCGACAGAATCATCAGAACATTTTTCAAATTTTCCTCCCGGGCAATTTGCTGTTGTTGTGGCGATTCGTCAGTGCTCAATCACGATTGCGCGCACCGGCGAAGCTTCGACGCCGATGATGTTGAGGGGGAATGCCATCAAGGTCACGCGACGCTTGCTGATCCGATCGAGGTTGCAGATGTACGGCATCGTAATTATGCCCGCGCGCGCATAATCGCCAACGCGCACCGGGTGTTCGTCTTCATCCGGACCGGTGGCGCCGTGATAGAAGTCGAATCCGATCAGCGATATCCGCTTCTCGATGCACCAGTTGGTCGCCGCCTCGTTCACATAGGGCGCGCGTTTCATCCACTCCGGCGAGCCGTCGTATTGCTGGTTCTGGTCGGTCCGCAGCAGAAGGCGGTCGCCGGGCAGGATGATGTCGTCAACCGCCTTTTCCAGGTCCGCCGGGGTGATTGCCTCGCCGCCGCCGCGATGGCGAACGTCGGCAATGATCGCGTCGCCGAAGTAGGTCTGCAGCGGCACGTCCTGAAGGTCGGGCGCGCCTTTGATCATGTGCGAGGGCGCGTCGATGTGGGTGCCGGCATGCAGGCGCATGTGGGCGCCGCGAACGATCTGGCCGTAACCGCCGTCGTCATAGTCCTTGATGACCTCGACATCGAACTGCATGTCTTTCTTGAAGCCGCTGTAAGTACGCATGTGGAAGATGCGGGCATCCAACGGCAAGCTGATGTCGATGAGCTTTCCGGCGGGCAGATTCAGGTTCATGAAATCCTCGCATTGCTTTCAGCCGCAATCGTAGCGGGCCGGATTGGCATACAGGAAGAGGTATTTGAAGGACCGCTTGCCTCAGGCGCCGCCCGGCGCCATCAGCACCGTCTTCCCCGGCCACTTGCACAGGTCGGCGATCACGCATTTCTCGCACAGCGGCCGCCGCGCCAGGCAGGTGTAGCGGCCGTGCAGGATCAGCCAGTGGTGCGCGTGCAGCATGTATTTCCCGGGGATCACCTCGAGCAATTTCAGCTCCACCGCCAGCGGGTCCTTGCCTGGCGCCAGACCTGTGCGGTTGCCAATACGGAAGATGTGCGTGTCGACCGCCATGGTCGGCTGGCCAAACGCGATATTGAGAACGACGTTGGCGGTCTTGCGGCCGACGCCGGGCAGCGCCTGCAACTCCTCGCGCGTGCCGGGCACCCGACCGCCGTGCTCGGCGACAAGCTTTTGCGACAGCGCGATGACGTTCTTCGCCTTGGTGCGAAAAAGCCCGATGGTCTTGATCAGCTCACGCACCTTCGCCTCGCCGAGCGCCGCCATCTTCTCCGGTGTGTCGGCCAGCGCAAACAGCGCCGGCGTCGCCTTGTTGACGCCCGCGTCGGTCGCCTGCGCGGACAGCACCACGGCAACCAGCAGCGTGAACGCGTTGACGGATTGCAGCTCGCCCTTCGGCTCCGGCATCGCCGCCTGGAACCGGCGGAACGCTTCGTCCACCTCCGCCGGCGTCCACGGCTTGGTGCTGCCGTGCAGGGCTTTGTCGTCGGCCCTGGCCTGGACCTTCGCCGGCTTGACCTTGGCGGCCTTGCCAGCGCGCGCCTTTTTCACGGCGGCCCGGGTCTTGGCGGCTTTTTTTGCCGGTTTCCTAGCTGCTTTCCTGGTCGCGCTCTCGGTCGTTTTCTTGGCCATGATTGTCCTTATATTGACCAGCATGACCGCGCCAAACGCGCCAGACAACGATCCGGCCCCCGAGCCCACCCTTTTTTCGGCAATCATCACGCCGCACCGCTCGCTGTCGGCCAAAGGCTTCGTCGCGGTGATGGCGCTGATCGGCGGCATGAGCTTCGCCGGCGGCATGTTCTTTTTGCTGATGGGCGCTTGGCCGGTGGTTGGCTTCCTTGGCCTCGACGTTGCGCTGGTGTATTGGGCGTTCCGCGCCAACTACCGCGCCGCCGCCGCGTTCGAGGAGGTCACGGTGACGCCATCGGAGCTGCGGCTGCGCCGGGTCAGTCACCGCGGCGAGGTCGCCGAATGGACGCTGAACCCGGTGTGGACCCAACTCGACCGCGAGCGGCACGACGAGTTTGGGTTGCTCAGGCTGTTCCTGGTGTCGCGCGGGCGGAAGTTGTCGGTTGCGGGTTTCCTGTCGCCGAAGGAGAAGGAAAGCTTCGCCACGGCACTGTCCGCGGCGCTGGGCGAGGCGCGGCGCGGGCCGACCAGGGCGATTGTGTAGTCAGGAACCGGGTGGGAGCGCCGCATCAGGCGGCCTAAATGGAAAGCATGATGAAGGAGGCCGCCATGCTTTCAAACTTTTCCGACCTTGCGCCGCTCGGCAGCGCCGCCGCCGATTACGACGTGGTGCGTCGCGCCATCGCCCACATCAAGGGCAACTGGCGCTCGCAGCCGGAGATCGAGCAGATCGCCGAGGCCGCCGGCGTCACGCCGACCGAGCTGCATCACCTGTTCCGCCGCTGGGCCGGGCTTACCCCCAAGGCGTTCCTGCAAGCGTTGACGCTCGACAGCGCGCGCAATCTCTTGCGCGACTCCGCAAGCGTGCTCGACGCCTCCTACGAGGTCGGGCTATCCGGCCCTGGCCGACTGCACGATCTGTTCGTCACCCACGAGTCGATGTCGCCGGGCGAATGGAAATCCGGCGGCGAAGGGCTGACGGTTTCCTACGGCTTCCACCCTTCGGCGTTCGGCACGGCGTTGGTGATGGCGACCGATCGCGGTCTGTGCGGGCTGGCCTTCTGCGATCACGGCGAGGAGCGCGCGTCGCTCGAAGACATGCGCCGCCGCTGGCCCAGGGCAAACTATGTGGAGGACTCCGCCCGCACCGCGCCGCTCACCGCGCGCATCTTCGACAAGAAGCTGTGGCGTGAGGACCGGCCGCTCCGTGTGGTGCTGATCGGCACCGACTTCGAGGTGCGGGTGTGGGAGACGCTACTCAAGATTCCGATGGGCAAGGCAACCACCTACTCAGATATCGCCAACACCATCGGCAAGCCCAAGGCGCCGCGCGCGGTTGGCGCCGCGGTCGGGAAAAATCCGATCAGCTTCGTGGTGCCCTGCCATCGCGTGATCGGCCGATCCGGCGAACTGACTGGCTACCACTGGGGCCTGACGCGGAAGCGCGCCATGCTCGGCTGGGAGGCCGGCGCGGTGGCGGCGTAGCAACGGCCTCGTGTCCCGGACGCGGTGCAGCGCGCAGCGATGCGCCGCTGATCCGGGACCCCGGTTGCTGTCCAGGGGAAGAAAAGAAAGCGGGGTCCCGGGTCTCGCTACGCTCGGCCGGGACACGAGATTGCCCCTCCCCGGATACATCGCTATCTAACCGGCGATGACCGACGCAAAGCAGAAACGCCGCCCGGTGATGCTGGTCGTGCTCGACGGCTGGGGCTGGCGCGAGGAAAAAGCCGATAACGCCGTCCGCCAGGCCAACACGCCGGCGTTCGACCGGCTGTGGGCAAACGGCCCGCACGCGTTCCTGCGCACCGACGGTCGCGAGGTCGGTCTGCCGGACGGCCAGATGGGCAACTCCGAGGTCGGCCACATGAACATCGGGGCCGGCCGCGTGGTGGTGCAGGACCTGCCACGGATCGGCGACGCCATCGCCTCGGGCGAGATCAAGAAAGCACCGGCGCTGACCGGTCTGATCGACAAGCTGAAGAAAAGCGGCGGCACCTGCCACCTGATCGGGCTGGTCTCGCCCGGCGGCGTGCATTCGCACCAGGACCACGGCGTGGCGCTGGCGACAATTCTGAGCGAGGCCGGCGTGCCGACTGTGGCGCACGCGATTACCGACGGCCGCGATACGCCGCCGCAATCGGCCGGCGACGATCTGAAACGATTCACTGCGGCGATGCCGAAATCCGTACCGATCGCGACCGTGCTCGGACGCTACTACGCGATGGACCGCGACAAGCGCTGGGAGCGCGTCGCCAAGGCATACAACGCCATCGTCGAAGCCGAAGGGCCGCGATTTCCCGACACGCTAGCGGCCATCGCCGACGCCTATTCTAAGAAGCAATTCGACGAGTTCATCGTGCCGGCGGTGATCGGCGACTACCGCGGCATCAAAGACGGCGACGGCGTACTGTGCTTCAACTTTCGCGCCGACCGCGTGCGCGAGATTTTGGGCGCGATGCTCGAATCGGATTTTTCCGGCTTCCCCCGCAAACGCAAAATCAAGTTCGCCGCGGCGGCCGGTCTGGCGGAGTATAGCGACGTACTGAACAAGCTGATGGGTGCGATCTTTCCGCCGCAGTCGTTTCCGCACATCCTGGGTGAGGTCGTTGCCGACGCCGGCCGCACGCAATTGCGCATGGCGGAGACTGAAAAATATCCACACGTCACCTACTTTCTCAACGGCGGCCGCGAGGAGCCGTACCGGGGCGAGGACCGCATCATGGTGCCCTCGCCCAAGGTCGCGACCTACGACTTGCAGCCGGAGATGTCGGCGCCCGAACTGACCGCCAAGGCAGTCGAGGCGATCGACTCAGGCAAGTACGACATGATCGTATTGAACTTCGCCAATCCCGACATGGTCGGGCACACTGGCAGCCTGCCGGCCGCGATCAAGGCCGTGGAGGCCGCCGACACCGGACTCGGCAAGATCGTCGAGGCGATTGAGCGCCAAGGCGGCGCGCTGCTGGTCACCGCCGACCACGGCAATTGCGAATTGATGCGTGATCCGGTGACCGGCGGCCCGCACACGTCGCACACCACCAATCCGGTGCCGGTGTTGCTCGCCGGCGGCGGCGATGTGACGCTCGCCAACGGCCGGCTCGCCGATTTGGCACCGACCATGCTGGCGCTGATGGAATTGCCGCAGCCGAAAGAGATGACCGGCACGTCGCTGCTGCGCCGCGATTAAGTCGCGGCAGTATTTGAAAATTTCTCCAGCACACGCTGTGTGACCTGGCGCATGAGAGCGGCGTGACGGTTCACGCGTAACAACATGGCGTGACTGTAAATTCACGATCGAATCACAACAAACATGCTGCGGCTGTGAATTCTTGCGACCAATTGTCTCAATAGACCCGTCACTGTTTCATTCTTTGGCCGTCACAGTTTGGTGCAAGTGTTGCCGGGGGTGACCGATTCAAACAACAATGGGAATTGCGGGAATGTCAGACCATAACAACAACGATCACGACGACCACGGCCATCGAGGGCATCACAATCACCACGAACATCACGGCAGGCGGCATCACCACGATGACGACAATCTGCCGTTGACGTTCCTCAACGCGACAGTCGATCCCACGGCGACGGACGGCAACGGCCATATTCTGAACGGCGCCGGCAATTCGGCGTCAGGCTGGGAAATTCAGACGCAGGGTGCCTTCCAGCTCGCGACCGACGTGCACTATCGGCAAGGCGACATCGTCCAGCCGTTCGCGGTCGATCACGACGGGACGCTGATCTACCACATGCCAGCAGGCCAGCAGGTGGCTGACCCCGCCCACAATGTGCCGGCCGACACTGGCACCCACGCCGCGACCAGCTTCGACTACAGCTTCGATACCGGCGTCGGCCCTGGCCCGCACCAGACCATTCAGCAATTCCTGGCGTCTGGCGGCCAGTTCTTGTTCAACATCGATCTCGACCCAGGGACCGGCAATGATCCGTTGCAGCTGCACGCGGTCTATGACCCCGTGCATAACCTCAACGGCTCGCACGTCGTCTGGGAGGATTCCCACAACCACATCGTAATCGCCGATGATGCCGGCACCGACTTCGTGACGCAGAATTCGCAGAATCTGGGATTCTATCGGAGTCTCATCGACGTCGATCCGCACCACCACGGTGTGCAAACCGGCCCGATCGGCCCGGACGGGCAGTTCGAGATCCAGGAGCAGATCGTCGCTCCGCATCACAACGTGATTGCGGATGTCCACTCCGAGCTGATCATCGGCACCGGTGCGCCGGACGCCGACGATAATTCCTTCTGTGGCAACAAGCACGACGACGACAACCTGCCGGCGACACTGCTCAACGCCACGCTCGATGTCACCGCGACGGACGGCCACGGCCATATCCTGAACGGCGGCGGCAATCCGGCGGCCGGCTGGGAAATCCAGAACAACGGCTCGTTCCAGCTGGCGTCTGATGTCCACTATCGGCAAGGCGACACGGTTCAGCCGGCGGCTGTCGATCAAGACGGCACGCTTTACTACAACATGCGGGCGGGAACGCAGGTGGCCGACTCCCTGCACCACGTGCCGGGCGCCGACGCGACCCACGCCGCGACCAACTTCGATTTCAGCTTCGACACCGGTGTCGGACCGGGCACGCACCAGACCATCCAGCAGTTCCTGGCGTCTGGCGGCCAGTTCCTGTTCAACATCGATCTCGATCCGGGCGCCGGCAACGATCCGTTGCAACTGCACGCGGTTTACGACCCGGTGAACAACGCCGGCGGTTCGCACGTGGTGTGGCAAGACGACCACCACAACATCGTGATCGCCGACGATGCCGGCAATCAATTTGTGACGCAGAACTCGCAGAACCTCGGGTTCTATCGAAGCCTGATCGACGTCGATCCGCACCACCACGGCGTTCAGACCGGAGCGATTAGCCCGACCGGAACCTACGACATCGAAGAACAGATCGTCGCCCCGCACCATGACGTGCTGGCCGACATTCACTCGGTGCTGCTACTGGCCTAAGGCGATGACCAAATGAGGTCAGGCCCGCGCCTCACGGTGCGGGCCTGATTTTTTTGCAGGGTGGCGGATTAGAAATCCTTCAAGCCCAGCACATCGGCCATCGAATAGAGCCCGGGCTTCTGGCCGCGCGCCCACAGCGCGGCGTGGAGTGCGCCGCGGGCGAAGATCATGCGGTCCTCGGCGCGATGCACGAGTTCGATCCGCTCGGCGGGACCTGCGAAAATCACCTTGTGCTCGCCGACCACAGTGCCGCCGCGGAGCGACGCAAACCCGATGGCGCCTGCCTTGCGCGCGCCGGTCTCGCCGTCGCGGCCGCGCGCCGAATGGGTGGCAAGATCAATCCCCCGCCCCTCCGCCGCCGCGCGGCCAAACATCAGCGCGGTGCCGGACGGCGCGTCGATCTTCTTGTTGTGGTGCATCTCGAAAATCTCGACGTCGAAGCTGTCGTCAAGCTTCTTCGCCATCAGCTTCGTCATCGCAGCGATCAGATTGACGCCCATGCTGAAATTGCCGGACTTGACGACGGGCGCTTTCTTGGCGGCCTCGGCGATCAGCTTCTCGTTCTCGCCGGATAGCCCGGTGGTTCCGACGATGTGGACCTTGCCGGTCCGAGACACGAGCTCGGCGTAAGCCATCGTCGCCGCTGGGATGGTGAAGT
>Ga0310810_10010434_pt1 | contig 10812 bp, 10 predicted proteins | sample NCmetagenome_FD_207641 | JGI IMG/M metagenome (GOLD analysis project Ga0310810, IMG submission 207641) | Soil microbial communities from experimental microcosm in Duke University, North Carolina, United States - NC | ecosystem: Engineered > Artificial ecosystem > Soil microcosm > Unclassified ... | reverse complement strand
GGTCGGCGAGTCGAGGGCCCTGAGCGAGCGCTCATCTCCCGCGAGTCGAAGGGCCGGTCCCCTTCGCCCTTCTCTCGCTGTTTCTGACTCCACAGGAACTCCTCGTAGTTCCCCGGGTAGAGGAGCGCGTCGCCTCCGCCAATGCTGATCACCTTCGTCGCCAGTTTGTCGACGAAGTACCGATCGTGGGACACGAAGATGAGCGTGCCGCCAAAATCTTCCAGCGCTTCGAGCAATACGTCCTTCGAATCGAGATCGAGATGGTTGGTGGGTTCGTCGAGCAGCAGCGTGTTCGAAGGACGCAGCAGCATCCGCGCGACGGCGAGCCGCGTCCGCTCACCCCCCGACAACACGCGCACGGATGTGCGGCACCATGTTGATGGGTGCATCGCCCGCGAGCGTCTGATAGACCGTCAAGCTCGGCTCGAGACGAGTCGCTTCGTCCTGAGCGAAGTACTGCGTGATGACCTGATGTCCTTCGGTACGGGTGCCGCCGTCAGGACTTTCCACTCCAGACAGCATGCGCATCAGCGTCGATTTGCCGACGCCGTTCGGGCCGATCAGCGCGATCCTATCGCCCCGTTCGATGTGCACGTTGAGCCGATCGAACACGACGTGGGTTCCGTACGCCTTGTGCACGTCACGAAGATCCAGAACCGTCCGTCCGCTCTTCGCACACGCAGGGAACGTGAAGTGCACGCGTTTCCGTTCAGGCGGAATCTCGATGGGGACGATCTTCTCCATCATCTTGATTCGGCTTTGAACCTGCGCCGCCTTGGTCGCTTGATAACGGAAGCGGTTGATGAACGCCTGCATCCGCTCGATCTCGTCGTCCTGGTCACGCTTCTGCTGGCGCAGCCGTTCCATGCGAGCCTCGCGCTCGACGAGGTATCCGCTGTAATTGCTCGCGTAATCGGTGAGCCTTCGAAGACCGATCTCGGTGATCCGCGTGACGACCGCGTCGAGGAAGAAGCGATCGTGCGACACCAGGATCACCGCGTGCGGGTAATCGGCGAGGTACTCTTCCAGCCAGTTTCGGGCTTCGAGGTCGAGGTGATTGGTTGGTTCATCCAGCAGAAGCAGGCCCGGACGGGTGAGGAGCAGCTTGGCGAGCGCGATACGCATCTGCCAGCCGCCCGAGAACGTTTCGCTCGGCTTGTCGAAATCATCGCGGGAGAAACCAAGGCCGCGCAGCACCGTCGTGATCTTCAGATCAATGCTGTAGCCCTCGAGTCGCCGGAAGTTTTCCTGCAATTCGCTGTAGCGGGTCAGCATCGCCGCATGCTCGGATTCTGGAACGGAATCGTCCGCCAGGCGCTCTTCGAGCGACTGGATCTCATCCCGCATGTCCAGCACCGGCTTGAAAGCCAGTCCGGCTTCCTCCATCAGCGTACGACCGCTGTGGTTGAGCCCATCCTGCGGTAGGTATCCGACGGCCAACCCCGCGGGCTTGACGACGTTGCCGGAATCTGCCTCGTCCAGCCCGGCGAGGATCTTCAACAGCGTGGTCTTTCCCGCACCATTCGGTCCGGCCAGCCCGACCCGCTCCCGATCGTCGATCTGCCAGCTCACAGCGTCGAGCAGCACGCGATCGCCAAAGCTCTTGGTTAGAGAATACAGTTGGATCATTCGGGAGGGAGCACGGGTGCCCTTCAGGCACGCGCAGAACCGTAATTGTACCACACCGGCGCAGGCCCATCGACCCACTGACAATCTTGTATTGACCCAGAGGTGCGCAACGTGCCGCAGAGAAGCGCTCCGTGTCCGCAAGAGTCACAAGCGCCGGCGTCGCTGGAGGCCTAGCCGTTTGGCGGGGACGAACTTACGATGAGAGTCCCCCAGCATCATGCGGTTCTTGTCGTTCTCGTCCACGGTCGTCACGGCTGCCGTGCTGAGCGTTGCCACCACCGCGTCGGCCGAGACCGCCTCGACGACGCTGGTGGTCGCCGCGACGTTCAACAGCCGCACGTCGCTGAACGTCTCCGCAGACGTGCTTCAGTTCGACGTCGTTTCGTCGGACGACCCGGCTGTGGCGATGGTGGATTTCTCCGCTCGAGCACGGACGGCCGGCGCGGCGCAGGTTGTTCTTTCGATCGAGCCGCTTCAAGAAGTGCCGGGTCCTCATGGACCCTCGGATATGCAATCGGCGTTGACGTTTTCCGGAGTCGGCGAAGGCATGCTCTCGGGTGCCGTCGCACCGTCAGGTCTCACCGTTGCGGGACGCTGGGCGGGAAGCGGGCTTCGTCACGGCACCCTGGTGTTCGCGCTGCGGACGAATGCGCCTGGGAAGTACAGTATTCCGGTGCGGTTCGTGCTGTCGGCGCCGTAGCGAGGCAAACAGGATTTCTTGCTTTGCGCTGGGGCGCGACTTTCTCACTGTGCCCGCGCCCCACGCCCACGCGCTGCCGCCTCACGCGTGCGGTCGTCGGCGGCTGAGGGCTCTCGCGTCTGCTACTTCTCCCTGGTTACCCACAACTTCTCGCCGCGCCGCGCTTCGAGTATCGCCGCGACCTTCTGCGCTTCCTCACGTGAGTCGTAGAGACCGACACGCACGCGGTAAGGCGCGTCGGGATCGCTTGCGGGTGGATTCACCAGATACGCCGGCATGCCTGTCGCCTTGAGTTTTTCGACCGTCTCTTTCGCGCGGCCCGGATCGTTGAGCGCGGCAATCTGGATTGTGAACCTGCCTGTCGTGCTTGCGGCGTTGAGAGCTGCACCGGTGTTCGTCAACGCCGGCGATGGAACTGCCGCCGTTGGCGCGTTTCGTACCGCAGTCGCCGGGGCGGCTGGCCGACTGCCGCGACCCGCAGGCGGCCTGACGATGGCCGCTGCGCCCTGTCCTCCGCCGCGCGGCGGAAACACCCTTCGAATCTCAGGGCGTTTCTCGACGGAGACGACGAACGTCACCTCGGCCGCAAGCGCATCGCGTGAAAGGGTTGCGGGAACCTCGGCGTCCCCGGTGACGGCAGCGCCATCCGGCAATGACTCGAGCAGCAGTTTGACGAGATGCGGGCCGCTGCGCACCGCGTTGAACTGATAGCGGCCCTTGCGAGCCTGTTCGGAGCGGAGCCCGCCGTCGAGCACCACGATCGCGCCGTCGATCGCGTCCTCGTTGGGGTCGGCCTTGCCGTTGCCATTCGCGTCGCGAATCACTTTGCCGTGGATCGTCCCAAGCGGCAACAATCCGAACGCCACCCGTTTTGTATCCCCACGCGACAGCTCGATCTGCACCTCGGCGATCGCCGGCGGATCGAAATCGACGGGAAGCGCCGTCGTGTCCACTCCCACTGACCGTACGCCTGCGGGAACGTTGACAAACGCAAATTGTCCGTCCCGCCCGGACGCGGTGTGCCCAGCGCCAAGCCGCAGGGGAATGCCCTCGAGCGTGTTCTCGTCTCCATCCTGGACGCCATTGGCATTCCAGTCGGCGAAGATGAGCCCGCCGATCGTGCCGGTTCCGCGACTGACTTCAGATGCCGCGCCGTTCAGGTTTCCAGGCAGGAATACGGATCCTGTCGGCAGCGTGTGCGTGATGCGCACGATCGAGCGCGTCAGCCAGGGACTGCCGGTCGTCGACAGCGTGACCGCCCGATCCATGTTGACGTTGAACTGGATCGTCGTCCATCGCGACACTTGCCCGTTCACACCGAACGCGAACGACTCGCGCGGGACCTCGAAGCGGGTCAGAAGATCCATATTGCGCGCGGCGTTTGCTTCGGCACGGAGCCAGAGGTCGCGAGCTCCCATTCGCAACTGCGTGCCGCCGCCCGCTTGCCAGTAGGTATTGCCGCCATTCAGCGACGTCGTCCGCGTCAGCATCGCGGTGCCGAACGCCTGCGACCCGCTGCGAAGATTGGCGAAGAGCTGTGCCGATGCGTCGCGTTGATCGTAGGAGCCGCTCTGGTTCAGGTGTTCGACGTTCTCTCGCCCCGAGTACCGGACGAACGCATTCGTGCGCCCGATGGCTGCTTGCCACTCGGCCGCCCACATTCCGGTGTCGCTCTCGGATGGCAGCCCAAAGCCGACCGGATGCGAGTCGCGTGTCCCTTGTTCGCCGCGAAACCCGACCGTCGATTTTGAGGTCAACTGCACCCGAACTGCGCCGAAGCCGCGATTGCCGGAGGTCTCCGGCGTCGGTCGGGTCGACGCCAGCGAATCCTCCGGTTTCAGGTTCGTTCGAAAACGCTCCCATCCACCTGACACGCGCGCCCTGCGCATCAGATCGTACTCGCCCACCGCAAACAGCTGCTCGCGATCCTGGAGCGGATTGTTGAGCGCGGGAAAGTCTCCTGGGGAGAACCGGGAGACATTGAGTTGCACGTAGCCCCGTGAGTGGAGCCAGTTCAGGCCGCCGATATACGAGCCGTCGCGTTCGCGTGTGGTTGTGCCGGTTCGACGATACGACACTAGGCCTGCGTCGCCGACCAGCTGCAGCGAAGGCGTCAGCAGAAACCTGGCTCCGCCGCTGGCCTCATCGCTGTCATCGATGGTGTAGCTGAATTCGTCGAGTGACGACGTGCGGACCCGCGATCCTCGGGCGTTGACCTCCAGGTTTCTACCGAATCGCCGCGTGGAATGGACGATGCCGAGTGATTGCCCGAGCGCCTTTGGATCGTTGCCAAAAATGTTGCGCCACGCCGTCGTCTTTCCGGCGACGACCGTCAGGGTGCTGCGGTCGGTGCGCGCGCCGACGGTGGCGCCGTTGAACGTGACTGCCGGAGCAAAGAGATTTGAGAAACCGTAGCCGGCGATCGCCGGCGAGAAGTAGGCGTCGCCAGCCTCGATCGCCCAGCGGGCGCCGAGGAATTTCGCGTCGCGCAAGGCCCCGTACATGCGACCGGTGTGGAAGGCATCACCCCGACGCGCGCCGCGAATTTCAATCTGAAAAACGCCGAACCGTGATCCTGGCTGCAGCCACGAGATGCCAACGTCCGGTTCGAACGCGTTCTGACCCGCGAATCGCGACGGATCGCCGTGGAGCGTCTGGACCGCAGAGGTGACCTGTACGGCACCCTGCTGTGCCAGCGTCGCGTGAGCGTGAAACACCAGGAGAGCGACGCACCCGGCGATCGGCGGGAACCGGCCAATCGACGGCATGAACTATCTGAGCACCTTCAGCGACGTCTCACCGACGAGCAACGCGGGGAGGCCGACGTCGATCCGGACTTCGACTTTGTAGTCACCCGGAGCCAGCGTCGCCTGCTTTTCGGGATCGACAACCGTGATCGCGACCTCACGCTCGCTTTCCGGAAGCAACGGGACATCCGGTACCGGTACCTCACGGACGCTGCGGCCGCTCTGATCGTAGAGGACGAGGGTGCCCCGGGTGCGGACGTAGCGGCGGCTCGAGTTCCTGATCGTCGCCACCACCTGCGTTTGGGCTCCGACGGTTCTGACGCCCAGGTCCGTCATCTCTCCTGCCATCGGGGATTGGCCGATGCTGACGTAAATCAACGTCGCAATCCGGCTCTTGAACATCACATCGCGACCGCGCGCGGCCGGATTGGTCGTCACCGGCCCGAACTCGAACAGGACGCCGGTGCGATAGCCGCCGGCTTGAATGCCGGTGGGGACCGCGAGGCTGAAGCGCACTGTCAGGTCCTTCGTCGGTTCGATCACCTGTTCCGGCGGCGCCACGCGAATCCACGACGTCGCCGAGTACGGCCCGCCCTCGGCGACGCCTTCGAACTGCGGCGCGCCGTCCTTCGCCAGATCCCAGTCGGTGGCGACCGCGCGAACGCGGATCGGATCCTTGCCGGCGTTCGTGACGGTGATGGCCTGGGTCGTGGTGCTGCCCGGACCGGCGGTCAGTTCGATGCGAAGCGGCGACACTTCCACGGAGATCTGCGCCGATGCTGACGGCGCGTTCATCAGCAGCGCTGCCACCGCGGCGGCGAGCATTACGGGACGCTGAGCGTGAACAGAACGGTCTGCGTGTACGAGCCGGGGTTGTAGGTCCATGAGTTCGCCAATCGAAAGGTGATCGACCCGAGCGTGTCCGGGTTGACGTTGCCATTGCCGGATGCGACACGCTGTGCGACGGTCTTGCTGAGCGTGCCGTTCTGAAAAGGCGGCGCCGGGGTGGCCACCCACGTGACGTTCGAGATATCAATTCGCGACGCGCCGGCGACCAGATCGCCGGCGGCGAGCACCGTGAGGGACCACGGCGAGTTGCCGTTCGCGCGGATTCGATACGCGACCTGCACGGGCGGCGCCGAGATGAGCGGGACGGTGTCGGGGTCGCTCGAAGGGAATGTGATCACGGTAGGCGACAACGACAGCGTGAGAGTCTGCGCCAGCGCCGGCGACGACGCACAAAAGAAGAGCGCCAGGAGCGGGAGGAGTCTTCTCATGCCGCCGACAAGGTGTAGGTGATCGTCAACGTATAGGTGCCGGTCGCGTAGGACCAGATGTTTCGGAAGAAAAACGTCTGCGTTCCCGCTCGCACCCCCGAACCGGTCCACGTCGCGACCGCCTGTGCGGTGGTTGCGCTCAAGGTGCCGTTGCTGAAGCCCGCGCCGGCTGCCACCCACGTGATATTCGACGCGGGTATGGTGTTGAGGCCCGAGCGCAGTTCATCGCTTGCGCGCACGGTCAGCGTGATGGTGCCGTTCGGCGACGTGCGTGCCTTGGCTGTCACCGTAATCGGACCTTGCGACGCTTGAATGCTGGGGACGGTATCCGGGTCGGCGTCGGGGAACGTCAGAGCCGCCGAGGACAGTGACAACCGTGCCACGCTGTTGATCGAGGCATTCAGCGTGGCGGTGCTGGTTTGGGCGGCCGGCACACGACCGGCCGCCACAACCAGGAGAAGAAACAACGCAGGAGCGATAACTCGCATCGGAAATGCGGGCCGGGCCGCACGCGCGGACCGGGACCCCCGCATTTCTTTATCGGTTAAGGAGCGGTCAACGTGTAATTCAACGTGGCGGTGTAGGTGCCGGTCTTGTACGTCCAGGAGTTGGGCAGGGTGAGTGTCTGCGTACCGGTATGGTTGCCGGAGTTCGTCCAGGACCCAAGCGTTTGCGCCGCCGTAAAGCTGTTGTTCCCCGTTGCGGTAAAGCCCGTGCCGCTCGCCGTCCACGCCAACGTGTTGACCGCGATCGTGTCGGTTCCCGAGGTCAGATCACCATCCGCGAGCACCGTGACGGTGACGGCTCCGCCCGCCGACGTGCGCGCTTTGACATCCACGGTGATCGGCCCCGAGCTAAAGGTCGGCGTGACGTCAGGGTCGGCGTCGAGCCAGTTGATCGACGACAGGCTCAGTGTCAGCTTCGCCTTGGCGTCGACATGCGCGGTCACGGCGATCGATGCACCGGCCGTCTGCTGGGCGAATGCCGACGAGGACCCCAGCAACACGACGGCGGCTGCGATTACTGCGCTCCAGACTGCCTTTTTCATGACTCCCCGCTCCACTCATTCTGTCCTGATCGTCAGGTACGGAAACGTCTCTTAAGAGACTTTATATGACAGTAACGACCATTAAGGTAAACCCAGCCGTGGCGGTTCGTCAAGAGGTTTTCGGCAACAGCACCCGGACGGCCGCAGCATTCTTGGCAAATCTTGGTGAGGCTGTGAAAATACGTGCATTTTTGTAAAGCGCCCGCGGCCCGACCAAGCGGGGTAGAGCCCGCGAGCACTAACTAAAGCGGACAGGAGCCGACAACCACAGCGCCTTTCCGGCGCAGAAAAAACAATAGCGATCCGCTGAGTCTGATAAAGTACGCTGACGCGCGATGGATGAGGGGTTTCTGACGACTGAGGAGGTACTTGATTACCTCCAGGTCAATCTGAGAACGGTCTACCGCCTCATCAAGGCGGGAAAGATCCCGGCGGTTCGCGTCGGCCGGCAGTGGCGTTTCCGGAAACGCGATATCGACGCGTGGCTCGAGAGCCAGAGACCACGGGCCACACGCGGCACCCCGGCCGCGGCGTCGCGCACGGCACCGGCCGCCTCTGGCGGCCGTCCTCGCGTGCTCGTCGTGGACGACGAAGCGACGATACGCGACCTCCTGTCAAAAACGCTCGCGCTGGCCGAATACGATGTCGATCTCGCGCCAGACGGACGCTCGGCGCTCGAACGGCTTCGCATCATTCCGTACGACTTATTGATCACCGATTTGAAGATGCCCGGCGTCGATGGCCTTGCGGTCATCCGCGAAGCGCGTCGTCTCAAGGCCGACATCCCGGTGATCATCATCACCGGCTTCTCCACCGAAGCGAGCGCCATCGAGGCGGTGAACCTCGGCGTCTCCGGCTATCTCACCAAGCCATTCCGCGTCCCGCGTGTGCTCGCCGTTGCGGCCAAGGCCCTAGGGGAGTAGCGCCGGCAAGTCGATCGTGAATCGGGCGCCGCCGTTCGCAACGTTCGCGGCGTGCACCGTGCCGCCGTGTTCCTGGATGATGCCGTAGGTAATTGCCAGGCCGAGTCCCGTTCCCTGGCCGACGTCCTTTGTCGTGAAGAACGGATCGAAGATTCGCGGAAGCACGTCCACCGGAATGCCAGGTCCCGAGTCCTCGATGGTGAGCCGAACCGTTTGTCCGTTATTTGCGGACGCGATCGCCGTGTGTATGCGCCCGGGCTTGCCTGTTGCGACGATTGCGTGTTCGGCGTTGATGAGGATGTTCAGTAGGGCTTGCTGCAGCAGCAGCGGATCCGCCGAGATGCGTAACGCGTCCTCGTATTGCCGCGACACTTCGATCGCGTTGCGCCGCAATGAGGCGGCGCGGCTGGCGAGCGCCCTGGCGAGCACGCGATCGACCCGCAACCGCTGCCGCGACATGCGCTGCGAGCCGGTGAAGATCAGCAGGTTGCGAACGATTTTCGCCGCGCGATCGCCTTCCTGGTAAATGCGCCGGAGCGTCGGGCGCACCGGTTTTGCGGCCTCGGACGTTTCAATGAGCAATTCGAGGTGTCCGAGCACTCCCTGCAGCGGGTTGTTCATCTCGTGGGCGATTCCGGCGACGAACTGGCCGAGCGACGCGAGTTTCTCGGACTGTGCGAGCCGGCCGCGGAGCGCTTCGCGCTCGGTTTCAAGCTGGACCTGCGCGGTGATATCCCGCGCGACGAGGACCCGTCCGGTCGGGTTCCCTTCGTGGTTGATGAGCGGTGTCACCGTGGCGGCAAAGATTCCGCCGAGGCGATCGTCGGTGAATTGGCGAACCCGCACCGACGCGGAGACCGGCGGTGAGGGCTCAGCGACGCGGCCCATTGGATCGGACGCGACGACCCATTGCGCGATCTCGGCGTTCACCAGCTCCGCCAGAGGGCGATCGATCAGGGCCCGACGCGAGCTGCCGACGCGCGAGGCAAACGCGTCGTTCATCTGCACGACACGGCTGTCGCTGTCGGTGACGACGACGAGATCGATGAGCGAGTTGAAGGTGTCTTCCAGCAGCCGGCGCTGCTGAAGCACTTCTTCGAGCAGCTGGACGTTCTCGAGTGCGAACGAGAACTGCCGGCCGAAATCGTAGAGCGCGTCGACAAACTGCTGATCGTCGAGATCTTTTGGCTCGCCTTCGACGACGACGGTGCCCAGCGCCCGGCGCCAGCCGCGAAGCGGCGCGACGAGGATCCGGCCGCCTTCCGGCGCCGGTCCGATGAATTGCGGCGCATCGAGCCTGAGCCCGCGAGCCGGAATCGTATCGGATTCAGTCTGGACCCTCGTATCCCCGGCGGCATACGCGCGATCGGACGAGCCCGCCAGCGCGAGCTCGCGCGCACGTCGGTAGTGAATCCAGACCGACACCCGCCGGGTGCCGAGCAGGTCGTTCAATTCTGAGCACAGCGCCTCCAGCGCGCCACCCAGGCTGAGGGTGGCGGAAACCCCCCGTGAAAAGCCGAGGAGCAGCTCCTGGATGCGGCGATGCAGCGAAAGGGCAGGCTCGAGAGCCATGAAAGGGCGGGTCGCACGCATTCTAAGAGCTTGAGCTGAAAAGGTAAAATGGGGATCCGACTGCTCCCGCCCGTGTGGCGTCTAAACCATCAGAACGGGCGGGCGACGCGAAAGGTCCGACCGGTCCACAGGGCATGCCGTCCACAGATGAAGAGCTGGTCGCCCGCTCCATGGGGGGCGATCTCGACAGCTTTAACCAGCTGGTCCTGCGCTGGGAGCGGCCTATCTATGCCCTGGCGTACCGCGTCATCGGCCGGGAAGAGGACGCGCGAGATGTTGCGCAGGAAACGTTTCTGCGCGCGTTCCGCGCCCTCAAGGGGTTCAAGGGACAGGCGAAATTCTCGTCATGGCTCTATCGGATTACGTTGAATCTTTGCCGGGACTGGATCCGGCGCGAGCGCCGGACGCCGGTTGTCCAGGCGCCGGAAGGCGTCGACGTGATCGAGCTGGCTGGCGAGACGTCGCCGTCGGAAACCATCGAGCAGCTCGTGTCCCGGCACGAGATAGGACGTGCCGTGGGTAAAGCGATGTCGCAGCTGCCGGACGAGCAGCGGACCGCCATCATTCTCAAGGAGTACCACGGGCTGACGTTCCAGGAAATTGCCGATCTCCTGGATTGCCCGCTGAGTACGGTAAAAACCCGTTTGTATCAGGGACTCACGGTGCTCCGGAAACAGCTGCGCGAAGCTGGTGTCGAGAGTACGTTTCGAAAATGACCGGGTGGCCTGACCCGGTGAGGCGACATGCATATGTGCGATAGCAAGGAACTGCTGGTCGGATTTCTGTATGACGAGATCGATCCGGTCTCGAAACGAACCTTCGAACGCCATCTCAAAACCTGCGCCGACTGTCGCGACGAGCTGGCGGAACTCGGCGCCACGCGTGAGCAGATTGCGTTATGGGCACCGCCGGATGC
>Ga0310810_10010433_pt1 | contig 10813 bp, 13 predicted proteins | sample NCmetagenome_FD_207641 | JGI IMG/M metagenome (GOLD analysis project Ga0310810, IMG submission 207641) | Soil microbial communities from experimental microcosm in Duke University, North Carolina, United States - NC | ecosystem: Engineered > Artificial ecosystem > Soil microcosm > Unclassified ... | reverse complement strand
CATGATGCTGCCGTGCGAAAGTTCTTTTTCCGTTTTCATGATGCTCCTTAGAAAGGATTGCGGATCAGTGAGACAAAAAGCCCGTATCGCTGCCGTTGACCTTGAGACCCCATTGCTTTTCCAGATGACCGACCAGCTCGTCGATCTTCGCGAGCAGATGCGCGGCGTCGGTTTTCGAAAACGTGATCGGGGCGCCGTCCCGTTTTTTCCCGTTCCTGTGTACAAGATCGTGGCGCTCGAAAACGTAACGATGAAGCTCGTTCATGTCCGCGGGAAAATCGATGTCGAACGTGCTCTTGTAGAGGGACTTGGCCTTGGGCAGATTGTGCCAATGCGTGTTCACGAGGTACGCCTTCACGTCGGGCTCCAGAGTTTCCAGCTTCGCGTACACTTCCGCGACCGAGATCTGCATGTTCTGGAAATCGTGGTTCCCCTCGACGAATTTCCGCACGTAGCTTTTGTGTTTGAAGAGATGGTAGATGAACGCGTCGCCCAGATACGTTTCGAGGACGGTCATGGCCTGCGTGAAAATCATTTTCAAGAGCGCGGGCTTGGGCGTACCGGGCGGAAGCCCGTCCACGAGCTCGCGGATTTCCTGCATCCCGCGCTTGTAAGATTCCAGATAAACGCCGCTGGACGTGATCGCGTCGCCGACAAAATCTTCGAGATCTTCGGCGTTCGGCCTGCCGGACCACATCGCGCATTTCGAGGCGAGCTCGTGCGCGAGCACGTCGATCGCCGTATCGTTCGCGATCCCGCCGAATTCCGCTTCCAGCTCTTCGTCCGCGTAATAGGGCCCGCCCCAGATAAACCGGTAGCGCTCTTCCCCGTTCCCCGCCGGGCATTGCTCCGCCGGGTCCGCGAAATTTTCCATAAACCATTTCCTCATGACCTCGGACTGCTCCTCCTTCGCATACTTCGTAAACTGCTCGCGCGTCGGGGCGTTCGAGTCACTCGGAAACCAGCGAAAAGCGGCTACTGCCATGAGGCCTCCTAAAGGGGGCTATTTTAACCCGGGACCTTTGTGAAATGCAATTCTGTCCGGAGAATTTTAACTTACGGCGGGGCAATCCCTTAGGAGGAAAGGTCAGCCCGCGATGCTGTGGCAATACTGGCTCCCGGCCGAGCAGGCATTCAAACACCGGTTGCCGTCATCGGAGGTTTCTTTGTAGTCGCCGTCCACCTTTTCCACGTCCGGGCATTCGGCCGCGCAGGAGAAGAAGGAGGCGTTGCATCCCGCGGGAGGCGAGGCCTCTTTCTGGCAGCCCGGCACGCCCGCCGCGCAGGCCTTGCGGCATTTTTCCGGAAAGACCGCGTCGTCCAGCGGCGAACCATTGGCCACGCACGTCGTCTCGCACGCAAGCCGGGCTTCCGCGCAGCCCTCGAAAGCGCCGGATCTTTTCCGGGGCTCGGGCGCCGCGGTCTGCGTTTTCTCGCAGCCGGTCTTGCCCTCTTTGCAGGACATCGCGCATTGGTAAAAGGCATTCGTGCCCAGAAGCTCACTGCCCGAAGGCTGCTCCGCGACCGTCGACGGACATCCGCCGCCGCAATGATAATAAAAAGACGAGCAGGCATTTTTCGAATCCTGTTGCCGGCAGGATTCCAGGCCCGCGGTGCAGGACGTTTCGCATTTCTCTTTGAAATCCGACTGCTCGACGGGCTGTCCCTGCTCCATGTTGAAAATCCCGCTCTGCCCGCATTGCGCTTTGCACTGCGTGAACGCGGTTTCGCAATCCGCCGCCTGCGCGGAAGCCCTCGGAATCGCGGCTGCGCCCAGCAGAAGGAAAAGCGCCAGGATTTTACAAGGATGCCCGTTCATGGATTTATTCGAAGTCCTCCGCCTCGAAGATCTGCCGGATTTCGATTTCGGCTTCTTCGCCGGGCATAGGATTGGGGCATTTTTTGACCCAATCGATGGCTTCCTGAAGCGACTTGCATTTCCAAATCCAAAAGCCGGCGGTCGTATCGTTCGTCAGCGGGAACGGCCCGTGCGCCACCGTGCGCTTGTCGCCCGAGAACTTCACGCGCGCGCCTTTAGACGTGGCCTGAAGACCTTCCCCGGCCTGCATGATCCCGGCTTTCATCAGCTCTTCATTATACTTCCCCATTTCCGCGAGCAGCTGCGGGCTGGGCAGGACTCCCGCTTCCGAATTTTTGCCGGCCTTCACGATCACCATGAAACGCATATCCCCTCCTTTTATGAATGCGCCTGCAGCACCGCTTCTTTTGCCTTCCTGGCCTGCTCGAGCGCGGTATCTTTCTCTTCCACGGCTTTCTTCATCGCGGCCGCACGTTCTTCACCCTTGAGGTTCTTGGCGGCTTTCTTGGCCTGCTTGAACTTCTCCAGGGCGTCTTTCTTGGCCGCTTTATAGGCCTCTTCCGCCTGCTTCCTCTGGTCCTTTGACGCTTCCTTCGCGTTTTTCCATGCTTGGTGCGCTTCGTGCTTTTTATTTTGGGCTGCCTCTTTGGCCTCTTCCCAATCTGCGCGGTGCTCCGCTTTCATTTCCGCGTTGCCGTGTTCCTTCGCAAAGGCGTTTGGGAGCGCAAGGCCGATCATCAGCGCCGCAAGTACAGGCCATTTTATCGTGGGTTTCATTTTTTTCTCCTCTTGTGCAGCATTCGTTCGGGTTGAGTTCATGGATTCCTCATACGGCCCTGCAAAGGGTATTTTATTTCGATTTTTTCACGAGGATATGCGATACGTTTTCCGACGGCACCTGTCCGACGCTGCGGTACCCCAATTTGTTCAAATCAAGACCGGTAAAGATATTTTCTCCGCCTCCGAGAAAGACCGGGGCCACGGCAAAATGGATTTCGTCGATCAGCCCGGCCTCGAGGTATTGCCTCAAAGTGGAAACCCCTCCGCCGATCCGCACGTCCTTGCTTCCGGCCGCATCCTTGGCTTTTTTAAGGGCTTCTTCGATTCCGCCGGTGACGAAATAAAAAATCGTTCCGCCTTTCATCTCGATCGGCGCGCGCGCGTGATGCGTGAGCACAAAAACCGGCACGTGATACGGCGGCTCGTCGCCCCACCAGCCTTTCCATGAATCGTCTTTCCACGGCCCGCGCACCGGCCCGAACATGTTGCGCCCTAAAATCCATGCGCCGACATTTTCAAAACCGCGGATCACGAAGTCATTGTCGAGGCCGGTCGTACCGCCTGTTTTTCCCAAAACCTGTTCCTGGAAATTCTTCGTCGGAAAAACCCATTGATGAAGCTCCGCGCCGCGGACGCCCAAAGGATTGTTGAGGCTTTGCTGCGGACCGGCTCCGTAGCCGTCGAGAGAGATGCTGAAGCATGCGACACGTACTTTACCCATGGCTAGCCCGCCCAGGAGAGGAAAATGTTTTTTAATCGGAACTCCGCGAATTTGAGATTTATTATACCCGGCAGGGTGGAAAGGTCACTCAAAAAGGAGGAGGGAGAATGCGGCGGTACCGGCCTCTCAGGGGGCAGGTTCAAGTCCTGTCCCCCGGAGAAGCCGTCTTCATATTTTTTATCTCTTCGTAATTTCCGTCGCCGTCCAGACGTCGCTGCTGTTTTTTCTATTGGCTTCGACGCTGATCCGGTCGCCGTCATTGAGCTTGTCCAAAGATTCGGCGCCGTTGTATTTCGTATCGCCGTTCACGGAAAGCCTGACTTTTTCTTCCTGGCCCGACTGCGCCGAATCGCGCTTCACGGTAAGCGTTTTCGCGCTTTTGTCGAGATCCTCGATCTTGCCCAGGATATTGTTGTCCTCCAGGGCGCCATTGGAGGAAGATTCCCCGCTCTTGCGCTCCACCTCCGTGGCGCGCCAGTCCTTGCCTTCATTGTTCTGATTGGCTTCGACCCGGACGTCATTGCCCACTTCCAGATCGGCCAGAGACTTTGCGCCGCCTTTATACTTCGTGTCATTCGTCACGAACATGTTCACGGTTTCCTCGGCCTTGGTTTTCGGGCTGATGCGGCTCAGGCTCAGGATATTCTCATTCTGATTCACCTGAGTCAATTTGCCCTCGATCACTTCCGAATAAGCCGTTCCCGAATAAACCAGCGTCACGATCCCCAGCATCAACAGCAGCTTCGTTTTTTTCATGGCACACTCCTCCTTTTCGGCTCCGCCTCATGCAGATCCAACAGAAGAAAATTTACAATTCTTGTGCCATCCGGGAAGCGCCGGTCCGTGAATGCTTCAAAGGCTTGCGATTAAAAAAGATGCGCCGAAGCGGGGCTTTGTAAGGAAAAAGAAGAGTGAGAGAAAAACGTCCGACTTTCGGACATTCTCCGGACAGAAGAATCAGAATCCGGCGATCGGGAGAAAGTTACGGATGAACGACTTTCAGCGCCTTCAAGGCGGATTCGTAATTCGGCTGGCGGGCCGTGTCTTTGACATATTCCGCATACACGATCTTGTTCTCCGGATCGATCACGAAAACCGAGCGCGACAGCAGCCGGTTTTCTTTCATGAGAACGCCGTAAGACGTGCCGAAGGACGCGTCGCGGTAGTCGGAAAGCGTCTTGATATTCGCAGCGCTCGAGGTCCCGCACCAGCGCTTTTGCGCGAAAGGCAGATCCATGCTGACCACATAGACGGCGACATCCTTCGACAACTTGGCCGCTTCTTCGTCGAACCGTTTCGCCTGAATATCGCAGATCTGTGTATCGAGCGAAACAAGCGTCGTGATCACGCGGTATTTCCCCTTCGAATCGGCGAGCGTCACTTCGGATAAATTATTCGCCGCCAATTTAAAGTCAGGCGCCGCATCCCCCGGCTTGAGCTCAGGCCCCGCCAGGGTGACGCTTCCGGCCTTGAACACGACTTCCCGCTTCGCGTCTTCGGCATGGGCATTGAGGCTTCCCAAAACCGAAAGGCCCAAAAGAAAAATCAAACCTGGATTTTGCCTCACGCCGCCGGCGTCCAGCCCGTATCAATGGCTGTTTTATCGACCTGCTTCTGCTTCGCCAGCCGGGCCTGCGCATCGTCCAGGGTTTTCGAGGCGTAACAAGTGATGCTCTGGTCGCCATACGAAGGATTTTCCGTGTAGCCGTATTTTTCCTGGAGGAATTTATAAAAGGAAGCGCGGGCCGGATTCAAATTCACATCGCCCATGAAAGCGCCGGTATAGTACCTTTTCTCGGGGCTTGTCGATTCATCCGGCATGGGATGGCTGGGATCAATGGCCGTGCAGTAAACGGGCGTCGGCCCTGCCACGGGCCCGGTGTAGGCCACTTCCCCGGCCTTAGCAAAGGGAAGGACCAGCATCCCGGAAACAAAGAGAAGAGAAAAAGCCGCGAGTGATTTTTTGATTCGGACCATGATGTTCTCCTTTTTGATGTTCAAAACAATCCGGGGGGACTGTCCTTTATTACTGGCCATACTTGACTTGCGAATTCTTGGCACCGTTTTCCATGAAATCAAGGGACTCGCATTCGGTCATGATCTTGTTGTGCAGGGAAGAGGCCGCGGCGTTTATTTCCTGCTGATCGCCGCTTGAGAGAAAACGCATCCAGCCCTGCGGATCCGCGGAAGCGGCCGGCGCGGCTTCGTCCCGGCCTTGCTCTCCGGCGGCGACATACGCGCTGATCCACGCTTCCAGCTCCTGGTGGTCTTGCGGAGCGGCCGTCATGCGCTTGCTCATGAGTTTCCTCGCGATCTCGTGCGCGCGAAATCCTTTTTGCCGGTCAAAACACTCCAGGGTTCCGCTCTTCTGCAGATAATCGGCCTGGGTTGCCGAACCGGGAGCATAGGCCTTCGGCGTAAACGGGCGCGCGGCAAGCCATGCCTGGACCTCGGCGTCAACCGCCGCTGAATCCACGGCCTGAGGATGGGCGCGCTCCGCGGCGCGGCGGGCATGCATGTCCGCCAGTTCCTGCGACCGGCTTTGCGAAACCGGGGCCATCTGGCCTCCGGTCGCGGAATTCATGCAGTCCGCCCTCGCCTGGCTTCCGGCCGCCATGGCTTCCTGGTTCACGGCTACTTGCTCCTGCGGCGTAAAGCGCATCATGTACCGCATCGGATTACGCGGATCCGCGGAAACCGGCATGGCCCTGCCATCCCCATTCTGCGCGGCCCGCAGCACGGCGATGTCTTCCTGCCATTCTTTGCGTTCCGCATCGGGAAGACCGGCGGCATCCATTTTCTGCTGCAGCTTGTCGGCCATCAGTTTCCAGCGCAGCCCCGCGTTCGAGGCCGCACAATTTTTATAGGATTCAACGGGCGTGGGCGCTGCCGGGAGCGGCGTTCCGTGAAGCAGGTCCGGCAGCGCGACGTGCGTGTCAATCGGCGCATGCGCCGGGCGTCCCGAGGGATCCCCGAACTGCGACATGCCGCCAAACTGATACTCGCACTTGTCGTGGACTTCGCCGACGAACTGATTGGTGGCGCCGTTGATCTCCTGCTGTTCCGCATCGGTCAGCAGCAGCATGTAGCGCTGCGGATTCCGCGGATCGGGAGCCGGGACGCGCTGGCCGCCCGCGGTCGCGTTGAGCCACGCGATGTCTTCCTGCGCGGTCTTCTGGTCCCCGGCAGAAAGCGAAGGAAGCTTGCGCTGCAGCACCTGCGCGGTGAGGTTCTCGTGGATGCCGTACGTCTGCGCCATGCACCTGGGCATATCGTCATTGACCGTTGTCGCGTTATGCGCGGCCGGGAGAAAACCGCCGCCGAACGTTCCGGCCTGCGGCGCATTCGACGCGGGCTGAGGTCCCGAATTCTGGGCCGCGTTCTGGGCCGCCTGTTTGATCTGATCGAGCAGTCCCGCGGAAGCCGCGGCGGGAAGTGAAAGAATGAGGGCGCTAAAGATGAGCCCTTGTGCCAGGGTCTTCATGATCTCCTCCGGTTATAAATCCGTTCGATCGAAAGCGGAACGGATCGGAATGCAGCATGACAGGTACCGTTGCTAAGGCGGGATATATTCTACAAAAAGAGGGGCGATCAGGCTCGCTTTTTTTACAGGGGTCCCCGGCCGCTCCTGGAGGCTATTCTAGGCGATCGGCGGAAAATCAAATTCCAATTCGCTGAAGGTGCCCTCATCGTCCGAAACCACAATGGACCCGGAAACCGCGCTGACGATGCCGTTGGGATGGTCCGGATCGTAGCGCAGGATGGCATTGATATTGATGGTCACATGCAGCCCGCCGTCGATGAGGTCCCGGATCTCTTCGGGAAGCTCATTGTAAATGTCGGCGTTCGTGTGGGAATCGACGACGAACTGGACGGAAACCAGCACGCCGGCCTGCGACTGCAGGACTTGGTCCCAACTCAAATCGTGAGGATCGCGCATGTACTCCCGCATGCCGATGAACGGCACGGCGTCTATAAACTCCTCGATGTCGTCCCAACCGAGAACATCCGAAACGGCTTTCGTGATCTCGTCATACGTATCGCTGGGAACTCCCGGAGGCGGCACCACGGAATTCGGATTTCCATCAAAATCAATCTGGACCGTGCCGCCGTAAAGCCCGATTTGAAATTCTTCCTCCTCGCGCGCCCTGTCCCGTTCGATGATCGCATCCACGAGAGCCTGGAGGTCCTCCGCCGATCCGCTCACATACACGCACATTTGCCCGTTGATCATGCGCTGGTCTAAAACGTACTTCCCGGGAAGATTCGCGATAAAAGATTGAATGTCGGCCTGCACGGCGTCGATCGAAGCGCCGGGATGCGGAAAAAACGCCAGGCCCACAAAGACGCCATTGTTATCCACGTGCTGGTAAATGTCATAGCCGTGCCGTACGGGCTCCTGGTCCCCGAAATTCTCCGAGAAAATTTTCGCGGCCATCTGCCCGATTTGCTGCCCCGCGGCGACGACCGCTTTTTGAACTTCCGGCGGCAGATCGGCCTTTTGCAAAGGCTGCTCCCCGTTTTCCATTTTGGCGTTTTCGGGGACTTCCTTTTGCGGTTCGAGCGGAACCGGGGCCGCCTCTTCCTTCGGAGCGGCTTCATCGATGCTGACGACCGGCTGCTCCTGAATCACTTCCGGGACGGAACCCTCCGCCGGTAATCCGGCATATAAAGGAAGATCAGCGGCAACAAGCAGGAAAAAAATGGCGAGCGCGGATTTGCTCCAAAGCATTTTCATGAGGCCCCCTTGGACGACCCAAAATCTAAAACAAAGATAAACGCCGCAAGGGGGAATTACAATTTCAGGAAGGAAATAGCACGGCTTTGGCGGGAACTTGCTTTGGGAAAGATAGCCTTGTCAGTTTTACCGCATTCCCCCTTATTTGATAAAAAGGACGAGCGCGTAAAAAAGCGGGAAAAAGGCCAGCACGAAAAAAAACAGGGCGGTTCTGTAGGCGAGCTCCGTCACGCGGACATGCGCCTTGATGGATTTTTTTATTTTTTCATAAGCCGGCGTGTCGATGAAAAGCTGGCCCGCTTTCCTGACCGTCCCGCTCTCCTCGTCCTCCCACTCCCTCTGCAAAGCCTCCAGCTCGAGGCTGTCGAAGAGATACTTGACCGACCACCGCCATTTATAAACCACGGCGGCCGAGATCGAAACAAAAAAACCGAGGACGCTGGCTTCGAGGCACTTCACCATGACGGCGCTGAAATAAGGCGGCACGGTCTTCCGGTTATCGACGAGCTGGGAGATCGAAAAATACATGGCCCCCACCGCGAAAAGGGCGATCCACCGGATAAAATCGTCCCGCTCCTTCCATATATAATCGTAACTCTCTTTGAGCTTGCGCCCGAATTTATCGGAGCCGCTTTCCGGCACGCTCGGGGTCGTCGCTGCGTCATGGGCCATAAATCATTTTCCTTTTTAGAATTTTTTTTGCACGAAAAGAAAAGCGCGATGGCAGAAGCGGCCGAAACTCCGCGGGGCAATCGCGCGGATGAGGCAACCCGCTTTCGCCCAGAGGCCGGCTCCCCACCGGTAAAAACGAAGCTTCCAGCGGAAACGTCCCACGGGAATCAGGCGGCGGCGCGTGCAGATTTGACAGGCCGGGGCGAGCCGTCCGTCGAGAAGCTGACCGCGGAGGCGGCGGAACGGTTCATTATTGAGCAGCTCCTCCAGTCCGGAGGTTTCCTCCAGCCGCGTGATGGGCGGATGCATGCAGCAGGGCGCGACCTGCCCGTCGGCCTTGGCCAAAAAAGTCACCCACGGATCGAAACAGTCCCGCGTCATGCCCTGATTTTTTCCGGAGCCGGCCGCGGGGCTCGCCTCAGAAAAAACGGACGGCGCAGGCGGAACGCTTACGGATTCCAGCAGCGAATCCTGGATGAAAGTTTCGCGGCCGCTTTTTTTTACGATTTCCTGCGTCTTTTCCAGAACGGTCCGGGCTTCGGCCCGCTGAGGTTCCGGAAGATGATCCAGCGGCCGGGCGCGGAAGATGCCGGGCCGGTCTTCATAGGCGGCCAGGGTATGCATGTTGAAACTCTGCACCCCGCGCCGCACGCCTTCCTCCGCCCACTCCGGCAGGTGCCAGACGCTGACATCGGAAACCACGGCATTCCATGCCCAGTAGGGATGACGGCCCGTGCGCGCCGAGACCGATTGAATGCGCTCCATATTACGGAAGAAAAGATCGAGCCGTCCGTGGCGCCGGAGGCGGGAGAAGAGTTCCGGATCCACGGTGTCGCAGCTGGCGTTCAAGGCATGAAAATCCGCCAGGGTCTCGACTTCCGGTTCCGTGAGCGGCTTGGAAAGGTTGGTGTTCAGCATGAGCTGCAAGCCTTCCTGCTGAAGCTCGCGGCAGAGGCGGTCCCAATCGCGGACCAGGGTGGTCTCGCCATGCCCGCTCACCATCACAAAAAAAGTGCCGCGCCGCTTGAGATCCTCGACAAGGTCCGCGAACCGGCCCAGGTCGAAATCCTGTCCGTGATATCCCGGCTTGCTGACCGCGCAGTAAACACAGCTCAGATTGCAGCGGGAAGTCAGTTCGAGATGGGCGTAATGCGTGTAATCGGACAAGAGCAGGCGGTCCATGCGGCGCATTATAACACACGCTTTCTCAAAGGGACTGCTCCCCTTATTGCGCCTGGTAAGTCCAGCCCGTCTCGATCGTGCCTTCCGGGTTCAGTTGTTTGCCCGGTTTCATGCGGGCTTGTTCCACGCTCTCGGCTTCTTCCCTGCTGTTCAGTCCCGTGCACTGGATGCTGTTGTCGAAAGTCGTGGGGTCCTGGGCATAAGCATAGGCTTTTTGAAGAAATTTGGCATACGCGCCGCGGACGGGATTGAGGCTATTCCCTTCCGCCTGAAATACGCCCGAGAAAAACGCTTTGCCCTTGGTTGATGCCGGGGTGGGATCTTCCATGGCCGTGCAAAAATAATATCCCATGGACGGTTTCACCGGGCCGGATGCGATGCTGTCGGAAGCCAAGGATGACGGGACGGCGCGAACCACGAAAAGAAACGCGAAGATTGCGGAAGAATTTAAAAGAATGCGGCGCATGTTTTCTCCTTAGTTTTTTAGAGATTCGGCCAGCGAACCGAATCTGCAAAAGGCGAAACATAATCACACGGTTCTGGGGATTATGTTTCGCCGCGCGTGAACTCCAATGCCACGGGGACCTCCCTGGGGACTGTCCCCTTAATTTTTTAATTAAGGGCCCTATTTTCTTCGTATTCCCCCTTAAGGACAACCCTAAAATGATCTTCCCGTGAATTTCTTAAATCTTACCGGGGAAATCAGTTGGAAAGACCTTTTTGCCCGAAGCCCTTGAAGGATTAGCCTCGATAAGCGGGCCGGACGGATGGAATTTGGACCTTTGGAAGGGGTACCCAGCCAAACCGCCGAAGGTACCGTTCATAGAAAAACGCAGCACTCGAATTCTCCCTCCGGATCATTGCGGTCATAGCCGGAATGGAAAATAAACAGTTCGAAATT
>Ga0310810_10010432_pt1 | contig 10813 bp, 9 predicted proteins | sample NCmetagenome_FD_207641 | JGI IMG/M metagenome (GOLD analysis project Ga0310810, IMG submission 207641) | Soil microbial communities from experimental microcosm in Duke University, North Carolina, United States - NC | ecosystem: Engineered > Artificial ecosystem > Soil microcosm > Unclassified ... | reverse complement strand
CCGGGCGCATTGCCGCTCGCGCCCGGGGGCGTTCCCGTGCTGCCGGCGCAGGCCACTCCTCCGACGTCGGCGCCAGCCACTGCTCCGACGCCCGCGCCGAAGTAGCGTCGCGCGAATCGTGGCGAGCCCGCCGCAAGTCGCAGCGCCGAGCGCGGGCATTCCGTACGCGTTCTCGCGCGCACACGGCGTGCTCGCGTGGCGCACCGAGGGCGACGCCGTCGTCGTGCTGTTGCGGCCTGACGCAACGGTCGAGGGCATTGCCGAGCTGAAGCGCGTGCTGAACCGGCCGCTCGTCACGCGCGCCGTCGAGGCCGACACGTTCGCCGCGGAGCTGTCGCGCGCTTACAACCAGGGCGGCGCCGCTGTCGTGATGAGCGAAGGCCTCGCGAACGAGGCCGATCTCGCGCGCCTCATGCAGGAAGTGCCGACGAGCGAGGACCTGCTCGACGATCGCGCGCAGGCTCCGGTGATCCGCATGATCAACGCGCTCCTGCTGCAGGCACTGCGCGAGCGCGCATCGGATCTTCACTTCGAGCCGTACGAGGGACGCGCGGTCGTCCGGTTCCGCGTCGACGGCATGCTGCGCGACGCGATCGAGCCGCCGCGCGCGCTGCACGGCGCGCTGGTCTCGCGGCTCAAGGTGATGGCGGGCCTCGATATCGCGGAGCGGCGGCTGCCGCAGGACGGGCGCATCGCGCTTCGGCTCGGCGGCCGGCAGGTCGACGTACGCGTGTCGACGCTTCCGACCGGCGCCGGCGAGCGCGTCGTGCTGCGGCTGCTCGACCAGGAGGCTGCGCGCCTCGATCTCGCGACGCTCGGGATGAGCTCTGCGACGCTGGAAGCGGTCGACAGACTGATCCGCGAACCGCACGGCATCCTGCTCGTCACCGGTCCGACGGGATCGGGCAAGACGACGACGCTGTATGCCGCGCTGTCGCGGCTGCCGCGCGGAACCGCGAACATGATGACCGTCGAGGACCCGATCGAGTACGCGCTCGACGGCGTCGCGCAGACGCAGGTGAATCCACGCATCGACCTGACGTTCGCGCGCGCGCTGCGCTCGATCCTGCGCCAGGATCCCGACGTCATCATGATCGGCGAGATCCGCGATCTCGAGACGGCGCAGATCGCCGTGCAGGCTTCGCTCACCGGGCATCTGGTACTCGCGACGCTGCACACGAACGACGCCGCCAGCGCGATCACGCGCCTCGCCGACATGGGCGTCGAGCCTTATCTGCTCGCGTCGAGCCTGCTCGGCGTGCTCGCTCAGCGTCTCGTGCGCACGCTGTGCCCGCACTGCCGCCTCGTCGGGTCGCCGAGCGAAGGCGAGCGGCGGCTGCTCGATGAGATCGGCCTGCCGCCGTCCCAGCCGGCGTTTCATGCGAATGGATGCGCAGAGTGCAATCGCAGCGGCTTTGCGGGTCGAACGGGCATCTACGAGCTCCTGCGCATCGACGAGACGCTGCGGCGCATGATTCATGACGGCGCGGGGGAGATCACGCTGCGCGACGCGGCGCTTCGCGCCGGCATGCGAAGGCTGCGCGGCGACGGCGCGCGCCTGGTGGCGGACGGTCGCACGTCGCTCGCGGAGCTGACGCGCGTGACGCGCGAGGCATGACGGCCTATCTCATCGGCGCGAAAACGGTGCGCGCTGCGGCGCTGTTGTCCTCGTGAGCGCGTTCCGCTTCGAGGCGGTCGACGCGGAAGGCCGGATGCAGCGCGGCCTGCTCGATGCCGCCGACGCGCGCACGGCGCGCGACCTGCTGCGCGCCGACGGCCTTACGCCGACTGCGGTCGATCCGGCGCCGGCACGCGACGCGCCGCTCGTGCGCACGAAACTGCCTGCCGCGTCGCTCGCGCTCGTCACGCGCCTTGCGGCGTCGCTGCTGCAGTCCGGCATGCCGCTCGAGCAGGCGCTCACCGCGGTCTCCGAGCAGGCTGACGACGCGCAGGCGGCGAAGCTTTTGACGGCAATCCGTGCGCAGGTGATGGCGGGCGAATCGCTGCCGGCCGCGCTGTCGCGCTTCCCGCGCACGTTCTCGCCGCTCTACCGCGGCCTCGTCGTCGCGGGGACGGAGACCGGCCGGCTGCCGGAAGTGATGGCGCGGCTTGCCGATTACCTGGACGCGCGGCTCGCGCTGCGGCAGAAGTTCGTCGTCGCGCTGATCTACCCCGCGCTCGTCACGATCGTGGCGATCGGTGTCATCGCCGTGCTCGTGACCTACGTCGTACCGCAGGTCGTGTCCGTTTATCAGCAGAGCCGCCAGACGCTGCCGCTATTGACGCAGGCACTGATCGCGACGAGCGATTTCCTGCGCGCGACCGGGTGGCTTTGGCTCGCAGTCGTCGTGATCGCGGCTGGTGCGTTCATCGTGGCCTGGCGGCGCGAGCACACGCGAGCGCGTATCCATGCGGCGCTGTTGCGCGTGCCTGCTGCGGGGCATCTGGCGGCGAGCCTCGACACGGCGCGGTATGCGAGCACGCTCGCGATCCTCGTCGGCAGCGGCGCGCCGCTATTGCGTTCGCTCGAGGCGGCGTGCGACGTCGTGCGAATGATTCCGCTCGCGCGCGCGGCGCGCACGGCCGCGGGCCTCGTTCGCGAGGGCGTGTCGCTGTCGCGCGCGCTCAAGGAACAAAAGGTGTTTCCGCCGGTCCTGATCCATCTGGTCGCGAACGGCGAGCAAAGCGGGGCGCTCGCGCCGATGCTCGTGCGGGCGGCGGTGGAGCTGGAGCGCGAGGCGGAGCGCCGCCTCACCTGGCTCGCGGCGCTGATCCAGCCGACGCTGATCGTGCTGATGGGGGGGATCGTGCTGGTGCTGGTACTCGCGGTGATGCTGCCGATCGTGACGATGAATCAGCTGGTGAGGTAGGGACCGCATGCGACCGGCCATCACTCATTTCGTGGCGCTGGCGTGGTTCGCGCTGGCGGGGAGTCTGGCGAATGCGGCCGACCTTCCCGCAAAGTTCGATCCGTTGCGCGACGGCGCCGCCGACGTCGCGTACGCCACGTCGCTCGCAAAGCAGCAGGGCAAGCGCGTGATCGTCGACGTCGGCGGCGAGTGGTGCGTGTGGTGCCACATCATGGATCGCTTCATCGCCGCGAATCCGGAGATCCGCGCGCTGATCGACACGCATTACATCTGGCTCAAGGTCAATTTCTCGAAGGAGAACGAGAACGCCGCGCTGCTCGGCCGCTGGCCTCGAGGCGGGCAAGAGCTACGACAAGCAGAAGTTCATCGACATGCTGCGAAAGTGGGCGCCGGGCGGCAGAACCGCCGGCGCCTGAGCTCCGGTGGTCCGAGTTGCACCTCCGACACCGGGGGTTACACCTCCGACACCGGCCGGGATTGCCTAGCGAGCGCCCAGGCCACGTGCTCGCGTACGAGCGGTGACGGGTCGTCGGCGCGGCGCGCGAGCGCAGCGGCCACTGCCGGGTCGGGTGCGGCGTTGCCGAGCGCCACCGCGATATTGCGCGACCAGCGCTCGTAGCCGATGCGCCGAATCGCGCTACCCTCCGTATTCCGCAGGAACGCGTCCTCGCTCCACGCGAACAGCACCGTGAGGCGCGCGCCATCGAGGCCGTTGCGAACCTCCGCGAAGTCGGCCAGCGTCGTCGCGACGGCGTAGCGATTCCACGGACACACGAGCTGGCAGTCGTCGCATCCGTACACGCGATTGCCGATCAGCGGACGCAGCGCTTCCGGAATGCTGCCGGCATGCTCGATCGTCAGGTACGAGATGCAGCGGCGCGCATCGAGCTCGTAGGGCGCGACGATCGCGCCGGTCGGACATGCGTCGATGCACGCGGTGCACGTTCCGCAGTGTGCTGTCACCGGCGGCGTGACCGGCAGCGGGAGATTCGTGTAGATCTCGCCGATGAAGAAATACGAGCCCGCGCGCGTCAAAAGCAGCGTGTGCTTGCCGCGCCATCCCAGTCCCGACTTCGTGGCGAGCGCGACCTCGAGCACCGGCGCGCTGTCGGTGAAGACGCGATAACCGAACGGTCCCACCTCGTCCTCGATCCGCTGCGCAAGGCGCGCGAGCCGCTTGCGCAGCACCTTGTGATAGTCGCGCCCGAGCGCGTAGCGCGATACGTACGCGACGCGCGACTCCGCGAGGGCGTCGCGTGCGGGCTTCGCGGCCGCCGGCCAGTAGTCGAGGCGCGCGGTGATGACGCGAACGGTTCCCGGAACGAGATCGGCCGGCCGCGCGCGAGCCGTGCCGTGGCGCGCCATATAATCCATGTCGCCATGACGCCCGGCCGCCAGCCAGTTCAGAAGCCGCGTCTCCGCATCGGCGAGATCGACGTCGGAAACGCCGACCGCCTCGAATCCGATCTCTTCGCCCCATGCCGCGATGCGCGCGCCGAGCGCGGCCCAGTCGCGCGCCTGCGTCGATGCGCCGCGCTCCGCGAGCGCATTCGCATCCGTGCGCGAAGCTTTGATCCGCGCGGACCGATCGGGTGTCACCGCTGACGCTCCTCCTGGCGGACGCCGCCGCAACGGAAGCCTGCGGCGCACGCATCGCGCCTGCGCTCGCAGGCGGAATGATCGTCACGCTCGCAGGCGATCTCGGTGCCGGCAAGACGACGCTCGTGCGCGGCCTGTTGCGCGCCCGCGGCGTCGAGGGGTCGATCAAGAGTCCGACGTATGCGCTGGTTGAACATTATCCCGTTTCGAGCTTATACTTTTATCACTTTGATTTTTATCGGTTCATGAGTCCCGATGAGTGGGATGCCGCAGGCTTTTCGGATTATTTCCACGACGATGCCGTCTGCATCGTCGAGTGGCCCGAGCGCGCCGGCAACCGGCTGCCGCAAGCGGATCTCGCATTATCGCTGGCGTACGATGCGAACGGCCGCGGCCGCCAGCTCGTTGCGCGCGCCCACAGCGTGTCCGGCGAGCGATGCCTGATCGCGCTCGCCGGTGTCGCGCCAACGCGCAACTGACGCGCGTCTCCTTTTCACGCCGCCGCGCGTTCCGCTGGCTGCTGCTGCCTGCCGCTCATTGGGTTTCACCGGCAGCGTGGGCCGATGCATCGCGCATCGCGTCCACGCGCCTGTGGCCGGCGGAAGAGTACACGCGCGTCATCTTCGAGGCGACGGCGCCGATCGAGCATCAGATGGTCGTGCTGCGCAACCCCGACCGGCTCGTGCTCGACCTCGCGCGCGTCGAGCGCTCGCGTGAGATCGACGAGCTGCCGTCGCGCGTCCAGCCGGGCGATCCGTACATCGCTGCGATACGCGTCGGCAACCCCTCGGGTGGATTCCTGCGCATCGTGCTCGATCTCAAGGGTGAAGTGCGGCCGCAGGTGTTCGCGCTGAAGCCGGTCGCCGAATTCGGGCATCGCCTCGTCATCGACCTCTATCCGCTCGCGGCGGTCGATCCGCTGATGGCGCTCCTCGAGCGCGAACGCAGCGAGCCGCATACCGCGCTGGCGGACGCCATGACCCAAAGCGAACCGCCGCGTCGCGCGCCGACGAAGAGCGCACGCGCGGCTCCCCCACCGCGGCGGATCACTGTCGCGATCGACCCCGGTCACGGCGGCGAGGATCCCGGTGCGATCGGCCGCCGCGGCACGTACGAGAAGAACGTCGTGCTCGCGATCTCGCGCAGGCTCAAGAAGAGCCTCGACGGCGACATGCGCGTGCTGCTGACACGCGACGACGACTTCTACGTGCCGCTCGCCGATCGCGTGCGCAAGGCGCGGCGCGTGCAGGCCGACCTGTTCGTGTCGATCCACGCCGACGCGTTTCGCGAGCCGTCGGCGCGCGGATCGTCGGTATTCGCGCTGTCCGATCACGGCGCGACGAGCGCAGCGGCCCGCTGGCTCGCGCAGCGCGAGAACGCGGCCGACCTGATCGGCGGCGTGAACCTCGACGTCAAGGATCCGGTGCTCGCGCGCACACTGCTCGATTTGTCGCAGACCGCGCAGATCAGCGACAGCCTGAAAGTCGGCCGCGAGGTGCTCGAAGGCATTGCGACGCACAACCCGCTGCACAAGCCGTCGGTGGAGCAGGCGGGCTTCGCGGTGCTGAAGGCGCCGGACATTCCTTCGATTCTCGTCGAGACGGCCTTCATCTCCAATCCGGAGGAAGAGCAGAAGCTGCGGAGCCCGCGGCACCAGCAGCGCTTCGCGGAATCGATTGCCGACGGCATCCGGCGCTATTTCGCCAACAGCCCACCGCTCGCGCGAGCGTGAGCGGGAAGGCCCGCGCCGAAGCGCGAAGAGGCGAAGGGTAATCGAATGAGCGCGGTTGCCGGATAGAATGCCGGCCATGCCGCGGTTCCTGACGGTCTTCGTGCTGCTGCTCGCGCTCGCGTTCGGGCTCGAGCTGACGCCGTGGGCGCAGGCCTTCGTCGTCACGCCGTGGACGGATACCGTGGCGCGCGTGTCAGGCGCGCTGATGCGAACGTTCGACGCGTCGATCACGACGTCGGGCAACGTCATCGGCTCGAACGCAAGTCCGTTCGCCGTCGCCATCGAGGCCGGCTGCAACGGCGTCGAGGCGACGCTCGTGCTGGTTGCCGCGATGCTGGCCTTTCCGGCGCCATGGCCCCACCGTCTCGCGGGCATCGGCGTCGGCGTCGCGACGGTGCAGGTGCTGAACGTCATTCGCGTCGTGACGCTGTTCTACCTCGGCCAGTGGAACGAGCACGCGTTCGAATGGGCTCATCTCTACGTATGGCAGGCGCTGATCATGCTCGACGTCCTGATCGTGTGGGTGATCTGGGTGAAGATGGCGCAATCGGACACCGCGCCAGGTTCGCCGCGCGCGGCCGCAGCCTGACGCGTCGCCCTCGCGCTTTCGCGCGATGACACCGGACGTGCAGCCGACGGTCACGCGACCCACGACGGTTGGCCGTTTCGTGCTGCGAACGCTCGGCTACCTGCCAGTCACGTTCTTCGTCTGGTACTTCGCGGCTCCTGTGCTGCTCTATCCGGCCGTGCTGATCGTGCGCGCGATCGCGAAGCTCGCCCTGCCCGACATCGTGCGCAGCGTCGAGCAGGCGCGCGCCACGCTGACGTTCATCACGGCTTTGCGACCATCGGGTGCAGCGGCTGGCTCGGTGCTGACCGTGGATGTCGACCTGCTGATCTATGCATACGGTCTGCCGCTTTTCGCCGCGCTGACGCTCGCCGCGCGCGAGCGCGCGTGGAAGCGCCAGCTGGCGATCGGCTACGCCGCGCTGTTGCCGTGCATCGCGCTGCCGGCGCTCGCCGATTTCCTGAAGAGCGTTGCGATTACGGCCGGCCCCGCCGTCGCATCGCAGACCGGCTTCGTCGCGTGGCAGCGGGAAGCGATCGCCTTCGCGTTCCAGTTCGGCTCACTGATCGTGCCGGCGGTCGCGCCTGCCGTGCTATGGGTGGCGCTGCACGGACGCTTCCTGGCGGAACTGCGTCATCGCGCGGGCGCGTCGCCCTGAGCGGCGCCACGCTTGCGCGCAAGCTCGCGCTCGCGCAACACCTTGCGCTGGACCTTGCCGGTAGTCGTCATCGGCAGCGCGTCGATGAATTCGATTTCCTTCGGGTACTCGTACGGCGCGAGGTGCTTGCGTACGTGTTGCGCAAGATCGGCTTCGAGCGCGGATGATGGCGCGTGGCCCGGTGCGAGCACGACGAACGCTTTGACGACGTTGCCGCGGACCTCGTCGGGCGACGGCACGACGGCGGCGTTCGCCACCGCCGGATGACGCACGAGACAGTTCTCGATCTCCGAGGGTCCGATCCGGTAGCCGGCCGCCTTGAACATGTCGTCGGCGCGGCCCTGGTACCACAAATAGCCGTCGGCGTCGGCGACCGCGATGTCGCCGGTGCGGCACCACTCGCCGGTGAATTTCTTGCGCGTGCCTTCCGGATTGCCGAAGTACTCGAGGAAGAACACGGGATCGGGGGCGCCATCGGGCGCGTGGCGGTGCACGGCAACCTCCCCGGGCTCGCCGGCCGCGACCTCGCTGCCGTCGTCGTCGATCAGCGCGATCCGATGGCCCGGGTAGGGCCGGCCCATCGAGCCGGGTTTCGCGGGCCACAACGCCTGCGAGTTGCCGACGATGTAATTCATCTCGGTCTGGCCGAACATCTCGTTGATCGTGACGCCGAGCGCGCTTTGCGCCCATTCGAAGACCGCGGTGCCGACCGCTTCGCCCGCGCTCATGATCGTGCGCAAATCGACGTCGAAGGCGTCGCGCGGGCGCGGGAACGCCTTCATCATCAGCTTGAGCGCCGTCGGGAACAGGAACGTGTTGCGGATCTGGTAGCGCTCGATCAGCCGCAGCGCGCGCTCGGGGTCGAAGCGTCCGCGATAGCCGACGATCGGCTGGCCGTGATAGAGCGCAGGCAGCAGCGCATCCATCAGCCCGCCGGTCCAGGCCCAGTCGGCCGGCGACCAGAACAGATCGCCGGGCTGCGGATAGCCGTCGTGCGAGTGCACGAAACCGGGAAGGTTGCCGATCAGGCACTGCTGCGGCATCAGCGCGCCTTTTGGCGGCCCGGTGGTGCCGCTCGTGTAGATCAGGATTGCCGGATCGGTCGGGCGCGTTTCGACGCGCGTGAAATGACGCGACGCCGCTTGCAGCGATTCCCATGGCACGACGCCCGGACCGCTCGCGCCGGCGACGCCGACGACATGCACAAGCGCCGCACACCGGTCGCGGACGGGTGCGAGGTTCGGCAGCGACTGCGGGTCGACGAACGCGACTTTCGCCGCGCTGTTCTGCAACCGGTACTCGAGCGCCTCGGGGCCGAACAGGAACGACAGCGGCACGGTGATCGCGCCGAGCTGGTACGCGGCGAGATGCGCGACGATCGTCTCGGGACGCTGCGGCAGGATCAGCGCGACGCGGTCGCCGCGCGCAACACCCGCCGCGGCGAGCGAATTGGCGAGCCGGTTCGCCTGTTGCTGCAGGTCGAAGAACGTGAGCGCTTCACGCGCGCCGTTCTCGTCCTCCCAATACAGCGCGAAGCGCGCACGATCGGCCGCCCAACGACCGCAGCAGGCCTGTGCGATGTTGAAATCGGGCGGTACTTCCCAGCGATGCGACGCGTGGATCTCGGCGTAGCGGTCGACGGCCGGCATGCCGCCAGTATACGAAAAACTACTTCTGCAGCGGCTCGATCGCGGTCCAGATCCAGTCGGGCTGCTGCTCGATCAGACGCCCGAAGCGCAGCGTGTAGTCGGCCTTGGACGTCAGCAGCCGATAGCGCTTGGCCGCTTGATACTCCACGGCGGGGACGATCAGCGATTGCACCATCGGCTCGGCGTCGCGCGCACGCAGCGCGAGCAGCAGCGCGCCGAACCGGCGGCCGTCGATCGTCGTCCCTTCGCCGTCGATCGAATACTCGTCGGCGCCGCGCTTGCGCTGCTCGGTCAGATCGACTGCGGTGATCGTATCGGCGATGACCTGCAAGCCGATCTCGGCACGATCGGCGGCGGTGCGCTTCATGCGCCGGATGATGCCGAGCGTCCAGCGCGGCTGGCCGTGCGGATGAATCGCGACCAGCGTGCCGAGCGTCACCGCATTCGCCACCTGGATCGGCGCGACCAGCTTGAAGCCGGTTTGCGATACGTCCTTCGCCTCCCACGGACCGCCGGGCGCGGCGTGCGCGCCGATGCGCCGTCGAGCGAGCTCGTTGCGGCGCGTCGGTTCGTCGCGGATCCGGCCGAATACGGCGATGTCCATCGTGCTGTCGAAACTCTCGCCGGTCGTCTCGGCGATCGGGATCGGCTGGCTCGCTTCCTCGCGGAAGAAGCTCGCGATCTTCTGGAAGCCGACGATCGCATCCACGGCACCGGCCGTGGTGACGCGCTCGCCTCGGCGGGTAAACGGCTTGAACTCCGGATCCACCTGCGCCGCGAGCTTGGAGAACAGCGCGAGCTGCTCGCTGCGCCGCGGCGTGCGGTTGGACAGCGGCTCGCTCTTGATCTTCTGCTCCAGCGTGACGACGTGCTGGACCATCACGGCGTGCAGCGGCCGCGTGTCCACGAACAGCACGCGCCCCTCGAGCGCGCCAGGCTTGCGGCGGCGCAGGCCTTCGCGCCCGCCCAGGTCGACGAAGAACGAGTTGGCGGCCGAAGGCTCGAGCGTCAGGCGCAGCGGCGAGCACCAGTCGTCGAGCTCGCCCCAGATGAATTCCACCTGCCGCGCCGTCAGGCTGCCGGCGTTCATCAGCTGCAGCACCAGCGCGCGCAGATATTCGTGCTCGATCGTCGTGGTGTTGCCGTCGCCGAGCGTGACGAGCTGGCGCTCGATCCGCTCGCCGCAGGCGTGCGACATCAGGCCGTGCAACTCGGTCCATTTCGCGGGAATCCACTGCTCGTAGCGGAACAGCCGCACGCGCGCGTCGAGCGCGAGATGCACGACCTGCCGGGTCAAAAGCTCGGGCAGCAGCTCCTGCCAGCGTCGGTTTTGCGGGCGATCGGCGATCTCGCGCGCGAATGACTGATACGTGATGAGAAAGGCCTGCGTCAGGCCGAACAGCGCGGTCCAGAGCTGGTTCTCGATCTTCGAGCTGCGGTTCGCATGCTCGATGTACTGCTCGACGAGCGCGCGGCGCTGGGCGGCGGTTTGCGCGTCGACGTGGAACACCGCGCGCAGGCGCTGCGGCGTGCGCTCGGCGCCCTGGCCGGCGGTGCGCTCGAGTTCGGCGACGACGCCGGCCTGGACAGCGAGCGTGTCGCCGCCAGGAAGCGTCGCCAGCCAGCGCTCCGCCGACCGGACGTCGGAGAGTGGGTCCTTGCTCGATCTGCCGAAACCGAACATCGTGCGTCGTTCCGCGTCACCATGCCGCGCCGAGGCGGCGGTTGGCGCCAGCC
>Ga0310810_10010428_pt1 | contig 10814 bp, 9 predicted proteins | sample NCmetagenome_FD_207641 | JGI IMG/M metagenome (GOLD analysis project Ga0310810, IMG submission 207641) | Soil microbial communities from experimental microcosm in Duke University, North Carolina, United States - NC | ecosystem: Engineered > Artificial ecosystem > Soil microcosm > Unclassified ... | reverse complement strand
ATCCGTCGATTATCAAGCCGTTCAACGTGGTTCTCGATGCGGGCAGCGGCATGGCCGGACGAGTGGCGCCGCTGCTCTTCGACCGGCTTCCCTGCCGCACGACGCGGCTCTGCTTCGCGATCGACGGCAGCTTTCCCAACCACGAAGCCAATCCGCTCATCGAGGAGAACCGGCGCGACATCACCGCCGAAGTCGTCCGGCAGAAGGCCGATATCGGCATCGCCTGGGATGGCGACGCCGATCGCTGTTTCTTCATCGACGGCAGCGGCGAGTTCATCTCGGGTGACTTCGTCACCGCGCTGCTGTCCGAAGCGTTCCTCCTGAAGCATCCTGGCGCGACGGTGATCTACGATCTCCGCGCGAGCCATGCCGTGCGCGACACCGTCGCGCGCTACGGCGGCACCGCCCTGATGAATCGCGTCGGTCACGCGTTCATCAAGCAGCGGATGCGCAAGGAGGACGGCATCTTCGCGGGTGAAGTCACCGGCCACTACTACTTCCGGGATTTCTACTACGCCGACAACGGGTTCATCCCGGCGCTCCTGATCCTGGAGCTGATGTCGAAGAAGAACCAGTCGCTCCACGATCTGCTCCGTCCCTATCGCGAGCGCTACTTCATCTCGGGAGAGATCAATACGAAGCTGCGCAGCATGGAAGACGTGCCGAAGAAGCTCGCGGCGATCGAAGCGCGCTATGGCGATGCGACGCTCGCGCATCTCGACGGCATTTCCGTGGACTACCCCGAATGGCACTTCAACGTGCGGGGGTCGAACACCGAGCCGCTGCTCCGCCTGAACCTGGAAGCGAAAACGCCCGGGCTGATGGCAGAGAAGCGGGATGAAGTGTTGAGTGTGATCAGGGCCTAGGGTCCACATTCTGAATTAGAATAAAAGCACCTAAAGCGGGAGTAGTTCAGCGGTAGAACGCGAGCTTCCCAAGCTCGATGTCGCGGGTTCGATCCCCGTCTCCCGCTCCAACCTTCGCTCGCGCGCATCCATGAGCGAGCTACGGTTGGCAGGCCAAGCGGCTCGTCCACCGTAGCGCAATGCGCGCAGGTGGATTGGCAGGTCAAGCGGCTCGTCCACCGTTGCGCAAAGCGCGAAGGTGGCTTGGCGGGCCAATCCCTCCGCACCCGACTCACACGCGCTTCGACGAGCCGGCCGGCAGCTTCATCGCCGCAGCGAGCGATGGCCACGCCGGGTGTTGATGCAATGGCCGCGTGTGGGCGTGATTCGCATACACCAGCGCGAACGGGTCACGATCGTCGATCATTCGCGCGTACCACTCGGCCGCACGATCGAGCTCACCGAGAGCCAGGTGGTACAACACTCGTCCCCACATCGGTCGCGGCACGGCACCCATGTCGTCGAGCAGCGCTGCAGCCCGTTGATGATCGCCCATCGTCTTCAGTGCCACGGCGAGGCGGCCCGTGGTGATCGCGAACCACGGAGCGGCGGCGTGAGCGCGCTCCAGTGCCGTCACAGCCTCAGGCAGCTCTCCTCGGGCCAACCGTGTCTCGCCGAGGATGAGCAGCGACACGTAGTATTCGGGCGCAAGCTCGATCGCGCGGTGAGCCGCGGCGGCGGCAGCGTCCCTGCGTCCGGCCGCCGTCAGGTGTGCGGCGGCGAGGCCGTGCCACGTCGGGTTGAGCGGGTCCTGTGCGATGGCCCGCGACATTTCCGCAGACGACTCCTCGAAACGCCCGAGCGCGTGCAGGTAGAGGCTGGCGTAGATCCAATGCGCATGTGGAGGGACCTGCGTGCCCGCCGTCGAGGCGCGAAAGTGATCGGCCGCGCCCGCCCAGTCGTAGTCATGGGCGAGCGCCAGCGCCCCTGACAGGAATCGCGGCCGCTCGTCGGTGGGATCGAGTGCGAGTGCCCGCGCCACGCCAGCCCGGATGTGCGGCGCGGCGTCGCGCAGGCCGGTCATGCCGTGCATGCCGGCGATGAAATGTCCCAGCGCCAGCTCTGCATGCGGCGCGGCATAGTCGGGATCGAGCGCGATCGACCGCTCGAAGCAGGCACGCGCCTCCTGCCACGACTGTGGAGTGAAGTGACCGAGTCGTGCGCGGCCCCTGAGGACCAAATCGTATGCATCGATGTTGCGCGCGGCACGCGTCACAGCCGGCGCGCCGGTCAGCGTGACTCTCAATGTCGCAGCAATCGCCTGCGCGATCTCGTCCTGCACCGCGAAGATGTCGGTGAGGCTGCCGTCATAGCGTTGCGACCAGAGGTGTGCGCCGCTACGCGCGTCCACGAGCTGCGCCGTGACGCGCACGCGATCGCCGGCCCGGCGGACGCTGCCTTCGAGCACTGACGTCACGCCCAGCGCCTCACCGATCTTCCGCACGTCATCCGCCTTGCCCTTGAACGCGAACGCCGAGGTACGGGCGATGACGGTGAGACCGCTGATGCCGGTAAGGGCGTTGAGGACTTCTTCGGCAAGTCCGTCGCCGAAATACTCGTTCTCCGGATCCGCACTGAGATTGACGAACGGCAGCACCGCAATCGAACGTTCGGCCGTCATCGTGCCCGAGCCTGGCCGCACGCTGGTGCCCCATCCGGCGTCGGTCTCGTTGTTCACCGCGCGCCGGTAGGCGTCAGTGAATCGATTCACCAACGACTCGTCCCAGACCATTCGATTCCATTCGGCGTGCGCAACACTCACGTCGAGATACTGCGGCACGGTGCTCCGGATCGCGGCGACTGTGCTGCGCACATCGTCCCAGCGACCGAGTTCCACCGCCGCCACCGCGATACTGAGGAGCGCCCACGGGTATTCCGGCATGTTTACACGCTTGACCGCCTGCCACGCCGGTTCAAACTCGGCCAACCGATAGTGATTCACGAAATGCAGGAAGTGATACCAGCCCGGATGCTGCGTCCCGAGCGCCATCGTCTGGTCGAGAATCTGGAGGCCGCGGGCCCAGTCGCCTGAATAGGCAATCAAGTGACTGAGGAACGCCGCCACGTTCGTGTTGAGCGGGTTGATGGCGATCGCACGTTCCGCGGCGGACCGGAACGCCGCCCCGTCGCGGCGGAAGAAGTGCGAGGTCGCGAGCGCCTCCCAGCCATGCTGGCTGGCAGGGTCGAGGTCTACCGCTCTCTGCGCGGCATGCCGCTGGCGCTCCATGGCATCCGACACTTCGGTGCCGAGATGCAGTTGGGCGGCGCGGTACACACTCGCGAGACAGGCCCAGCCTTCCGCGTGTCCGGGGTCGCGGGCCAGCGCCGCTTCGAGCGCCGCACGCAGCGCAGCGTTCTCCTGCGGATGTTGCTGAAACCCGAACGCGAACGACCGCACCACCAACTCGTCGATCGTCAACTCCGATGTGGGCCGCTCACGAAGAGCGGCTGCCATCGCGCTGAGAAGCACGCCGTTGCTGTCACCGATAGTGGCCGTGACCCGGGCGGCAATGTCGTCCTGCACGGCGAACACTGTTGCGGCCGAGAGTTCCCGATCGTGCTTCTCGCCCCACAAGTGCACCCCGTTGTGCAGATCCTTGAGCTCTACGCTCACGCGAATCGTCGGGCCGGCCCGGCGCACCGAGCCTTCCACGACGTAGCGAGCGTCCTCGCGTGATGCGGCTACCTTCAGATACGGGAATCGCGCGAGCCCCGCACTGATGTCCTCGGTCAGCCCTTCCGCCAGCGCGATGCTCTCGGCATCCGTGCCACGCGCGGTGAAAGGAAGCACCGCCGTCCACAAACCTCGCGCACGCGCCGCCCCGGAGTCCGGACCGCGAGCGGGCAGCTTACCGCTCTCCAACGATCGGGCAGTGCTCGTCGCTGACTCGCGCTGCACCAGCTTCAGCTCGTTGAGCACATCACGCGCGGTCTGGATCCGCTCGTCCGGCCGCTTCTCCAGGCACCGCGCGATCACTCGTCCGAGATGGCTTGGGAGATCCGGGCGTTCCTCAGCGATGGGTCGTGGATGATCGCGCAAAATTGATGCGAGCACGGTCGGCGACGAATCACCCATGAACGGGCGCTTCCCGGTGGCGAGCTCATACAGCATCACGCCGAGCGCGAAGATGTCCACACGTGCGTCAACCGCGCGACCTTCGATCTGCTCCGGCGCCATGTACGGCATCGTTCCAACGATGAGGCCCGGTTGTGTGAGGTCGACGCGGGTTTCCTCCAGCGCCGCCGCGTCAGCGCCCATTGTTTTCGCGAGGCCGAAATCGAGCACTTTCACACGTCCCTGTCCGTCCACCATGACATTGGCCGGCTTGAGGTCGCGATGCACGATGCCGCGCGTGTGCGCAGCGGCAAGCGCGTCGGCCAACGGAATCGCCACATCGAGAAGAGACGGGAGCGCCATCCCACCCACCGGGATATGGCGGTCGAGGGACTGCCCCTCGACCAGCTCCATCACCAACAGGTGTCGCCCATCGGCCTCTTCCACGGAGTAGATCGTGACGATGTTCGGATGCGAGAGCGCTGCGACGGCACGGGCTTCGCGGCGGAAGCGTTCGAGGTGATCGGCATCGCCGGCAATCGCCCCAGGGAGAACTTTGAGTGCGACGTCGCGCTGGAGGCGCGTGTCCCTGGCACGATAGACCTCGCCCATACCACCAGCCCCGAGCGAGCCAGTGATCTCGTACCAATTCAGCCGAGCGCCGGCCGACAGTGACATTTAGTGAGGCGCAGCATAGCAGGAAAGCAGTTTCACGAACCCAACTCGCCGCACTCGCATGACGCGCCGACCGAGCAATTTACGTGACTGCCTTCTTTAGGACCGCCGTGACCTGCACGACGTGGAGGACATGACGACCCACGGCTGGACGGATCTCGATGCGGTCGAAATTGGTGCCGACCACTTCCCATTCCTCGGCGCCGAGCCGATTGAGCTCATGCTCCAGCGCCTCAGCTGTGTACGTGACCACGCAGTATTGCCACTTCATCGCTACTTCGCCGCCTTCCGCTTCGTCGTGACAGGCGTCATCTGGTCTGAGACGGTGTGCCCCGTCGGTGAGAGCTACACCGAATCGCAAACGGCTCTAATGTCCTGGGCCGGCTTCACTTCAACGAGACTCCAACGCCTATACCGACCGACGTGCCCTTCGGCACCACATCGCCCGCCGATAACGTGCGGATACGGACGTCGAAGCCGATGCCGAAATGTGGGCCCAGGAACCAGCGGGCACCGCCGCCCCAGTTGAACGATTGCACTGTCTCCGAGATGCCGGAAGGATCCGTGCTGACATGCGCCACGCCGACCCCGGCGCTCAAATAGCTCCAGCCATCCCCAGAGCCGAAGTTCAACGATAGTTGCGGATCGACCGCGGTGAGCCTCGTCGTCACGTCCTCCGCCGTTCCGCGTACTGCCATCAGATCCAGTCCGACACCGAGGCGCGTGGGACCGATGCGAATCAGGTAGAAATGGCCGCCAACGCCGCCGCCGAACCCGCGCGTCGGGAGCGTCACCCCGGTCGCATCGGAAAGAAACGCCTCGCTGGAGGGAACGCCGCTCGTGACGCCTCTGAAGTCGAAGACGTAGGGACCCGGAGGTCCGGGATTGAGCGATTGCGCCGCCGCCCCAGCTGTTAACAGGGTGCTCGTGATAAGGAGTGTCAGGGTGAACGGGAGCACCCTTCTGAATCGGGCGTCCGCCACTACCTCTTCCTGGCCGGGGCGACGTCCACGCCGATCAACCGCGCGCGCTCGATGGACTGTTTGATGAACCCCGACGCGCGCATCTCGTCAACGAAGTGCGCGATCGTCTCGAGACCTGCGGAATTGCCCTTCGCGACCACGAAACTCTGATCCACGTCGAGGAAGCTGTCGGGCAGTGCACGCAGGCGGCCACTAGCGATCGCTTCGGCCTCGAGTGCCTTCTGCCGGTTGATCGCAAACGCGCTCACCGCATCGCTCGTCAGCAGCATCTCGACATCGGCCTGCGGCGGCATCACGTCGAAAAGTCGCACGCGCGCCTGCTTTAGCGTGCTGCTCACGAAGTGATCCTGCGTTTGTCCCTTCACCGCCGCGACCGTGATGCCGGTCCGATCCACATCCTGGCTGCCACGCAGCGGCGATGCCGCCTTTACCAGGTAGCTGTTGGCCATGACGATGAAGGCGGCGCCAAAGTCGACCTCGCGGGCACGCACTTCGTCGTACGCGAGGAAGCCGATATCCGCGGCACCGCTCTTGAGCGCCGCAATCACGCCGGACGCATTCGGTGCCGGCTGAATCGACACGGGCACTCCCAGCCTGCGCGCCAATTCCCGCGTGAGATCGGGCACGGGACCGCTGATTGTGCCGGTGGCCGCATCGACACGGCCCTGCACGGGATTGTCGCCCAGAAAAACCGCCCGCAGCGTTCCGGTCGGCGCCAGCTTCGCCGCCGGCGTCTGGCCCGACACGGCCGTTCCGAACACTGTGACCGCAGCGCATGCCATCAGGTGCCGCCTGCTTATCGCCATGGTTAGTATCCCTTCGCAGCCGCAGCCGGCTGCTCGCCACGCGATTCACGAACGATGCGTACGCCGGCGCTGGCGCCGATTCGCGTCGCGCCTGCCGCCACCATTGCCTTCACGCCCTCGAGCGTGCGCACACCTCCCGATGCCTTGACGCCCATCGCTTCGCCGACGACGCGGCGCATGAGCGCGACGTCTGCCGCCGTCGCACCGCCAGGTCCGAAACCGGTGGACGTCTTCACGAAGTCGGCAGCGGCCGCCTTGGCGAGCGTGCAGGCCGTCACCTTCTCCTCCTCGCTCAGGAGCGCGGTCTCGATGATCACTTTACTCACCACGCCGGCCTCACGGCATGCCGCCGTCACGCCCTGAATATCCCGTTCGACCAGGTGCAGATCGCCCGACTTCAACGCTCCCACGTTGATGACCATGTCGATCTCGCGCGCCCCGTCGAAAATGGCGCGCCTGGCCTCGTACTGCTTAGTGTCCGCCGTTGTCGCGCCAAGCGGAAATCCGACGACCGAGCAGACCGGCACCGCGCTGCCCCGTAACAGCCGCGCGCACGCCGCCACCCAGGTCGGGTTGACGCAGACACTGGCAAAGCTGTAGTCCGATGCCTCGCGGCACAGGGTTTCGATCTCGGTCCGCGTTGCATCAGGCTTGAGGAGGGTGTGATCGATCATCGACGCCACGTCACCGGCGGCGCCACCCGTCGCATGCAGCCCCAGCCGTGTCGCACCCGCTTCGACCACCGGTGTCACCCGGCTCGGGCAGCACTCGTAGAGCACCGAATGACACTGACAGCGCACCGGCGGCCGTCCACTCTCGGCGGCGGCCAGCTCTTCGACGATGATTTGAATGAGACGCTCGAGGTCGAATGGTGCCATCTATCTGAGGGCGGGAAACGGCAGCGTACTCATAAAGTGGACTGAAAGGCCCGCATCAGGTGCGCGGGAAGCGTTCGAGGTCTCGTATCTTGGCCAGCCGCCGAATGTAGCGTGCCTCGCGCATCGGCGTGTCCAGAAAGGTATCCACGATCGCGACCGCCTCGTCCTTGCTCACGAGCGTGGCGCCGAGCGCCAGCACGTTGGCGCCATTGTGCTGCCGCGCATAGCGCGCCAGCGTCTCGTTCAGGCACATCGCGGCGCGCGCGCCGGCCACCTTGTTCGCGGCGATCGCCGACCCGAGCCCGGCGCCATCGATCACGATCGCGGCCTCTGCTTCGCCGCGTGCGACGGCGCGCGCCGCCGCTGCCGCGGTATCGGGATAGTCCACCGGATCGGTCGTCAACGTGCCGAGGTCATGTGCCGCAATGCCGCGCGTGCGCAGGTGCTGCACGATGGCCGCTTTCAACGTCAAGGCTGTATGGTCGCCGGCGACGGCGACAGTACGAATCGTCGCGACCGGAGCCAGATCTGCGGCGTCGGGATCACTGCCCTCGCGAACGACCACGATGCGCCGGGCGGTGAGAGTGTCCTGCGCGAGCGGCGTGATGTGGCCACCGGCGACCAGGACGATCGTGCTGCCGTATTCGAGCACGCGCGCGTCGGCTTCGGTGACCATCTGAAAACGTTTCACGTCCGGCGCTATGTTACCCTTGCGCGCACGACCACTCAACCAGGGCCCCGGCGCGCGGTTCGTGCGCGATGGGGTCGTAGATATGCAACCGCTCATCTCACAAGAGCAGATTCGTGAGCGCGTCACGGCGCTCGCCGCGGAGATCTCGCGCGATCACGCGAACGGCGTGCACATGGTGTGCGTGCTCAAGGGCGCCTTCGTGTTCCTCGCCGATCTCGTGCGTGCCATGAGCTGCGAGGTGACGCTCGACTTCATGGCGCTCTCGAGCTATGGCCTGAGCACCCAGTCATCGGGAGAAGTCCGGCTCCTCAAGGATCTCGACACCGGGATCGAAGGCCGCTCCGTCGTCATCATCGAGGACATCGTGGATACGGGACTGACGCTGGCGTATCTGCAGGAGATTCTGCGCGCGCGCAATCCGCGCAGTCTCAAGACGGCGTGCCTGCTGAGCAAGCCCTCGCGTCGCCAGACCACCGTCGCCGTCGATTATGTGGGGTTCACGATCGAGGATCTATTCGTGGTCGGGTACGGCCTCGACGCGGGCCAGCGTCATCGGCAGCTGCCCTACCTCGCCGTAAACAACTCCGGCGAGTCTCTCACCTAGCGCTTGGTGTCGGCCGGCTTGACCGCGGCCCTTACTTTCTCGGCCCACGTTCGTGCGTCAGCGATCACCCCGGCTTCGTCCAGCGTCTGCACCTTCTGGTTCCGCATCAGCACTTTGCCATTGACGATCGTGTTCCGCACATCGTCGCCGCGAAGCACGTAGACGAGGTGAGAGATCGCGTCGTACATCGGCGTCTGGCGGGCGCCGGCGACCGAGACCGTGATGACGTCGGCGCGCTTGCGCGGCTCGAGGGATCCGATGCGGCTCTCCATCCCGAGCGCGCGGGCACCGCGAATCGTCGCCATCTCGAGCGCCGTGCGAGCGCTGAGCGTCGACGGATCGACCGTCGCGTGCTTATGCAGCAGTGCCGCGAAGCGCATCGCCTCGAACATGTCGAGGTCGTTGTTGCTGGCGGCTCCGTCGGTCCCGAGGCCGACCGGAACTCCGGCACGGAGATAGGCGGGAACGGGCGCCGTTCCGCTCGCCGTCTTCATGTTGCTCTCCGGGTTGTGCGAGACGCCGACGCCACGCATCTTCAGCACCTGGATGTCGGAGTCGGTGACCCAGACTCCGTGTGCGGCGACGACGCCCGGGCCGAGGAAGCCGAGGCCTTCGAGATACGCGACCGGTGAGGCTGCTCTGCGCTCGCGGGCGACTTTCGTTTCGTCGTTCGTTTCGGCCAGATGGATGAGCGTGGGCACGCTGTACCGCTTCGACAGCTCGCGCGCCGCTCGAAGCGTGGGACCGTCGAGCGTATAGATGGCGTGCGGGGCGACGGCAGGCGTGATCAGCCCATCGCCCTTGAATGCAGCGATGAACGCTTCGGCGCGTGCGAGCCCGTCGGCGGGCGTCTTGGCGTCGGCAACCGGGAACTGGATGATCGTCTGCCCGAGCACCCCTCGCAGGCCCGCGAGCCGCGTCTCCTTCGCGATCTCCTCCTCGAAGTAGTACATGTCGGTGAAGGTCGTCGTGCCCGACTCGATCATCTCGAGGGCGGCCAGCCTGGTGCCGGCGCGGACGAATTCGGGCGACACCGTCTTCGACTCGGCCGGGAAGATGTAATTGTTCAACCACTCCATCAACGGGAGATCGTCGGCGAGCCCTCGATAGAGCACCATCGGCGCGTGCGTGTGCGTGTTGATGAGACCCGGCAGGATGATCTGCCCGGCAGCGTCGATGGTGTCGCGGCCGCGAAACTGCTTGGCGATCGAGTCGGCGGTGTCGACCGCCACGATGTCGGTGCCATCGATGGCGACGGCGCCGGTTTCAATAACGCGTCCCGATGCGTCAACCGTGACGACCGTGCCGCCGGTCACGACCAGATCGACCTCACGCGGCGCGTTCTGAGCGGACACGACGACCATCGCCGCCAGGGCTATGGCGGCCACGGCGGGGAGCCGGGTGCACATACAGCGATTTTAGCGGTCGCTGATCAGGTTGCGAGTACTATTTCGCCGTGGCTCTTCACACGATCGATCATCCGCTGACGCATGACGCGCTCGTCGAACTACGCGACGTCCGCACCGGACCCACTGCGTTTCGTCACGCCGCGTTTCGGATCAGCCTGCTCCTGGCCGCCGAGGCGCTCCGCTCGCTCCCCACGGTTCCCACCACCGTCACCACGCCGCTCGGCCCTGCCGATGGGCGCGTTGTCCGCGCAGACGTCGTGGTGGTACCGGTGCTGCGCGCCGGCCTGAGCATGCTGGAGGCTGTCCTCCAACTCGTGCCGGCGGCGCGTGTCGGCCACATCGGGCTGCAGCGCGACGAAGCGACGGCGGTCGCTTCACGGTATTACTCGAAGATGCCGCGTGACCTCGCCGACAGCTTCGTGCTGATGGTGGATCCGATGCTCGCGACCGGCGGGAGCGCGGTGGCGGCGATCGATCTGATGAAGGCCGGAGGGGCGCGGCGTATCGCGCTGGTGTGCATCATCGCCGCCCCTGAGGGCGTCGCGGAGTTGCAGGCCAGGCATCCCGACGTGGACATCTACACGCCGGTCGTCGATCGTGAGCTCAATGCTCACAAGTTCATCGTACCGGGGCTCGGCGACTTCGGCGATCGGCTGTACGGTACGTAAGACAACGCCCAACCTCCAACTTCCAACGTATCTGTTTACCGCTTCCCCATATCTCAACGCGGAGGGCGCGGAGATTTCTTATCGCAGCGATCGCCGCGATCGCAGAACAAACGGGTGGCGGCCCGGCCGTTGGCCGGGCC
>Ga0310810_10010427_pt1 | contig 10815 bp, 8 predicted proteins | sample NCmetagenome_FD_207641 | JGI IMG/M metagenome (GOLD analysis project Ga0310810, IMG submission 207641) | Soil microbial communities from experimental microcosm in Duke University, North Carolina, United States - NC | ecosystem: Engineered > Artificial ecosystem > Soil microcosm > Unclassified ... | reverse complement strand
TGAAAGCCGAAAGACGATAGTTTTGTTAGTACAGCTATTCGGTGAGCAGTTTTCGTGTCAAGTCTTTATTGAAACATAAGCGCCTGATTTCAATTATTATAAACGCTTTTTTTTAACCTCCATTGCAATTGATAGCAATCGATAATTTATGGATTTCATCACTCCGGCAAGAAAATTGATAGAGATCGGTCGAAAAATCGAAAGAAATTGCAAGCAAAGGGAAGCCTCCTCTTACAGGAGGCTTCATTATTAATAAATTTTCTGATATTATAATTATTCAGAGGGCGGCTCCCACAATTCAACCTTATTCCCTTCCGGGTCCATAATCCATGCGAATTTCCCATATTCCTCGTTGAGAGGGTCACCAACTGTCTCGATTCCCTTTTTTTTAAGATCTTCCAATAGTCCATTCATATCTTCAACCCTAAGGTTGATCATAAAATGTTTGACGCTTGGTTCAAAATATGGGGTATCCCAGGGAGAAACAGAAACAATGTTATACCCGGCTGACGGTTTGCCTCCTTCTCCATCAAACGGCATAACAGCATAGGTTCCTCCGTTAAAACCGATACCGAGGTTTTGTTCGTACCAGCTTGCGAGTGTTTTGTGATCTTTTGCTTTAATGAATACACCGCCGAGGCCAATGACTTTTCCCATAAACTTGATTTTTAGGATGATACAATTGAGGCCCCAAATTTAGATTAAACTTCGTCGGTCCTGTTTGGCTATTAATTTTTATTTTTGTAGAAATGTCACGGCCATGGCTACGACAAAAGCTAATAGTCAAACCGACAATGAGCACGAACTGGATGTTTTGACCGACCAGGAAGATCCGTGCAACCTCATTGTCTGGAATGATAATGTAAATACGTTTGAATGGGTAATAGAGACCCTCATCGAGGTCTGCGGACATAGCCCTGAACAGGCTGAACAATGCTCCTATTTTATTCACCATAAAGGAAAATATGCTGTCAAAAACGGGCAGTATGATGAATTAAAGCCGATGTGTGACGCGATTACAGAGCGGGGTATCGGCGCCACGGTGGAAGTCATGGCCGGCTAAACATAGCATGGGCCGTCGGTTAATTCATTTTTGTTTCATGTCTATTTTCGTCCTCGATAGTAAAATGTCGTTTCCTCCAACCCACCTGGCCAGCCGGGAAGGGTTACTGGCAATTGGCGGAGACTTGTCCCCGGAAAGATTGTTGTTGGCTTATCGTAACGGGATTTTTCCATGGTATGAAGGCGAGGACATTCTTTGGTGGAGTCCCGATCCAAGATTTGTTTTATTTCCATCCGAGATCAAAATCAGTAAAAGCGTAAAGCCATTATTGAACAGAAATGCATTTGACTTCACAATCAATAAAGCATTCAAAGAGGTAATAGGCAGGTGCAAAAAAATATATCGTCCCGGCCAGGAGGGCACATGGATCACGGACGAAGTGGAGGAAGCCTTTGTTACCATGCATAAGCTTGGTTATGCTCACAGCGCCGAAGTTTGGAGGAACAATGAACTGGTTGGCGGAGTGTATGGGCTAAAGTTGGGAAACGTATTTTTTGGAGAAAGTATGTTCAGCGATCTCAGTAATGCTTCGCGATTTGCATTTATCAGGTATACCGAACACCTGAAACAGCAGGGTGTTGAATTGATTGACTGCCAGGTGTACACAGAGTACCTCGAAAGTTTTGGAGCGAAAATGATCCCCGGCAAAGAATTTAAAAAATTATTGCACAAGCTTATTTAATAATAACCGCTCGAGTTTACGATTACCATCACTGATCACCCATTACTCATCATTCATAACTCTCCTACTTCGCTAGCAATGACAACCCACAACGACCCTATCAATCAAAACGCCTTCTTCGGACCCTTTGATTCAATCTGCTGTTGAATTCCTTTCGCATCGCCGACCATCACGACCATCATCTTATTGTAGTCCATATATTTTTTGGCAATAGCAGAAACCTGCGCAGGGGTTACGCTATGAATATTTTTTACAAAATTAGCCAGGAAAGAATCGGGCAATCCATATTTATCTAAAAACTGCAATTGACCAATAATCCCATTGGGTGTCGAATTCTGAAGTACAAATATGCCCGTGAGATAATTTTGAATTCCTTTCAATTCGTCCGGAGAAGGCGGCTCATCCTGCAATCGCCTGATTTCTTTTTCGATTTCCTGTAATGCATCAACGGTGTGCTCGCTTGTTACATCGGCAGCTTCAGTCCATACTGAAACACCCCGACGATTAAGAATACTGCTGAGAGGAGAATACGTATAACCCTTACTTTCCCTGATATTGCTCGTGATGCGTGAGCCAAAAAAACCTCCGAGTAAGGTGTTGGTAACGTACATAGCAACATAATCCTTATCGTTAGGCAATAACGTGGGCAAACCAATCAATAATGTAGTCTGCGGTGCATCTTTTCTGTCAACAATCAATGTATCTTTTATATTCTGCGACAGTACAGGCGGGGTATAAATATCCGGGCCCGCTTTCCATTTGCCAAATGCCTTGTTGATTGCGGCATTAACGGCAGCGGCGTCAAATTCTCCTACGACATACAATCCTGATCGCTTAGCTCCGAAATTTTTGTTGTAAAAATCCTTCACGTTTTCCATCGTAAATCCATCGATCGTTTCAGCTTTTGTAAAATACCTTCCATAAGGATGATCCTTAAAGAGTGCACTTCTAAATTTATCCTGGGCAATTGATTGCGGAACTGTCATATCCACCGCAAGATCCCTTTTGAGATTACTCTTAATCCTTTCCAACTCAGTGGCAGGAAAAGCAGGATTCATAATCAGGTCAGCGATCGCCTCTATAAAATCAGGTGCAAATTCGGATAATACCGATCCTGCGATAAAAACGTCTTCTTTGCCAACACCAACATTTACGGTGCCACCCATACCTGCAACCTTTTTCGACAAGGTTTTAAAATCCATTTTAACTGAGCCCTGTTTTATCATCTCACCGGTTAACTGAGCCAGGCCGTTTTCACTTTCTGTTTCATGCACCCCGCCTGTGCAAACATTGAGATTGATCGACACTTTGGGAATGCTACCGTATTTGACCAGCGTAGTTTTTAGACCGTTATTCAATTTTCCAGTCTTCTTTTCAGACAATTTAAAATCCTTAGCTGTCCCACCGGCAGGTGGAGTTTCTTTTTGCGCAATCAGAGAACTGCAAAAGAACAAGGTGGCCAGTGACGCTATATAGAAAGTTACTTTGTTCATTTTTTCGGAGCTTTTGGATCAATAATTAATATCGTACGGTTAGTGGGCCTTAAATATTCTTTTATTGTCTTTTTGATTAATTCAGGTGTTACTTTTCTGAAGTTTTGTTCCAGGTCATTGACCAAAGCTGGCTTGTCGTCAAACAAAGCAAAGCAGGCAAGGAGATTCACCTTTCCAATACCCAATCCTCCAATGGCATCATATACCTCGGAACGTTTTTTTATCAAAGCGAGGTCGACATCTGCCTGTGTTACGTTATTCTCCAAATCACTTATGGCTTTGTCATATTCCTTAATGATGTCATCTGCTTTTACGGTTGAATCATGAATAAGGCTCGACATCCAGAGCATGGGCCCATTATAGTCAAACATATTACCGAGCAAATAATTGATACCGCCCGAGACGGTACTCGTATAACCCTTCTCCTGTACCAGCGCCTGGTAAAGTTTACTGTCATTACCCTTGGCGAGCATTTGATCAATCAAACCCATGGCATAATATTCGGGAGTTTGTTTTTCGGGCATTTTGTATGCGATCCCAATAGCAGGCTTATTCGCCAGCTTATCCTCTTTTACAAAACGTTTTTCCTTTTCCTGTCTTGGCTCCGAAATATCGCCAAGCTTAGGAATAGTTACGGAGGGTATATCGGTGAAATATTTAGCGATCCATTTTTTAGCGTCAGCAGTTTCAAAGTCACCTACGACGACTATGACAGCGTTGTTGGGCGAATAATAAGTCTTAAAGAAGCTCGCTACATCTTCTAATTTGGCTGAATCAAGATCCGCCAGATCGCCATAGAAATTATGAGCATTATACCAGTTTTCGTTTGCGTACTGCGGCATGTCAAGCCAGGGAAAACCACCATAAGGCTGATTTAACACATTTACTTTTACCTCATTCTTAACCACACCCTGTTGATTCACGAGATTGTCCTGGGTAACAGCCAGCCCTTTCATTCGATCCGCTTCGGCCCACAAAGCAGTTTCCAGTTTATGCGAAGGCATTACTTCATAATAGTTGGTGAAATCAAAACGGGTGGATCCGTTCAATACACCACCATTCTGCTGCACGAGTTTGATAAATTCCATTTTGCCCAGGTTTTTTGAACCCTGGAACATCATATGCTCGAATAAATGCGCAAAGCCTGTCCGGTCTTTCGGTTCAATCCGAAAACCAATGTTATAATAAACACCGACAGTGATAATGGGAGCAGTCTTGTCCTGCGACAAAACAACTTTCAAACCATTACCAAGTTTATAATAATCGACCGGGACAGCGGGATTATTTCCCGGTCTTCCTGTCCAGGATATAAGTAGAAGAGAAATGCATACCATGAGTCCTGTCCATGGCAGATATTTTGACCTTGTCATATAAAACAGTTTCATTACTGAAATAGAATGCGTGTCATTGGCTAATTAAAATAACTTAAAAACCAAGAGACGCTAATTACCACTCATGTAAAGTTTCAGAACCTCGTTCCAAGATAGTGAGGAAGCATTTTTCGCCAGGTATCCCAGTCATGCGGCCACTCAGCTCCCCAGATATCGAGCTCGTACCAGATGCCTTTGTCATACAATTGCTTCGCGAACCTGGCGCTGGCACCGGGATCTTCATAATTGCCACTGCCTGCGAGGATATGTATATGCTGGCTTTTCCTGATTTGTTCCAGGATGCCATCATCGGTAAGATTTGAGATATAATGTGCGGGACTATTAAAGTATACGTAATCATCATAATGACCCCTGGTATATTCTGTAAGATCGTAAACTCCACTCATGGCGACTACCCCATTTATTATGTCGGGGCGTTTCAAAAATAAATTCATGCTGTGTAATGCTCCAAATGAAGCTCCACAGGTAATGATTGGCGTTTCCCAACTCGTGTTGTTTCTGACATAGGGAACCACTTCATTAAATACATAATCGTTCCATTGCTGGTGTCGAATTGACTTGTGCCATGGATCGATGTTGTTATTCATCCAGCTTTCGTTGTTAATGCTGTCGATGGAAAATACTTTCATTTTACCGCTGTCTATAAAGGGAGACAAAGTATCCATCAGTTGAAATCGTTCATATTCCAGGTAGTCTGCCGCCGCCGTGGGCACCATAAGCAATGCAAATCCGTAATCGCCATAAGTAGCTATCGGCATTTCCTTGTTCAACGAGGAGCTGTACCATGAATTTAGTTCCCGTTTCATCTGTATTTTATTATAGTGAAAAAGTTAACCAGTTAGCCTGGGTTGGATTGAGGTTACCTTCGTTTTTGGCGAATATAATTTGATTCCAAGTCAAAGGAATAAAAGACTAACGACGGATGGCATCGGCATACGCCGGAAAATGCTCCCCATCCCCGGGCAATTGAATCTTTAAAAGCAATCGGTTTAAAATATCCGTAAAAATTCTTGGTAACTTCACCAAGTATTATTACTTTAGTTTGTTAGTATTTTTACTAGTAAAATATTTTGATATTCTCTCGCGTTTAAATCGCCAGGTATTTCAAATAAGGTGTTTATATGATTAATTACCAGTTGTTTATAGTCAAAAATTGTCATCCCTTTATTAATCCATCTCCTCCAACCCATCAAAAAAGTTTCGCCACTCATTATTGAGCGGTAATTCATTGGCCCAATGGATAGCGATGCAGGAAAAAATTCGGATCATAATTGCAGACGACCACGATGTGCTCCGCGAATCCTGGAAGTTTTTTCTTGAACGGGACGATCGATTCTCCGTTATTGGTCTTTACCAAAACGGCCTGGAGGCTATTAAAGGCGCTGCAGCCTTATTGCCTGACATTATTCTGATGGACATTAATATGGCCGTCGTTAATGGTTTTGAAGCTACGCGGAAAATTATTGAGGTGATCCCATCAGCGAAAATCATCGGCGTGTCCGTAAATAATCACCCCGGGTATGCTCTTAAAATGCTGGAGCTCGGGGCAAAAGGTTTTGTAACTAAAAATTCTCCATTTAGCGAATTGATCCGCGCAATTGTGAAAGTAAATGGCGGACATGAATATGTTTGCGACGAGATCAGCAATAGTAATTCTCAGAACCACATTACCTGACGTTTCATTCATTTTGCGGTGCGTCGTGTTTTCGCAGTATTCCTAAAAGCAGGTAAATTTGCCGCCTTATGGAACTCAGCAAGAATTTTGAACCTGCAGCCATTGAAGCGAAGTGGATAAAACAATGGAAGGAAAGACGTCATTTTAACAGTCTTCCCGATCGACGGCCACCTTTCACAGTAGTAATTCCCCCCCCTAATGTAACCGGTGTTCTTCACATGGGTCATACGCTCAATGAAACGGTACAGGACATCCTTGTTCGTAAGGCAAGAATGACCGGCTTTAATGCATGCTGGGTGCCCGGAAGTGACCACGCCTCAATTGCCACTGAATCCAAAGTGGTACAAATGCTCGAGAATGAAAAGGGAATAAAAAAATCAGAGCTTACCCGCGAAGAGTTTTTGCGCTATGCTTTTGAGTGGAAAGAAAAATATGGTGGCATCATTTACAACCAGATTGAAAGACTTGGATGCAGCGTGGACTGGGATCGTGTTACATTCACAATGGATGATGATTACTATAATTCCGTCATCAAAGTATTCGTTGATCTCTACAATAAAGGATCTGTTTACCGCGGAGCACGAATGATCAACTGGGATCCTGTCGCAAAAACAGCTTTGAGCGATGAAGAAGTGGAATACCGGGAGGTGCCTGGAAAGCTATATTATGTTTCCTATAAAGTTGTGGATGAAAACGGGAATGACGATAATATCGGAAATATTACTATTGCCACGCAACGCCCTGAAACAATTATGGGAGACACGGCGGTTTGTGTAAACCCCACTGACGAAAGATACGCTGCGCTCAAAGGAAAATACATTATCGTTCCGCTGGTCAACAGAAAGGTGCCGGTAATTTTTGATGAATACGTGGACAAAAAATTTGGAACAGGCGCACTGAAGGTGACGCCTGCGCACGACATCAATGACTATAACCTTGGACTAAAACATAACCTGGAAGTTGTCGATACCTTAAATGAAGATGGAACCTTGAGTGCAGCAGCGCAGGTTTTTGTTGGTTTCGATCGTTTTGAAGCAAGGGCGAAAGCCATTGAACAATTAAGGGCCGAAGGGAAGTTGATTAAAGAAGAAGACTATACCACAAGGCTTGGATATTCTCAACGAAGTCATGCTGTAGTGGAGCCCCGAATATCCACTCAGTGGTTTGTAAGAATGAAAAACCTGGCTGATCCGGCGCTAAGGGAAGTGACAGAAGGAAGAATAAAAATTCACCCGGGCGATAAGTTTTTAGCAACTTATAAATACTGGCTGGAAAATGTAAAAGATTGGTGCATTAGCCGCCAGCTTTGGTGGGGCCAACAGATACCTGCCTGGTATGATAAAGAGGGAAGATTTGTTGTGGCTGAGAATGAGCAGAAGGCTAAAGAAATATTCTCCAAAGGAGTCCATTCGGACAACGCTCAATACTCAACGAACAATGTTCAATTGACACAGGATCCGGATGTATTGGATACCTGGTTTTCTTCATGGCTATGGCCAATGGAAGTATTTAAAGGAATCAGTCATCCGGGTAACGAGGATATAAAATATTATTACCCCACTTCGGTTTTAGTGACCGGCCAGGATATTATTTTCTTTTGGGTGGCCCGCATGATCATGGCTGGAATGGAATACATGAAAGAAAAACCTTTTGGCGATGTGTATTTCACCGGCATGGTGCGTGACAAACAGGGAAGAAAGATGAGTAAACAGTTGGGGAATTCTCCCGACCTGTTAGACCTGATTGACAGGCATGGCGCAGATGCTGTTCGCTTCGGAATAATGATTTCATCTCCGGCCGGGAATGATCTTTTGTTTGACGATAGCAGTTGCGAGCAGGGAAGAAATTTTAATAATAAGATTTGGAATGCCCTGAAATTGGTAAAACTATGGGAAGGAAAAATAGCATTGGTCAATGGGCAACAGGCTGTCGTCGCGACTGCGACGACGATTGCGAGCGACGCGAAGCAAGCGTCAGGAAGCAGGAAGCAAGGCGATTTCGCTGTTGAGTGGTTTGAAAACCGGCTCAATAATGCCAGAACCGAAGTGGAAAGATTGTTCCATGAGTTTCGCCTGAGCGAAGCATTGAAAACAATCTACTCTTTGATTTGGGACGACTTCTGCAGCTGGTACCTTGAATGGGTGAAACCGGGCTTTGAACAGTCCATCGATGAAACTGTTTATAGTAAGACAATCGGATATTTTGAACAGCTGATGCAACTGCTTCATCCGTTTATGCCATTTATTACTGAAGAGATTTATCATTTGCTCAAAGAACAAAAAGACGATCTCTGTATAAAACAATTTGGCGCTATTGGAAAAATGGACCAGGATATTTTGAAACAAGGATCCCTGCTGATGGAATTGATTACAGGAATTCGCGATGCTAAAAACAAGAATCAAATAAGGCCGAAAGAAAGGATAAAATTGCATATCCAATCAGGCAGCCCTGCCGTGTACAAATCAATTGAAAATATTTTATCAAAACAGGTCAACGCCGACGAGATACAGTTTGTAAACGAACCGGTAGCCAACTGCATCAATATAGTTGTGCAAAAGGATAAATTATTTATTGAAACCGAAACGGCAATCGATACAACTTCACAAAAAACACAGTTATTAAAAGAGCTCGAATACCACAAAGGTTTCTTATTATCGGTTGAAAAAAAATTAAATAACGAGCGTTTTGTTCAGAATGCAAAAACTGAAGTGATTGACGTCGAAAGGAAGAAAAAAGCCGATGCCGAAGCCAGGATCAGGGCTATTGAAGAGAGCCTGGCCGGTCTGAATTGAATTAAGATTTGTCCACTCCGGGCTTGACCCGGAGTCTTTTTCCATTCTCTCATCTCATAAGAGCAAAGACTGGTGCTCCCGGGTCTTATCTCATTTATTCTTACCTATTTCGGAAAAATACTCACCGGCATTATAAACTCGACAATAGTTCCCTTTGTCCGCGTAAAAAAATCGGTGTCCAGCAACTGGCTTACCCGTATTCCAAAGCTGAGCTCGTACTGATTCCACCATTTTGTGTCCACATATAATTCGCCGCCTACACTCCTCTGATCAGCTGAACGGCTTTTGTCGTTGGAATATACTTTGGTGAAGTCATAAAAGGCATTTGCCCTTATGCGCTGCAAATAGAGAATATTGGCAAATCCCCAATCGGGGTAGAATAATGGAAAATGATAATTCGCAGAAGTCCTCCACATCCTGGAGAAATAGGCTTCATTGTAACCACGCGAATAGGAAAATCGATTACTGAACAGCACGTCAAGCGTATCCCGTTCCTGCCACGCACCGGTGAGTACGAGGCTGTGTGTGGATGTAACGCCCGGCAGATAGAGGGAAGCGTTGCCCAAAAATTGCCAGCTGTCATATTTCGTTATCGCATGATTGAACTGTCCGGAAAGGGCAAAGCCCAGCCGCGGAAAAATATGCTGCACAGCGGATTGAACCTGTTGGCTATACCGGATGAAATGAGAAAGATAGCTGAAATTGGAGTTGCTGAAATGGTTCTTGGCTTCGCCTTTAATTATATCATTCCGAAATACGTAATTACTACCGAAGCTGAGATTCTTAAAACTCCGGCCGCTGGTGAAGTTGAGCGGTATGCTCAGGCCAATCCTGGTATCGAGCTGGTCCCATTGTTTTAATGAGCTATCGACCACGGCTGTTCGATCAAAAGTATATTGAGTCCCTCCATTTATATAGGGAAACCAGGCGCCATATACCGCGCTAAAACCAACGGCATTGGTATTTTCATTTTCATTGTACACGTAATACACTTCGGTTTGCATCGTGTTGAGCACATTCTCCCCATACAATGAAAAGCTGAACTCGGGATCTTCATAATACGGACGAAAACTGTGAAAATTCAATAGCCTGGTGCCTTTATGATAAAGACTGACAGGCCTTTTTTGATTGAAAGTATTAGGCGATAGAATTTCCCTGATCTCATTGGTATGGCTTACCGGATATACATTGGTCAATTCTTCGGCAACAGCATTCGCCAGGGCAGCATTCAAAGTCGTGGGCTCGTCTATTTGTTGAAGCTGGTAGCCTTCGGCAGAAAAAACTGACCAGGTAATCTTCCCATTAGCCGCATTTACAAAATATTTTCCGGATGGACCGTCTGTAATCCTGTAGATTTTCCCATCATCCAATCGTACCGCGAAAACATTGTCATATCCTCCAAATGATGCGGTAAAATAAACTACATTATTGCTTATCGATGGAAATCCTGTGACATTAAATGAAGCCGGAATCAGCACCGTGCTCTTTCCGTTAATCAGCTCAATTAAGGCAAGGGTCATTCTTCCGTCGTGCAATCGAATAGCAGTGACGATTGAATCTTCATTTAAGAACCTTGGATCAGTAAATAAATTTACCTCTGACAAATCAATCTTAGTCTTTAATTCCCCGCTTTCAGCATCCAGTACATGCAGTTCGGATTTACCATTATCGGCTATTTCTACAGCCACAATTTTTTGACCAGACGGCGAAATATCCGGC
>Ga0310810_10010426_pt1 | contig 10815 bp, 7 predicted proteins | sample NCmetagenome_FD_207641 | JGI IMG/M metagenome (GOLD analysis project Ga0310810, IMG submission 207641) | Soil microbial communities from experimental microcosm in Duke University, North Carolina, United States - NC | ecosystem: Engineered > Artificial ecosystem > Soil microcosm > Unclassified ... | reverse complement strand
AGGTGCGAAAGGTGCGCGGGTCTGTCGGCCATTGGCTCGGGGATTCTAGCCGATCACCCAGAGCACCGTGCCCGCCCAGCCCGCCACGGCGAGGGCGAGCAGCGGGTCGCGCAGCAGCTCGACGGCCGGATCGCCGCCGCCGCCCAGAACCCGCAGCCGGTAGAGGTAGCGCGCCGTGCCGAGCAGCACCCAGGGCACCGTCAGCACGAGCCGCCCCGTGCCGTGCAGGATCGCCGTCGCCGCGGCCAGCGTGTAACAGGTGTAGGCAGCCACCATGGCCAGCGCGCAAAGCGCGATCGCGCCATCGAGGAATCCCGGCGTATAGACCTGCAGCACGCTGCGATGCCGGCCGGCCTCCGCGGAGAGGCGCTCGAGCTCGGCGCGGCGCTTGGCGAAGCCGAGAAAGAGCGTTAGTAGAAACCCGCAGGCGAGGAGCCAGTTCGAAGGCTCGATTCCGATCCCGAGCGTTCCGGCGAGCAGCCGAAGCATGAACCCGGCGGCGATCACGACCACCTCGAGCACCGGCAGGTTCTTGAGGCCCATCGAGTAGGCCACGTTGAGCGCGAGATACGCGGCGACGATGACGGCGACCTTCCAGCCCGCGGCAAGCGCGATCGCCAGTGCCGCGGCGGCGAGGAGCCCGGCTGCCCAAAGCGCCTCGGCCGGCGCGACGGCGCCGCGTGCCACCGGCCGCGCGCGCTTTTGCGGGTGGCGGGCATCCTGCGCCGCGTCGCGCGCATCGTTAAACGCATAGACCGCGCCCGAGGCGAGGCAGAAGGCCGCGGTCGCGAGGAGCGCGGCCGCGAGCAGGGCCGGATCGCGCCACGCATGGCCGAAGACGAGCCCGACGAGGACGAACGCGTTCTTCACCCACTGCTGGGGCCGCAGCAGCTCGAAGAGCGCGAGCGCCTTCGTCATCCCGGGAAATAGCGCTCGAAGAAGTAGCAGTGTCCGACCGGGAACCAGTGCGGGAGTCGGTAGTAGCGGTCGCGGACCTCGCCGAGCACCCGGGCGCGGTAGGTCGCATAGTCGAAGCCGCTGCCGATCACGGCGTGATAGTGGCCTCCGCCGAGCGCGATGCGCTTCGTTTCAACCTTGCGGAAATATGGCTGGTACTCACCGGGCGCCAGTGGCTGGCGCCGCAGCACGAGCAGATCCTTGCCCTCGAGCGCCCTCCAGTCCGTCTCGAGGTCGTCCTGGCGCGCATGAGAGGTGCCCACACCGAAGACCGGAACGTGCGTTCCGGCGTAATAGGAGAACAACGCGCCGGCGGCGTAACTGTCGGCCGCCAGGACCCTGCCGTCCGCATACGGGGAAACCGCATCCATCAATTCAGAGATCCTCCCCGGAAACACGATGCGCGAATAAAGCGACGTGTTCTTCCAGGTCTCCCGCGGCAGCGCGGCAGCGACCACAGCCGCGAACACGTGCACCGCCGCGACTACCGCGAAGAACCGCACGACAAGGCCGAGCCTGCGCTCATCGAGCGCGAGCGCGACGGTGAGCGCCAGGGCGGGCAGGAAGGAGAGCAGCCAGTGCAGGCCGATGCGCTTCACCGGGGAAAGCAGCGCGAAGACGGCGAGCGGCACGACCCAGGCGAGCACGAGCGCAAGGCGCACCGGATCGCGCCAGCCGAGTCGCGCGCGCTCGCGCCACGCATACCACAGGAGCGGCGCGGCAAAATAGGCGAGCGCGGCCGCATAAAGGAGCGGGGTCGACCACCCGAGCCCGGCGTCGTCATGGCGGTTGATCGCGTTGAACATGACGTTGCACCAGCAAGCCTCGTAGTTCCAGTACAGATTGAGAAGACCCAGGGGAAGGCCGCCGAGCAACACCAGCGCGAACGATTTCGGGTTTCGTTTCAATGCGGCGTAAGCAAGAAAGGCGACGCCCAGGAGAACCGCAAAATACTTGGAAAGAAAAGCCAGACCCAGAAAAATACCGGAGACAAAAAACCATCTCGCCGACTGTTTCTGGGCGCCGCGCGCGAAAGCAAGCGTCGAAGCCGCACTGAACAGCACAAGCGGCGTGTCGGTGGTGATGAGCACGTTCCAGACGTTGAGCGGCGCGAGCAGCACCGCGAGCCCGGCGAGGCTCGCCCTCGCTTCGCCCGCCTCGAACCAGCGCGCGAGCGCGGCGCGCACGGCGAGCGCGACGAGCGCGGGCACGAGCACCGCCGGCAGGCGCATGAGCCAGGGCGCTTCCGACACGCCCGCAAGCGGCGCGAGCAGCCAGCCGATCATCGGCGGGTGGTCGTAATAGCCGAGCGCCGGATGGCGGCCCCAGAGGATGAAGTAGGCCTCATCGGCCGTGATGGGCGCGACTGCCGCGAGCCAGAGCCGAAACACGAGCGCCGCCGCCAGCGCGGCGTAGAACCAGCGCGTCGCCCCCCCGGACGCGCCCCCCGCCATCAGGCGCGCTTGTCCCTGGACGCGCGCCGCCGTTTTTTCACCGCCTGCGCGAGCACTTCCAGCGTCTCGATCGAATCCTCCCACCCGAGGCACGCATCGGTCACGCTCTGTCCGAAGACGAGCGGCTTGCCGGCGACGAGCTCCTGGCGGCCGGCCACGAGGTTCGACTCGACCATGGCGCCGACGATGCCGCGCGCGCCCGCGCCCACCTGCCCGGCGATCGCGCGCGCGACCTCGAGCTGGCGCTCGTACTGCTTGGCGGAATTGGCGTGCGAGCAGTCGATCATGAGGCGGCAGTCGAGCTTGGATTTTGCCAGTTCCTCGCAGGCCGCCTGCACGCTCGCCGCGTCATAGTTCGGCTGCTTTCCGCCCCGCAGGATGATGTGGCAGTCGTCGTTGCCGCGCGTCTGCACGATCGAGACCTGGCCGCTCTTGTGCACCGAGAGGAAATGGTGCTTCTGGCGCGCCGCGAGGATCGCGTCCACCGCGATGCGCACGTTGCCGTCGGTGCCGTTCTTGAAGCCCACCGGCGCCGACAGGCCCGAGGCGAGCTCGCGGTGCACCTGCGACTCGGTCGTGCGCGCCCCGATCGCGCCCCAGGAGACGAGGTCGCCGATGTACTGGGGCGAGATCACGTCGAGGAACTCGCAGCCCGCGGGCACACCGGCTCTATTGATGCGAACCAGCAAATCGCGCGCGATGCGGAGCCCTTCATTGATGCGGAAGCTTCCATTCAGGTAAGGGTCGTTGATGAGGCCCTTCCAGCCCACGGTGGTGCGCGGCTTCTCGAAATACACGCGCATCAGCACCTCGAGCTCGCCTTCGTGCTTCTTTCTTTCCGGGGCGAGCTTCTCCGCGTAGGCGATCGCGGCGGCCGGATCGTGGATCGAGCAAGGCCCGATCACGACCAGCAGGCGGTCGGACTTGCCGTGCACGATCTCGCGCACGCGCCGGCGTGTGTCGGCGATCAGCTTCTCGGCCGGCGTGCCCTGGATCGGGAAAAACCGGATCAGGTTCTCCGGCGGCGGCAGCGGCATGATGTTCTCGATGCGCTCGTCGTCGGTCAGCGATGTCTTGTCGTCGATTGCTTCGCTCATGGTTGCCTCGCGTGTTTGCGGAGCCCAAAAACAAAAAACCGCCAGGCTCTCGCTCTGGCGGTTCTCGGGGTGTACGGGTTGTAGCTAGCCGGTCCCTTCCGCCAGATGGCAGGGGGAAAAGCAGAAGAAGTAAAAGAACCGGCGCGTCATGAACTTTGAATTCAAACACGAAATCCCATGTGTGTCCAATGGACCACAAACCTTGCGCCGCGAGCGCGGTCCAACGTCTCATGCTACGGTTTTGCCTCGTTCGGCCGATTTAGAAGAATCGAGGAGCTCGAAGATGTCGGCAAACGCGAATCTGCCCGTTCCCACTGCGCCGCTTCCGGTCGCCGGCTTCAAGGACATCTACGACACCTCCGCGGTCGAGAAGGCCCTCCAGGACTTGCCGCACTCCGCCAACGAGGCGCTGCGTGCCTTGTACGAGAAGATGCTGCGCCTGGGCGGCCAGCGCTTTGCGGTCAAGCCCTCCTCCCTGCCCGGGATGGACGGGATGTTCGAGGAGCTGCCGAACTTCGGCGAAGTGCTCGAGCATGTGCGCCGCCAGCTCGCGCTCTGCATCGACTCGGAAGACGACGTCGAGCTGCCGCCCATGCTGCTCCTCGGGGATCCGGGCATCGGCAAGACCCACTTCGCGCGGCGACTGGCGAGCCTGCTCGGCACCGGCTACGGCTTCGTGCCGATGAGCTCGCTCACGGCGGGCTGGGTGCTCTCGGGCGCCTCTTCGCAGTGGAAGAACGCGAAGCCCGGCAAGGTGTTCGAGACGTTCCTGAACGGCGAATACGCGAACCCGGTGATGGTGGTCGACGAGATCGACAAGGCGGCCTCCGACGGGCAGTACGATCCGCTCGGCGCGCTCTACGAGCTGCTCGAATCGCAGACCGCGATGCGCTTCGTGGACGAATTCGCCGAGATCCCGATCGACGCCTCCGGCGCGGTCTGGATCGCGACCGCCAACGACGCGGCGCGCATCCCCGAGCCGCTCCTCGACCGGCTCTGCGTCTACGAGATCGAGGCGCCGGATGCCGACGGCTCGGCGCGGATCGCGCGCACGCTGTATCGCGAGATCCGCGAGGCGCACGACTGGGGCAAGCGCTTCCCCGAGTCGCCGACCGACAGCGTGGTCGAAAAGCTCATGCTGCTCGCGCCGCGCGAGCAGCGCCGCGCGGTGCAAACCGCGTTCGGCAATGCGAAGCTCGCCGGACGCGAGGAGCTCACGCCCGAGGACATCGACACCCAGCGCGGCACGCGCAAATCCAGGATCGGTTTCTAGAGTCCCTGGCCGTCGACGAGCAGGCGGCCGCAGACCAGGACGCAAGCCCATAACGCGAGCGAGGCCGCGGCGGCGGCGCGGGCGCCGAGCGGCGGCATGACGTCCGTGTCCCAGGCGGCGGCGCGCCGCATCGCCCCAACCTGAAGGAGGACCGCGTTCGCGAGGGCGGCGAAGACCAGGCAGACCTTCAGCGCGAGCACGGGACTCGCGATGAGCTCGTTGATGCGAGTGACAAACATCAGCAAGCCGGTCGGAACGAGAAGGAGCAGGCTTGCGGCCGCCCAAGGCAGGATGTGCCGGGCGAGCCGGCGCACGGAGATGTCGCGGGAAAGCCCGAGCAGCCGAAGGTCGAGCATGATGACGGACCCGACCAGCACGACGACGCTCGCCAGGTGTACGACGCTCGCCGCGAGGTAGAACGCGCTAGATGCGCTGCTCAATCCAGCCTTTGACCGACTCCAGGGCCGCCGCAAGCCTGGCGGGATCGCTGCCGCCGGCCTGCGCCATGTCGGGGCGCCCTCCGCCCTTGCCGCCCACCTGCTGCGCGACGAAATTGACGAGCTCACCCGCCTTCACCTTGCCGGTGAGGTCGGCGGTCACGCCCGCGATCAGCGCGACTTTGCCGTCCGTCACCGCGCCGAGCACGATGGCCGCGCTTTTCAGGCGCCCTTTCAGCTGGTCGATCGCCTCGCGCAGGCTCTTCGCGTCCGCGCCATCGACCGCGGCGGCGAGCACCTTGGCGCCCTTCACCTCGACCGCCTGGGACGCGAGATCCGTGCCCTGGCCGGAGGCGAGCCTCGAGCGCAGCTTCGAGATCTCCTTTTCCAGCGCCTTCTTCTCTTCAAGCAGCGTGGTGACCGCCTTCTCGACGCCGCCGCCGGGCTGCGCGTGCAGGTGGCGCGCGACCTGATAGAACTCTCCGAGCTCGGTGTCCACCCTGGCGATCGCATTCGTGCCCGTGGTCGCCTCGATGCGCCGCACGCCGGCTGCCACGCCGCTTTGCGAATAGATCCTGAAAAGCCCGATGTCGCCGGTGCGCTTGACGTGCGTGCCGCCGCAGAACTCGCGCGAGGAGCCGATGTCGAGCACACGCACCTCGTCGCCGTACTTCTCGCCGAACAGCATCGTCGCGCCGGACTTCTTCGCATCCTCGATCGGCATGACGCGCGCGCGGGTGTCCGTGTTGGCGAGGATCTCCAGGTTCACGCGCGCCTCGACCTGCCGGATCTCGGCGGGACTCAGCGGCTTGTCATGCGCAAAGTCGAAGCGCGTTTTCTCCGCGTCGACGAGCGAGCCCCTTTGCGCGACGTGGGCGCCCAGAACCTCGCGCAGCGCCTTGTGCATCAGATGCGTCACCGAGTGGTTGCGCATGGTGCTCTGGCGCAGCGCCTCGTTCACCTTGGCTTCCACGCGATCGCCGACTTTTAGCGTGCCGCTCTTCAGCGTGCCGTGGTGGCCGAAAACGTCGGGCTGGATCTTCTGCGTGTCGTCGACGACGAAAGTGCCGCCCGAGCCGACGATCTCGCCGCGATCGCCGACCTGGCCGCCCGATTCGGCGTAGAAAGGCGTCTGGTCAAGGACGACCGCCCCGATCTCGCCGCTCCTGAGCGCCTGCACCTGCGCCCCCTCGCGATAGAGCGCCACCACTTTCGAGGAGACGCCGAGCGTGTCGTAGCCGCGGAACTCCGTCCTGCCGCCCGCGTATTCGAGGCCGGCGGCGGAGACGAACTTGCTCGCCGCACGCGCGCGCTCGCGCTGCGCGTCCATCGCGGCCTCGAAGCCCGCCAGATCGAGGTTCACGCCCCTCTCCCGGCAGATATCCGCGGTGAGGTCGACCGGGAAGCCGAAGGTGTCGTAAAGCCGGAAGACGGTTTCGCCATCGAGGAGCTTCTCCCCGGAGGCGAGCGCGCCTTCGAGCACGCTCATGCCGTTCTCGAGCGTCTCGGCGAAGCGCTCCTCTTCCTGCTTGAGCACTTGCACGGTGCGCTCTTTTGCGCTTCTCAGCTCCGGGTAGGCATCGCCCATCGCCTTGTCGAGATCGCCGACGAGCCGGTGGAAGAAGGGCTGCTTCTGCCCGAGCTTGTAGCCGTGCCGGATGGCGCGCCGGATGATCCGGCGCAGCACGTAGCCGCGCCCTTCGTTGCCCGGGATGACGCCGTCGACGATGAGGAAGGAGCAGGCGCGGATGTGGTCCGCGATCACGTTGAGCGACGGGTTCTTCAGCTCTTTCTGATGCGTTTCCCGCGCCGCCGCCTTGATCAGATCCTGGAAGAGATCGATCTCGTAGTTCGAATGCACGTGCTGCAGCACCGCCGCGATGCGCTCCAGGCCCATGCCCGTATCGACGCAGGGCTTGGGCAGCGGCGTCATCACGCCCTTGTCATCCCGGTTGTACTGCATGAAGACGAGGTTCCAGATCTCTATGTAGCGGTCGCCCTCGGCATCCGCCGATCCGGGCGGGCCGCCCGCGATGCCGGGGCCGTGGTCGTAGAAGATCTCGCTGCACGGCCCGCACGGGCCGGTGTCGGCCATCTGCCAGAAATTGTCCGACTGGAATTTCGCGCCGCCCGGCTTGTCGCCGATGCGCACGCAGCGCTCCTTAGGAACGCCGATGTCCTTCGTCCAGAGGTCGTAGGCTTCGTCGTCGGTCTCGTAGACCGTGGTCCACAGGCGCTCGGGCGGCAGCTTGTAGACCTTGGTCAGCAATTCCCAGGCGAAGCGGATCGCGTCCTTCTTGAAATAGTCGCCGAAGCTGAAGTTGCCGAGCATCTCGAAGAAGGTGTGATGGCGCGCGGTGTAGCCGACGTTCTCCAGGTCGTTGTGCTTGCCGCCCGCTCGCACGCATCGCTGCGAGGTGGTCGCGCGGTGGTAGGCGCGCTTCTCCTTGCCGAGGAACACGTCCTTGAACTGGACCATCCCCGAGTTGACGAAAAGGAGCGTCGGATCGTTCGCGGGCACGAGCGAGCTCGAGGCCACGATGGCGTGGCCCTTGGACTTGAAGTACTCGAGGAAGCTCGAGCGGATCTCGGAACTTTTCATGGCCTTCCATTTTAAGCGAGCGGGAGCCGCCGAGGCGCTCCCGCTACAATTCCGCCGCCATGGCACCGCGCATCTTCGTCAGCATCGCCTCCTATCGGGATACCGAGTGCCAGTGGACCGTGAAGAGCCTTTTCGAGAGGGCGCGCCATCCCGAGCGGGTATTCGCGGGCATCTGCTGGCAGTTCATCGCCGAGGAGGATGCCGACTGCTTCACCGTCCGTACCCGGCCCGACCAATGCCGCGTCATCGAGGTGGATGCGCGCCAGAGCCGCGGCGTGTGCTGGGCGCGCTCGCGCATCCAGCGCGAGCTCTGGGCGGGCGAGGAGTATTTCCTGCAGATCGACGCGCATTCCCGCTTCGTGCAGGACTGGGACGAGATCTTCCTCGAGATGCTCGCCGCCTGCGGCACGCCGCGCGCGGTGCTGAGCGCGTATCCCGCGAGCTATACGCCGCCCGACCAGCTCGGCCAGGACGTGGTGACGATCATCTCGGCCAAGGAGTTCGACGATCGCGGCCTGCTCGCCTTCGGCTCGCACGGCACGCCGCTGGCCAAGGCGCCCGACAAGCCCGTGCCGACGCCTTTCATCGGCGCGGGCCTGCTCTTCGGGCCCTCCGACATGGTGCGCGAGGTGCCTTACGACCCGTACATCTACTTCACCGGCGAGGAAATCACGCTCGCGGCGCGCCTGTGGACGAGCGGCTGGGACATCTTCGCGCCGAACCGGGTCACCGTCTATCACGAGTACAGCGAGCGACCGAACAAGCGCCGCCACTGGCACGATCACAAGCTCTGGAGCGAGCTGAGCGACCGCGCGGTGCACCGCGTGCGGCATCTGCTCGACGGCGAGGCGACCAAGGATGCCGAGGCGCTGCGGGACATCGACCAGTACGGCCTGGGCTCGCGCCGCAGCTTTGCCGACTACCAGACCTTCGCCGGCGTCGACTTCCGCCGCAAGCTGATCGGCGGCAAGTCGCCGGACGAAATCATCGCCGCGCTGCCGCCCGCCGATCGCAGCAAGCGCGCCAAGGCGCGCTTCACCGAGATCTGGCGCACCAACGCCTGGGGCAGCGCCGAGACGCGCAGCGGCCCCGGCTCCACGCTCGCGCAGACCGAGCACCTGCGCGCGCGGCTCAAGGACGCGCTTGGCCGCTTGGACATCCAGGTGCTCGTCGACGCGGGATGCGGCGATCTCAATTGGGCCAGCAAGCTGAGCGAGGGGCTGCGCCTGTATCTCGGCTTCGACATCGTCGACGAAATCGTGGCGGGGCTGCGGCAGAAATTCAGCGAGCGCAAGAATCATTTCTTCAACGCCGCCGACGTCGCCCACCATGTGCTGCCCGCAGCAGACGCGATTCTTTGCCGCGACGTGCTAACCCACTTGCCGCACGCCATCGTCGCTGATGCGCTCGCCAACTTCCGCAAGAGCGGCTCGCGCTATCTCATCGCCACCACGTTCTCGCGCGGGCGCAACGATCCGGTGCGGCTCGGCGGCTGGCAGGCACTCGATCTTTGCGCTGCGCCCTTCAATCTTCCGACCCCTCGGCTCCTTATTCCGGAAGGCCCCGTGGTCGCGGGCAAATCCCTGGGGGTCTGGGCGCTCGACAGCGTGTAGGGTGAATTAGCCCCCCTGTTGACAGAGTTTGACCCCGGGGAAGCTCCGCCTATAACTTTAGTCGTCTGGTGGCCTATCCCGGCGGCTATTATTCTTCGCCCGCTCAATGAGTTAATTGTCACGAGCGGGTAAAAACGATAAAGCCTCTTCTGTCATGGGGACCGCGACACGCAAGTGCCTGGGCGAGCAGCCCGCGCGCGTGCGTGCGCTTTTAGATGGCGCAATCGGAAGACAACAGCAACGGCAACGGCAACGGGCCGCAGCAGCACAACGACGCTCAGAACCTCGATGATCTGACGTCGCTTCAGCACGCGCCGAAGTCGCTCGATGGCGATGCGCGCGACGGCGCGCCGGCGGAGCACCACGGAGAAGGCGGCGGCGAAGACCCGAGCCTCGTCCAAAGCGGGCAGGACGATCGCTCGATCCGCGAGAACGTCGCACAAGGCGCGGGTTTCGCGCGCAATCCCGAAGTCAAAGGCGATGTGCCGGGCCCGCAGAGCAGCCTCCCGCCCGAAGAGCACAAACCGGATCAAGAAGGCCAGGGCGTGCCGGAGCCGGATTCAAGGTCGACCCCCGTCGACGCGCCGCGAGCTGAAGAACAGCACTCGCAGGGACAAAACGAGGATCGCGGTCCGGAACAGGCGCCGACGCCGGAGCCCGAGCATGCGGGCGCTGGCAGCCCGCCCCCGGCTCCGACACCCGAGCCGACGCAACCGCCCCAGGTAACGCAGCCGGCGCTTACGCCGCAGCCAACGACGACGCCGGAACCGACGACCACCCCGATTCCGACCACGACGCTGGCGCCGACTACGACTCCAGCGGTCACAAGCACACCGCAGCCCACGGGCACGCCCGAACCCACCACGACTCCTGAGCCGACCACGACGCCGGAAGCGACGACGACTCCCGAGCCCACGACGACTCCGGAACCGACCACGACTCCGGAAGCAACGACGACGCCTGAGCCCACGACGACTCCGGAACCGACCACGACTCCTGAGCTCACGACGACTCCGGAACCGACGACCACGCCCGAGCCGACCACGACTCCTGAGCCCACGACGACTCCTGAGCCCACGACGACTCCAGAGCCCACGACGACTCCGGAACCGACGACCACGCCTGAGCCCACGACGACTCCCGAGCCGACTACCACGCCGGAAGCAACGACGACTCCTGAGCCGACGACAACGCCTGAGCCCACGACGACTCCGGAACCGACGACCACGCCCGAGCCGACCACGACTCCGGAACCGACGACCACGCCCGAGCCGACGACGACGCCCGAGCCCACGACGACGCCCGAGCCCACGACGACTCCTGAGGCGACAACGACTCCGGAACCGACGACCACGCCCGAGCCGACGACGACTCCTGAGGCA
>Ga0310810_10010425_pt1 | contig 10815 bp, 5 predicted proteins | sample NCmetagenome_FD_207641 | JGI IMG/M metagenome (GOLD analysis project Ga0310810, IMG submission 207641) | Soil microbial communities from experimental microcosm in Duke University, North Carolina, United States - NC | ecosystem: Engineered > Artificial ecosystem > Soil microcosm > Unclassified ... | reverse complement strand
GATCGCGTTTCAGGCGGGGGACGGCTTCAGATGGGACGTCCACGTCGTCGCGGCCGCGCCAGGGTCGAAGCCATTCAAGATCACCCGCGACGCCAAGGTTCTGAAAGGGATCACCTGGCTGCCCGACAGCAGCGGGGTGCTGTATGCGTCCGCCCGCGGCAGCACCTTTCCGTACTTGCCGCCGATGGCGCTGTGGGAGGCGCGCCTCGACGGCCGGCAGCGTCAAGTGACGACCGCGGAAGCATCGTACGAGCAGCCGGATCTGTATCCGAGCGGCCTCCTCTCGGTGACCCGCGTGCGGATGCGGTATGACATCTGGGAGTACCCCTTCGACGGCAACGCCGCCGGAACGGAACGCGGGCGGCAGCTGACGCGCCAGACCGGCCAGGTCGCCACGCCGACGCCGTCCCCCGACGGCACCAGCGTGGCCTACCTCTCCGACAACGGCGATCACGCAAATGTGTGGGTCACGTCGCGCACAGGATCGGAACGGCAGCTGACGTTCGAGCACGATCCTGACGTCGCCATCGGCGTGCCGGCCTGGTCGCCCGACGGTGCGTGGATCGCGTACCTGTCGTCGAAAGGCAATGACGGACTGGTATTCGGTGTGTGGCTCGTCAGGCCCGACGCCAGCGACAATCACCAGATCCTGGCCAAGGGGCTGAGCCCGACGTGGTCGGCCGACGGCAAATGGATCTACTACGTCGAGTCGGCCAACGCCAGCATCAAGAGAATATCGCCGGCCGGCGGTACGCCCGAGATCGTACGCGCCGAACCGGCGCGGAACATCATTGGCGTGGATGGCTCCACGGTGTACTACGTCGTCGATCGCGCGCTCACCGACGGGCGGCAGGAGTTCGAGATCAACGCCGCGCCGCTCGGCGCGGGGCCGCCGCGAGTGCTGTTCACGATTCCGGGCTCGCGCGTCCCCGCCTGGCAGCTCGTCAATCCGTCGCTGTCCCCCGACGGCAAATGGCTCGCGATGCCGCTCACCGACGGACTGACGACCAACGTCTGGGCGTTCTCCACGGTCGACGGGCGCCCGAACCAGGTGACGGACTTCGGCCTGCGCCCGACCTTCATCCCTCGCCGCGTCGCGTGGTCGGCCGACGGGCGCTCGATTCTGGCCGCGATCGGCGAGGGCGACGCCGACATCGTCCTTCTCGACGGATTGCTCGAGACCCGGATCCGATAAGCGGCCAGGCGGATCACCGGAGCGCCTGCGTGAACACGAACCGCGCGACCTGACGCCCCACGCGCGCGCCGGATTCGTCCGACGTGCGAAAGTGAATGCCCGAGTAGATGCGTGCGTTGATGACTTCGTCCACGCCTTCGCTGAACGTCGTCCACTGGCGCGCGAAGCCCGGATTGGTGGGACTGGTTGCGACGATGGCGATGCCGGGATTGTCGCCGAACAGAAACGCCAGCATCGTCGCCATCGCGCTGCTGTTGGTGGTGTGGCCGGAGAGGTACTCGGGATGCGGCGGCGTCGGGAACAACGGCGTCCAGGCAGGATCGGCGACGGTCGCGTCGTTGCCATCGAGCTGGCCGCTGCGAATCGCGGCCTGTGGCCGCCAGAAGTTGAAGGTGTACTTCGCGTCCCAGCAGGCGATGGACGCGTCGGACGCCGCGAGATACATCAGGGCGAGAACGTAGGCGCTTTCCGAGAGATCGAGACCGCGCGCGTCGATCACGCCGCGGGCGGCGCTGTTCCAGATGGCGGACGGGGTTCCCAGCCAGAATCGCGCGATCTCCGTCTGTTCGGCCGTTCGCGTCGCGCTCACATTGGCGCCGATCTCCTTCACCTCGTTGTAGTCGCGCGCCCAGCGGCCGCTGTCGAGGGACGGAGGACCGTCGGGGCGGAACTGCGCGCCGCTGTTGAGCACCCACGGCGTCACGCTTCCCCATCCGGGCAGCAGGGGCGGTGCGGTCCCAATCGCGACCCATACGCCTGGCGTGCCGGCGCCCGGCGCCGTGTACGCGAACGGCCGCGGCGGCCGACTCGCCGAAGGCGATACCTGGGTCGGCCTCCGTCAGATTTCGCGCGGCCAATGACGCGGCGCGCGCCGCATCGAGCGCCGCGGTCTGCAGCGGAAACAGCGTGACGAGCGCCCGATGCGCCGCGGCTATCGCGGCGGCCTCGGCGGACGCGCCGGCCGGCGCGGGCCCGCCCGTCAAGTAGGCACGGTGTTCACCGGTCGTCCCGTTGACCGCGTCGTGGACCGAGACCTGGACGATCGTCATGCTTCGCGCCTGCGGCACCGGGCCCTGGCCGGCGGTCACCGTCGCGGCCAGCGCAATCCGATTCCACTCCATCACCGCGTTCTCGACCGCAACCGCGCGCACGCTCAGCGAGCAGCCCACGAGGAGCCCCAACGTCGCGGCGCCGATACCGATGCATCTGGACATGCGAACCTCCTGGTTCCGAGCTTAGGAACCAGGGCGCCCGGAGATCATGAGGAATGCATGGGGATTTCATGGTTCTTGCGCCCGCGGCGCGGGGCCTCCACAAGTAGACTTTCTACACAATCTTGTGTAGCCTGCCTGCATAATGACGCAGAAGGCCCCGAACCGCATCGACCTGCTCCGCGGCACGCTCGATCTCCTGATCATGCGGACGCTCCTGCCCGGGCCGAGCCACGGCCACGCGATCGCGAAGCACATCCAACGGACCTCCGAAGAGCTGCTGCAGGTCGAGACCGGGTCGCTCTACCCGGCGCTCTATCGCCTCGAGGCCAGAGGCTGGATCGCCGCGTCGTGGGAGCTGTCGGACAAGGGCAAGCGGGCGCGCTACTACCGAATCACGCCGAAGGGGCGCAAGCAGCTGGCGGCCGAACACGCAAAATGGGACGCGTTCGTGCGCGCCATGGGGCTGCTCCTGAACCCCGCCAGTGAGGACGTGCCATGAACCTCTTTCGCAAGCTGTGGTGGTGGCTGCAGCGCCGGCGCCGGGAGGAGCAGCTCCAGGAGGAGCTGCAGTTCCATCTGGCGGTGGAGGCGGCTGAGCGCCGCGACGCGGGCCTGTCGTCAGAGGAGGCGGCGCGCGCGGCCCGCCGCGACCTCGGCAACGTGGCGGTGGTGCGGGAAGACGCACGCACGCTCTGGTCGTGGATGCTGATCGAGCAGCTGGCGCAGGACGTCCGCTACGGCCTTCGCGGCATGGTCAGGAACCGCATGTTCGCGGGGCTGGCGGCGCTGTCGCTCGCGCTGGGGATCGGCGCCAACACCGCGATCTACAGCTTCATGGACGCGATCCTGCTGCGCTCCCTGCCGGTCGCCGATCCCTCGTCGCTGGTTGTCGTGAAGTGGCACAGCCGGCCGATGCCCAACCGCAACGACTTCGTGATGCACGGCGGCGACGGCCGTACTGACGGCGATGCCTCGGGAGTCACCGGCGCAATCTTCCCGTTTACCGCGTTCGAGCGTCTGCGCGACGCATCGGCGCCTGTGCTGGCGAGCCTGTTCGCCCATAAAACCGCCGGCCGGGTGAACCTGATCGTCGAGGGCGAGGCCGAACTGGCGCAGGGGGAATACGTGTCCGGCGATTTCTTCCGCGGTCTAGCCGTCGTAGCGGCCGCGGGCCGTCTGATCCAGCCAGACGACGACCGCCGCGGCGCCGCGCCGGTGGCGGTATTGAGCGCCGCGTTCAGCCGGCGCCGCTTCGGCGATGCCCAAGCCGCCGTGGGGCAGAGCGTCCTGATCAACAGCGTTCCGTTCACGGTGATTGGCGTTGCTCCGCCGGAGTTCTCCGGCGTCGATCCGGCCGCGGCTCCGCAGGTGTACTTCCCGATCCGCAACACCAGCTTCATCCTGCAGCAGATGGGCGAACAGGCGTTCGTCAACGAGAACTTCTACTGGGTCGAGATGATGGGCCGGCTCCGGCCGGGCATCGACCAGGCGCACGCAGAGGCGGCGCTCGCGGGACCGTTCGGGCAGTGGGTCTCCGCGACGGCGGCGAACGATCGGGAGCGCGCCAACCTTCCGGCCTTGCGTCTGGACGAGGGCGCGGCCGGGCTCGACAGCCTGCGGCGCCAGTATTCGAAGCCGCTCTATGTGCTGCTCGCGATGGTCGGCTTGATCCTGGCGATCGCGTGCGCGAATACCGCCAACCTGCTGCTCGCGCGTTCCGCTGCGCGCACCCGCGAAATCGCCGTGCGGCTGAGCCTCGGGGCCGGCCGCGGGCGCGTCGTCCGCCAACTGCTCACGGAAAGCGTGCTGCTGGCGACGCTCGGTGGCGCTCTCGGGATACTCATCGGCGCCGCGGGGATGCGGGCGCTGACCCGGTTACTGGCGAACGGGCAGGATGGGTTCACGCTCCACGCGGAGCTGAATGGACGGGTGCTGCTCGCGACGCTGGTGTTGTCGGTGCTCTGCGGCATGCTGTTCGGCCTGACGCCCGCGCTGCAGGCGACGCGCCCGGCGCTGACGCCGGGCCTCAGAGATCGATCGATCGGCGCGTCGGGCGTGCGCCTGCGGACGGCGCGTCCGAGCCTGATCCAGGTGCTGATCGTGGCGCAGATCGCGACGTCGCTGATCCTGCTGGTGGGGGCAGGCCTGTTCGTGCGCACGCTCTCGAACCTGCAGTCGGTGCCACTCGGGTTCAACCGCGACAACGTGCTGCTGTTCGAGCTCAACGCCCCGCAGGCAGGGCGCGCCGACGCCCGGGCCGCCGAGTTCTATGAAGACGTGCGGCATCGCCTCGCCGGCGTACCCGGCGTTCGTAACGTGACGCTCTCGCACGCGTCGTTGATCAGGGCGGGCCGTTCGCACCCGATCACCGTCGACGGGAAGCCGGTGCCGATGACACGCGTGATGTGGGCCGGACCGGGGTTCTTCGCGACCATGCAGATCCCGATTCTGCGCGGACGCGAGATGGCCGACAGCGATCGCCAGGGAACCCTGCCGGTCGCAGTCGTCAGCGAGCTCTTTGCCGGCAAGGTCTTCGGCAATGCCGACCCGATCGGGCGTCGCATCGAGATCGGCGGCAGCCTGCGGGTCGGCGGGTTGCCCGTCGCGTACGAGATCGTCGGGGTTGCGGCCAATGCCCGATACGGCGGGCTCAAGGGTGACACGCCGCCGGTCGTCTACGTGTCGTACGCGCAGGTGCCGCCGGCGCAGCTGCGGCAGATGACCTACGCCATGCGGACCGACAGCGATCCGCTGCGCTACGGCGCCATCGTCCGCCAGATCGTCCACGAGGCGGACGGGCGCGTGCCGGTGACGAACCTGAAGACGCAGGCCGCCGACATCGATCAGACGATCAACCAGGAGATCGTCTTCGCGCGGCTGTGCAGCGCGTTCGCAATCCTCGCGCTGACGATTGCCTGCGTAGGTCTTTACGCCACGATGGCGTACGCAGTGGCACGCCGTACGAGCGAGATCGGCGTTCGCCTGGCGCTCGGCGCCGGACGCGGCGCCGTGACCTGGATGATCCTGCGCGACGTCTGCGTGCTCGCCGGCGTCGGTCTGGCGATCGGCGCGTCAGTCGCGCTGGCCGCGTCGCGCTTGATCGAGTCGTTCCTGTTCCGGACGAAACCAAACGATCCCCGTGCGGTGGCGCTGGCCGCGTCGATTCTGCTGCTGGCGGCGCTGGCAGCCGGCTACGGGCCGGCGCGCCGGGCATCGCGGGTCGATCCGCTGAGCGCCCTGCGGCACGAGTAAGACCGCCGCTCCCGAACGAGGTTCCCTGCGCCTGTCACGCGCGCCGCGATGTTGTCGCCGCGCCGAAGATGGCCGCGCCTCACGCGGGCGTGGGCACTTTCTCTGCCTTCTCGTTTTCCTTCTCGGCGGTAGCCAGCCGCGGCCGCGCCGCCAGCAGCGCTTCGATTGCGTCGGCAAGGTGCGCCTCGCCGATGTGATGATCGCCGCGCTCGACGCGCAGCTGGTGGGCCTTCATCAGCACGTCGACCGCGCGGAACCCCTCGGGCGCCTCGAACTTGTAGCAGGCGAGCTCGATCTTCAAGCCGTTCGGATCGTGCAGGTAGATCGAATCCATGAAGCCGCGATCGCGCTGGATGAAGTCGATGCCGCGCGCCTGCAGGCGCGCCGGCGCCTGCTGGAACGTCGCGCGCGAGACGTTGAACGCGATGTGCTCGACGCAGCCAATCTCGCGCGGCGCATGCCGCCGCGCGTCGTCGCGCGCCTCGTTCGTGAACACGGTCAGGAGGCGGCCGTCGCCGGGATCGAAATAGAGGTGGTTTTCATCCGGCTTGCCAAGGTTCGGCTGTTCCATCACGAACGGCATGCCGAGCGCGCCCTGCCAGAAATCGATGGCGCTCGTCCTGGTCGATCCGACGAGCGTGATGTGGTGGACGCCCTGCACCTGCATCTTCTTCATTGGCGGATTCTGCCCTGAACGCGACGGCCGCACAACTCTCCGAGCTCTACCGCCGGCACCGTCGCCGACGTGTGTCGCCCGATACCGAGAGCGGCAAATCCCGGAGTCCGCACGGCCTGCCGTGGCTGCTTCCCTGAAGCCGGCAGAGACCCGGAGCCCGAAAAGTATTGGAAATCCGGAAGATCTCGCGATCGGACAGATAGGATCCTCGCGGGTTCTCAGCTTGCATGAAGCCTGCGACTTCGCCAGCCGCGCCCACCCAGGCGTCGCGTTCGCCCTTGTCCGTTGCACTCCTCGCGGCCGCCGCCGCGGTCGTTTTCGTGAGCCCCGCGTTTACTCAGCGTTCTCCCCACGCATCGCGCGGCATCGAGATCGTCGATGGCCACGAAGCCGCGGCGGGTGAGGTGATTGCCCGGTTCGCGGGTGGATATCCCGCCGACCTCACCGCGCTCGTCGACGCATCGGCAGCCGTGCCCCTGCCGCGGCGCGCGGCCTACCACGTTCGTTCCCGCAGTAAGGGAACTGCGGAGCTGCTCGCGATCCTCGCGCCTCGCGGTGATGTCCTCTACGTCGAACCGAACTACCTGATTCGCGCCACGGTCCTTCCCGACGATCCGCTCTTTTCGGCCCAGTGGTTTCTCGAAAACCCGTCGATAGCTAGATCGAGCATCCAGGTGGCCGCGGCGTGGGACATCACGACCGGCTCGCGCGCGCACGTCGTCGGCCTCGTCGATACGGGCATCGACCACACGCATCCCGATCTCGTCGACAACCTCTGGACCGCGCCGTCCGCGTACACCTTGAATATTGACGGCGGTTCCCTCACGTGCCCCGCCGGCGCACACGGGTTCGATGCGTATGCCGCCAGCTGCAGCCCGTTCGACGGCAACGGGCATGGCACCGGCATGGCCGGTGTCATCGGTGCCACCGGCAACAACGGACTCGGGACCGCCGGCATCAACTGGCAGACCAGCATCATGGATCTCCGGTTTCTGGGTCCCGACGGCACGGGCTTCGTCAGCGACGCCATCAAGGCAATCGACGCCGGCCTGCAGTTGAAGCAGATGTTCGGCGCCGCGGCCGACGTGCGCGTGCTCTCGAACAGCTGGACGGTGACTGGCCTCTCGCAGGCGCTATCCGACGAACTCGCCAACACGTCCAGCGCCGACGTGCTCGTCGTCGCCGCGGCGGGCAACTACAGTGAGGACGACGACACCACGCCGAGATCGCCAGCGTCCCTGAGTACCTCCAACCTCATCACGGTGGCAGCCACGACGGAAGCCGACAGCCTGTCGTCCTACTCGAATTGGGGAGCGACCACGGTCGATGTCGGCGCGCCGGGTGACAACATCCAGACAACGTGGGCGGGCGGTACCTACGTGCTGGTCACCGGCACGTCCCCGGCGGCCGCCATCGTGTCTGGAATCGCCGCGCTCGTCCTCTCCGCGTGCGATCTCGATACGCCTGCGCTGAAGGACACGATTCTGCGGTCGGTCGACGCCGTCCCGGCGCTCGCCGGCATGACGGTCACCGGCGGCCGCGTCAATGCCGCCACGGCCGTGCGGCAGTGTGCCGGCGGCAACCAGGCCCCCTTCGTGACGGTAAGCAGTCCCGCCGATCAGAGCATCTTCACCGCGCCCGCCACCATCACGATTACGGCGGACGCGAGCGACGCCGACGGTTTCGTGACGAGGGTCGACTTCTATGCCAACGGCGCGTTCCTGGCGTCGGACACCACGGCGCCGTACTCGATCGTGTCGAGCAACGTCGCCGCCGGAACCTACGAGCTCTCGGCGATTGCGATCGACAATCAGGGTGCCACGGCGGCCGCGGCGTCAGTGCACGTTACCGTCGGTCCAGCTCCGGCCTGGCAACCGCCGGGACGTGGGTACGCCTTGCACGCGCCGCCCAGACCGTCACCGCATCACTCTCCGCCGCCGCCAGCACCCGGACCGCCGTGGGCCCGATTACAGTGAGGCTGGCGAAGCGGCAGAACCGGCCGGCGTTGTACAATTGACGCTTACTCTTCGGCCGGTTCTCCGTTCCCATGGCCTTCTCTGTTTTTCACCCCCTCGTCCGTGAGTGGTTCAGCGCCGAGGTCGGCCAACCGACGCCGGCGCAGCTGCGCGTGTGGGAGTCCGTCGCGGCCGGCCGGCATACGCTGATCGCCGCGCCCACCGGCTCGGGCAAGACGCTGGCGGCGTTCCTCACGGCGATCAACGGCCTTCTCGTCGACAGCCAGACGGCGCCGCTGCCGGACGCAGTGCGCATCGTCTACGTATCGCCGCTGAAGGCGCTCAGCGCCGACATTCACAGGAATCTGGCGGCACCGCGTGCGGCGATTCAGCGTCTGGCGGAAGATGCCGGGCTGCACGCGCCGCGAATCACGGCGGCCGTCCGCACCGGTGACACGACGCAGGGCGAGCGCGCGGCCATGCTGCGGACGCCGCCGCATATCCTGGTCACGACACCCGAGTCGCTGTATCTCCTCCTCACCTCGGAACGCAGCCGCGAGATGCTCCGCACGGTGCAGACGGTGATCGTGGACGAGATCCACGCCGTCATCGGCACTCGTCGCGGCGCGCACCTGGCGCTGACGCTCGAACGGCTCGCCGCCGTGGCCGATCGGCCGTTTCAGCGCATCGGGCTCTCCGCGACGCAAACGCCCATCGAGGAGGTTGCAGGATTCCTCACTGCCGGGCATGCCGCCGACTGCACCGTCGTCAATGCGGGCCACCGGCGGCAGATGGACCTCGACGTGGAGCTGCCTCGCTCATCACTCGACGCGGTGATGTCGCACGAAGTCTGGGAGGAGTACTACGACCGGCTCACGGCGCTCGTCGCGGCGCACCGGACGACGTTGATTTTCGTGAATACGCGGCGCCTGGCCGAACGGGTGGCGCGGCATCTGAGCGATCGGCTGGGCGAAGCCGCGGTGACCGCGCACCACGGCAGCCTGTCGAAGGAGAAGCGGCTCGACGCCGAAACCCGTCTGAAATCGGGAGCGCTCAAAGCCCTGGTGGCGACCGCGTCGCTGGAGCTCGGGATCGACATCGGGCACGTCGATCTCGTCTGCCAGATTGGATCGCCGCACCGCATCAACACGCTGCTGCAGCGTGCCGGCCGCTCGGGGCACACGATCGACGGAATCCCGAAGGGCCGGCTGTTCCCGGTGTCGCGGGACGATCTCGTCGAATGCGCCGCGCTGTTGCGGGCGGTCCGGTCCGGCGCTCTCGACGCGATCGTGACGCACGATGCGCCGCTCGACGTGCTGGCGCAGCAGATCGTCGCCGAATCCGCGTGCCGCGACTACGGCGAGGACGATCTCTTCGAACTGGTGACGCGCGCGTGGCCTTACCGGGCGCTCGATCGCGGCACCTTCGATAGCGTCCTGCGGATGACGGCGGAAGGTTTCGCGACGCGCCGCGGCCGGCGCGCGGCGCTGATCCACCGCGACGAAGTCAACGCGACGGTTCGCGGGCGGCGTGGCGCGCGGCTGCTCGCGCAGACTTCCGGCGGCGCGATTCCCGAGGTCGCCGACTACCGCGTCGTCCTCGATCCGGACGACACCTTCATCGGCACGCTGAATGAGGATTTCGCGATCGAGAGCGCGGCGGGCGACGTCTTCCAGCTCGGCAACTCGTCCTGGCTGATCCTGCAGGTTGCCGGCGGCGACGTGCGCGTCGCGGACGCGAAGGGCGCGCCGCCAACCATCCCGTTCTGGCTTGGTGAGGCCCCCGCGCGCAGCGACGAGCTCTCCCGTGCCGTCAGCGATCTGCGGGTCGCAGTGGATCGCCGCCTCGAGGATCCCTCGAGTGCATCCGCGATCGAGTGGGTGATGGCGGAAACCGGGATGGCGGAAGATGCCGCGGGCGAGCTCGTGTCGTATCTCGCCGGGGGCCGCCGCGCGCTTGGCGTGATCCCCTCGCAGGAGACGCTCGTGCTCGAGCGGTTCTTCGACGAATCCGGCGGGATGCAGCTGGTGCTGCACGCGCCGTTCGGGAGCCGCATCAACAAGGCGTGGGGCCTCGCGCTGCGCAAGCGGTTCTGCCGCCAGTTCAATTTCGAACTGCAGGCGGCCGCCACCGAGGATGCGCTGATGCTGTCGCTCGGGCCGCAGCACTCGTTCCCGCTCTCGGACGTCTTTCGCTACCTCCACCCCGAGACGACGCGCGACGTCCTCGTACAGGCCTTCCTCGATGCGCCGGTGTTCAAGACCCGCTGGCGCTGGAACACGACCGTCTCGCTCGCGGTGCCGCGGGCGCGCGGGGCGCGCAAAGTCGCGCCGCCGATCCAGCGTATGCTCGCGGACGATCTGATGGCGGCGGTGTTCCCCGACGCCGCCGCCTGCCTGGAAAACATCCCGGGCGATCGGCAGATCCCGGATCATCCGCTCGTCTCACAGGCGGTTCGTGATTGCCTGGAAGAAGCGATGGACTTCGAAGGGCTGCGCGCGGTGCTGGCGCGGATTCACCGGG
>Ga0310810_10010424_pt1 | contig 10817 bp, 7 predicted proteins | sample NCmetagenome_FD_207641 | JGI IMG/M metagenome (GOLD analysis project Ga0310810, IMG submission 207641) | Soil microbial communities from experimental microcosm in Duke University, North Carolina, United States - NC | ecosystem: Engineered > Artificial ecosystem > Soil microcosm > Unclassified ... | reverse complement strand
GCCACGCCCGCCATCTGTACGGTGATCTCGGCCAACTCCTCCGCCGTCGGCATCTCGTGGACCGTGGTGTCGGCGACGAGAATGAATCGACCGCGCGATAGAATGAGTGTCACCCCGACCGGCAATTGCTGCGCCCGCGGGTCCAGCACCTGGCGCACATCGTTCAGGGCGACGGTGTAGTTGCGCGTGACGCCCGTCACCATCGCGTCCGCGTCGCCGGCGGCGAGCATGGAGGCGGCGTAGATGTTTCGGTCGTTGGTCACCATGCGCACGCAGTCGCGATGCAGCACACCCTTGCGCTGCAGCCGCCCGTACAACGCGTCCACATAGGGCGCGGCTTCGGCCGCCGAATGCGGCACCTGTACGCGGAGCGGTTTGTCGGTTTCGGCGCTGAGCTTTTTGATGCGCTCACGGACGATTTCCTCGCGTCCGACTAGGATGGATTGGCCGAGGCCCGAATTCTGAAACGCCGCCGCCGCGCGGATCACCCCTTCCTCTTCGCCTTCGGCAAAGACGACGCGCTTGGGGTTGGCTCGCACGCTCGCGGTAATCGTCTGGAACAGACTCGCCGACGGATCGAGCCGTGCTGAAAGGTGGTTCCGATAGGCATCCAGATCCGCGATCGGCCGTCGCGCAACGCCGCTCTTCATCGCGGCTTCCGCAACTGCCGATGAGACGCGCGCGATCAACCGGGGATCGAACGGCACCGGGATGATGTAATTGGGCCCGTAAGAGGGCCGCGCGCCGCGATAGGCCGCCGCCACCTCGTCCGGTACGTCCTCGCGCGCGAGCTCGGCAAGCGCATTGGCGGCTGCGATCTTCATCTCTTCGTTGATCGTGCGCGCAGCGACATCGAGCGCACCGCGGAAGATGTACGGAAAGCCCAACACGTTGTTGATCTGGTTCGGATAGTCCGAACGTCCCGTAGCGACGATCGCGTCCGAGCGCACTTCGCGCACTTCCTCCGGCGTGATCTCGGGGTCGGGATTGGCCATGGCAAAGATCAGCGGCTTGGGCGCCATGCGTTTGATCATCTCGCGGGTGACAGCGCCCTTTGCCGACAGCCCGACGAAAACGTCCGCCCCGTTCAGCGCGTCTTCAAGGGTGCGCGCGCTCGTGTCCGAGGCATACGCTGTCTTCCACTGGTTCATCCCGGTGGTGCGGCCGCGATAGATCACGCCCTTGGTGTCGCACAGGATGACGTTGCCGCGCGGCAGGCCCATGGCAACCATCAGGTCGAGACAGGCAATGCCCGCCGCGCCTGCCCCGTTCACCACCACTTTGGTGTCCTTGATGCTGCGCCCGGTCAGCTGAAGCGCGTTGATGAGGCCCGCCGCGGTGATGATGGCCGTCCCGTGCTGGTCGTCGTGGAACACCGGAATGTCCATCAGCTCGCGCAGACGCTGCTCTATGATGAAGCAGTCGGGCGCCTTGATGTCTTCGAGATTGATGCCGCCGCAGGTGGGGCCGAGATAACGCACCGCGCCGATGAAGGCGTCCACGTCGGTGGTGTCGACTTCGAGATCGATCGCATCGATGTCGGCGAAGCGCTTGAACAGGACAGCCTTCCCCTCCATCACCGGCTTGGAGGCGAGCGCGCCGAGGTCGCCCAGCCCGAGAATTGCGGTGCCGTTGGAGATGACCGCGACCCGATTGCCGCGCGCGGTGTAGTCATAGGCGAGGTCGGGATTGGCGGCGATGGCGCGCACCGGAACCGCGACGCCGGGCGAATAGGCCAGGCTCAGATCGCGCTGGGTCGCCATCGGCTTGGTGGGGCGGATTTCGAGCTTGCCGGGCTTGGCGCCGGCGTGGAAGGCAAGGGCTTCTTCGTCGGTAAAGGACGGACGATCGGTCGGGCTTGGCATGTCGGGGCGTTTCTCCAGCTTTTCCGTGAGTTTGGGCCGATATCACGCGGCGTTCAATGGCGGGCGTCCCTTGGGGACAAGTGCTGGGCAGCCTACCCGCTCCGGCGATGGCATCTGCTAGGTTCGGCGCATGGCCGAGACCTACGCTCCGGACGAGACCGACAGCGATCGCGCAGTAGGACGCGAGGCTACGGCGCCCGATTCTGCCACGCCGATGATGGCGCAATATCTGGAGATCAAGGCGGCCCACCCCGATTACCTACTGTTCTACCGGATGGGCGATTTCTACGAGCTTTTCTTCGACGACGCTGTCAAGGCCGCTGCCGCCCTCGACATCGCACTCACCAAGCGCGGCAAGCATCTGGGTGACGACATCCCGATGTGCGGGGTGCCGGTGCATGCGGCGGAAGCCTATCTCGAGAAGCTGATCCGCAAGGGCTTCCGCGTCGCCGTTTGCGAGCAGATGGAGGACCCGGCGCTCGCCAAGAAACGGGGCGCCAAATCGCCGGTGAAGCGCGAGGTCATCCGGTTGGTCACCCCGGGCACGCTGACCGAGGAATCGCTGCTCGACGCGCGCACGCCCTCGGTGCTGGCGGCGCTCGGCCGCGCTGGCGGCGACTTCGCGCTCGCCTGGGCCGATATCTCGACGGGGGATTTCGCGGTCGAGCCCGTGACGCGATCCGGGTTGGCGCAGGCGCTGGCGCGCCTGTCGCCGCGCGAGCTGCTGGTGCCCGATGCGCTGCTTGCCGATCAGGAGCTCACGCCCGCACTCAAGGAACTGGGTCCGCGGCTGACGCCGCGCCCCGCTGTGTCATTCGACTCACAAACCGGCGAGCGACTGCTGAAACAGCAATATGGCGTGGCCACGCTGGACGGCCTGGGCACGTTCGGCCGCGCCGAGCTTTCCGCCGCGGGCGCATTGGTCGGCTATCTCGACCTGACGCAAAAGGGAAAACGCCCCAGCCTCAAACTGCTCAAGCGCGACGCCGACTGCGGGCGCATGAGCATCGACGCGGCCACGCGGCGCAATCTTGAATTGACTGAAACGTTGTCGGGCGAGCGCCGCGGCAGCCTGCTTTCGGTGATCGACTTCACGGTGACCGCGGCGGGCGCGCGAGCGCTGCATCAGCGGCTGACCGCGCCGCTAACGGATCCGGCGGCAATCGCGCAGCGGTTGGACGCGATTGGGTTCCTGCTGCAGCGTTCCGCGTTGCGCGACGATCTGCGCGCGAGCCTCAAAGCCGCGCCGGATATCGCGCGCGCGACCGCGCGCCTCACTTTGCAGCGTGGGGGCCCGCGCGATCTCGGCGCCATTCGCGACGGGCTCCTCGCTGCGCGCCGGCTGAGGCGCGCGCTGGGGGAACTCGCCGAAATCCTGCAGCCCGCGCCGGGCGAATTGCTCGAGGCGCAGCGGCATCTTTCGCAAGCGCTCGGCGAGCTCGCGCCATTGTCGGAGAAGCTCGAACAACAGCTCGTCGCCGAGCCGCCGTTCTTCGCGCGCGACGGCGGCTTTATTGCGCCGGGCGCGCACGCAGCCTTGGACGAAGCGCGCTCATTGCGCGACGAATCCCGACGGGTGATCGCCGCGCTGGAAACGCGCTATCGAAGCGAAACCGGAATCGCATCGCTGAAAATCCGGCACAACGCTGTGCTTGGCTATTTCATCGAAGTCACTGCGACCCACGCTGACAAACTCGCCCCACAGGGCGGTCAATTCCGCCATCGGCAGACGGTCGCCTCGGCGGTGCGGTTTTCCAGCGACGAGTTGGCGTCACTGGCGATGAAGATCGCGCAAGCCGCCGACACCGCGCTCGCGATCGAACTCGAACTGTTCGATCGGCTCGTCGACATGGTGCGTGCGTCCTCTGCAGCACTGGCGCGCGTTGCCGATGCGCTCGCGGTCCTCGATGTGGCAGCCGGGCTCGCAACGTTGGCCGAGCAGCGAAATTACGCGCGGCCCCTAATCGACACATCGCTCACTTTTCGCATCGTGCACGGACGCCATCCGGTGGTCGAAGCAGCACTCGTGGCCGAAAACCGCGGCCCGTTCACCGCCAACGGCTGCGATCTTTCGACAGCCGACGCGAATGGCGGACCGGGCCGTCTCTGGCTGGTCACGGGCCCCAACATGGCCGGCAAGTCCACCTTCCTGCGCCAGAACGCGCTCATAGCGATCCTGGCGCAGATGGGATCCTACGTGCCGGCGCAATCGGCCGAGATCGGCGCGGTCGACCGTTTGTTCAGCCGTGTCGGCGCGGCCGACGACCTCGCGCGCGGGCGCTCCACCTTCATGGTGGAGATGGTCGAGACCGCAGCCATCCTTAATCAGGCAGGCGAGCGCTCCCTCGTCATTCTCGACGAGATCGGCCGCGGCACCGCGACGTTCGACGGGCTCGCGATTGCCTGGGCTGTCGTCGAGCATCTAAACGACGTCAACAAATCGCGCGCGCTGTTCGCGACGCACTACCATGAGCTGGTCTCGCTTTGCGAACGGCTCGACGATGTCGCCTGCGCTACGATGCGGGTGAAGGAATGGAAAGACACGGTTGTGTTCCTGCACGAGGTGGCGCCGGGCGCTGCCGATCGCTCCTACGGCATTCAGGTGGCGAAGCTAGCGGGGCTGCCGAAAGCGGTGACGGCGCGCGCGGCCGAAGTGCTGCGCGCGCTCGAAGAGGGCCGCGAAGGCCACAAGCCGCTCGCGCGTATCGACGATCTTCCGCTCTTCGCCGAACGGCTGAAAACGCCCGCACCCGCAGAGCTGCGGACCCATCCGATCGAGGAAGCGCTGAAGAACGCCGATCCCGACGCGCTCACGCCGCGCGGTGCGCTGGAACTGGTGTACGCGCTGAAACGCATGCTTGGGGACCAGGGCAAATGACCCTCTTCCGCTTTTGCGGGACAAGCCTTGCGGCGCTACGCCCAAGTGGGCACCATAGCGGCATATGAGCGACGCCTCGCCGCAAACGCCTCCGCTGAGCCGGCGGAAATTCCTCGTTATCGTCGACCAGACGCCGGAGTGCAAAGTGGCGTTGCGCTTTGCCTCGCGCCGCGCGCAGCACACCGGCGGCATCGTCACACTGCTCTACGTGGTGGCCCCCGCGGATTTCCAGCAATGGGCCGGCGTCGAACGCATGATGCGCGAGGAAGCGCACGAAGAAGCCGAACGCGCGCTGCACGAAGCGGCGAAGACCGTCAACGATATCGTCGGGAGCATGCCGGAACTGGTGATCCGCGACGGCCGCGCAGTGGACGAGATCCGTGAGCTGCTGAAGGAAGACCGCGCCATTTCGATTCTGGTTCTGGCGGCGGGCACCTCCAAGGAGGGCCCCGGTCCGCTCGTCTCGATGATTGCCGATCCGGCTGGCGGCGCCTATTCCATCCCCGTGACCGTCGTGCCGGGCAACCTTACCGACGAACAGGTCGACGCGCTCGCCTGAGCAGGGCATTCTCGCCCTAACAAAATCCAGGTGAGGAAAGATGCGGCTCGACAAGCCCCAAGGGGCGCCCGACGAAACGATCGGCTGGGGCAGCGACATCGCCGCCGAGATGCTGCGCCGCCTCGACATTCCCTTCGTCAGCCTCAATCCGGGTGCGAGTTATCGCGGTCTGCACGACTCGTTGGTGAACCATCTCGGTAACGAGCGTCCGGGGATTCTGCTCTGTCTGCACGAAGATCATTCGGTCGCCATCGCACATGGATATGCGCGCGTTACCGGCGAGCCGATGGCCTGCGTGCTGCACGCCAACGTCGGCCTCCTCCACGGCATGATGGCGATGTTCAACGCCTGGTGTGATCGCGCGCCTATGTTGGTATTGGGCGCCACCGGCCCGCTCGCCAGCGAGAAGCGCCGGCCCTGGATCGACTGGATCCACACTATGCGCGATCAGGCTGCCCTCGTGCGTCCGTTCGTGAAATGGGACGACCAGCCGTCCTCGCCTGATGCGCTCGTGGAATCGCTCGCGCGGGCCTTTCAGCTCACGCGTTCGCATCCGACCGCGCCAGTCTATGTCTGCCTCGATGCGGGTTTGCAGGAAGCGAAGCTCGATGCTGCGCCGGTGTGGCCCGACCTCGCTCGCCTTGGCCCGCCCGCACCGCCGCGTCCCGCGAAGGACGCGCTCGATCAGGCCGCGGCGATTTTTTCCCGCGCCGAACGTCCGGTGATCCTCGCCGGTCGCGGTGCGCGCACGCAGGGAGCCTGGGACGCGCGCATCGCGCTGGCCGAGCGTCTGGGCGCGGTGGTGATGAGCGATCTGAAATCGGGCGCGAAATTCCCGACCGACCATCCCGCCCAAGTCGTGCCGCCATTCAACGCGCTGCCGCGAGGCGCGCGCGAAATCCTGTGCGAAGCCGACGTCATCCTGTCGCTCGATTGGGTCGATTTGGGCGGCGCGCTGAAGCAGGCGGGAGCGGTCGGCAAGGTCACGGCCAAGATCGTCAGCGCCTCGCTCGACTCGCACCTCCACACCGGCGCCGGCATGGAATACCAGGCGCTGCCGCCGTCCGACGTGTTGATGGCGGCCACCCCCGACGCCGTCGTCGACGAATTGGTGCAGGCACTCGGCCCAGGACGGAGATCGCCCTGGACGACGCGCACGCGCGCGAAACCGAAAGAAGCACGTGGCGACACGGTCACGCTCGATCTGATCGCCGCCGCCTTGCGCACCGAATTCAACGATCCGGACAAGGTCACGTTTTCCCTCCTCAACCGTGGCTGGCCGGTGGACGTCTGGCCGCTGCGGCATCCCCTCGCCTATCTCGGCAAGGATGGCGGCGGCGGGTTGGGTTCCGGGCCCGGGCTTTCGGTCGGTGCGGCGGTGGCGCTTGAGCGCATGGGGCGCCACGCCGTGTCGGTGCTGGGCGATGGCGATTTCTGCATGGGTGCAACCGCCATCTGGACCGCTGTCCGGCACCGGCTTCCCATGCTGATCCTGATCGACAACAACCGCTCCTACTTCAACGACGAGCTGCATCAGGAAAACGTCGCCAAGGCACGCGGCCGCGAGGTCGCCAACCGCTGGATCGGCCTGCGCATGGAGGACCCTATGCCCGACATCGCCATGCTTGCCCGCGCCCAAGGCGCTACCGGCATTGGACCCATCACCACAGCCGCCGACGTCGCCTCCGCTTTGGAAGAGGGCGTCGGCGTGCTCAAGCAGGGTGGGGTCGCGGTGATCGATTTCCACGTCGATCCGGGCGAAGAGCGGCAGTCCGCGGCTTCCGTCGGCCAGCGCAAAACCGGCTAAAGTCCAGCAAGTCCCGGTCACACTGCCGTGTACCCCTTTCGTTCCCCTGGCGCGGGAGGCCCATCGGCGCGATATCACGTCCATGTTCATCCAGACCGAAACCACGCCCAATCCGGCGACCCTGAAATTCCTCCCCGGCCGCGAGGTCATGCCGAACGGCACCGTCGACTTCCCGGATGCGGAAGCCGGCCGGCGCTCGCCGCTTGCCCAGCGCCTGTTCGCCATCCCCGAGGTCGAGCGCGTCTTCTTCGGCTCCGACTTCATCACGGTGACCAAGAAGGACGCCAAGGACACTGACTGGCGGCATCTGAAGCCCGCCATCCTCGGCGCCATCATGGAGCACTTCACGCACGGCCTGCCATTGTTCGAAGGTGAGGCGGCGGAGGCAGACGCCGAGCCCGTTTACGAAGGCGAAGAGGCCGAGATCGTCGCCCAGATCAAAGAACTGATCGACACGCGCGTACGCCCGGCTGTGGCGAGCGACGGTGGCGACATCATCTTCAAAGGTTTCGACGGCGGTTCGGGCACTGTGTTCCTGCACCTTCAGGGCTCCTGCTCGGGGTGCCCGTCTTCGACCATCACGCTCAAGAACGGCATTGAGAACATGCTCCGGCATTACGTGCCGGAAGTCTCCGCGGTCGAAGCCGTCTGAAACGGGGTGCGCCTGCTCTGGTTCGGGGTGCTTTCGCCCGCCTTGTGCCGTAAGTTTCCGCTCCCAAACATCGCGGTCGCCCCATGACGGTTTCCGGCAAGCAGCAAAACGGGGGCAGGTCTGCGCCTGGCGCCCAGCCGCCGGCCTCGCGCCCGAATGGCATCCGCAACCACACACCGCACGCTGAACTCGGCTGGTTCGAGCGCTTTGCGCGGCGCACCGCGTTGCTCACAGGTCACCCGGCAGCGTTCTTCGCCGCGTGTGCCGTCGTGGTGGTCTGGCTTGTGACCGGCCCGATCTTCGGCTTCAGCGATACCTGGCAGCTTGTCATCAACACGGGCACCACCATCGTGACGTTCCTGATGGTGTTCCTGATTCAGCAAAGCCAGAACCGCGACACGCTTGCGGTGCAGGTCAAATTGGCCGAGCTGATCATTGCCGTGAAGAAGGCCGACAATACAGTCGCTATCGCTGAGGATCTTTCCGCCCACGATCTTGCGGAGATGCACGCGGAATATTGCCGCAAGGCCGAACAGGCGCTGCACCACCTCGAAACCAAGCACGGCAAGGAGGCGGCGCGCGCGGCGCTCAAGAAAGCCGCCGCGGTTGGGCATGGGCCTCCGCCGCAAGAGCGCCGAGGCGAAACGTGAAATTCTACTCGCAGGTCGGCCAGGACCGCTTTCTGCTGGAGAATTTCTTCCGCGGGCGGCGCAACGGAGTCTTTCTCGACATCGGCGCCTATGACGGCGAGACGCTCTCCAACACGCTGTTCTTCGAAGAGAGCATGGGCTGGACCGGACTGTGCGTCGAGCCGCTGCCTTCCGCCTTTGCCAAACTGAAAGCGCGGCGCAAGGCGGTCTGCGAGAACATCTCGATTGCCGATTTCGAGGGCGAGGCGGAACTCCTCGAAGCCGACGATGTGCACGGCGAGAATGAGCGCATGTTCAGCGGTCTCGTCGCCACCTTCGACGCGCGTCAGGTGCAGCGCATCGAGGCGATGAAGCAGAACCAGAGCCGGCGCGTGGTGAAAGTGACCAAGCTTTCCACGCTGCTCGATAAGCACCGGCTCTATGACATCGACTATTGCTCGATCGACACCGAAGGCGCCGAGCTTGCGATTCTCTCCGATTTCGATGCCGCGCGCGTGCGCATTGGCGTGCTCACAATCGAGAATAACTGGGACGACGATCGCATTCCCAAGCTGATGGCGGGCAAGGGGTACGAATTCGTCGCCAAGCTGGAGCAAGATTACATCTTCCGCCGCCGGGACGTGAAACCGTTGCCGCGCACCACCGTCATCTGCGCGGTGTGGCACGGCGATGAAAAACGCCACGAGCTCATTCGCGGCCACGCCGAAAATCTCGCGCGCCAGACCGCCGCCGTTGACTGCATCTATGTCTTCGACGGCGGCGACGAACCGCCGTCATGGCTGAACGCGCGCGCCGTCATGGCGAAGGAGAAGCTCACCATCTATCAGGCGTGGAACGTCGCCCTCTCGCTCGTCGAGACACCTCTGGTGATGAATCTCAATCTCGACGACCGTCTCGCGCCCGATGCGGTGGAATTGCTGGAAGCGGAGATTCTGAAAAGCCGCGCGGTGGCGGTGGGCGGCGATTGGAAGATTTGCTACTCGCAAGCAGAGACCGACGCGGTCGAGCGCTGCTACCCGGCGCGCTCGGTGCCCTTCGTCGCGGACTGGCCGCCCAAGCCTGGCACGCGTACGCGCCTGGGCTCGGGATTGGGTGAGCGCGGCACGCTCGGCCCCGCCACGATCTGGCGCCTGGATGCGCATATCGGCGTGCCGCGCTATCCCTGGCGACTGCGCGACGGCTCGCTGTTGCGCGGTAGCGCCGATCTTGCCTGGTGGCAGCTCTTGAGCGGCAACCCGAACTATAAGCTCGTGGCCTTGCCGATGATCATCGGCAATTACCACAGCCACCCGTCCGAGCAGGCCGAATTCCGCGAGCCCGACGAACGCCCGCTGCTCTCCACCGTCGGCGTGTCATTGACGTGACGCGACGAGCGGGCCGCGTCCCATCGCGGCCCGCTTGCCGAATGCAATTCTAGCGCGCTGCGAAACGCTGCGAGAATTGGTGCACGATGCCCTCGCTCAGCATGTCGGAGAACATCAGCATGTGAGTGTGGTTCTCGTCGTAAGCGCGGATATCTGCGGCCCAATCCTTTTTCAGTCGAGCGACCGTTTCCTGCGTCGTAAAGCCCAGATGCTTCTGCAGCATGTCGCGCACCGCGCCGCGCTGCCAATCGGGATTGGCGCCACTGAGGAAGGCGGCGATGTCGTCCGCATTGGCCGACCAGCGCCTCTGTTGCGCGGCCACTTGCGCGTCGTTACCAGCCTTTGCAGTCTTGACGACCTCGCTTGCGATCATGATGTGGTCCTTGAGCAGGGCGGTCAGTTTGTTGCCCGCCGCGTCGCCGTAATACGACTTGATCGCCGCGCCGATCTCTTCCTGATTGTGTAAGAGCCGTTGCGCCGCCGCATCCGTATCGGGCAGACCTGCCAAGGCATCGATGATGTAAACCCGAGTCCAGGTGATGTGGTCTTCCCACAGTTTGCGCATGTCCATCATCAGTTGGACGCGCGCTTCGGTCGGGACCACCGCATGTGTCGGAGCACTGGAAGGCGCCCCATAGGATTGCGCGAGGGCAAGAGAGCCCATCAAAACGCTCGCCGCGAGCGCAAGCTTTGTCACGTATTTCATGAAAGCCTCCATTCGAGCCTCTAACTGCAGCTGGGCGTTATGGTTCGAGTGTGGCTCTCGCTCGGAATCACATTCCCAGCCGCGCCTGATTTGGAAACGAAAATCAGCCCTTACGGCTCCTTTGTGCATGCGTGCGGTAGCGGGCGCTCCGCATCCCGAGCCCCCGCTACGTCAAGCTGAGGGGATTGATTCTCTGCCGCCTCCGTACTCTATTCGTTCCGGGAGGGGCGGATGACGCTGGCGCATGTCTACACGGTCGCCTTCGAGGGCATCGAAGCGCGCGAAGTCGACGTGCAGGTCCACATCGCCCAGGGCGGTGCGGGTGGCGTATTCAAC
>Ga0310810_10010422_pt1 | contig 10818 bp, 10 predicted proteins | sample NCmetagenome_FD_207641 | JGI IMG/M metagenome (GOLD analysis project Ga0310810, IMG submission 207641) | Soil microbial communities from experimental microcosm in Duke University, North Carolina, United States - NC | ecosystem: Engineered > Artificial ecosystem > Soil microcosm > Unclassified ... | reverse complement strand
GACGAGCGCGTAGACGCAGCCCTGCGCGATGCCTGCAAGAGTGAGCTGCAGGAACTGACTGAACACGCCCCCTCCCCAACATTTTTGTCATTCCGGGGCGCGCCCTAAAGCGCGTCCACGCGCTATGGGCGCGAGCCCGGAATCCATAACCACCAGCCTACCTTGATCGCACCTATCGTGGTTATGGATTCCGGACAACCGCTCCGCGGTTTCCGGAATGACGCATAGCGGAGCCAAGCGTACCAAGCATTTGCTTTTTGCCAAACGCGCGCCTACCGTTTTCCGCATGAAATCGGTCCGCATCGGCGCCGGCCTCGGCTTTTACGGCGACTCGTGGCGCCCGGTGCGCGCCTCGATCGAGAGCGGCGATGTGAAGTACATCGCCTCGGACCATCTCGCCGAACTCACCCTCGCGATCCTGCAGAAGGACCGCCAGCGCGATCCGAGCGCGGGCTATACGCGCGACGTCGTCCCGATGCTGCTCGAGCTGTGGCCGCTCGCGGCCGACCGCGGCGTGAAGTTCGTCATGAATGCCGGCGGCCTCAACCCGCATGGCGCGCGCGACGCAGTCGCGCGGGCGTTCAAGGAGAAAGGCTACAAGGCGAAGATCGCGGTCGTGACCGGCGACTCGATTTCCGACCGCATCGACGAACTGCAGGCGGGTGGGGAGACGCTTGCGCATCTCGATACCGGCGCCGGCATCGCAACGGTGCGTGACCAGATCGTCTTCGCGAATGCCTATCTCGGCGCGGCGCCGATCGCTGAGGCCCTCGCGCAAGACGCCGATATCGTCATCACCGGGCGCGTCGCCGATGCGGCGCTCTCGCTCGGGCCGATCATGCACGAACTCGGCTGGCGCTGGGACGACTGGGAGAAGCTCGCGCAGGGGCTCACCGTCGGCCACCTGCTCGAATGCTCGGGCCAGGCGACCGGCGGAAACTTTGGCTCGGCCGGCGAATGGGCGAAGGTGCAGAACTTCGTCGGGCTCGGCTATCCGATCGCCGAGGTGAACGAGGACGGGACTGCCGTCGTCACCAAGGCGCCGGGCACCGGCGGGCGCGTGTCGTTCGACACGCTGCGCCAGCAGTTGCTCTACGAGGTGCACAATCCGCACGCCTATTATTCGCCCGATGTCGTGCTCGACATGGGCACGCTCAACTTCGACGACCGCGGCAACGACAGCGTGCGCATCACCGGCGCGGGCGGCGCGAAGCGGCCCGATACGCTGAAGGTCGTCGCCGGCTATCACGACGGCTGGATGGGCACCGGCATGATCGGCTTCTCGTGGCCGGACGCGTATCTCAAGTGCGAGACTGCGGTGAACATCATCAAGGGGCTGATGGACGAGCGGGGCTGGAAGCCGGATGAGGTCAACGCCGAATACATCGGCTACAACTCGCTGCTCGGCGCGAATGCCGATCCCGCGCAGCGCGACAATCTCAACGAATGCTTCATCCGCATGACCATCCGCACGAGCGACAAGCGGATGGCGGACGGCTTCGGCCGGCTGTTCCCCTGGCTCGGACTTTCCGGCCCGCCCTACGTCGGTGGCTTCAAGGGCGTGCAGGGCGCGAAGGAATTGCTCGGGCTGTGGCCGACGCTGGTGCGGCGCGAGGCGATCGAGCCGCGCGTCGCGATCGACGTGGAGGCGGTCGCGTGAAGGTCGGCCTGTGGCGAATCGCGCACGCGAGAAGCGGCGACAAGGCGGACCGCGCCGACATCGGCCTGTTCGCCTACGACGCGCCGACCTACGCGGTGTTGAAGCGCGAGGTGACGCGCGAGCGGCTCGCGGCGCACTTCGCCGATATCTGCAAGGGGCTGGTCGAGATCTGGCCGCTCGATAATCTGCTCGCGATCAAGATCGTGCTCAATGCCGCGCTGCAGGGCGGCGCCGCGCGCTCGCTGCGCATGGACAATCTCGGCAAGTCGGTCGCAGCGCAACTGCTGCGCATGGAGATCGAAGCGCCCGCCGACCTGCCGAGGCTTTCACATCCATCCGCTCGTCCCCGCGAAGGCGGGGACCCAGCGCTACGCAAAGAAAGAACTGGATTCCCGCTTTCGCGGGAATGAGCGGGAGAGTTTCGAGCCTGATGAAATCCAAACCACGCACGGGACGCCGCAACAACGAGAGCAACCGGCGCGAGGCGCTGCTGCGCGTCTCCGCGAAGCTGTTTCGTGAGAAGGGTTTCGACGGCACCAGTATCCGCGACATCTCGAACGCGGCCGGAATGCACTCGGGCAGCCCGTTCTATCACTTCAAGACCAAGCAGGACATTCTGGTCGCCGTGATGGAGCAAGGCCTCGCCGAAGGCCTGCGCAAGACAGAAGAAGTCATGGGGCTCGGCCTCTCGCCCGAGCAGAAACTGGCGCGGCTCATCCGCGCCCAGCTCGGCACCATCCTGGAAGAGGGCAACGACTTCATCCCGGTCCTGCTCTACGACTGGCGCTCGCTCAACGCCGCGAACCGCCGCCGCATCGTCGCGGTGAAGGATCGCTACGACACACTGTGGCAGCAGGTCATCGATGACCTGAAGCGCGCCGGATACATGCCGGGGGACGCGCAGCTCGTGCGCCTGCTCATCCTCGGCGCCGTGAACTGGGCCGGCACGTGGTATCGCCCCGGCGGGCGCCTCTCGCTCGACGCGGTGGCGGAAGGAGCAGCGCGGCTGTTCCTGCAGCGGCAATGAACACACCGCGATCCGCACCGTCGCGCCTCGCGCGCCTGCCGGTCTTCTATGGCTGGATCATTGTCGCGGCCGCATTCATCACAATGGGGATCGGCGTGAACGCGCGCACGGCGTTCTCTCTTCTTCTGCCGCCGATCATCAATGAATTCGGCTGGGATCGCGGCCTCGTCGCCGGTGCGTTCTCGTTCGGCTTCTTCATCTCGGCGTTCTTCGCGCCGTTCGTCGGCCGCCTGATGGACCAGCGGGGGCCGATCATCGTGGTCGAGGTCGGCGTCGTTCTGACCGCGCTCGGACTCGTGCTTGCGGCCTTCGCGCACGAGCCGTGGCACTTCTACGGAACGCTCGGCTTCCTCGTCGCCACCGGCGCGAACTTCCTCGGCTACGGCGTGCAGTCGCAGCTCATTCCGCGCTGGTTCGTGCGGCGGCGCGGCCTCGCCATCGGCATCGCGTTCGCGGGCGTCGGCATCGGGTCGGTCGCGCTCCTGCCCTGGATGCAGGTCATGATCGCGCAGAGCGGCTGGCGCCACGCCTGTCTCGCGCTCGGGATCATCACTGCGGCCGTGCTGATCCCGCTGAACCTTCTGCTGCGCAAGCGCCCCGAGGACATCGGGCTCAACCCCGATGGCGATGCCGCACCCGTGAGCGCGCAAACAGGACGCGCCGCGAACGTCGTCGACGCCGCATGGGCCGCGACGAACTGGACGCTCGCGCGTGCGGCGCGCACCGCGCGCTTCTGGTGGATCGTGCTCGGCTACTTCGGGCTTCTCTATGCGTGGTACGCCGTGCAGGTGCACCAGACGAAGTACCTCGCCGAAATCGGCATCTCGCCGATCGAGGCCGCATGGGCGCTCGGCCTCGTCAGCCTTGCGGGCGTGCCCGGCTCCATCATCTTCGGCCATGTGTCGGACCGCATCGGCCGCGAATGGGCCTGGGCGATCGGGTGTCTCGGTTTCGTGATGTGCTGCGCGCTGCTGATCGCGCTGCAATGGAAGCCGTCGCCCGTGCTGCTCTACGCGATGGTCCTGACGCAGGGATTTCTCGGCTACTCGGCGACGTCGGTGCTTGGCCCGATCGTCGCGGAGATTTTCGAGGGTCCGCATTTCGGCTCGATCTTCGGCACCATCATGCTCGGCGCCGTGATCGGCGGCGCCGTCGGCCCGTGGGTGACCGGGCTGATCTACGACCGCACCGGCAGCTACGATTTCGGTTTCTGGATTGCGCTCGCGCTCAGCATCGTCTCGGCAATTGCGATCTTCATCGCGGCCCCACGCCAGATACGGCTGGTGGCGGGAAGGATGCCGAAAACAGAATGAGCGCCCTGCGGCGCTCATCGTCACAACGGCCTGGATTGGTAGCGGGGGAGGGATTTGAACCCCCGACCTCCGGATTATGATTCCGCTGCTCTAACCAACTGAGCTACCCCGCCGCCAGCACCGTTCCGAAGCGGAACCGAGTGGCTCCAGGCCGGAGCGCGGCGGATATAAGGAGTGGGCCGAAAGGGTGTCAAGGCAAAGCGCTAGAGGGCGATCCAACTTCGTTGAATCGCACTCGTCGCATTTTTTGTTTGGGCATGATCTTGTCCGAAAACCGGTACCCACTTTTCGGGATCATGCCTTACCCCGTCTCGATCTCTCCGGTCACGTCGAACGTCAGGTTGACGCCGCCGATGGTGAAGGTCGCCTTGGCGGGCAGCGCGCCGCCTTTCAGCTTGCCGGCGGCGGCCGCATCGCGCACCGCCTGCTCGATGTCGCGCTGCGCGGTCACGCCGACCTTCTTGAGAAACTTGCGCACGCTCATGTTGAAGGTGTCTTCGTTCATATGAGCCTCCTTATTTGGCGCATGATCTTATCCGAAAACCGGTTCCCACTTTTCGGGATCATGCGCTGCACCTGTTACGCGGCGCCGTTGCCCTTCCCATAACGTATCAACGAGAAATGGCCGAGCGGAGGCATCGGCCGGCGCTCGAGGAAGCGGATGCCCGGCGCACGCGCCTGCCAGGCGGTGAGCCGCTCCCACGGGAATTCCGGACGCCAGCCGAGCCGGCGCGCGATCGGCGCGAAGGCCTGCTCGCTGAGTTTGCGAAACCCGCTTTCCGCCCCGATGTGGTTCACCAGAACGATCTCGCCGCCTGCTTTGAGCACGCGCGCGAACTCATCGAGCGTGGCCTCCGGCTCGGGGACCGCCGTGATGACGTATTGCGCGACGATCACGTCGAACGCGTTGTCCGGAAATGCGAGATGCTTCGCGTCCATCACGGCAAGCGCCTCGACATTGGCGAGTCCGTGCTCGGCGACGCGCTCGGCGGCCTTGCGCAGCATCGGCGCCGAGATGTCGATCCCGACGATGCTGTTCGTGCGCGCGTAATCGGGCAACGAAATCCCGGTGCCGACTCCGACTTCCAGGATGCGCCCGCCGATGCGCTCGGCGGCCGCAATCGAGGCCCGGCGCCCGCGTTCGAACACCTTGCCGAACACGACGTCGTAGACCGGCGCCCAGCGCGCATAGGCCTTCTCGATCGTTGCCCGGTCGAGCGTGTCGGTCATTCGCCCCCTCTAGAGTGTGGGCATGATCTTGTCCGACCTGCCTACGCCCGCCGAAGCATCCGGCCACACGATGAGACCATACCAAGGCTTCGCGCAGGCGGGAAACCGGTATCCACTTTTCGGGATCATGCCCCTCAGGCGTGCGCCGCAATCCTCTCGTGCGAGGCCAGGACAGCGGGCTCGGTCGCGCGGATGAAGCCGCCGCCGAGCACGCGCGCCGCGCCATCGGCCGCATCGTAGAACACGCAGGCCTGCCCGGGCGCGACGCCCTCCTCGCCGCCGGCAAGCTCGATCGCGATGCCGTTCCGCCCAGCGGTGAGCCAGGCGGGCTGCGGCGCGCGCGTCGAACGCACCTTCACGAAGACCTCGCGTCGGGGCGAGTCATCGATCGCGCCATCGCCGATCCAGTTCACGTCGTGCAGATGGATCATCCGCGTCGCAAGCGCGGCGCGCGGCCCCACCACGACGCGGCGTGTGTCGGCTTCGAGCCGCAGCACATAAAGCGGCTCGCGCGCGGGAATCTTCAGGCCCTTCCGCTGGCCGACAGTGAAATGGATGATGCCCTCGTGCTGCCCGAGCACTTGGCCCGCAAGGTCCACGATGTCGCCCGGCGCCGCCGCACCCGGTCGCAGCCGTGCAATCACGTCCGCGTAGTGCCCGGTCGGCACGAAGCAGATGTCCTGTGAGTCTTGCTTGTCTGCGATCGCAAGGCCGAACTCGCGCGCAAGCTCGCGCACGCGCGCCTTCGGCAATCCGCCGAGCGGAAAGCGCAGCACGTCGAGTTGATCGCGCGTGGTCGCGAACAGGAAGTAGCTCTGGTCGCGGTCGGCATCGTGCGCGCGGTAGAGCGCGCGGCTGCCGTCCGCGAGGCGGCGGTTCACCACATAGTGCCCGGTAGCGAGAAGGCCGGCGCCCAGCTGGCGCGCCGTGTCGAGCAGATCGGCGAACTTGATCGACCGGTTGCACTCGACGCAGGGCACCGGCGTCTCGCCCGCCGCATAGCTCTCGGCGAAGCGGTCGATCACCGCTTCCTTGAAGCGCGCCTCGTAGTCGAGCACGTAATGGGGGATGCCGATCCGCGCCGCGACCGCGCGCGCGTCATGGATGTCGCGGCCGGCGCAGCAGGCGCCCTTCCGGTGCGTCGCCGCGCCATGATCGTAAAGCTGCAGCGTCACCCCGACGACGTCATAACCCTCGGCCTTGAGCAGCGCGGCGGTGACCGACGAGTCGACGCCGCCCGACATCGCGACGACGACGCGGGTGTCCTGCGGCCGGCCTTCCGTCTCAAGGCTGTTGAGCATGGGCCATACCTATAAGGCGGGTGCGCGGGGTGCAATGCGAGGCGGATTTATCCCTCCGGAACCGGGACCGGCAGTTCTTGCCGGTCAGGCAGCACGCGATGCCGGGCGGAATCCCGGCACTACGACCCAAACATCTGATTTTACACATGAAAAATCCGGAGCCGTCATGGCCCGGCGCTTGCAAACCTCGTCTCGCGCCCGTGCGCGCAAAGAGGTTTGCCTTGCTCCAGGTCGCGTCCGCTTCCGCCATCCCGCCGCAACGAGCCGAGTCGCCGACCCGGTCGACGACCGGTTCTGACGAGTCCGCTGGTACGTTCGGCGAGATGCTGGACGCGTCGGCCGGGACGGCTGCTCCCGGCCCCGGCGCTGCCAATGCCCCCGGCAAGCCCGCCAGTGCCGATCCGTCGAAGCCGCAAGACCAGTCCAAACCGGCGGATGACGTTGCTGCTGCCGCTGCTGCCGTGGCCGCGGCATCAGTCGAGACCGCCGTCAGTGCCGAGCCCGACGCCGCCACCGACGCTGTACCCGCCTCTCCGATCAACCTCGTGCTTCTCGCGCAGGCAATTCCGGGTACACCCGATGGCTCCGTCGCGCCTGTGCCGGCGGGCAAAGCCAAGAACGCCGACAGCAGCGCCCTCGATGCCGGCGCAGCAAAATCAGATCAGAAATCCGATGCGAGCGAGGACGTGGCGGCAGCTCCCATCGCGGACTCCGATGTGACGACGGCCGCCATCCCCGTCGCGTCGATTGTGGCGGTTGCCGTGGTCGCTCCGCCTGCCGCAATTCCAACTGCCGGTCAGCCGAACACCGAGAACGCCGATAGCATTCCGACGATCGCGGCTCGGGTATCTGCGCCAGCCATCGACAGTCCGCCGCCGCAGCGGCCGGCTCAGCTCGCTGCGCGTTCGACCGGCGTGCCGTCGGCCGCGGCCAATAACGACATTGCGCCGAACAAGCCCGACCCCGCGGTCCCGACGGCGGTTGTCGCTTCCGTTGGCGCTGGCTCGGAGGCAGAAGCCGGCGAACCCGCCGACCCATCGGCCGAGACCGCCAATCCATCTGGTGAGACGACGAAGGCCGATCAAACCACCGCCCCGGCGCTTGCGTCCGCGGATACGGAGGAGGCTGCGCCTACCGCGACCGCCACCACATCCGACAAGCCCGCAAAGCCCGGCGAAGCGGAGCCGGCTGCCGCGCAAGTGGAAACGAAAGCGCTGCCGCGCCCCGAACAGCAGATCGAAAGCCCCAAGAACGAAGCAAGCAAGGGCGAGGTTCGCAAGGCGGCCGACGGCAAGATTGAATCCGGCAAGGTCAACGATGCTCCCCGTGGGGTCGCGAAATCGGCGCAGCCCCAGATTCCCGGGGATGAGACACGCGCCCCTCGGAACGCCGAAGACGCTTCAAGAGCCGCCCATCAATCGCACGAACAGGCTGGCGAACATGCCGCCGCGGCAGCGCGGGCGGCTCTCGCCGCGACCCCCAGCGATGTCGGCGCTCCCAGCACGATCGCCCAGGCTGTCACGACGCAACTCGGCACCCCTGCGGCCGGGCTCACACTGGCTACGCCCCTCGCCTCGCCCTTGCAGAGCATCTGGCAAGCCGCACCGGAGCGCGCGGAGGCAAGCGACCAGGCCGTGCCGATCGCCGGCGTCGCGGTCGCAATCATGTCGCGCGCGGAGGATGGACTGCGGCGCTTCGAGATCCGGCTCGATCCGCCCGAGCTCGGCCGCATCGATGTGCGCCTTGACGTCGACAACAGCGGCAAGGTGACGTCACACTTGGCCGTCGACCGTCCAGCGACCCTCGATCTTCTGCGCCGCGACGCGCCCCAGCTTGAGCGCGCTCTGCAGCATGCCGGGCTCAACACCGAAGGCGGGCTGCAGTTCTCGCTGCGCGACCAGAACTTCGCCAATCGCGAACAGACCCCCCAGAACACCCCGACGCTTATCGTACCGGACGACGAGCCGACCGCGGCCGAAGCCGTGCGGCGCGGCTACGGCCGGCTGGTCGGGCTGGGCAGCGGCATCGATATCAGAGTGTGAGAACGCGCCATGGCTGATCCCATCGCATCGATCGTATCGAGCGTGACCTCCGCACAGGGCACCGCGCCGAGCACGAGCTCCGGCGTCACGCTCAGCAGCGCGACCGACAAGACCACCCTCGCCGGCAACTTCAACACCTTCCTCAAACTGCTCACCACGCAGTTGCAGAACCAGAATCCGCTTGATCCGCTCGACACCAACCAGTTCACCCAGCAGCTGGTGCAGTTCGCGAGCGTCGAACAGCAGATCAACATGAACGCGCAGCTGACTTCGCTGGTCACGCTGCAGAAGGCGAACCAGATCAATTCATCAATGAGTTTCCTGGGTGCGACCGCGACCGTGGACGGCTCGTCGACCAAGGTCGCGAACGGCAAGGGCTCCTGGAGCTTCTCGGTCGATAAGCCCTCGACCGGAACGATCACCATCAAGGATTCGACCGGCCAGACCGCCTACAGCGGCTCCTTCCCGCTCAATGCCGGCAACCAGACCTTTGCCTGGGATGGCCGCGGCAACAACGGCACCCAGTGGCCGGATGGCACCTACACGCTCTCGATCACCGCCAAGGATGCGAGCGGCCAATCGGTCGCGGTCTCCACCACGGTGAACGGCACGGTCGATGCGGTCGACCTGACGCAAAACCCGCCGGCGCTCAGCATCGGCGGACAGAGCTACAGCCTCGACAAGATCAAGCAGGTCGTGCGGCCGGGGCTTTGATCCGGCGGGATTTCCCCCAACGGTAGCCCGCGGTAGGAATTTGTTTCCTATTTAAGTCCTGCGCTTAGCTAAATTTTAAATCCGAAAGGCTACTCTCGCCGCCAGTATCAGTTCGCGTGTGTGAGAGTAGTTATGACCGAACCTCATCGCCCGAGGGTGAAGTATGTCATCGGGCCCGACGGTAGCCCCTTGACCATCGCCGATTTGCCGGCTCCCGGCACGCGGCGCTGGGTCATCCGTCGCAAGGCGGAGGTGGTGGCTGCGGTTCGTGGCGGCCTTCTGTCGCTCGAAGAGGCGTGCACGCGTTATACGCTGACGGTCGAGGAGTTTCTCGCCTGGCAGTATTCGATCGACCGACACGGTCTCGCCGGCCTGCGTACCACGCGCATCCAGCAGTATCGGCAGTAAGCGTCCAGTTTCCAGCATTGTGCTGACGCAACGCCGGCCCTGAGGCCGGCGTTGTTGTTTTTGTGGTGTTCCGTTGCCGTTAACCAGATCGAAACCATGAACCCGGCAAAACTTGCCGGGTTGGGGTTTGAGCGCCGCTCGGCGCCGCAATGGCTGGGGCACAATCCGTGCAAGGGCTGGTCGAGTTCGTCCGTACGCTAGGCGCCGCGCGCCTCGGAGCCATGGCGGCGGTCACCGCCGCGCTCATCGGCATGTTCGGCTTGATCATCCTGCGCGTCACTGCGCCGCAGATGTCGCCGGTCTTCACCGACCTGAGCCCCGAGGATTCCGCCGCGATCGTGAAGGATCTGGAGCGCCAGGGCATCGCCTACGAACTGAAGAACGACGGCGCCATCGTGATGGTGCCGCGCGACAAGCTGACCCGCATCCGCATGAAGCTCGCCGAGGGCGGCCTGCCCAAGGGCGGCGGCGTCGGCTACGAGATCTTCGACAAATCCGATGCGCTCGGCGCGACCTCCTTCGTCCAGAACATCAACCATCTGCGCGCCCTGGAAGGCGAGCTTGCCCGCACCATCAAGGCGATCGACCGCGTGCAGGCGGCCCGTGTGCACCTTGTGCTGCCGGAGCGGCCCCTGTTCTCGCGCGACAAGGTCGAGCCCTCGGCATCGATCGTGCTGCGCGTGCGCGGCGCGCTGGAAGCAAGTCAGGTCCGCGCGATCCAGCATCTGGTGGCGTCCGCGGTCAACGGCCTCAAGCCGGAGCGCGTTTCCGTGGTCGATGAGGCCGGCAACCTGCTCGCCGATGGCGCGGCAGGCTCCGACACCGCGATCGGCGGCCTCGGTCAGGAGCGGCAGGCGAGTTTCGAGCACCGCCTGCGCGACCAGATCGAATCGATCGTGTCATCGGTGGTCGGCCCGGGCCGCGCCCGCGTGCAGCTTTCGGCCGAATTCGACTTCAACCGCATCACCGAGACATCCGACAAGTTCGACCCCGAGGGCCGCGTCGTCCGCTCCAGCCAGACGCGCGAGGAATCCTCCGCGGGCGGCATCATCCAGGAGGGAGGCCCGGTCAGCGTCGGCAACGAGCTGCCGGGCGGACAGCAGGCCGCCCAGGGACAGGCGCC
>Ga0310810_10010421_pt1 | contig 10818 bp, 19 predicted proteins | sample NCmetagenome_FD_207641 | JGI IMG/M metagenome (GOLD analysis project Ga0310810, IMG submission 207641) | Soil microbial communities from experimental microcosm in Duke University, North Carolina, United States - NC | ecosystem: Engineered > Artificial ecosystem > Soil microcosm > Unclassified ... | reverse complement strand
CCGGACCCTTTTCCTCCAGTCTCCCGTGGATCACGCATGGTGGGTCCGGCCCGTCGGCGACCTGTCAGCCGCGATCCAGTACACCGGCCAGCGGTTCACCAATCCGATCAGGTTCTTCAAGATCACATTCGTCCAGGTCAAGCCGGAGGGCTGATCATGACTGGGTGCAAGTGGCCGTTGGCGTGTGACTACCCGTCCAATCCGGAGTGCGGCCCCGGCGGGTCGTGTTCGGGACGGACCGGAGTGGTAAATCTCGGTAGCGATCACACGGGTGAATACGTGCAGTGGGCCCCGGACCGGAAGCTGAACCCGCAGCATGCCGACGTGCCGGACGAGCCGCGCTACGCCATGCTGATCTTCCACAAGAACCCGGCCGGAGAGGACTGCGCAGGTATGGTCACCTTCGCGGGTGACGTGCAGCGCCGGGTCGAACCCGACCGGCCGAACGTCTGGCAGGTCGAGTCGTGGGACCCTCTGACGATCAGCCCGTCCGTCCTGTGCTCGTGCGGCGATCACGGGTTCATCCGAGACGGAAGGTGGCTCCCGGCATGATCACAGACTGGGTCATCGGGTTGCTGACCTGCCCGGCGTGCATCCGGCTCCGGTTCTCACCGTGGCACTGGTACCTGCGGCTGGCCGGGTTCTGTGACGGACGGAGTGCGTGGATATGATCGGTCAGGCAACCCTCGTCGCCGGTCCGCCGTGCTCGGGGAAGAACACCTACGTAGCGCAGCACATGGCCCCGGGTGACCTCGTCGTCGACTACGACGCGATCATGTCCGCGCTGTCCGGCCAGGACGTGCACGACCACATGCCGGAGCTGAAACCGTATGTCTACGAAGCGCGGGACCGGGTGGTCAACAAGTGGCTGGCCCGGAAGGACGTGGATCTCTGGCTGATCTACGGCGCTCCCCGCCGGTCCGACCGGGAGTGGTACATCCGGCGCGGCTTCCGGGTGGTCGTCATGGACGCCGACGAACGGACCTGCATCCGGCGCGCACGCGACACCCGTCCGAGTCACTGGCACCGGTTCATCCGCCGGTGGTTCGCCGACTACGAAGCACCCCGGCCGGAGGACGCGGTTGAACGGGCCACGGACATCCCGCCGGTGGCCAATGTGTCCCAGAGGTGGTGACCCATGACCACCCGAGCCACGACCCGGCTGCTCGCGGAGATCCGCCGGAGTCACGAGGTCTACTCGTACATCGACGTGACCTCCCCGACGCAGGAAACGCTGCGCCTCCCCGCTACCGGCGGGGAGGTCTCGTGCGACCGGACGGCGGAGATCCGGAGGGCGTGCAGGGCTACGTGCATAGATCCAACCGGTCTCCTGGTCCCCGCGTCCGCCGACTCGCTGCTGACGCCGTACGGGACCGTTCTGCGGCCGTACCGGGGGGTGCGGTACACCGACGGCACCACCGAGGTGCTGCCGCTCGGGGTGTTCCGCCTGTCCAAGTCGAACGTGGACGACTCCACCGGCGGATCACCGGACATCAAGCTCGAAGCCTACGATCTTTCCCGCACCGTGCAGCGGGACAAGTTCTCCGAGCCGTACGTGATCCCCGAGGGTACGAACCTCATCGAAGCGATCAAGACGATCCTCGCCCGGACGTTCGACGATCTCAACTACGACGCGATCAGCACGACCCGGACAACCACGGCGCCGAAGCTGTACGACGTCGGTGACGACCCGTGGAAGGCGGTCACCGACCTGGCCACGTCGCTCGGGTGCGAGATCTATTTCGACGTCGAAGGCTGGCTGGTGATCGCCCCGCCGGTCGATATCGACGCGCTGCCGTCCCCCGATTTCACGTACATCGAGGGCCAGGGCTGCATCATGACGAACCTGTCCCGGGTGTTCACCGATGAGCCCGGCTACAACGGAGTCGTGATCACCGGTGAGTCACCCGGGGACGAACTCCCGCCGGTGCGCGCCGTGGCGTGGGACGAGGAACCCACGTCGGCCACATATCACCTAGGGCCGTACGGCGAGGTCCCGATGTTCATCACAGACCAGACGATCAAGACGACCGAGGACGCGCAGACCACGGCCGATCAACTTCTGCGCAACCTCCTCGGGTTCTCCTCGGGTCTGTCGATCAGCGGTATCGTGAACCCGTCGTACGAGGCCGGGCACGTCGTGCAAGTCGAGCGGGCGCGTAGCCGGGTCACCGGTCTGTACGCAGTCGACGCGTTCAACGTGCCGCTCCGGGCAACGGATCTCCAGAACCTGACTCTCCGAGCGAAGCGGACCCTGGCATGACCGTTCCCGAGCAGCCGTCGGACCCGGCGGTACCCGTACCGCCCACCCCCGAGCCGTCCCCCGAGGAAGCGGCGGCGCAGCAGGCTGCGGCGGAGAAGGCGGCGGCCGAGGCCGCGCTGACCGAACAGATACGCGCGCTTGCGGCGGAGATCGCCAAGCAGTCGATTCTGGACTTCGACCCGGCGACAGTCCGCAAGGGCCAGGTCAAGTCGATCCAGGACGGGGCTCCCCCCACGGTCACGGTGACGATCTCCGGGGCTGAGACCGTGGAAGTGCCCGGGGTCCGGTATTACGAGCACTACATTCCCGAAGTCGATGACACCGTGCACCTGTTGAAACAGGGCACGGACCTGGTAGCCATAGGAAAGATCGCCGGGCAGCAGAGCGACACGGGGTGGACCACCCCGGGGCTGGCCACCGGGTTCACCTCGAACGGCAACGCGAACGGTCCGTTGCAGGTACGCCGGGTGTGGGATCACGGGGAGTGGCGCATCTGCTGGAAAGGGTCGGTGGCCCGGTCGTCCGGATCAACGATCATCGCTGCCGGTATCCTCGATGCGAAGTACCGGCCGACCGTCAAGCGCACCATGATCGCGGCCAGGCAGATTGCCGGGGCGGTCGCCGTGCAGATCGACTTCAACATTGACGGATCCGTGGTGATGTTCGGCGGCACAGCGACCGGCGCGTCAGACGGCGCCGGTACCACGTCCGAAGCGGGCCTGCACTCGCACGCCGGGGGGACAGGGGACGCCGGTGGACACGCGCACGGCGGGTCGGTCAACGATGCCGGATCGCACGCGCACGGCGGGTCGGTCGGCGGCGCCGGTCTGCACTCCCATGGGGGGAACACCGGTGGTATCACGTCCGGCTCGGCCGGTGGTGCGCACACGCACGATATCGTGCAGGTAAACGATCACAGCCACTCGGTGCCTTCGGTCGGCGCACACGGGCACTCGATAAACGAGGTGGGCCACCACTCCCACTCGATCGGCGAAGTGGGCCACCACACGCACACCGGCGGCGGAAGCAACCACACGCACGCGGTCACCGACCCATTGTGGATCAGCTTCAACGGGATCGAGTTCTACGCATCATGACCCGGGGTCAGCGGCTGGCGATGATGGTGACCACGGCAACGATGATCGCGACGACCAGGCCACCGGCGGTCATCAGGGTGGCCGTCACCGCGCTGACCCCCCGGGCCCGGCCTGCCCCTCGTTCCATGACCCGGACCAGGTCGTCGACCTGCTTCCCCAGGGCCTCATGCTTCGCGTCGTACTCCGCGCGGGTGATGAACGACCCGGCCTGGTCGGCCAGTTGGGCCCGGAACTCGTTGACCGATTCGAACCGGCGCTCGGCTGCGACCTCCGCTTTGTTGACCGCTTTCTCTGCCGAATCCAGCGCTGTAGTGACGGCCCTTTCAGCAGCAGCGAACGCGGCATCGAGTGCCTTCGTCTGGGTGGCGTACCGTTCGTCAAGAAGGGAACGCAACGCTTGTACGTTGCTGTCCAGCCGGTGGGTCCGCTCGTCGATCAGCATCCGCAGGTGTTCGAACTCTTCCATTCGATGCCGCCCCAGGTCGCATGTCGTTACCGATCAGAAACACTACAGGCCACCGGAGGACGCATGATCATCTCAGCGGACGATCCGGTTACCGGAGTCCTGATCCAGTACGGGGCCGTCGGCGTCATCGCCATACTCGGGATCATCGTTTCCCGGGTCCTGTTCAACCGTCTGAACCAAGCCCTGGACCGGGAGATAGCACGGGGTGACCGCCTGGAAGATGAGCTGCGGAAACTGAACGAGACGGTGCGCACCGAGTACGTGACGACCCTCGCCTCCGCAGCTCACGCGATCCAGGATGCCAACCAGGCCGTGACCAATGCGCTCTCAGCGGTTCGCAGGAGTTGATCGCATGAGGCACCACAAGGGCAACGGAGGAACTGACAAGCTGGTCGCCGAAGCGGAACGGCTCCGGAGGGAACTGGCCAGGACGGCGGCCAGGGTCGGGCAATTTTCTGAGATCCTTTCGGGGGACGCGCGCGTTCTGATGTACGAGACGGCGCATAAGGAAGGTGTGGGGTATGAACCAGGAGACGAGTCCCGAGACTCCGGACCGTCCGACGCTGCCTCGAAACCGAGTCGAGGAACTGATCAGGATCGCGACTGAACTCACCGATGAGATCGAGGATCTGGCTCGGTCTAGTGGTCATCAGTTCGTGTCGCTGGCCCGGACCGCTAAGATCAACCGGCGGCTCATCTGGACCAGCATCACGGCTGTGGCATTCGCGCTGGTCCTGGCCACAGTGGTGGCGATCAACGCGGTCAGCATCAACAACATCACGGACCGGCTGGACACGCAGCAGACCGTACAGCGGCAGCGCGCCCTGTGCCCGTTGTACGGGATCTTCCTGGACAGCAAGTCGGCGCAGGGGCGCAAGCAGGCACCCGACCCCGCGAAGTACGATCATGCCTTCGAGGTGATCGCGGAAGGGTACGCGGTACTGGAATGTGATCAGTACCTGAAGGAGAGTGGGCGAGACGCATGGTAATGACCGGACCCCAGAAGATCCCCGGCGCGTCACAGGCGCACTTCTACGGCAACGGCCAGTACAGCGGGTCGGGCATGGAAGTGAACTGCGGTGTGGTCCACACGACCGAGGGCCGCACCCTGCCCGGCTACGGCGGTGGAGCCATGGCACCGACCGTGACAGGTGTTCCCGTGATCGGGGAGAAGTCGATCATGTGGTACCAGCACTATGACGTGGACGAGTCAGCGCGGGCCCTGGCCAACAAGCTCGGGGGTGTTTCGACCAACACGGCCAACGCCTTCCAGGTCGAACTGGTCGGCACCTGCGACGCACGCAACGCGTCCACGTGGTCCGGCAAGGTGGCTGGCAAGGATTACATCTACTGGCCGGGGGCGCCGGAGTGGGCGCTGAAAGAAGTGGCCTGGCTGGTCCGGTGGCTGAACGCCAATCACAAGGTGCCCATGACGACCGTCCCTCAGTGGATCGCGTACGGCAAGGACACCCGGCGCCCCGGCATCACCCCGGCGAGCTACGGCGCGCATCCGTACCGGATGACCTTCGCGCAGTGGCAGCGGTTCACCGGGTGGTGCGGCCACCAGCACGTGCCGGAGAACGATCACGGCGACCCCGGGAACATGAACTTCCTCCGGGTGATCGAGCTGGCCCGGGGGACGATCTCGACGGTGATCAAGACGCACACCGTCGTGGACGGCGACACGCTGTGGAAGATCAGCCAGAAGTACAAGGTCAGTGTCGAGACGCTGCGCAAGCTCAACCCATCGATCAAGGGCGACGTGATCCAGCCCGGCGACAAGGTCCGGTACCAGTAGTCGATCTCTGTTTGTACCAAGGCCCGGGATGTCCGTTTCGTTCCAACCACTCATCGTGATCACGCTGTTGACGTGCAGGAATCCCTAACCCAATGTGGGTGGACCACGGGTGCCACCTTGGGGGCTGAGGCCGGGAGACGGCCGTACACAGCGTTCACGTACCAAGGGTTGTACCACCCGACGCGGTACAAAGAGACCGGCCGGTCCTGCCTTCATGATCCAAAGCTCTGTACGCCGTTCTGACGGCCTCGGGGGGTGGGTCCGGCACCGGGCGCCACCCTCCCCCCGTACCGGGGCCAGAGGGCCCGTTCTGTGGCGGCACGGGGCTGTTCTGCTGTGGTGCTACATTCCCGGTGTGGAACTCCCGCTGATAGTGATCGTCATCATGATCGGGCTCGCGGTCCTGTTCGGCTCCAACCGACCGATCAAGGCCGTCGCTGTGATCTTCACGGTGATCGGTTTCTGGATAGCGACCACCGATGCAGGGAATCAGATCGTTGCCGGGCTGGACAGCCTCGCCCGGATCATCCAGTGAAGGAAGATCACCAATGAAGATCCTCGGTCGTGAGCAGGCGGTATGGCTCGCGCTGGTCGCGGGACTGTGCCAGGTGCTCACCGCGTACGGGCTCGACCTGGACGGGAAGCTCCAGGGGTACATCACGGCAGCCGTCGTGTTCGTGTTCGCGGTCGGCCTGGCAATCCGCTCCGGTGACGGCATCATCGCCATGGCGTCCGGCGTGGTCGTCGCGGCCGGGTCTCTGTTCACCGCGCTCGGGCTGGACTGGGCTGCGGAGCATCAGGCCAACGTGCTGGCAGTGATCACCGTCGTCGGGTCGTTCTGGCTGCGAGGCAAGATCACGTCCCCGACCCCGGCGACGGTGTCGCCCCCCGGCAAGCTCGTCGACAACCAGGCAGCGTGACCGTGAGGTCGGCATTCACCGCCGTGGCGGCCGGGGTCATGGTCATCGCTTTTGCGGGACCGGCCCCGGCGGCTGGCGCATCCAACTCGCTGCCGCGTGGGGATCTCCCCGGCTGGCAGCAGATCTACGCGGAGAACTTCAACGCGGCCGTGGCCGCTCCCGTGCCGGTCGGCAAGTTCGCCGACTGTGACCACAACGCGGACACCCCGGCAGCGTTCTGCGCCGGTCTCCCCAAGCCGTGGCGGGACACCCTGTGGGCGTACCCGTCCGGGTGGCCGGACACCGCCAAGTCGGGTGCCGACGGGAACGATGGAGCGCCGTACGGCGGCACCTACCGGCCGGAGCGCACGGTGTCCATCGGCAAGGGGTACGACGGCACGGGCACGCTGAAGGTCGCGATGTTCAGGCCCGCCTCTGCCGGTTCTTCCGGTGACAACGTCGTGGGCACGGTGGTACCGCGCAAGTGCATGGACCTGGCTGACGGCCGGTACTCCGCGCGGGTGCGGGTGACCAAGGCGGACGACGGCTTCAAGTCGGCATGGCTCCGGTACGAGGGCGAACGGGCCGAAGTGGATTACCCCGAGGTGGACGGGTACGCCACATCGAACGTCGCCGGGTTCATCCATCCCCAGGGCCAGAGCGTGCAGACGTCGGCGCGGATGACCACGGCGCACACGTACACGTGGGAGCGGCGCGGCAGCACGGTGACGCTGTACCTGGACGGGAAGAAGATCAAGTCGTCGCCGACGACCCTGACCACGTCGTCATGGATCTGGCAGAACGAATCCCGGATCGAGGGCGGGGACTACGCCGACCCCGGGGACGCGGCCACGATCGAGGTCACGTGGGCCACCTGCTACAAGGCGAAGTGAGGACCATGAGCGAACCCACCAGCACGCAGAAGATCAGGATCAAGGCGGTGGAGGTCGTGGCCGGTTCGATGCTCGAACGCGGGTACGGCGCGGACGCGATCGTCGAGGCGGCCGACATGATCGCCAAGTTCGTGGTCAACGGCGAGGTGCCCCCCAAGCTGGCGAAGGAGTGACCGAACGCAAAAATGCCCCCTCCCCGGATCGGGGAGGGGGCGTTGTGCTGTTACCACATGGCCAGCACGAGACCGAGGGCCGGGATGCACCGGTGCATGACCCACAGCCAGAACGCGGCCAGGGCGAGCGCGGCGACCGGGAGCGCGGACACGGGGACCCCGCTGCACATCATGATCCATAGGTACCGGAACCCGGTGTGCAGGGTGTGGTACGCGACGAACAACCAGCCGTCGAACGGCGGCAGGTTGACCATCATGCGGTCACGTCCGCGCGGAAACCGAGGATCTTGTCCAGCCGGTCGGGTGCGTCGTCGGCGTACAGGTCGAACGCCGTGAGCCCGTGCCCGAACCGGAAGGTGTCCCAGTCGTCGGGCTTGATCCGCAGGCCGGAGTATCGGTCGGCCCATTCACCATCGCGGAGCGAACACATGGCATGTGCCCACCGGGCCTCATCACTCATCTGTTCCCACCGGTCATTGCTCACACCGGCCACGGCCTCGTTGGGGAACCACTCTGTGATCGAGTAGTGCGTGACCACCGGCATCCGGTCATCAGCCCGCAGGAACGGGATCACCTGCTCCCACCCGCTGAGCGATCGGGCCGGATCCCCCGGCGGGTCACCCCGCAGCGACCGGCGGTACACCCCGGCGTTGACGGCCGACTCGATGATGTCGGCCACCCATGCGCGGTCCGGCCCGTCGATCCATGCGTGAATCTCGGACTGTGAGTGCAACCGGACGGCGAGCTTGATCGCATCGCTGCCCACGGCCACGGCGGTGTTGAGCATCAGATGCCACCCGTTGACCGGACGGCCGCGCCACTGAAGCAGGTTGCCGGGCCCGTCGTCCCGGCCGTCGCTGCGCAGCGCAACCGAGAACATCTCAGCCCAGGCCAGCCGCTCGCGGCCCACCGAGGTGGGCCCGTTCCCAGCCCTTGACCTCGATCGCCCCGTCCGGGTCGCTGAAGTACAGACGGCTCACCAGATGTCTCCCTCGTCGGACGGCACCCGGCGCATGCCGCCGGGAACCATGGGCTCCGGCTCGCGGACCGGGATGTTTTCGCTGCGCATGATCCAGACGACCTGTTCCCGGCGGGAGTAGGGGCCGACCGGGTCGGTGTGCTCTTCGAACAGGTGCCGCGTGTATGCGGACTCGGACCCGGTCTCGTATGCACAGTCAGTCATGTTGCACGTGTACCAACGCATCAGTGATCATCCTTCCTTGGTCGGGGGGTCCACCTCGCGGAGCCACCCCAAGATGCGTCCGAGCCGGAGGGCGAGAGACCGGCCCCGGTCGGCCTTGTCGGCGTAGCCACGGCAGATTGCCGGGGCCTCGGTGTCGAGTGTCTTGTGACACACAATGTGACCTTCGTCGGCCCGTGCGTCGCGGATCATCTGTGCACGGCGGCCGGGCTCCAGCATCATCAGGTTGCCCGGCCGGAAGATGCACGTATCACACATGCGCGAACACAGCCGGATCTCACCCGGCTGTGCCACGTCATGGCGGCGGCCCTCGTCGTCGTATTCGGTCACGGCGCACGATCCGGGTTGTAGTGGTTCTCGTGCACGTCGGCCGTCTCAGCAGACAAGATCTCCAGTGCCCGCTTGAAGCTCACCGGCCGGTCCGTGCGGCCGGTCCACGGGACACGGGATGTCCCGTAGACAGCACGCGGCGCGCGGGTGCGTTCGCGCAGGATGAACGAGACGAACTCGTGAGACGAGTAGGTCATCCCGGGCCACCAGCCATTGTCGTGCGCGAACGACGGGGTGGGATGTTCCACCGACCGGCGCCACATCGGGTTGTACTGGCCGGGCACCCGCACCCACTCGCGGGCCTCGGCATCCTGGCATGCTTCGTTGATCTTTTCGTAGTAGTCAGTCATCAGTTCGTCCTCCCGCTCCTGAGCCGGTCCTCATAACTCATCCATGGCCGGGCCGACATGGCCTTGCCCGGACTCAGCGGAATCACCGGAGGGAGATCGTCTATCCCTTCGTGGTCGGCCCGCACACATTCGTCCGAGCAGTACGACGCCGTGGTGACCGGCGGGTCCACGTGACCCCCGCACCAGGTACAGCCCTTGTGGATCTTGGCGTTGATGTTCCGGGCGTAGTCCTTGCGCTTCTGTGTCACGGCGCACGGTCCTTCACCGGGTCGATCGGTCCGCCGGGGCAGTCGACCAGGACAGCCGCCGGACCCCCCGGGGTGATCAGTCGCTTGTGCATGAACACCCGCTCCTCGTTGTGTTCGGCCGGGAACCCGTACCGCTCGTTCCCGCGCACCTCTCCGCACGCCGGGCAGTACACCCGGATCCGGGACTTGGCCCACGGCCGACGGCGCTTCGGCTGGTGGGTCCGTGCATGACTGGGCAAGATATTTCCTCCTGTTCTCCGGCGGTATGATCTGGGCATCTCCAAGGAGGATGTCCATGACCCGCATCTCTGTACGGCGCACTGTCTGTGCCGTTGCTTCACTGGCTCTGGTCGGCGCGTGCGGTGTTGCGTCCGGCCACGAGATCACCCCGTCGGCCTCGGGGTCGGCGTCCGGCAGTGCATCGGTGTCCTCCGGTGCCGTGACCGAGTCCACCGGGTCCGGTGACCACAGCCACCACGGCAGCACCGCGTCCGGCACACCGTCGGCCACCGGCACCGGTGCGGGCACCACGGCGCCTCCGGCGGCCGTCCGTCCCGGCACGGTCAAGGTGGTCGGCACGCCGGTGGCCAACCTGCGCACCGACGCGGCCCCGGCGGAGACGTCGAACTTCTGCGATCAGTCCGACCTCCCGGCCGGTGAGGGCAAGGCCGACAAGGGCAACACGTGCGTGTCGACCCCGCTCGGCGAGGTGGCCGATCACCCCGTCCGGGTTGCGGCCAATCCCCGGTCGTTCTTCAACCGGACCGGGGGCAAGGTCAAGGTCCGCGTACTCGTCGCCGACAACCAGGGCGTGCTGGACCTCAACGCGTTCACGTTCGATTCGACCGGCGGCGCCGGTGTCACCCTGCACGAGCGGCCCGCCGAACTCCAGGACAACGGGCGGCCGTTGCTGCACTGCCACATCGGGATCACCACCGTGGCCCGGGTCGGCGCGCTGCCCGGCGAGGACTACGACGCGGCGTTCTCCGGGCTCCAGGGATTCCGGGGCGACCTGACGGCGGAGATCACCGGCCTGCCGCGCGGCACGTACCGGGGCGATGTGTACTGCTCGGGCCCGGGTCACCCCATGCTGCCTACAT
>Ga0310810_10010420_pt1 | contig 10818 bp, 8 predicted proteins | sample NCmetagenome_FD_207641 | JGI IMG/M metagenome (GOLD analysis project Ga0310810, IMG submission 207641) | Soil microbial communities from experimental microcosm in Duke University, North Carolina, United States - NC | ecosystem: Engineered > Artificial ecosystem > Soil microcosm > Unclassified ... | reverse complement strand
CTCGATATATCATAGAACGTTGTATCGCTCAAGACGGGCTCCTGCTCAAGAAGCGCTACGATGAGTCTCTTCGCCGGCTGATTCAGGGAAATGACATATGACCCTGCGGGAAATTTCTTGCTGACCGGCGCAGAATTAAAATACGTGTGCAAACCATCCATCGAAAGAGCTTGAGAAGTTTTCGCGACTTCGACGCCCTGAGCCTGCAGCAAGCGAACCATCTGAGCGGCCTTGGCCGGATCATGTTCGGGATTTATGATGAAGGCCTTTACCGGGCCCGAGTTGCCTTCGGCAATAGCCTCTTTGAAGAATTGATAAAAATCGCGGAGCTTCTCTTCTCTGTGATCCGCAGTTGATTTTAGCGTTGCGAGTGAAGCGAGGGCATGGTGTTCGAGACGGTCTTTCAACGTAAGGATTGTTTCGTCGTTGCGCTTCACCCTGACCCCCATTTGCCCGGCTTGCTCGTAGGTCATCCCGATCGCGCCGTTCAGCGAGGGCCATGAGTCCCCGTACCCGGGATAGTACAGATCGAACTCCTCATTGCTCCAATAGGACAATCCCTTGGCGTCGAACGCCGCGGCATTTGCCTTCCCGTAAATTTCTCCCCAGGCGACTGTGCTCTTGGGAAAGTTTTTATTGATCGGTTTCACCGCGGGGAAGAAAAAGTACGAGCTGTTGTATCCCATCTCATGAAAATCGACAACGACCTGCGGCTTCCATTCCTGGTATGCCTTGACGCGCGCCTGGCTTTCTTTCTGCGTCAGCCACGCCCAGTCGCGGTTGAGATCGAAGAAATAATGGTTCGTCCGTCCCGAAGGCCACTCTTCGTTATGTTCGATGGCATTTCTGTCGTCGACCGGTTTCGCCCCGGAGCGTGTCCATTCGAAGTTGACATACCTCTCATGGCCGTCGGGATTTAACAATGGGTCGATGACGACAACCACCTTTTCGAGGAGCGCAGCGGCTTCATCGTCGGTGCGGGCAGTGAGGTCGTAGAGAACGTTCATCGCCGCTTCGGTACTCGATGCTTCGTTGCCATGCACGCCGTAGTCCAGCCACGCGATCGCAGGCGAAGACGCGATGATCTTCTCCGCCTCTGCGTCGCTTACGTTGCGCGGGTCGGCCAGTTTTGCGATGTCGGCTTTGACGGCGTCGAGCCGCGCGAGATTTTTCGGTGAACTCACGACCACGAGGTACAACGTTCGCCCCTCGTAGGTTTCGCCATAAGGAATGAGCTTGACCCTGTCACTTGCCGCGTCGCGGAGAGCAAGAAGATATTTCTCGAGCCGGCTGTGAGAGGTGTATTTATCGCCGAGGTCGTAGCCAAGGATAGACTTCGGCGTCGGAACATCGGCCCTGTAATTCGGCAGCCCGTACATGATTGCCGATATAAAAAAGAGAAATGACGGGAGAATGATGCGAACGTGTTTCATAGGGATGTGTTTGGAAAGGTTGTTACAGTTTATAACCAAATTTTCTGAGTAATTCTTTTCGCGCCGTGATGTCGGCCGGAGTTTCGATCCCTTTTGACGACACCCCGTCAACGACACCCATGATTCCGCGCCCCTGGCCGGATTGCGCGACGATGACTTCCGTAGGATTTGCCGTAGCGCAATAGATGTTGCACACTTCGGGAACGTTCTTGATGGCGTTCAGGATGTTGACCGGGAACCCACCTTCGATAAACATGATGAAGCAATGGCCGCAGGAAAGCTTCAGTGCGTTTGATCTTGCAATTTCAAGGAGGCGCTCATCGTTGCCGGAGTAGCGAACCAGGGCGGGGCCGGAGGATTCGCAAAACGCAAGGCCGAATTTCATGGCGGGGGCCGTTGTGGCAATGGCTTCATGAAGATCTTCGACCGTCTTGATAAAATGCGACTGGCCAAGAATAAAGTTCATGTCGGCCGGTTTGTCTATTGCGATTGTCGTGAGTTCCATGGAAGCTTCAGATAGTAGAAAAAAGGATCTTGCTTGAGCCGGGACTAAAATAAAAAGTACGAATTTTTCGCTAAGAAAACTACGCTAACGGCGAAAAAGCCTCGAAAATTAAGTTTTTTTAGCGGAAAATCCCGCAGGCTATTGCCTCGCGGCTAGAAATTTAGTATCTTTGAAGTGCAAACAAACAGTACACCGTTTTTGCCCCAAAGGAACATGCAATAGTCCCCAAAGGGGTGGTAATTCCACGCTTTTACGTTTTTGCTGCAGATGTGATCTTCGTGCTGTTCAGTTCTCGCTATCGCGGGATTCTTTGTTGAACGCTCCATCGCACGTGAGGGCGCAGCCTCGGGTACATAGATATCAACAATTCTTACGAAAGGGCTTAACAATGGAGCAGGGTACCGTAAAGTGGTTCAATGGGGCCAAGGGGTACGGATTCATTGCGCGCGAGAACGGCGAGGACGTGTTCGTTCATTTCAAGGCTATTATCGGCGACGGTTACAAGAGCTTGAATCAGGGCGACAAGGTGCAGTTTGAGGTTGAGCAGGGGCCGAAAGGCTTGCAAGCGGCAAAGGTTCAAAAAATATAAAGTACTTCCAGTAACACCTCCCCCGGTCCGTCATGTTGACCGACCGGGGGATTTTTGTAGTATTCTTTTGAAAGGAGAAGCTAGCATATGACGCAGGGAACTGTGAAATTTTTTAATCCGGTAAAAGGTTTTGGATTTATTACGTCAGACAAAGGTGAGGATATATTTTTTCATAAGAGCAACGTGAAGAATACCGGATTCCGGGATACCCTCCTTCAGGGCGACAATGTTCAGTACGAAGAAAAGAACGAGCAAAAAGGAAAGCGCGCCTATAATATTGTACGAGTCTGATCTCCCAGTTTCACTATTACCACCGACGGCCCCTTTCTGGGGCCGTTGTTGTTTTAGGGCGCTGGTTCAGGTTTGTCCGCTACATCATCCCCACCGGGTCGACATCGACGATCCATCGGACCTCCTTCCGTTTTCCCAATGGCAGCGCGTGATAAGCTTCGATCGCTTTTCTGACAGTACGGTGAAGCAGTTCGCCCGACGGATCTTTGCTCTTGCTGTCCTTGAGGACGATATGCCACCGGAATTGACCGTTGATCCTCGGGATCGCCGCGGGCGAAGGCCCGAGAACCATCCCCGCGCCGTTCTTCGGAAGCAGTCCCGCGAGGGCGGCGATATGTTCCCGAACGGCATTCTCCCGCTCGCCTTTGCATTCGATGAGGACAAGCCGTGAAAAGGGGGGATACAGAAGTTCCCTGCGATGAGTTATTTCTTCATCATAAAATGATCTGAAATTGTGTCCGAGCACGTGCCGGAGCGTGTAATGATTGGGCTGAAATGTCTGTACGATGACCTCTCCCGCGAGGGCGCTCCGGCCGGCTCTCCCGGAAACCTGGGTGAGAAGCTGAAACGTGCGCTCGGAGGAGCGGAAATCGGGCAGGAGCATCTGGACATCCGCGGAGATCACCCCGACGAGCGTGACGCGCGGGAAGTCCAGCCCCTTTCCTACCATTTGGGTCCCCAGGAGAATATCCGCTTCGCCTTCGGAGAATGTTTTTAATATTCTGTCGTGCGAACCTTTTCGCGAAGTCGTGTCGAGATCCATTCGCAAGAGCCTGGCGGAAGGGAAGAGCTTACGGATCTCCTCTTCGACCCGCTCCGTCCCGAACCCGCGGAAATGCACATCGGGTCCCTTGCAGTTCGGGCATTGTTCCGGCGGCTGCTTCATGAATCCGCAGTAATGACAGCGGAGATGTTTCTGCGTCAGATGATAGGTGAGTGTGATGTTGCAGTTTCCGCACATCTCGACGTAGCCGCATTCGCCGCACTCGACGACCGGCGCGAATCCCCTGCGGTTTTGAAGGAGAATGATTCCTTCCTTCCGTTCCAGCCGCTGCGCAATATGGTCCTTGAGCTTTTCTGAAATCATGTCGAACGAAAACGTCGCCCCTGATGCCTTCGCAGCTTCCCGGTCTTTCTTGAATTCCTCCTTGCGCTGAGCCCGGTAGGCCGCAAACCGTGTCTGTCGTTCGCCAAGCATATCCACGATCTCGATCCGGGGAAGCTTCGCATCGTCGACACGCTCGGGAAGCTCGAGCAACGTATATTTTCCTGCTTGCGCGTTGGCATAGGATTCAAGCGAAGGCGTGGCACTGCCAAGGACGACGGCTGCGCCGGCATTCTTCGCGCGCACGATCGCCACATCGCGCGCGTGGTATCGCGGCGACTGATCGAACTGCTTGTACGAAGATTCCTGTTCTTCGTCGACGACGATCAGGCCGATGTTCTGGAGCGGCGCGAAGATCGCCGACCTCGGCCCGATGACAACCCTGCACTTCCCTCCCCGAATCAGCCTCCACGCATCGTAGCGTTCGCCTGTTGAAAGCCTGCTGTGGATCGCGACGATTTGGTCCCCGAAGTGATACTTGAACCTGCGGACGATCTGCGGCGTGAGAGAGATTTCGGGAATGAGCACGATTGCCGTTTTCCCGTCATCAAGCGCACGGCGGATGGCATCAATATAGACCTGGGTTTTGCCGCTGCCGGTAACACCATAGAGGAGGAACGCACGAAATGTACCGGCTTGCATGGCCTCGGTGATCTTTCCTAACGCGCTGTGCTGATATTCGTTCAGGATGATGTCCGTGGCGCCGAGAGCCGAAGGGTAGAGGTCGTACGTTTCCATTCTGATCTTTTCCCGCAGGACGGATTCGATGAGCTCTTTTCGTTCGAGCGTGCGCAGCGTCGAGGCGGAAACTCCGGACTCCTCTGCGATCCGGATTATCCGAAGCTCAGGTTCCGGCTGTGAAATCAGATACTCCAGGAGCTTCTTTTGCGGTTCATTTCTTCCGTTTGCCGCCAGCGGCGACTCCAGCCATGCTCGCCATCTGTACCGGTAGTGATCGGTTGCCACGATGAAGCGCTCATATTTTGGAGCCACGCCCGCCTGCGCCTCGTCCCGGATTTCAATGTATCCCCCATTTTCAAGAGTATGGAGGGTGGAGTACAGCTGCTTGCCGCCGAGCTTTTTTTGCAGTTGCGGCACCGATATTCGTTTTGAAGAGCGGAGTAATTCCAGAATTTTTCGCTGGTGTTTCGAAAGGTCCGCAAACGCGGGGTCGACATTTTGTTCGACAATCTTCACGATGCGTTTCGCGGGACGGAGAGCCTGCTGGGGGAGCACGGCTTTCAGGACGTCGCCCAACGGGGCAAAATAATATTCTGCGATCCACCTGGCCAGTGAAAGCATCCCGGGGGTGAGCAACGGACTGTTGTCCAGTATGTCCTCGATCGCCTTAATACGCGGATGACGAGGGGTGACGGTGTGCCGTGCGACGATCATGCCGACGACTTTTCGATTTCCAAAGGGTATGAGGGCGCGGACGCCCGGCTGTGCGGCGGGGGAAAGCTCTGCCGGAACACTATAGGTGAACAGCTTGTCGACGGAAGCGGGGATTGCGAGATCGGCAAACAATTGGTGCATCGGAATCCAACCTGGAAGAGAAAAAATGTACCCGAAGTTCGCTAAAAAAGTGCGCAGAAGCAAGTTTCTTTTGCTTATCTCGTTTCATTTTTGTATCCTACGCATGTTTTTGAGGCGCTAAAGATACCAAATGATGGAGAAAAGATAGCATGAAAAAAGTTTGGGGCGTGTGTAAAACAATATTTGATCGTTATCCCGTAGTAATTGCTGCGTTGGTTATTGGCGTCTATTATATCCTCGCCGAGTTCAACCTGTTCCAGCATAAAACGGAACAGAGGAACTTCCTCGACTACCTTATGCAGTTCGATTCGCTGATCTTCCTCTGGATCGCCGCCGCCGCGCTCTTGCAGATACAAAAACTGCGCAAGGCCCACAAGCGCGACGAAGAACAGAAGCGGACGATGGAGCGCGTTCTTGACCGCCAGCAGATCTACAACACGCTCGTGAACGACATCACCGCGCTGCTGCAGGATAACGTTAACAATCCGCTCGCTGTAATATCGGTGACAACGCAGGAGATGCGCAGAAAATTCGAGCGCGACAATGAAATCCTCCGCTGGCTTGACCGCATCGACGGCGCCATGCAGCGCATTCATCATACGATTCGCGATCTCCAGGCCTATGAATCGCAAAAGCTTATCGAGTCTTCGAACGAACTACTGAAGTCGCACCAAACAACCAAGTAATTTTATAATTCTTATGAAAAAGAAGCCATCCCAACGCGAAGATCTGAATCTTAATCACATTGTTTCAACCCAGTTCGACAAGGCAGCGAAGCTTCTCAATATCCCCGAAGGCCTTCTTCACCAGATCAAGGCCTGCAACGCCGTCTACCGGATAGAATTTCCGGTCCGGTTCGGCGAGAAATATGAAATCTTTCACGCCTGGCGCGCGGAGCATAGTCATCACAAAAAACCCGTAAAGGGCGGCATCCGCTACAGTGAATTCGTTACGCAGGATGAGGTCATGGCGCTTGCGGCGCTCATGACATACAAGTGTGCGATCGTCAACGTGCCGTTCGGCGGAGCGAAGGGGGGCGTGAAACTCAACCCGCGGGATTATACCACAGAGCAGCTGGAAAAAATAACGCGCCGATATACGGCGGAACTTATCAGCAAAGGCTTTATAGGTCCCGGCACCGACGTCCCGGCGCCGGACTACGGAACGGGCGAGCGTGAGATGGCATGGATGGCCGATACGTACGACGCGTTCCATCCCGGACAAATCGATAATCTTGCGTGCGTCACCGGCAAGCCGATCAGCCAGGGTGGTATTCGCGGACGCCGGGAAGCGACCGGCCGGGGCATCCAATTCGGGTTGCGCGAAGTCTTCCGGCACAAAGAAGACTTGAAAGCGTTGAAGCTGACTCCCGGGCTCGAAGGAAAAACGGTGATCGTCCAGGGTCTGGGCAACGTCGGTTACCATGCGGCGCTGTTCCTGGAGGAAGAAGAACACTGCAAGATCATCGGCATCGCCGAGTATGAAGGGGGAATCTACAATCCCAAAGGGCTCAGCGTGCGCGAGGTGTTTGAGCACAGAAAGAAGACGGGATCGATCCTTAATTTCCCGGGTGCAAAGAGCAAGCCCGATTCATCGGTTCTTCTGGAAATGCCATGCGATATTCTTCTGCCGGCCGCCCTGGAGAATCAGATCACGAAGGCGAACGCATCGAGAATAAAATGCAAAGTGCTTGCCGAAGGAGCGAACGGGCCCACGACGAGCGCGGCCGAAGAAATTCTCCTGAAAAAGAAGATCCTCATTGTCCCCGATATTTATCTGAACGCGGGGGGAGTTACCGTTTCGTATTTCGAATGGCTGAAGAATCTGTCGCACGTCCGGTTCGGGCGCATGGAGAAACGGAGGGAAGAAAAATCTGTCGACGAACTCCTCTCGGCAGTTGAGAACGCTCTCGGCAAGAAGATTCCGGCCGCAGTCCGGAAGAAGCTGACGTTCGGACCGAATGAAGTTGATATGGTGAACTCAGGCCTCGAGGAAACGATGGCCGAAGCCTATCAGGAAATCCGCAATGCGCGGATGACTGTCAAAGGATGCTCTGATCTGCGAACGGCTGCATATGCTGTCGCGATTAACAAGGTTGCAACCTCGTACCTTGAGTTGGGAGTATTTCCGTAAGCGAGCCGAATATCGTGTAAACAAAAAAGCCCATGAAGAACTTCATGGGCTTTTGCTCTTCTGAGGGGTGATTATTCGTACCACGCGAGAATTTTCACCTGGCTTCCGTTCTTTAAGGCGCCGACGGCATTCTTCATGGCCATGCGCGAGTAGTGGAGATATGCGTCTCCATTCCCGAGGACATTTCCCTGCGGATACGGCGAGAGCAGCAATATCGCTCCCCAAAAATCAAGGTGAAGATGGACAATATCGTCCGCAAGAAGAATTCCACTGAAGCCGGTCATTCCATTTGCGGATCCGGAATTCGGATTTTTAAGGACCGCGTCGTGCGCGCTGTTATGAATAATGAGAATGCCTGTCCCCACGATCCCGCCGGCGTTCCATATGCCTCCCGCAGGTAATTCGACATATGTTACTCCGCTAAACGGGGAGGACAATTTCGCCGGATCGACGACGTACTGGCTCCCCGCAAAGCCCGATCGGGCAAGCGCTTTGAGCGTACCTTCAGTGTATCCGAACGCGCTGTCAGGCGATGTCGGAAATCCCCCCGGATATGGTTGGTTCAATCGAATGACAATAGTGTCCTGTGGATTTCCTGTGGGGGCTACGTCAACGCCCTCCTCCGTCGTTCCGCCGACCGAGGGGCTGCCCTGTTGAATGAACGTAGATGCCGTCGACCAGATGCCCCAGCTTCCATTGCCGGGGTTGACGATATCTGAAAAGGAATCGAAGTCTCTTCCGTCGATGGTGATATTGCCGTTGACATGATTTACGCCGCTGAGTGTGAGCAATGCTTTCGACCAGGTCGGCACGACAACAGGAGGAACCCATGCCCACGCGGTAGAGGTGTCGCGCCGCTCGAGGGACGTATGATAATCCTCTATGCCGATCGACTGAATGCAAACGGCAGAGACACCGTCAAAGCTGCCGTCGAACGCCCGTATCGATGCCTTCCCGCCCAGCATATTCAGCTCCCACGGGGCGCCGTTCGCGCGCCAGGTCTGATCATTGACGAGCCTCCGTATGGCGAGGTTAACCCCGCTCTGCGCGATGTTCTGCGCGCTCTGCCTGCTATAATACTGACCGACGTTTTCTACGATTCTCATGCTCGTAGCGCCGATCGTTGTGAGTATCACGGAAGTAACGATAATAATGCCCGTGACGACGATAATGAGAGCTTTTCCGCTCATGACATTTTCCTGCGTTTGTGGAGTGTGAACTGGGCCAACGAAGATGAGTTCAATGTAGCGGGATCGAGGCTATCAGGAACGTAATGTGGGTCACAATTACGCACTTCAAGGAGGGGGCCGCAGGCGAAAGAAGAAAAGACGATTCTTATGCCATGGTTAAGTCTTTGAAAAACAAAGCTTAAAACCCATATTCGCAAAAATTTTTAAACAGACGATGGGAAAATACGAAATGAAAACCCCCCCATTTTAATAAGGGGTTTTTGTACCTCGATGCAGAGAAGGCTGACCGCACCGTTGAGGAAGAAAACCCCGGAGGTCGAAGAATGCTTCGGCGAGCAGAGAATAATCTGCCGGGCGGGGAGGGATGAAACAAGAAACCCCTGGCGTATCGGGCCAGGGGCTTTCGTTGTCGAGTTACAATATCATCATGGTTCGTACCAGGCAATAATTTTTGTCTGGCTTCCGTTCTGGACGACTCCGATGGCATTTTGCATAGCCCGCCGCGAATATCGAAGATGCGCTTGACCGGTTCCGAAGGCATTACCCTGAGGGTTCGGAGTCAGAATTACAAGTGCTCCCCAAAAATCAATGTTAATGTGTGTCGCATCGTCGGTAACCATGATGCCGGAAAATCCATACGTTGGAGCATCTCCGTTGAGATTATTTATCGTTGCGTTGTGTGCGCTGTTGTGGACGATCAGGATTCCGCTTCCTTTAACACTGCCCGAAGGGCTCCATGTGCTGGCGGGCCCGCTCGTCGGGAGCTCTACATAGGTTATGCCTTTGAACGGCTGAGTGAGCCTGCTCGGGTCGGTGACATACTGGCTGCCGCCAAAACCTGTTTTCGCAAGTGCCTTCAGCGTGCCTTCGCCGTAACCGAACACACTATCGGGTGTTGCAGGGGCAGCGCCCCCGGGGTACGTCTGGTTCAGAGCGATGATTGATGGGTCGGCCGGGTGTGCCGGAGCAAAATCGGTGCCGGGAGTTCCGGGGACCGTCCCGCCGACCGTTGAGCTTCCTGCCTGATAGAATGTGTCCGCGGTTGTCCAGATCCCATAGTTTCCCTGACCGGCGTTGACTGCTGTATTCCATGGGTCGTGGTCACGCCCGTCGATCTCGATATTTCCCGTTGCCGTATTTCTTCCGTTGAGATTCACGAGAGCTTTCGTCCATGTGGGAACAACAATGGGCGGAACCCAGGCATACGCAATTGATGTATCGCTGCGTTGCAGAGTTGTACCAGGGTCTTCAATGCCGATAGAATAGATCCGCACAGTATTTACTTTAAATGTATCGAAGGTGGCATTGGTGACCAGGATCGAGGCTCTGCCCCCGAGCATGTCAACGGTCCACGGTGTTGTAGCCCTGTAGGTATAATCATTTACAAGGCGGCGGATGGCGAGATTGACGCCACTTTGTGCAATATTCCTTGCGCTTTGATGGCTGTAGTAATCGTTGAGATTCTGTACGATCTTCGTGCTTGACGTACCGATATTATACAGTATGATAGAGGTCGTAATGATAATGCCGGTGACGACGATAATTAATGCTCTTCCGCTCATTGCCTACCTCGTGTTTTGTGGTTTAAACGTTCGCTCCCAGTATGCCCCGGCGTACGTTGTGTCGTTAAAGGGATTTCCTATGCGCTGTCCCCGGCGATTGTCGAAAATGCGATCTTTGCTTTCGATGCCAACGACAAGCTTGACAGACTTGATCGTTGAAAGTGTTGCGGCCGTGACAGGAGTCGCAGTGATAGGAGCGCCGTTCGCGCCATAATAATATATCTTAAAATTGATCAAGCCGAGATACATATTCACCGGCGCAGCGTTATTAAATTTGCGGTGCAAAACTTTGTCATTCGGATTACTCGTCGCCCCGGCTCCTGCATTATCGACGTAATACTCGACCATGTCCACAGTGCCGGCTCCGTTGGTCGTGTCAAGATCGCCCCGGAATCGTATCCGGTTCGAATCGGCGTAGCAAATGGTGGTGTCTGACCCGCCAGCCTGCACTCTGAACCCCATTTTGCGCATATC
>Ga0310810_10010419_pt1 | contig 10820 bp, 11 predicted proteins | sample NCmetagenome_FD_207641 | JGI IMG/M metagenome (GOLD analysis project Ga0310810, IMG submission 207641) | Soil microbial communities from experimental microcosm in Duke University, North Carolina, United States - NC | ecosystem: Engineered > Artificial ecosystem > Soil microcosm > Unclassified ... | reverse complement strand
CCAGGTCCTGCCCCGCATCATGGCCAAGCACATCGTCGCTGGAGCGGGGCACTTCGTGCCGCACGAGAAGCCCGAACCGGTGGCCGCCGCGCTGCTGGAACTCCTGTCGGCGTCCAAGTAACCAATCAGCGGATGTCGGTCGTCTTGTCGCCGATCTTGATCTGCTCCCCTTTCATCTCGGTCGACTTGGACGGGCCGGAAAGAGCCCGCTCAGTTCACGCAACGCGACGCTGCCCGCTTGGCAAATCGCGAATGGCCGAATACAACGCGGCTCTCAGTGCGACGTCGCGGGGATCTCCGGTGAGGTTGGTCCCCATCCGGCTCGTCACGTAGGCATAGCCTACGGACGCCGCGGGATCGGCGAAACCGAGTGAACCGCCGGCACCCGGCGATCCGTAACAGGCCGGGCTGCTGCCAAACGGCCATCCTTCGCTCGGCTTCATGAACCCGAGCGAGAAACGCGCCGCATCGCTCTTCATGCACTCGTCATAGAAACCGAGAGTGGGTGAGACGGGAGGCGCTTCGAGAAGGTCCAGCGTCGCCCGCCGCAAGCCAAGCTTCGTGCCTCCTGTGGCGAACACGCTGTATGCCCCGGCTATCCCGCGGGCTGTTCCGACGCCACCTCCCGACGGCACTTCGAAGTTGCGCGCGTACACGTGGGGCTCGTCATGCGGAAGTTCCGAGCCTCTCAACGCGCGCACGATGTTCGAGCGTCCGGACATCGCCTCGACGCTCAATCGAAGCGGGAACCCCATGAGGCGCTCGCCCAGCGACGGCGCGGCAATGGTGGCGAGCTGTGAGTCCGGCACGCTCTCGGGCAGCCTGATGTAGACATCAAGGCCGAGCGGCGTCGCGATCTCGTCCTGGAAGAACCGTCCGACCGTTCGGTGTTGCTTGTCGATGCGGCGCAGCAGTTCGCTCTCGTAGTAGCCCAGCGTGATGGCGTGATAGGCCTGCCGGGTGCCTGGCGCCCAGGCTGGCCTTTGACGAGCCAGCACAAACGCCAGCCGGTCGGGGTTTGAGACGACCGCGCGATCGACCGGTTCATCGAGCGCGAAGAGGCCCGCCTGGTGGGCCAGGAGCTGCCGGACGGTGATGCGCTCCTTTCCCTGCTGCGCAAACTCCGGCCAGTACGCGGCGACGCGTTCCTCGTAGTCCAGCAATCCTCGAGAGTGGGCGAGCGCCAGGGTCATCGCTGCGAGCCCCTTGGTTGCGGAATAGACGATGACCATCGTGTCGCGCTGCCACGGTTCGCCGGTCTGACGATTGCGAACGCCGCCCCAGAGGTCGACGACCTTGTTCCCGCGGTAGTAGGCGCAGCATGCGCCGCCCAGTTCGTATCGCCGGCTGAAGTTCTCGGCACAAGCGTCGCGCACCCGTTCAAAACCCGCGGCTACGGAGCCTTCCACGATTGTTTGTTCTTCGGCTCGCATAGTTCCTACAGATGCGGCGTGCGTCCGCCGTAGCGATTTGTCGGCACCGATCAATCGGTGGGGCAAAGGGCGTGCCTCGCGAGGCACGGTGTTTCGAGGCGCAACCGTCGAACAACGGCTTCGGCAAGCTGGTCGTCGTGCCGGAAATCCGGCGCCTCGGCGGTGCGATAAAAAGCAACCAAGAGGTTGCATATCGGTATGGACGCCGGTAGTATGCAACCGGGAGGTTGCATGAATAACCTGATGACCGATCGAATCGAACAGTCGATTGAGGTACAGGCACCGCGCTCGCGCGTCTGGAAGGCGCTGGCCGATCCGCAGCAGTTCGCGGCGTGGTTCGGTATTGCCGTCGACGGCCCGTTTACGCCCGGCGCGCGTCTCCGGGGCACGCTCGTGGGAACGACGGTCGACGCCGAGGTGGCCAAAGCACAGCGCACCCACGAAGGCACGTCGTTCGACCTCCTCGTCTCGGAGATGGACCCTGAGCGGCTGTTCTCGTTCCGCTGGCATCCGAACGCCGTGGACCCGGCGGTCGACTACACGACCGAACCAATGACGCTGGTGGAGTTCTTCCTGGAGGAAACGCCGCACGGGACGCGCGTCAGGGTTGTCGAGTCAGGGTTCGACGCCATTCCGCTGACCCGTCGCGCGCAAGCCTTCGAGGGCAACAAGGAAGGCTGGCGGATCATGGTGGGAGTGCTCGGCGCGTATCTGGACCATGCCTCCTAGGAGATCGGCTGCAGCGTCAGCCGACTCCCCGGCAGTCTTCGCGGCGCTCGGCGACCCGACGCGTCTCGAGCTCGTATCGCGCCTGTCGCACGCTGGTCCGCTCTCCATCACGAAGCTCACCGAGGGTTTCGTGGTGACTCGCCAGGCCATCACGAAGCACCTGCGTGTGCTCGAGCGTGCCGGCGTGGTGCGTGGCGCTCCTGAAGGGCGCGAGATCGTCTGGCACGTCGAGCAGCGGCGCCTCGCGCAGGCGAAACGGGACCTCGATGCGATCGCCCGCCAGTGGGAGGGCACGCTTCAGCGGCTGAAGAAGTTCGTCGAAGAATGAGCCTCGACTCGTTCATCGGGCCTGTCAGCTCTGACTTCTGACCTCTGACCTCTGACTTCTGAGTTCTGAGTTCTAAGTTCAGGCTGCGGCAGCAGCCTGACTAGAACGCTTCGTCCCCTTTGCGCGGAAACCGGGTGGCTCCGATGAGCCGCGCGTCCCTTTCGACCACCGCGTGCGGAGCTTGATCGAGACGGGAAGCTGGGTGGCGATTTGAACGCCTCACGCCGCGAATCACGGACGCCAGCGCGGGGATCGTCGCAATCGCGCCGATGCCGAATAGCGTGGCGCCCAGGAGTTGACGCCGCTGTTCCGGAAGCCGCCCGGCCACCAGCAGACCCAGGCCGGCGCCGAGGGCCGCGCGCGTCGCGACGACGAACATGAGCTCGGGCAGAGCGAGTGACACTTCCTTCACGGAATCACCTCCTGACAGTTCCAGGTGACGCGGAGACTACTTCTTATCCCGTCAATAGCGGCCGGCAGATGTAGAGTCGGACAGGTCAGGAGACCCGCCCATCACGGGTCGATGCAAACGGAAGGCCCGCCAGTAGAGCCTGCGTTACACTCGCGCCGACGAGGCTACAGATGAAGTCATTTCTCTCCGCGTGTGCCCTGCTGCTCGCCCTTGGCGCCTCAATACCAGCTGCGCAGAACCGTGTCCTGGTCCTCCAGGGTGCCACGCTGATCGATGGAACCGGTCGACCTCCGGTTCAGAACGCCGTCATCGTCATTGAAGGCGGTCGCATCAAGGCGGTGGGAACCAGGGGACAGGTATCCACGCCTGCCGGTGCGCAGGTCATCAACCTGAGTGGCCGAACGGCCCTGCCGGGGCTCATCGACGGGCACGTGCACCTGCGCGATTACCAGGTGCCGATGTTTCTGCCTTACGGAATCACGACGATCGCCGACATCCACAACGACACCGCATGGAGCATCGCCGAGCGCGAGGCCTTGAAGGACGGGCGAATCAAGGGACCCCGCATGTTCGTGTCCGGAGCGCGCGTGACGGGGCCGCTCGGGCCGCCGACAACCGATGGCAGTTTCGTGCGGACGCCGGAGGAAGCGCGCGCCTACGTGCGCACGCTCAAAGCCGCAGGCGTGGATCACATCAAGGTCGACCTGACGATCACCGACGACCAGCTGCGTGCCGTGATTGAGGAATCGCATGCCGTCGGTCTGCGCGTGCTCGGCCACACGCAGAACATCCAGAAGGCCGTCGAGATGGGCTTCAAACACATGGAGCACACCGACACGATGGCGAGAGCGCTCCTTGCGCAAACAGGGCAGACAGTGCCGCAAGGCACGAGCCCTGAAGCCGTCGTCGATCCGAAGCTGTTCCCTCCGCTGATTGACTACCTCGTGAAGCAGGGCGTGTACGTGAATCCCACGCTGGTGCTGATCTGGTCGGCCTCGACACCGCGTGGTCGCGAGTTTGTCGCTGCGCATGCGCAGGTCGCCAATGATCCGGCGCTGGCCTTCGTGCCGGCCGATGCCAAGGCGGCGTGGGTCCGTCCGCCCGGGCGCCCTCGCGACGGCTACCCGCACGTGGCAGAGTTCCTCCGGAAGTACTCGGAGGCCGGCGGCAAGGTCCTCGCGGCCACAGACACCGGATGCTGTGCGCAGATTGTGCCGGGCCTGAGCCTCCACGAAGAAATGCAGATGCTGGTGGACATGGGCATTCCACAGATGAAGGCCATCCAGGGCGCCACACTGTGGTCGGCCGAAGTGATTGGCCGGGACAGGGACCTTGGCAGCCTGGAGCCGGGCAAGCTCGCGGACGTGACGGTGATCGAGGGCAATCCGCTCGTCGACTTCAGCGCGACCAAACGCGTCCGGATGGTCATCAAGGACGGCATGGTCATGGACACCAGCTACGACCCGAAATGGGTGAACCCGGTCCCGCGACCGAGCGCCGGTGGCCGCTAGCGCGCGAAGACAACGTGCACCGTCGCGCACGACAACTTGAAATGCCGGCACACTGTCAGTAACGTAAGGGCCGTTTTGCGATTCGTTGAATAGCTACGTCCTTCAGCGCCAGCGCGGGACCGGTCGGAGACGCATCGAAGGACGCGATTCGTTCACTCGGTTCACTCGAGGATTCGTTGCATGTCTGTGTCGACTGCACCGGTCCGGCTGACCGTTCGTCGGTTTGGCGAAACCACGCGCCAGGATGCGTGGTGGATCCAGCCCCTGGTGGTGTTCCTGGGACTTTCGACCTTCCTCGTCTACTCGACGTGGGCGGCGTTCCAGAACAGTCACTACACGTACGGCCCGTACCTCTCCCCGTTTTACTCACCAGTCCTGCTAGGCGACTCGCCTCACAGCTGGTTCGGCCCCAAACCCGCCTCCTGGCCCGCGTGGCTTCCGTTCTCGCCGGCGCTGCTCATACTTCCGATCCCGGGCCTCTTCCGCCTGACCTGCTATTACTACCGCGGGGCGTACTACAAGGCGTTCTGGATGGATCCGCCGTCGTGCACGGTCGGCGAGCCGCGAAAGAGTTACTGGGGCGAGAACTCGTTCCCGCTCATCATGCAGAACGCCCACCGCTACATGCTGTTTCTGTCGCTCGGCGTGCTGGCGATCCTCTGGTATGACGCGCTCACCGCATTCCGCTTCGTCGATTCCGCGTCGGGCGGCGCGCATTTCGGCATCGGGGTCGGGTCGCTGGTGCTGACGGCCAACTGCGTGCTCCTCAGCTCCTACCTGCTTGGCTGTCATACGCTCCGCCACATCGCTGGTGGATGCGTCGATCAACTGTCGAAGGCGCCGATGGGGCTCACCTGCTATTCATGCGTGAGCGGTCTCAACCGCCGACACATGTTCTGGGCGTGGTGCAGCCTGTTCTCCGTCGGCTTCAGTGACCTGTACGTCCGGCTCTGCTCAATGGGCGTGTGGTCGGACGTGCGGATCCTGTAGATGCCTGAATACCAGACACACGAACACGACGTCCTCGTCATCGGCGCAGGTGGAGCAGGGCTGAGAGCAGCCATCGAGGCTGCTGCGGCTGGCGTGTCGGTGGGGCTCGTCTGCAAGTCGCTCCTGGGTAAGGCGCACACTGTGATGGCGGAGGGCGGGATTGCCGCAGCGCTCGCGAACGTCGACGATCGCGACAGCTGGAAGGTTCACTTCTCCGACACGATGCGCGGCGGCCAGTACGTGAACAACTGGCGCATGGCGGAGATCCACGCGAAAGAAGCCCCCGACCGGGTCCGCGAACTCGAGGCCTGGGGTGCGCTGTTCGACCGGACGAAGGACGGCCGGATCCTGCAGCGCAATTTCGGCGGGCACCGCTATCCGCGCCTGGCCCACGTGGGCGATCGAACCGGCCTCGAGATGATCCGCACGCTGCAGGATCACGGCATCCACCAGGGGATCGACGTGCACATGGAATGCACGGTGATCCGCCTGCTGAGAGATGGCGATCGCATCGCTGGCGCGTTCGGCTACGAGCGCGAGCGCGGACGATTCAAGCTGTTTCGTGCGAAGGCCGTGGTGCTCGCGACCGGCGGCGTCGGCCGTGCCTTCAAGATCACGAGCAACAGCTGGGAGTACACCGGCGACGGACACACGCTGGCGTACGACGCCGGGGCGGAACTGATCGACATGGAGTTCATCCAGTTCCATCCGACCGGCATGATCTGGCCGCCGAGCGTGCAGGGCATCCTCGTGACCGAGGCGGTTCGCGGCGAAGGCGGAGTCCTCAAGAACAGTGAAGGACGCCGCTTCATGTTCGACGACATCCCCGATAACTACCGCGCGCAGACCGCCGACAACGAGGAAGAAGGCTGGCGATACACACAGGGCGACAAGTCGGCGCGCAGGCCTCCCGAACTGCTGACGCGCGATCACGTCGCGCGCTGCATCAATCGCGAGGTGAAGGCGGGCCGCGGCAGCCCGCACGGCGGCGTGTTTCTGGATATCGCCTGGATCAAGGACCGCGTTCCCGGCGGCGCCGAGCACATCAAGAAGAAGCTGCCGAGCATGTACCACCAGTTCAAGCAGCTGGCGGATCTCGATATCACCCAGGAACCGATGGAGATCGGCCCGACAACGCACTACATCATGGGCGGGGTGAGGGTCGATGCGGATTCGCAGATGTCATCGGTCGCCGGGCTGTTTGCCGCAGGCGAATGCGCCGCCGGCATCAACGGCGCCAACCGTCTCGGGGGCAACTCGCTTTCCGACATCATCGTCTTTGGCAAGCGTGCCGGGGAGTACGCGGCCAAGTACGCGCAGGCGCACGATCTCGCGCGGCCGGCGCAGACCGAGGTCGATGAGGCAGCGACGCGAGCGCTCGAACCGTTCGACAGGGGACCCTCGGGGGAGGGGCCGTACCAGGTGCAGTACGCGCTGCAGGACATGATGCAGTCGCTCGTCGGCATCGTGCGCAATGAGCCGGAAATGCAACGGGCACTCGATGGCTTGAGCGAACTCCGCGCTCGGGCCTCGCGCGTGGGCGTAGGCGGACACCGCGAGTACAACCCAGGCTGGCACGCCGCGCTCGATCTGCACAACCTGCTGACGGTCGCCGAAGCCATCACCCGGTGTGCCATCGAACGGAAGGAAAGCCGCGGAGGTCATTTTCGCGACGACTGTCCCGAGAAGCTGAGCTCCTTCGGTACGTTCAACTTCGTCGTCCGCAAGGCGAAGGACGGCGCGATGGAGATCGCGCGGGCGCCGATTCCCGAAATGCCGGCCGAACTGAAGCAGATCATCGAGGAGATGAAGTAGTGGCGACGACGGCGACCTTCCGAATCTGGCGTGGAGACGCTTCAGCCGGCCAGTTCCGCGATTACCAGTCGGCTGTGTCGGACGGCATGGTCGTGCTCGACGCTGTTCACCGCATTCAGGCCGAGCAGGCCAACGACCTCGCCGTGCGCTGGAATTGCAAGGCTGGGAAGTGCGGCTCGTGCTCTGCGGAAGTGAACGGGCACCCGCGGCTGATGTGCATGACAAGGCTGAATGAGCTGGACCTCGCGAAACCCGTCACAGTGGAGCCGATGCGGACCTTCCCACTCATCCGCGATCTCGTGACCGATGTATCGTGGAACTATCGGGTCAAGAAGAGCATCAGGAAGTTCAAGCCGCGCCCGGCCGACGCGCCCGATGGAACCTGGCGGATGCAGCAGGTGGACGTCGAGCGCGTGCAGGAATTCCGCAAGTGCATCGAGTGCTTTCTCTGCCAGGACGTGTGCCACGTGCTGCGCGACCACCAGCTCTTCGACCAGTTCATGGGGCCGCGCCACGGCGTGTACGCCGCGGCGCTCGAGATGCAGCCGCTCGACGTCGACGATCGCGTCGTCGACCTGAAGGAGAAACACGGGCTCGGGTACTGCAACATCACGAAATGCTGCACGAAGGTCTGCCCCGAAGGCATCACGATTACCGACAACGCGCTGATTCCACTCAAGGAGCGGGTCGTCGACCGCTTGTACGACCCGGTCGCCAAAATGTTCCGGATGTTGCGAGGAGGCCGCCATGTTTGAGCTGAAGCCGCTGTCGCCCGACGCGGTGCCACGAGCGCTCGCGAAGGCCGAGCGTTACCGGCTGCTGAACGAACCCAACGAGGCCCAGAGCATCTGCCTGGACGTGCTCGCGGCCGATCCGGGGAACCAGCAGGCCATCACGACGATGATCCTGGCGCTCACCGATCAATTCGTCAGCGACCGATCCGTGGTGCACGAGGCGCAGACCATGGTGTCGCGCCTGAATGACGAGTACGAGCGAGCCTATTACACGGGCATCATCCTGGAACGCCGCGCCAAGGCGCACCTGATCCACGGGACGCCCGGCGCGGGCGGACGGGCTTACTGGTGGCTGCGCGAGGCGATGCGTTGCTTCGACGAAGCCGACGCCATCCGTCCCGCCAACAACGAGGATGCCCGGCTGCGGTGGAATGCGTGCGCCCGGCTGATCGATTCGAACCGATCGATCGTGCCGACCGTGGAAGAGGCGCATGAGCCTCTGCTGTCCGAATGAGCCCTGCACGCGTCGGGGCAGACGCCCCGACGCATCGTTCGACTCGCGGCACGGCTTGTGCGATCGGGCGGGAATGAGGCGAGATTGCGCATGATCATTTCGTTCCTGCTGAGCGCGGTCCTGATGCTCGGCGCCGAGGCCGAGCGAACCGTTCAGATCGTCACTGCCCCTGATTCGCCGGTCCACCTCGACTCCGCGAAAATCCTGAACACCGGCTCGCAGCCGCTCGTCCTTCTCTACGGCGCATCGAACAAGATCGACGCAGCCATCGACCAGTTCACTGTCACGGTATTCGTTTTCAGGGCGGATGGTCAGCTCAAGGCGCGGCAGGTGGCGCCGGGGCGCCGCGAGCTCGCCGTCGGCGAGACGAAGTACTCTGCGATGGTGCTGGATGTGGGCGCCATTGATCCAACGGACACGCTGATGGCGGGAGTGGACCAGGTGCAGCGCGTCGGCTCGGATTCATGGTGGCGCGCCGACATGAGGACCCTGGCGGAGAGCGCGGCCAAAACGCGTGGACGCTGATGCGCCCTAGGTGCGCAGTGTCTTGAGCCCTGCTGCGAATCGCGCAGAGTGATTCTTCTCGGCCTGCGCGATCGTCTCGAACCATTCGGCCACCTCGACGAACCCTTCGGCTCGCGCGGTTTCCGCCATCTCCGGATACTGGACGCCTGACTCGGACGTTTCGCCCGCGACGGCCGACTCCAGGTTTTTGAGCGTCGTGCCGATCGGCAGGTCGGTCGCCGGATCGCCGAGCTTCCTCAGGAACTCCATGAGGCCGTTGGCATGCCCGGTCTCACCTTCGGCCGTGTCCCTGAAGAGTCCCGCAATCTCCGGATAGCCCTCCACGTCCGCCTGCCGCGCGAAGTACAGATATCGCCGGTTCGCGACCGCTTCAGTGATGAACGCACGTTTCAGGTTCTCGTGCGTCTTGCTGCCTTTCGTGATCTCCATGCGCTGCTCCCACCGCGTCAGTCCTGCACGCCCTGAATCTGTTGAATGAGCTTGGCAACCAGGCCGGTCCATCCGGTCTGGTGATTGGCACCGAGGCCCGCGCCGGTGTCCCCGTTGAAATACTCGTAGAAGAGCACGAGATCGCGCCAGTAAGGATCCTGCTGGAATTTCTCGCACGCGCCGTGGACCGGACGACGGCCCTGCTCGTCGCGCAGGAAGATGCGCGTCAGGCGGCGTTCGAGCTCGAGGCTGATGTCCCACAGGTTGAGATGCCGGCCTGATCCCGTAGGAAATTCGACGGTGAACTCGTCCCTCAGATAGAAGTGGAACTTCTGGAGCGACTCGATGATCAGGAAATTCACCGGAAACCAGACAGGGCCACGCCAGTTCGAGTTGCCGCCGAACAGGGCGCTTCTGGATTCGGCCGGCTCGTAATCCACGCGGTAGTCCGATTCGCCGAGGCGCAGCATGTAGGGACGATCGCGGTGCACCCGCGAGAGCGAGCGGATCCCGTGCGGGGAGAGAAACTCGGTTTCGTCCAGCATGACGGTCAGCAGGCGACGCAGCCGATCGCGGTCGACCAGCGACAGGAACCGCCGGATGTTGCTCGCCGTCGTTTCGGTCTCGATGACGGCGGCGAACTCTGGAAGGTTCTCGATGAACGACTGCATCCGCTGCTTGAAGCTGGGAAGCGTGTCGATCAGCTCTGATTCCAGCGTCTCGACCGCGAACAGCGGAATCAGTCCGACCATCGACCGGAGGCGAACAGGGAGAGACTGGCCTGACCGCAGCCGCAGCACGTCGTAGTAGAACCCGTCCCGTTCGTCCCAGAGCTCGATGCCCCTGCCGGCCATGTTGTTCATCGCCCGCGAGATGTAGGCGAAGTGCTCCATGAACTTCGTCGCCACATCCTGGTACGCGGGGTTCTCCCGTGCCAGCTCGAGGGCGATCGTCATCATGTTCAGGCAGTACATGCCCATCCAGCTGGTGCCGTCGGACTGCTCGATCGTGCCGACGTCCGGCACCAGCGCATTGCGTTCGAACGGGCCGATGTTGTCGAGGCCGAGAAACCCGCCCTGGAAGATGTTCAGCCCGTCAGCATCGTTGCGGTTCACCCACCACGTGAAGTTGAGCAGCAGCTTGTGGAAGACGCGCTCGAGAAACTCACGGTCTGTGCGCCCGAAGTGTTTCTGCTCGATCTTGTAGACGCGCCAGGCTGCCCAGGCCTGGACCGGCGGGTTGACGTCGGAGAAAGCCCACTCATACGCAGGCAACTGCCCGTTCGGGTGCATGTATCGCTCGCGCAGGAGGAGCAGCAGCTGATCCTTCGCGAACTCGGGATCGATCAGCGCGAGCGGAATGCAATGAAACGCGAGATCCCAGGCGCCGAACCAGGGGAA
>Ga0310810_10010418_pt1 | contig 10820 bp, 9 predicted proteins | sample NCmetagenome_FD_207641 | JGI IMG/M metagenome (GOLD analysis project Ga0310810, IMG submission 207641) | Soil microbial communities from experimental microcosm in Duke University, North Carolina, United States - NC | ecosystem: Engineered > Artificial ecosystem > Soil microcosm > Unclassified ... | reverse complement strand
CTGTCCCGGAACCGATGACAGGACAGCTGCGTTCAGTGCGCGGCCTGCTTACCTTCAGTTGGAATTTGTGGTGCCGGAGGTGGGAATCGAACCCACACGGGCGGTAAAGCCCACGGGATTTTGAGTCCCGCGCGTCTGCCAGTTTCACCACTCCGGCGCAGGGTCAGTCTAGCATTTCGTGAATTGGTGAATTGGTGAATTGGGCAGAGCGCAATTCAATAACTCACCAATTCACCCTGTGAAGAAGTCAGGCGGCCGAAGTGCTTGGATTGCGCATACCTGATCGAACGGCGAAAAAACGCGAAAGAGTGAGCTTAACATCGGGGAATTACCAAATCCCCTCAGTTGTTTCTCAGAGCCACGGCCGGTTCGAGACGCGCTGCGCGGCGAGCGGGCAGGTATCCGGCCACGCAGGCCGCAAGGACCAGCGCTGCCACGGATGTGAGCAGCGTCAGCGGATCCTGTGGACCCACCCCGAACAGCGTCGATCGCAGAAGATTGGTCGCCGTCAGCGACATCGGTATCCCGACGCCGGCTCCGATCGCGACCAGTCTCAATGTCTCGCGGAGGACCAGCCAGCGGACCGACGAAGCCGTCGCCCCGAGCGCCATGCGGACGCCGATTTCGGCCGTGCGCCGCCCGACGCTGTACGCGATCACGCCGTAGATGCCGATCACCGTCAGCAGCAGGGCGATGCCGCCGAGGCTGCTCGACAGCGCCGCCATCGTCCGATCGCGTCCAAGCGCGAGCGATCGTCGATCCTCCAGGGTGGTGACGTCGTACACCGGCAGCCGCGGATTGAGTGCGCGAATCGCCGCGCGGAGGCTGTCGCTGGCACGGCGTGGGTCCTCCCGCGTCCGGACGTGCAGCACGACCGTCGAGGCCCACTCGTCCTGCATCAGCGGCTGATAGAGCATCGGCTGCGGCGCCCTCCGCAGCCGCACCGTCAGGGCATCGCGCACGACGCCGACGACTTCGTATTTCATCACCGAGGCCGCCCCCTGGTCGCCGACATGGAGGCCGACCGGACTCCTGCCGCCCGCGTACTCCCGAACCCACGCCTCGTTGACGACGATGACCTTGCGTGCGCCCGCCGTATCGGCGTCCGTGAACTCGCGTCCGAGCAGGACGGGAATCCCCGCGGTCGCGAAGAATCCCGGGCCCACGACGTTGAAGCCCGTGCCCTGGCTCCGTTCGGCCGGCTGTCCCTCGACCCAGATCGACTTGCCTGCGCTCCCCGACGAAAGCGCATAGTCCCAGCCGAGCGCCGCGGACACGACGCCAGGAACGCCGCGGGCGCGATTCACGAGATCCGCGTAGATGTGCGTCGATTCGGTGCGCTGCGTTTCCCGCGGGCTGAGCCCCACCCGCATCGTCAGCATCCGCTCGAGCGCGACGCCGGTGTCGATCGCGGCAAGCGCGCGGAAACTGCGGAGCGCGAGCCCCGCGCCGAGCAGGAGCACCAGCGCCATCGCGACCTGCGCCGCGACGAGACCTTTCGCGAGCGTCTGACGCCGGCCGCGCGCCCGCGGCCCGCCGGCTTGCAGCGAGGCGTTGATGTCGACGCGGCTCGCACGAAGCGCCGGACCGACGCCGAAGACGAGCACCGTAAACGCGGTGGCCGCGAGCGTGAACGCCAGCAGGTGGGAGTCGATCCGGAAACCGATCGCCTGATGGGGCAGGTCCTGCATGAGCAGATAGACGAGCGATCGGTGAACCAAGAACGCGATGCCGATGCCCGCGAGCGCGCCGAACGCAGCGAGGACCAGGCTTTCGGCCAGCACCTGCCGTACGAGACGCCACCGGCCGGCGCCGAGCGCGAGGCGTACGCCAAACTCGTGCGTCCGCGCGAGCGCGCGCGCCAGCAGCAGGTTGGCCACGTTGACGCACGCGATGAGCAGCACGCCGACGGAGAGCAGCAGCAGGATGCGCAGCGGCTGGAGATAGCCCTGGAGCGCAATACCGAGCCCCTTATCGCCGGGCTCGAAGACCGCGCGCAGCGTCAGGTACCATTGCCGCTCCGATTCGCGATAGCGCCCCAGTCGCGGCCGTATCGCTTCGATCGCGCGCTGCAACGCCGCCTGCGCCTCGGCCTCGGCCTGGGCGTCCGACACCGACGGACGGAGCCGGGCGGTCACCCACAGGTTGGTGAACGGCGACTTCGACGGCAAGGGGATCGAAACGTCCGGCGCGACGCCACGGTCCATCCCGAAGAACCCGGGAGGCGTGACGCCTACGATCGTGGCCGGGATCCCATTCAGCGACAGCGTGCGGCCGATGACCGAGGAGTCCGCGCCAAACCGGCGCGTCCAGAAGCGGTGACTGAGGATCGCGACGCGGTCTGCGGCATCCTCGTCGCCCTCGGCGATCGGCCGTCCGAGCACGATCGGTACACCGAGCGTGGAGTAGTAACGGCCCGAGACGTACTCGACGAGCACGCGATCGACGTCGCCGCCTGCGTCCAAATTCATCTCGGTCGTCATGGATGCGAACACACCCGAAAACGATCGCGGATCCTTCCGCAACTCCGTGAAGAACTCCGACGGCACGTTCGACATCGTCTCCCCCCGGCGCGAGACGACGAGGGCGGTGCGGAGCTGCTGGGGATCGCGAACCGGAAGCCGCTGAAGGAGGGCTTCGTCGAGCAGGCTGAAGATCGCGGTGTTCGCGCCGATGCCGAGGGCGAGCGTCAGCACCGAGACGATCGTGAACACCGGAGCGGTGACGAGGCAGCGCAGCGCGTACCGCATGCTCGTTAGACCTCCAGCGGGCCGACGCGGTTGGGCAGGTTCGCCGCCGGAAATCCGTCAACGCGGCGGCGAGTAGCGGGTTTCGTGCGAAATCCGCGCCGGAACGTTGTTTGCGCTGGCGCGGGCATGCGCGACCTCACGATCGGCATGGCCGGTGCCGGCGGCGACGGAGTTGTGTCCGCCGGAGAATCTCTGATCACCGCGGCGGCATCCGCCGGCTATCACGCAATCCTGACCAAGAGCTTCGGACCGCAAATCCGCGGCGGCGAATCGTCGTTCCGCTTGCGGATTTCCAGCGGGCCCGTTCACACCCCGGGCGGCATGCTCGACGTGGCCGTGGCGCTCAACTGGGACGACTTCGTCCGCTTCGGAGCGGAGCTGCCGGTTGCCGGCCACACGGTTTTCATCCACGACGCGCAGCACCCGCCCGCGCCGGGCGCGTGGCCCGGTGTCATGCCCGCGGAAATCGTCGCCGCGCCGATCGCCGCCATCGCGCGCGAGCTCGCCGGCCACGACGCCGCCAAGAACACCGTCGTCCTCGGCCTCATGGCGGAGTGGTTTGGATTCGTCCCCGACGCGCTGCTCGCGGGGCTGCGCAAGCGATTCGCCAAGAAAAGCGCCGAGGTACTCGAGCGGAACGAGCGCGCCTTCGAGGCAGGCCGTCAGTACGCGATCGAACACCCGCTCGCTCGGGCTCGACGGCTCGATCGCGCCCGGCCGCCCGGAGCGCCGACGGCGATGCTGCTGGCGGACGGCAATGAGATGTGCGCGGCGGGCGCCATCTTCGCCGGCTGCACGTTCTTCGGCGGGTACCCCATCACCCCGTCGACGGAGATCATGCAGTTGCTCGGGCGCGAGCTGTGGAAACACGGCGGCGTCGTCCTGCAGGCGGAAGACGAGATCGCCGGCGCGGGCGCCGCGGTCGGCGCCTCGTTCGCGGGGCACAAGGCGATGACCGCGACGTCGGGGCCCGGCATGTCGCTCAAGACCGAGATGCTGGGGCTCGCCAGCATCGCCGAACTCCCCCTCGTCTGCGTCAACGTCCAGCGCGGCGGTCCATCGACGGGAATGCCGACCAAGAGCGAACAGTCGGACCTGTTTCAGGCCGTCTTCTCGGCGCACGGCGACGTCGTCCGCCCCGTGCTCGCGCCGACGAGCGTGGCCGACGTCTTCGAGACCACGGTCGAGGCGTTCAACATCGCGGAGCAGTATCAGACGCCCGTGATCGTGCTGTCGGACGGCGAGATTGGCCAGCGCAAGGAGATCGTGGATCCGATCGATACGGGGCGCCTGGCGATCGTCGATCGCAGGCGTCCATCGCCGCGGGAGCTGGAGAAGTACGTGCGCTACGCGCTCACGGAATCGGGGATCAGTCCAATCAGCGAGCCGGGGATGCCGGGTGGCAACTACCTGGCCGCTGGGATCGAACACAACGAGCAGGGCGCTCCGACCGCAAACGGCGCGATGCACGCGCGGATGAACGAGAAGCGGATCCGCAAGCTGGATCCGTTGGCGCGGTGGCGCGGCGCCGTGACGATCGCCGGCGATCCACACGCGCCCATCGGCTTGATCGCGTGGGGCAGCGTCGCGGGCGTCGCGCGTGAGGCGCTCGGCCTGGCGGAGCGACTGGGCGTCCACGCGAAGCTGCTGGCGCCGACGCTGCTGTACCCGGTCCCGCAGCAGGCGTACGACGATTTCTTCGCGTCGGTGCGGACCGGGCTCATCGTCGAGCAGTCGCACCAGGGACAGCTGTACCGGCTCCTGCGAATGTTCGTCACGCTGCCGGCGGGCGTCGCCTCCCTCGCGCGCAGCGGAGCCAATCCGTTCACGCCGACGGAGATCGCCGAGAGGCTTGCCGCACTCGCGCAGCAGCTTCAGCGCGCGCGCGTCCCGGAAGTCGAAGCGTCTATTGATTGAGACCCGAGACCCGAGATCCGAGGTCCGAGGTCCGAGGTTGGGAGTTGGAGGTTGGGAGTCATCCCATGTATCAAGCGAAAGATTTCAAATCGGACCTCACGCCGATCTGGTGTCCCGGCTGCGGCGACTATGGGGTCGTGCAGGCGATTTATCGAGCGCTCGCAAACCTCGGGCGGGCACCGCACGATGTCGCGTTCGTTTCCGGCATTGGCTGCTCGAGCCGAATTCCGGGTTACACGACGGCGTACGGCTTCAACACCGTTCACGGCCGCGCGCTGCCGATCGCGCAGGGCATCAAGCTCTCGCGTCCGGATCTGCTGGTGCTCGCGGCTGGCGGCGATGGCGACGGCTTTTCGATCGGCGGCGGACACGTGCCGCACTGCATTCGGAGGAATCCCGACATCACCTATGTGGTGATGGACAACCATATCTACGGCCTCACCAAGGGGCAGTTGTCTCCAACTTCGCCGCGCGGGCTGGCAACGGCGTCCTCCGTGTACGGCAGCCTGGAAGATCCGGTGAATCCGCTCCTCTACGTGCTTGCGTACGGCGCACGCTTCGTCGCTCAGGGCACGCCGGCCGACATGCCGGGCCTCGCGGCAGTGATTGAAGAGGGCATTCGCTTTCCGGGCTTCGCCTTCATCAACGTGCAGTCGCCATGTGTGACGTACGGCCAGCCAGACGCGCAACTGAGACAGCACAAGGCCGAGATGAGGCCTCTGGCGTCCTCGAGCCACGATCCATCGAATCGACTGTCGGCGATGGCGCTGGCGCAGGAGTACGGCAAGGTCCTCCATACCGGCGTGCTCTATCGCGATCCCGATCCGGGCCCGACCTTCGAACAGGCCGTCGCGCGACGGCAGGCCGTGCTGAGGACCTCGCGCGCGGCACGAGACCGCGTGCTCGATCTGTTCGCACTCGGATGAATTTGGAAATTTGGAAATCGGGTAATCTGATAGCAACTACGAGATTCCCAATTCCAAATTCCCCGATTACCTGATTGTTCTCGGCTCTTCGTCACCGTAACTTCCGGCTTCTCTGGATCGGCCTGCTGATCTCGTTCTCCGGCAGCCTGATGCAGTCGGCCGCGATTCTCTGGCACGTGTCGCTGCTCGTTCCCGACAACCGCCGCGCGCTCGCGCTGGGCATGGTCGGCCTCGTGCGCGTGGTGCCGGTCGTCGGCTTCTCGCTGCTGAGCGGCGTCGCGGCGGACGTCTACGACCGGCGCAAGCTGATGCTCTTCACGCAGACGCTGATGGCCGCCTTTGCCGCTGCGCTCGCGATTCTGACGTGGCGCGGACTCGACGCGGTCTGGCCGATCTACGCTCTTGCGGCGGCGGGCGCGGCCGCGGGGGCCTTCGACATGCCGGCGCGTCAGGCGCTGACGCCCAATCTCGTCCCCCGCGAGCACCTCGCCAACGCGCTCACCCTCAACACGATCATGTTCCAGGTCGCGGCCGTGGCGGGCCCCGCCGCCGGCGGCCTGATCATCGCCCGACTCGGCGTCGCGTGGACGTACGCGTTCAACGCGGTCTCGTTTCTCGTCGTGATCGCCGCGTTGGGGATGATGTCGGGGGTCGGGGGTCGGGTGTCGGGGGTCGGGGGTCGGGTGTCGGGGGTCGGGCGTCGGGTGTCGGGGGTCGGAGGTTCGATGTCCGAGGTCCAGACGCCCACATTCACGCTGCACTCGGCGATGGAAGGGCTGCGGTTCGTCTTCCGCGCGCCGCTCATCCGATCGACGATGCTGATGGATTTCTTCGCCACGTTTTTCTCGTCGGCGACGGCGCTGCTGCCGATTTACGCGCAGGACATCCTGGGCATCGGCGCGAAGGGGTACGGCTGGCTCTACGCGGCGCCCGCGGCCGGAGCGATCGTCACGAGCGCGATCATGGTTCGCGCCGTCGACGCGATCGAGCGGCGCGGGACCGTACTCGCGGTCGCGGTCATGGGATACGGTCTCGCGACCGTGGGGTTCGGCGTGTCGCGCAACTTCTGGCTGTCGTGGCTCTGCCTCGCGGCGACGGGCGCGACCGACACCGTCAGCATGGTCTTCCGCAATCTCATCCGGCAGCTCGAAACGCCGGATCACCTCCGCGGGCGCATGGTCGGCGTGAACATGGTCTTCTTCATGGGCGGCCCGCAGCTCGGCGAGCTCGAAGCGGGCCTCGTCGCCAACTGGCTCGGCGCCGTCTTCTCGGTCGTCAGCGGCGGCATCGGCTGCATGATCGCGACGGCCTGGATCGTCGGGAGAACGCCGGCGCTCCGCGCCTACGGTCGCGAATCGTCAGCCGTGTCAACCGTCAACGGTAAACGGTAAACCGTTGACGGTATAATCATCCAGCGTGCCCACGCTGAATGTCATCGTTCTCTACGACCGCTGGGAGGACGAGGGAGACGAGTCCGCCGCGGCCGACAAGGCGCCGCTCACGCGCACCCTCGACAAGAAGGAAGTCGAAGACGAAGTCGTCGAGGCGCTCGGCAAGCTCGGACACGAGGCCACGCTGCACTGCCTCGACGGATCCGTCAAGAGTCTGCACGCGCTCGCGCGGATGGACTGCGATCTCGTCTTCAATCTCGCCGAGTCCTTCGCGGGCAACGACACCGCCGACGCCGCCATCGCCGCGTACCTGGAGCTGATTGGCAAGCGCTTCACGGGCGCGGGGTCGCACGGGCTGATCTACGCCCAGGACAAGGCGGTGGCGAAGAAGATCCTCGAGTTCCACGGGCTTCATACGCCGGTCTTCGCGCGGTTGTATCGCGGCCGTCTCGATTTTTCCCACGACCTCGAGTTCCCGGTCATCGTGAAGCCAGCTCGCGAGGACGGCTCGATCGGGATCGAGTTCAACGCCGTGGTCAACTCCATCCGGGAGCTGATGGAGCGGATCGACTGGCTGCACGCCAATTTCGACTCTCCGGTGCTCATCGAGGAATACGTGGAAGGCCGCGAGATGTACGTCGGGGTGATCGGCAACGGCACCCCATCCGCGCTCCCGGTCGTCGAGCTCGATCTCTCGAAGCTGCCGGAGGGCACGCCGCGCATCGCCGGCGCGGAGGTCAAATGGGGGAAGGGCACGCGCGCCTACCGCGATACGAAATCCGCGATCGCCGAAGGGCTGCCCGACGAGACCGTCGCATCGCTCCAGCAGACGGCGCTGGCGGTGTTCCAGGCGCTCGACCTGCGCGACTACGCGCGCATCGATATGCGGCTCCGGCCCGACGGCCGCGTGGCGGTCATCGAGGCCAACCCGAACCCCTGGCTCGCCTCCAAAGCGGAGTTTGCGATGGCGGCCCGCAAGAGCGGACGGACGTATTCACAGCTCATCGGCGAGATCGCCGAGCTGGCGCTCGCGCGCTACGGCGCGTGACGCCAAACGCAGGAACCCCTTACGTCGAGCAAACTTAGCGCCTTTCCGCGCGGTCGGGCAGCCACCCGATGCTCCCCCCGGGTTCTCGCGACCCGGGGCAGAAACGTGCAAAAAACCCCGATTTTCCGCCAGTTTTCGTTGCCGGAGGCCCATCGTTGCGGTATACTGAATGGACTGCTCACCGGGCTTCTTCCTTACCGACACTCACCTTCAGCTGTGGGGGACGCGTGACATTCCAGATTGGTGACAAGGTCATATACCCAAATCATGGGCTCGGCGTCGTTCAAGGTATCGAAACGAAAACGATTCTCGGCACGACCTGCGGTTTTTATCATCTTCGAATGGTGGCGAACGAAACGACCGTGCTGGTTCCCGTCGACAACGTCGACGGCGTAGGCCTTCGGCGCGCGATCGGCGACGAGGAGATCGACCGTCTCTTCTCCCTGCTCGGCGACGGCAAGATCGACAATCACCAGAACTGGAAGGGCCGCTTCAAGGACAATTCGGACCGGATGCGGACCGGCTCGATCTACGACGTGGTGGAAGTCCTGAAGAGCCTGACGTTCCTCGCCAGGTCGAAGAACCTCTCGTTCCGCGAGAAGCGGATGCTCGATCGCGCGAAGTTCCTGGTGATCTCGGAGATCTCGGAAGTCGCGCGCGAGAAGACCGAGCTGGTCGAGCAGAAAGTCGATCACGCGCTGGAGCGCTGCTTCAACACGAAGACGCGATCCATCGCGCGCGCCAAGGCGGCCAAGGCCGTGCCGACGAGCCGCGTGACTGTGAAGCGGACGGCGAGGGCTTCATAACCGCACCCAACGCGGCAGCCCGCAGTCTCGATGCAGGGCCGGAGCGATATCATCGCTCCGGCCTTTTTTGTTGACGCGCCCTTCGGCATGCCGGATCTGATCGCGGTCCTCCGCTCGTTCGCCACGTATATCGGGGTATCGCTCTATGTCATCCTGCTCGGGCCGCCCGTCCTGCTCATCTCGCTGGCGAGCCGTGACGCGCGGCTCCTGTATCGCGTCGGCGTCGGCGGCGTGCGCCTCGGGCTGCGGCTCAGCGGCATCCGGATCCACGTCCGCAACGGGGAACGCATCCTGTACGACCGCGCGGCCGTCTATGCGATCAACCACGCGAGCAACATCGAGCCGCCGGTCATCTTCAGCGTGCTGAGCGGGCTCTTTCCGAGGCTGCGGATTCTCTACAAGGCGGAGCTGCGGCGGCTGCCAATCCTGGTGCGCGCGTTCGACGTCGCGGGATTCATCCCGCTCGAGCGCGCCAATCGCGATCAGAGCCTTCCGGCGATCGATCGCGCGGCCGACGCGCTGCGGGACGGCAACTCGTTCCTGCTCTTCCCTGAGGGCACGCGCAGCAGGACCGGCGAGCTGCTGCCGTTCAAGAAGGGAGGCTTCATCATGGCGATCAAGGCGCAGGCCCCCGTGATTCCCGTGGGGATCAGCGGCGCGCGCGGGGCAATGCGCAAGGGCAGCCCGATCATCCGCCCCGTACGTGTTGTCGTCGCCTTCGGATCGCCCGTGGAAACGGCCGGCATGACGCTGGCCGATCGCGACGACCTCGTCGCGCGCGTCAGAGACAGCGTCGCCGATCTCCTCGAACAGAACGACAGGCTATGATGGACATCCTCGCGTCGCTCGGCCGGACGATGGGGTTCTCGTTTGCGGCGGGGATCAACCTTTACGCCACCGTCGCGATCCTCGGCCTGGCGAGCCGATACGGGTGGGTCGCGCTGCCGCCGCAATACCAGGTGTTCGACAACAACTGGATTATCGGCGCGGCGCTCGTGCTCTACGTCCTCGAGTTCTTCGCGGACAAGATTCCCTGGCTCGACTCGGCGTGGGACGCGGTGCATACCGTGATCCGGCCCGTCGGCGGCGCGCTCATCGCCGTCGCGACGCTCGGCCACGCCTCGCCCGCGACGCAGACCATGATCGCGCTGCTGGGTGCCGCGCTCGCGGCGAGCTCGCACTTCAGCAAAGCCGGGACCCGCGTAATGGCCAACGCGAGCCCCGAGCCGTTCTCGAACTGGATGCTCAGCCTCGGCGAAGACGCCTTCGTCGTCGGCCTCGGCCTGCTGGCGCTGAAATACCCGCTGGCCGCCGCCTTCGTCGTCATCGTCGCCATCGCGCTGATCGTCGCCTTCGCGAGCTGGATCGTGAGAGCGCTGAGGCGGCGCTTCGGTCGAGAGAGCTCGCGGAGACGTACACCACAGAGCCACAGAGGACGCGGAGACGCACGGAGGTAACTGCTCTAGATTCGTACTGCGAATTCTCTTCAGGTCGCTGTTTCTGCGAACGATCCCCCCAACTCATTGTCTAGAGCGAGTGGTACGCCTTGCATATGGCGATCGCCGTGTCTGTCGATCCACGGATCAACGCGCTCACGTGGAAGATCATCAAGTGCGCGATGAGCGTCCACAGCGCGCTCGGTCCCGGACTGCTGGAGTCCGCGTATCTCGCGTGCATGGTGGTGGAATTGCGGCACGCTGGATTGAGGGTCGATGTCGCGGTGAAGGTTCCTCTGCTGTACCGAGAGCTGACACTGGACTGCGGATACACGCTGGACCTCTTGGTCGAGAACATCGTCATTCTCGAGTTGAAGGCCATGGCCGCGTTGCTTCCCGTGCACGCTGCGCAGCTGCTGACCTACTTGAAGCTCACTGGCAAACCGATCGGTCTCTTAATCAATTTCAATGTCCCGATGCTGAAGGATGGAATCGTAAGGAGGATCAACACGCGCAGGTAAAGCAACGGTCGCGCGCCGGCCATCG
>Ga0310810_10010417_pt1 | contig 10820 bp, 7 predicted proteins | sample NCmetagenome_FD_207641 | JGI IMG/M metagenome (GOLD analysis project Ga0310810, IMG submission 207641) | Soil microbial communities from experimental microcosm in Duke University, North Carolina, United States - NC | ecosystem: Engineered > Artificial ecosystem > Soil microcosm > Unclassified ... | reverse complement strand
AAGGGTCCCTGCGGCTGCGGGATCAAGTCTTGAACCTTCAAAGCGACCTTATCGAGCTGGCTGGTCGGAATCTTGTTGTTCACGAACGCATCCCGGATAATCCGAGAATCGGCCGGGGATGCCGCCCGCTGCGAAAGCGGATCGTAAATTGAGTTTTGAATGATATTCCGGTTCAGAATATCCGTTCCGAGAACCTTGTTGGCGGTCGCCGCCGCGGCTGCGCTAAAATCGCCGCTCCGATAGGCTACGGTAGGAACAGTGATCAGGTTGTTGTTGTTGGCGGTGGTGGTGGGAAGGGACTCGTAGCTGAAAAAGAAAAAGGTCCTGTCTTTGCCCTTGTAGACCTTGGGAATCCAGATGGGTCCGCCGGCGGTGCCGCCGAAATCGTTGATTCGAACTTTGTTGCGGGTATGGGAGTACGCCCCGTAGGAATTGAAGGCTTCGTTAGCCCAGTAATCGTAGGCGGATCCATGATATTGGTTGGTGCCGGATCTCATGGTGTAGCTTAGAACGGCGCCGGTCGACTGACCGTATTCGGCCGCATAGTTACTGGTTTGTATCGCGACCTCGTTGACCGAATCCACGCTAGGCGCTCCGAACGAGTAGTAGGCGTTGCCTAAGGTGTAGGTTGCATCCATGCCATCGATGCGGATCCGTTCGCTGGCGGCCGGCGAGCCATTAATACTCATATTGGTGAGGCCGCCGTTGACGCCGGGAATCGTGAGTATCGCCTGCGTGGTAACGCGGACGGCGCCGATCTGGCCCATGGGAAGCTCGTCTTGCCGGTCGGTAGTGACGTTGTGGCTGACGTCCCCGGTCTCGGTTTTGAGAAGCGATACGTCGGCGCTCACCGTCACGGACTCCGTGGAGGCGCCTATTTCTAGTGAAATATCGATGCGCGTGGTTTGCAGTTGCTGGACCTCGACCCCTGTGCGCACGTACTTCTTGAATCCGGGGACGGCCGCGCTTATTTCATACGTGCCGGCGGGCACAGCGCCGAAAACGTAATTGCCGGTGGCGCTGGTCGCGGCCGTCGCGACGACGCCGGTTGCCGAGTTCTTAGCTTCAACCGGAGCGTTCGCAACCACGGCTCCCGCTGGGTCCGAAATCAAACCAGTGATTGTGCCGCCGGTCTGCGCAAACGCGGCATGGGTGAAGATCAAAAGAAGAAGAGCAATCGCTAGCTTTGCGGATCTCATGTCACACCCCTTTTTTAGTCGAGTTCAAACCAGTCCTGTTTTACAGCAACTGCCCACCCTAAGGTTAGGGAGAGTCTACATCCGCGGTCATCCGCAGTCAAGCCCAGCCCAGCTCCAACGCGTGGCGTTGGCCTACTCCCGGATTCGGAATGGCGCAACCGCACCGAGTTCCTGCTCGGGAGTTGTGGTCTAGTTTCCGTTCGTGAACAGCTGGATCCCTTCCATAGTGAGCCAGCCGACAATGGCCGAGGCAGGAATCGTCAAGATCCACGCCCAAAGAATATTGGTAGCCACGCCCCAGCGGACGGCTTTCAAGCGTTGAATGGATCCGACGCCCGCGATGGCGCCGGCGGTGACGTGCGTGGTGGAAACTGGCAGCTTCAGGTACTCGGTGGCGAACAGAATGGAGATGGCGGCGGCAGTTTCGGCACAAAATCCGCTGCGCGGCTTGAGCTTGGTGAGGCGGGATCCCATGGTGTTGACGATACGCCATCCTCCGCTCATGGTTCCGAGGGCGATCGCTCCATAGGAAACAAAAATAACCCACGCGGGCACTTCGAATTTGGCTAGCATCCCGGAGGTGACCAGCACCCCGGTGATGATTCCAGCCGTCTTCTGAGCATCGTTTGCGCCATGAGAGAAACTCAGAGCCGCCGATGAAACCAACTGCAATCTTCGAAAGTAACGATCCATCTTGTCTGGACGCGCCTTCTGAAAAATCCAATACACCGCAATCATCAAGCCGTACGCCAGCGCCATGCCCATCAGAGGAGCGATCACGATGAACACCAGAGTTTTGATCCAGGCACTGCCGATGAGGACGTCGAAACTCCGATCCAGGCCACGAAGATGGGCCGCACGCGCCATCGCAGCGCCGCCGTAGCCGCCGATGAGCGCATGAGACGAACTGGTCGGTAATCCCAGCCACCAGGTGATCAGGTCCCAGGTAATCGCGCCGACCAGTCCGGCGAGGATCACCAGCGGGGTGACGTATTGAAGATCGATCATCCCGGCACCCACGGTTTTCGCAACGCCGGTTCCTACGCTGAATGCCGCGATGAAGTTAAAACCGGCAGCCCACAGGACGGCTTGCGCCGGCGTCAGGACTTTCGTGGCCACTACGGTCGCAATCGAATTCGCTGCGTCGTGGAACCCGTTGACGAAATCGAAAACGAGCGCAACCAGAATAATGCCACCAACCAGAATCAACGTGGAATCCATGCGCGGCTTAGCTGTTCTTAACCTGGACGTTCTGCAGCGCGTCGGCAACGTCTTCGCAATAGTCCGTGGTTTGCTCCAGGAACTCATAGATCTCCTTGAGCTTAATAACGCGAATCGGATCTTTCTCGTCCTGGAACAGGTCGGCTACGGCTGCACGTACGAGTTGATCCGCAGCTTCCTCCAGCCGGTTTATTTCGATGCAGTGATCCATAAACGGCTGGTCCTTCGCGAGGGAGTCAAACGCCTTCAAAAGAGTGAGCCCGCAGGACTGCACCAGACGGCATAATTCCAGCACAGTGCCGGGAAGAGGATCAATCCGATACGCGAGCATACGATGCACGGAATCCTCAATGCCGTCGATCACATCGTCCAGATGGGAGGAGAGCGAGTGGATATCTTCGGGATCGAGCGGCGTGATGAACGTGGAGTTCAGGCGGGTGTAGATCTCATGAATTACGGTGTCAGCCTGTTCCTCGATGGCTTTAATTTGATGCGCGGCGCTCGCCAGGTGGGCATTCCCCGACGCGGCGCCCTCCACCAGCAGGTCCGCGGCTTGGCAAATGAATTTTACTTGTTGATGGAAGTATTCGAAGAACTTCTCTTCTCGTGGCAGAAGGTTCATGTGGTTCTCTATCTTGCCAATCCGCTGGACGTCGGGTCAACTTCTGTATTATTGACTGGAAAGGAGAGTAGAAAATGCGTGAGTTCCAGTGGTTCGAAGGAATGATGGTCGATCTGCGCTACGCATTCCGATCCTTTCGCCGCAGCCCCGTGTTCACGCTCGCCGCGCTAGGCTGTCTGGCGCTCGGAATAGGCGCGAACATACTGATCTTCAGCCTGGTGAACGCGATCCTGGTCCGCTCCCTTCCGTATCCTGATGCGGACCGCCTGGCCATGGTCCGTTTCACCCCGCCCGACCAGCCGGATCAGAAACTCGGCACCAACTCGGGAAGCTACTTCTTTATTCGCGAGCACAATCGCGTTTTCCAGAGCATGGGAGCGCTGCGTATCACCGGCTTTAGCGTCGCGACGGAGGGCGGCGAGACCGGCCGCCAGTGGATCCAGGGCGGCTGGGTTTCACCCGGCCTCACCGACACCATGGGCGTCTCACCCATGATCGGGCGTTGGTTCGCCCGGGAAGATACCACCTTTACCATCGTCATCAGCTACGGACTCTGGCAGCGCATGTACGGCGGCACTCAGGATGTTTTGGGTAAGAAGCTTTTTATCGACGTGGTTCCCGCCACCATCGTGGGCGTGATGCCGCGCGGGTATCAAACCATGAATCCCGACATCGATCTGTGGCGGCTGCAACCCGACGAGAACCTGGCGAATGCGCTGCGCAGTCCCAACCGCGTCTTCAATTTGTTCGCGCGCCTCAAGCCTGGCGTAACGCCGGAACAGGCCCAACGGGAATTGAGCGCCATTGAGGGCCCTCTCAGCCAGGAATACGAAATGAATCGCGGATGGAACATCAAGGTCGACACCTTACGTGACGCCTACTTCGGCCATCTTCGGCGGCCGCTGCTGGTGTTTCAGGGCGCGGTGCTCATTCTCCTGCTGATCGCCTGCGCCAACGTTGCCGGATTGCTGCTCGCGCAGGCTGCCATGCGGCACAAAGAAATCGCGATGCGGGCCGCATTAGGCTCCACACGGCTGCGGGTAGTCCGCCAGCTGCTCACCGAAAGCGTTTTGCTTTCGCTCGGAGGCGGCCTGCTGGGGATGGCGCTGGGCTGGGCCGGTTTGAAAATATTCACGGTCCTGGCGCCAGCGGTGTTGCCCGGCGCCGGCGATGTCGAACTGAACCTGCCGGTGTTCGCGTTCGGAGTGTTGCTTTCGCTCGCTACTGGGGTGATTTTTGGCGTGATTCCCGCACTTCAGGTCTCGCGCCCCGACCTTATGGAAGTTCTCCGCGACTCTTCCCGTAGTACCACGGCCGGCGGCGCGCAACAGAAGCTGCGCGGCGCATTTGTGGTGGTGCAGGTAGCGCTTTCGCTGGTCCTGCTGATCGGCGCGGGACTCCTGACCCACAGCCTGCTGCGGCTGAATATGGTCCAGCCGGGATTGGATCCGCTCGGCCTTGTGACCTTTCAGATTCCGTTTTCGCGGACGCTGTACCGCGGCGGCGGGGGCAACACCCCGACCGGTGGTCTGCTGGTGGAGATGAGTCCGCGACTGAATCAGCTTACCGAACAGGTTCGCGAGCGCCTGGCGGCCCTGCCCGGCGTCGAATCGGCCACCATCGCTACGACGCCGCCCATGGGAGGACCGGCGCGCCGGTTTAACTTCCACAAGCCCGGCCAGAATCTCAGCGACTCGGAACGGGAAGCCTGGAACGCGGAATGGTATCCAATCAGCTCAGGTTATTTCCATACACTCAAAATCCCGCTGATCCGCGGACGGGAATTTACGATGGACGATTCCGAGACCGCCCGCCCGGTGGCCATCATCAACGCCTCCATGGCCCAGCGCTTCTTTCCCAACGAGGATCCGATCGGACAGCAGTTTACGTCGGACCTGCTGTACGACCAGCCGCGTGAGATCGTCGGTATCGTGGGCGACGTGCGCCAGGATCGGTATCAGTACGCGCCGCAGCCGCAGATGTATGTCCCGCGGGCCCAGCTGCCTCCGAAAATGGACATGACGCTCAGCTTCGACATTCTGGTGGCGACATTCCTGGTTCGCACCCATAGCGATCCCGCCGCGCTGGTTCCCGCGCTGCGTAAAGCCGCTGCGGACGTGGATCGCAATCAGGCCATTAACAACGTGCTCACCGTGGAGCAGTATGCCGCCGGGCAGCTCCAGGACCTGAAACACTATGCCATCCTGCTGAGCATTTTCGGCGGTATCTCCGCGCTGCTTTCCTTCGTGGGCCTGTTCGGAATTATGGCTCACGCAGTGAGCCAGCGGACCAACGAGATCGGAATCAGGGTCGCTTTGGGCGCAAGCTCGGGAGCGGTGCTGGGCATGATCGCGCGCCAGGGATTGATTCTGGTTGCGGCTGGAATGGTGGCGGGCGTGGCGGCGTCGGCGGTGCTGACGCAAGTGATCGCCCGATTCCTGTGGGGCGTTACGGCCACCGATCCTCTGACCTTCGCCCTGGTGTTGGGGGCCATGGCGATGGTAGCCCTGCTGGCGTGCTACATTCCAGCGCGCAGAGCGCTGCGCATCGATCCGATGAACGCGCTGCGGTGGGAATAGCTCGTCCACGCCCGAAATCGCGGTGGTATGCTTTCCCACATGATCCATCGAACCATGAACTTTGTTTTCGCCACGGCCGCACTGATCGGCATGGCAGGCTGGCCGTCCGCCCACGCGCAAACCCGTAAGCCCACGCCGCCCAAGTCAGTGCGGCTCTATGTCCTCGACTGCGGGAAGATCACGGTGGCGAACGGAGACTCGATGGGGTTCAAACCGGGCGAGCTGGCCACGTCCAATATGGTCACCCCGTGCTTCCTGATCGTCCATCCGCGCGGCACTATGATGTGGGACACCGGCGAGATCCCGGACAGCGCATTTAAGAGCGGAGTGGCGCCGCAGACGGCGGGCGCGTTCACCGTGGATCGTCCGCTGCTGCCCCAGCTGGCCGCCCTCGGCTACACGCCGGCGGACATCACCTATCTGGCGCTTTCGCACTATCACGGGGACCACGTGGCCAACGCCAGCTTGTTCGCCAGCTCCACCTGGATCGTCCAGCAGGGCGATCGCGATGCGATCTTCGCACCTCGCGCGGACACGAAGGGGAAACTGGGAGCCGTCGGCAATCCGGACTACTTCACCGGTCTGGACAAGAGCAAGACGCTGCTGCTCAAGGGCGAGGATCACGACGTGTTCGGCGACGGCACGGTGGTGATCAAGTTTACGCCCGGCCACACCCCCGGCCACCAGTCACTGTTCTTGAAACTTGCCAAGACCGGACCAGTATTGCTGTCCGGCGATCTGTATCACTATCCCGAAGAGATCACCTACAAGCGCATCCCACCGTTCGATTCCGACCAAGAACAGACCGCCAAGAGCCGCGCCATGATCGAGGAGTTCGTCAGGAAGAACAAGGCCCAGTTATGGATCCAGCACGATTACACCGCGGGCATCAAACGTAAGATTGCGCCGGAGTTTTACGAGTAAGCCAGCTTAGGCGGCACAAGTTGCAGACGTGATAATATTCACCGAAAAGGAGTCAGCCCATGGAACCGACCAGATCGAAACTGCCCCAAGAAGCCATACAACTCTATAACCTCTTTATCCACGGCGAGATCAGCCGCCGCGCCTTTATGGACGGCGTGCAGCGAATTGCCATAGGCGGCTTGACGGCGGCGACGATCGTCGAGGCGCTGATGCCGAATTACGCTCTGGGGCAGCAGGTGCCCAAGAATGATGACCGCATCAAGGCCACCTACGAGACCGTTCCGTCGCCTCAAGGGAACGGAAGCATCAAGGGATATCTGGTCCGGCCTGCAAGCGCCGACACCCGGTCCGAGACCGCGGCAAAATTGCCGGGTATTATCGTCGTCCACGAAAATCGAGGTCTGAATCCGCATATCGAGGACATCGCCCGGCGGTTCGCCCTCGCTAATTTCATGGCTTTTGCACCGGACGGACTCACCTCCCTGGGCGGCTTTCCTGGTGACGATTACAAAGGCGGCCAGCTATTCAGCAAGGTCGACGGCAAGAAGATGGCGGAGGACATGGTGGCTTCCGCGAGGTGGTTGAAATCGCGCGCCGACTGTACGGGCAAGATCGGCGCCACTGGCTTCTGCTACGGAGGCGGCGTCGCCAACACGCTGGCCGTCCGGTTGGGAGCCGACATCGCGGCCGCGGCGCCATTCTACGGAGCGGTTCCCGCCAACGACGATATCCCCAAGATCAAGGCGGCGATTCTGGTCCATCACGGAGCGCTCGACACGCGGTTGGCCGCGACGTGGCCTGCGTACGACATGGCCCTGACGGCAGCCGGCGTTCCGCACGAGGGCTATATCTACGCTGGTGCGGTTCACGGCTTCAACTGCGATGCGACGCCGGAGCGCTACAACAAAGCCGCAGCCGACTTGGCCTGGCAGCGCACGATCGACTGGTTCAACAAGTACGTACGCGCCTGATTCCGTCCGTCGCAGGAAAAATGAGAGTCCGGTTAATCCTCGGTCCACTTGCCGACGGTTTTTCCGTCGGACATCTTTGCGCCGACGAAGATGCCGATTGGTGAGCCAGTCAAGTCCGGGCGGAGCCTGATCCTCACCTGCGCACCCGTCGGGAATGTCGACGGACGGATGCCTTCCCGGCCCAACTGGTTGGGGCTGCCCCATTCGACGCTCCATTCCGTAACTTTGCCGCTCGCGTCCGCGACGTTGATCTGGATCCAGGAGTGGGGATTCCTGAACTGGAACTCCTTGACCGTGCCAGAAACCACTTTAGAGTCCTCGCTGAATCCCGCGGAGGAATGGTGCGCAAACGCCGGCTGAAGCGCCACCGTCCCTACGGCAATGATCCCCGCTGCAAACGAGACCTTGAAAACTGATTTCATTCGAAATTCTCCTTGTTCTACAAGCCTGTTCTACTTGATTAGTTTGCCGTCGCTGCCCAACGTGTGCGTCTTGCCGGTTGCCGGATCCACTGGGTTCCGGTTATTTTCCGCACAACCATAGTCGTACAGGAAGAGTCCTGGTTTGTCCTTCCTGAATTGTTTGGTTACAGTCCACGGCTTGGTCAGGGCTTTCGGGTCTTCGATCACCATCTTGGCTTCGAGCGTCTCGCCGTTGACCTTGCGCATGCGAGTGGTAATCTTCGCCTCATTGCTCAGGACCAAGCCGGTTCTATCGAGGATAGAGTCGTTGTCGCGGTCGCCCTTCAAGCCGACGGTCTCCCACACCAGCGTGTCGCCCTCCCAGTGGCCGACGGATACGCCCGTGTAAGTCCCCCAGGTGTCTTCCTTGCCGGGGAGCTTGCGTCCATCCGTATACACGCGCATGGTGTTGCCGCCGTTCTCCGCGATAATGTAGAACACGTCCGGCCGAACCACAAATTCATAGGCGTCCGGAAGATTCAGAATCCGGGGAAAGCCGGCGGGGACACCACAATTGGTTTGCACGTCGGGATATCGATCCTCATCGCGCAACTTCAAGTGCTCCGCGTATTTTTTTTCGTAATCGGCGGTGTACGGAGGATGCTCGCGCACGCCGGGGGTTATGGAACCCCCTTGGCCGGTTTGCGTCGCGCGGTCAAAAACCGTCCCGCCCATCATGGCCCACGTGCCGCTCCAGTCGGGCAGTTGGTCGAAAGTGGAGGTCTGCGCGTAGCTCCTGGCGGGCGCGATCAAGAAGCTGGCACATAGCGCAATCCCAGTCGCCCATGATCGTGTGGTCATCGAGTTCTCCAAGGTTAGGTCGCTGTAGCTAATGTACTATTCTTTCCAGGCGTGAAGGAAAGGGGGCTGATTCTCGGTGCATTCTGAGCTTCTGCCCCCACACGCGGCCCGAGGGGTGGTCCCCCCTTGACACGAAAAGTCAGCGCTGATAATGTTTGTCGCAGTTCATTATCCGGGGAAAGGGGAAATCAGCATCATGTTAAAAACTGTGTTCGGTATCCTTTTCATGTCTGCCGCATTGTGGGCGCAGACTTCTCAGATCAACGGGGTCATCAACGATTCGACTGGCTCGGTTATACCGGGTGCGGCGATAAAAGTGACCCAAACTGCAACCGGCGTGGTTCGGACCGCGACCAGCGGAACGGACGGCAGTTACGCGATTCCGAATCTTCCCACCGGTCCCTATATGGTCGAGGTGACCAAGGAGGGGTTCAGCCGGTTTGTGCAAACCGGTATTGTGCTGGAGGTCGCCAGCAGCGCCACGCTGGACGTCGCCATGAAGATCGGCGCGGTCAGTGAACAAGTCACCGTCGAGGCCACCACTCTGCAAGTGGAAACCAGAACCAACAGCATCGGCCAAGTGGTGGACAACGCGCGCATCATGGAGATGCCTTTGAACGGCCGCGACGTCCACTCGCTCATCTTCCTGGCCGGCATGGCTAACTTCCCGGGCAACAACTCGCTACAGAGCGTGCGGAATTACCCCACGGTGGTGATCACCGTCGCCGGCGGCCTGCCGGATGCCGTGGCCTATAACCTGGACGGTGTTGTGCACCAGGATCCTTACAACAACCTGAGCCTGCCGCTGCCGTTTCCGGACGCGGTGCAGGAATTCAAAGTGGAGTGGAGCGCGTCCGCGCCGCAGTTCGGTTTTCATTCCACGGCGACGGTAAACGCCGCCACCAAGTCCGGCACGAACCAGTTTCACGGCGATCTGTTCGAGTTCCTCCGGAACGGGAACCTCAACGCGAATGACTATTTCAGCAATGCCGCCGGCAGGCCGCGCGATACCTATAAACGCAACCAGTTCGGTGGGGTGATCGGCGGGCCGATCCGAAAGGACAAGCTCTTCTTCTTCGGCGGTTATCAGAGAACCTCGCTGCGCTCGGACGGAACCGCCAGTACGGCCTTCATTCCTACGCCGGCCATGGCGCTGGGCGACTTCAGCTCCATCAAGACGATTCTGCCGGCCTCGCTTGGCTTCTCGCCTGGCAACCAGATTTCACCTACACTGCTCGACAAGACAGCTCTGAACATCTATAAGACCATGCCCCCGACGACGGACTCCACCGGGCGTACATCTTTTTCGACCGTCGGCAACCAGGACGAGAACCTGTACACCGGAAAGGTGGACTACCAGATCAACTCGAAACACTCTTTCTTTGGACGTATACTGGCCACGAAGTTGACGCAGGGTTCCTCCTATGACGGGAAGAATCCGCTGACCATCTCCAACTACGGCCTGGACGATCTGGTGTATGGAGTGGCCCTGGGGCATACCTGGGTGGTCAGCCCCAGTCTCGTGAGTTCTCTCCGAGTGGGCGTTAACCGGACCAACATCGCGAAAGTGCCAGATCTGTACGGTTCCTTCGCCGATTTTGGCGCCAACGTCTCGGCTCTGGGCGGCAAAAATATTGCCATTTCGACAAACAACGCGGCGTTTACGATCGGCGGCGGGGGGGCGGCCCCAGGAGTATCTCATAACGGGCCCCTGTGGTCGATCAACGAGGACTTTAACTGGGTCAAGGGCTCGCATCAGTTTGGGTTCGGCGGCAGCATTTACCACCAACAGCTGAACTACTGGTCCGCCGGCGGAGTGAACGCCACGGGCTTGGCGACGTTCGACGGAGGGGTTAGCGGAAATGTGCTGGCGGACTTCATGCTGGGACGCACCAGCAACACCAACGGCTGGAGTCAGGGCACGCTGTATGGGTACTACAGTCGGCAGTATTACTCGGCGCTGTATGTTCAGGACAACTGGAAGGTCAACCGGCGGTTCACTTTGAATTACGGCGTCCGATGGGAACCGTACACAGCGGTGT